>PPYF01113966.1_pt1 | contig 192499 bp, 132 predicted proteins | sample 1559871 | NCBI WGS metagenome assembly PPYF01 (sample SAMN08240021, study PRJNA423297) | Human gut metagenome, whole genome shotgun sequencing project.
TACTGAATAAGACAAGTATTGACGGTTCTATTTTTTTTACTTGTACTACTTGTATTGTTTATCAATATTTCAAAGAACTAACGTGGCTTCCGCCGCTTCTGCTTTCTTTGCGAAAGCGGATGCAAAGATAAGGACTTTTTCAGATAACCTCCAAACTTTTTTCAAAGTTTTTTTTGTTTTTATTTTCTGTGGCCTTCATCTTATAGCAGAATGTCAATCATTAGGCTCTGTCTCTCTAGCAAAGCGGGTGCAAAAGTAGACAACTTATCTATAACATCCAAATATATCTGACTATTTTTTCTAATTATTTTTAGATACCCACCCTAACTTACTGAATCATAACGATGTTGTAGAACATATTTTTCTTCATATATGTTACATCTATATGAAAACAGGCCGGAAATGACACATTATTATTATATTACATACGCGCGTGTAGAGCAAATAACAAAAAGATATTCGCAAAGAGAGGGTAAAAAGAGAAGTACTCTTAAAGAAACAAACTAAAAAATAGATTTCTACAGGACAAGAACACATAAAAAAGTGAGAATAGTTATCCGTTATCACTCTACTTTGGTTTATAATTCGCTCCTACTAATCAATAAATAAATTACTATCCTAATTTCAGCATACAGGTGTCTTTCTTTATAAGATATGCCATTTCATAAGCTTTCTTCTTATGTTCAATATTCATTTGCTTAGTAGTTGGCAAGGGCTCACTGCAGTGAACAAATAAGCTATCAGATGTAAGCAAATAAGCTAACGATAGTAAACAAATTCGTTCACTGCAGTGAGCTGTTAAAAGACATTAGGGCTTATCAGAGGAATCACGAGGGATAAACATCTATTATATAAGGCATTGACGTCTATTGTATAGGAGAGTATAAGATAAAAGCGAATAGACAAGCCACTTATTATAAATTGTTTAAGATAGAATCAGGACGAGACAGGGTGAGGGTAACTTTTTACCCTCACCCTACTACCGCACTTACCCTCACACATTGTAACCACGATGAACAAAGGGATTGAGCGAAGGTGTGAGGGTGTGAGGGTAAAAGTGATACAAAAATTTAGTTGAAATGAAATATTAAAAGCATCCATGTTCTATTAAAAAAGAAGGAGCTGCACAGTGCAATGCATTCTTTCTGTTAAAACCTCCGGGATACTCAAACAAAAAGAACCTCCGTCTGTTACATTAGCGATTTAAACATAGTAACCTAAACTTTAAAATTATGGCTAGAGAAAGTGTAAAAATCCTACAAGGTAAATTAGATGTAGAAAGTTTAATTTCACAGTTGAACGCAGCATTGGCTGAAGAGTGGTTGGCATATTACCAATATTGGGTAGGTGCATTAGTAGTGGAAGGCGCCATGCGTGCCGACGTACAAGGTGAGTTCGAGGAACATGCCGAAGAAGAACGTAGACATGCACAGCTGCTTGCCGACCGTATCATCGAGCTGGAAGGGGTTCCGGTACTTGATCCGAAACAATGGTTCGAACTGGCAAGATGCAAATATGATGCTCCGCAAGGCTTCGATTCAGTCAGTTTGCTGAAGGATAATGTTGCTTCCGAACGCTGTGCCATTCTCCGTTATCAGGAAATTGCCGACTTTACTAACGGGAAAGATTTCACCACTTGTGATATCGCCAAACATATTCTTGCCGAAGAGGAAGAACATGAACAAGATTTACAAGATTATCTGACTGACATTGCCAGAATGAAGAAATCATTTCTCGAAAAGTAAATTCTAATTTAATAATGATTAGGTGAGAGAGGGTGTATCCGGAATACAGGATATGCCCTCTTTTATGTAATAGTACGATAAAAACCAAACTATTTTCAAACAAATCAAGAAGAAATCTTTCTTTTTTCGTATTTTTGTCCCAATATGCATGTTTAATCCAAGTAGATAACAACATCAACGAAAAGGAATGAAAGTAATTGATTTAATAAATAACAGTAAAGGTACAGCTTTTTCTTTCGAAATTCTCCCTCCTTTGAAGGGAACCGGAATCGAAAAGCTCTATCAGACAATCGACACTCTTCGAGAATTTGATCCGAAATATATCAATATCACCACGCATCGCAGCGAATATGTCTACAAAGATCTCGGCAACGGGCTCTTTCAGAGAAACCGCCTGAGAAGGCGTCCGGGAACAGTCGCTGTGGCGGCAGCCATTCAGAATAAATATAATATTACTGTGGTTCCTCATATCCTGTGCAGTGGTTTCACGCGTGAGGAGACCGAATATGTATTGCTGGATTTGCAATTTCTGAATATAACAGATTTGCTGGTACTCCGTGGAGACAAGGCTAAACATGAATCGGTATTTACTCCCGAAGGAGACGGCTATCATCATGCGATTGAATTGCAGGAGCAGATTAATAATTTCAATAAAGGAATCTTCGTTGACGGTTCGGAGATGAAAGTCACCGCCAGTCCTTTCTCGTATGGCGTGGCGTGTTATCCGGAAAAGCATGAAGAATCTCCTAACATAGAGACAGATCTTTACTGGCTGAAAAAGAAGGTAGAAACTGGTGCAGAGTATGCTGTGACACAATTATTCTACGATAATAAGAAATATTTCGATTTTGTGGAGCAGGCTAAGGCAGCAGGTATCAACATTCCTATCATTCCGGGAATCAAGCCTTTCAAGAAAATCTCCCAACTAAGCATGATCCCCAAAACATTCAAGGTGGATTTGCCGGAAGATCTGGTGAAAGAAGCATTGAAATGCAAAAATGACGCGGAAGCCGAACAGGTGGGTGTTGAATGGTGCGTGGCTCAATGCAAGGAGTTGATGGAACACGGAGTTCCGAGCATCCATTTCTATTCCATCGGAGCAGTAGACAGTATCAAGGAAATAGCCAAAATCATTTATTGATATGTTTTTCAGAGACGTAATCGGACAAGAAGAAATCAAGCAACGACTCATTCAGGAAGTGAACGAGGGGCGTATTCCACACGCCCAACTCATTTGCGGTCCCGAGGGAGTTGGTAAAATGCCATTGGCTATCGCATACGCACGCTACATCAGTTGCACCAATCGGGGCGAGGAAGATGCTTGCGGTGTTTGTCCGTCTTGTGTGAAATTCAATAAGCTGGTACATCCGGATGTGCATTTCGTATTCCCCATCGTAAAAAGTGCGAAAGGAAAGAAAGAAGTGTGCGATGATTATATTGCCGATTGGCGGCCATTTGTTATTAACAATCCTTATTTTAACCTCAACCATTGGCTGGGTGAAATGGATGCGGAGAACTCGCAAGCGCTGATTTATGCCAAAGAGAGCGATGAGATCCTGAAGAAGCTCAGTCTGAAATCCAGTGAGGGTGGATTTAAGATTACGATTGTATGGTTGCCCGAGAAAATGCACCCGGTATGCGCCAATAAGTTGCTGAAACTGCTTGAGGAGCCACCCGAAAAGACGATTTTTCTGTTGGTATCCGAAGCTCCGGACATGATTCTGCCTACCATCTTGAGCCGTACTCAACGTATGAATGTGCGGAAAATTGACGAAGCCAGCATCGACCGGGTATTGCAGAGTAAATATCATGTTCAGCCTGCGGATAGCATTTCGATTGCTCATCTGGCAAACGGAAATTTCGTCAAGGCACTCGAAACGATTCATCTGAATAAGGAGAATCAGTTATTCTTCGAGCTCTTCGTCAACCTGATGCGCTTGTCCTATCAACGGAAAATAAAGGAGATGAAGATGTGGAGCGAACAGGTGGCCAGCATGGGACGCGAACGCCAGAAAAACTTTCTGGAATATTGCCAGCGCATGATCCGCGAAAACTTTATCTTTAACCTGCACCAGCGCAACCTGACGTATATGACTATTAACGAACAGAATTTTGCAACTCGCTTTGCACCTTTTGTCAACGAACGTAATGTGATGGGCATCATGGACGAATTAAGCGAAGCGCAGCTACATATAGAACAGAACGTAAATGCTAAAATGGTATTCTTCGACTTCTCACTGAAGATGATCGTACTGTTGAAGCAATAATAAATATATAACTTATGGAATATAAACTTCATAATGGGAGCGGCGGCCTTTGCTGCAAAGGATGTTCCCGACAAGATAAAAAACTGAATACCTACGACTGGCTGGCAGATATACCGGGCAATGCGGAGGAGAGTGACATGGTAGAAGTGCAGTTCAAGAATACCCGGAAGGGATATTTTCGGAACAGCAACAAGATTAAGCTGGAAAAAGGAGATGTAGTTGCCGTAGAAGCAGCTCCGGGTCATGACATCGGAGTAGTTACATTGACGGGCCGGCTCGTTCCGCTGCAAATGAAGAAAGCAAACTTCAAGGCAGACACGGAAATCAAACGTGTCTACCGGAAAGCGAAGCCAGTGGATATGGAGAAGTTCAACGAAGCGAAAGCCAAAGAACATGCTACCATGATCCGTGCACGCCAAATTGCATTGAACCTCAATCTGGATATGAAAATCGGTGACGTAGAGTATCAGGGAGATGGTAATAAGGCTATTTTCTACTACATCGCTGATGAACGGGTAGACTTCCGTCAGTTAATCAAAGTATTGGCCGAAGCTTTCCGTGTACGTATTGAAATGAAACAAATCGGTGCCCGTCAGGAAGCCGGACGTATCGGCGGAATCGGTCCGTGCGGACGCGAGCTCTGCTGTGCCACATGGATGACGAGTTTTGTTTCTGTGTCTACCAGTGCTGCCCGTTTTCAGGACATTTCACTAAATCCGCAAAAACTTGCCGGACAGTGTGCTAAACTGAAATGTTGCCTGAACTATGAGGTAGACTGTTATGTAGAAGCTCAAAAACGACTTCCTTCGAGAGAGATAGAGTTGGAAACAAAGGATGGTACTTTCTATTTCTTCAAGGCGGATATTCTAAGCAATCAGGTTTCTTACTCTACGGATAAGAATTTCCCTGCCAATTTGGTTACAATCAGCGGCAAACGTGCTTTTGAAGTCATCTCCATGAATAAGAAAGGGATGAAACCGGACAGCTTGATCGAAGAGGAAAAGAAACCGGAACCGAAGAAACCGATCGACTTGCTGGAACAGGAAAGTGTGACCCGCTTCGACCGCAGCCGGAATAATAAAGATGGCGGCAACAACGCTAACCGGAACAATAAAAAGAAGAAGAAGGGAAACAATAATAGTAATAATAACGGCAACCGCCCGCAACAACAAGCGGAAGGTGGAAATCGTCCGCAACAACCTCAACGGGAGAATGATAACCGCCCGCAATCGTCGGAAAACGGCAACAGAGGGGAAAGAGATAACCGCCCGAGAAATAACAATAACAATCGGAACAGAGGACAGAATCAGGGACGGAACAACGAAAACAGACGTCCGGAAAGGGGACAGAACCAAGAACGTCCGCAAGGTCAGGAACGTCCGCAAGGTCAGGAACGCCCGCAAGGTCAGGAACGCCCGCAGCAACAAGACCGCCAACGGGAACAGCAAGGCCAGGAACGTCAGGAACGCCGTCCTAACCAGGAGCGTCCTTCCAGACCGGAAAGAAATCAGAATCAGGAGAAACTGCCAAATAATGAAAAGCCTACTCAAGAATAGTTTATTTGTTCTATTCAGCGCTTGCTTACTGACAGCCTGCAATGAAAATACGGTGTATCACTCTTATCAATCCCTTCCCGACGAGGGATGGGAAAAGAGTGATACACTCTCTTTTCAGATTCCCATCACTGACAGTATTCCCACTACCCTCCGGCTTTTTGCGGAAGTCCGCAACAGAATAGAATATCCTTATCATGACCTCCATTTATTTATCAGTCAGAATCTACAGGATTCTACCGTATGGCGTACTGATACCATTGCTTTCAGTCTGGCTGACTCTACAGGAAGATGGACGGGACACGGATGGGGAAGCATTTACCAATCGGAAACTTTTATCAAGTCCGTCCTCCCCTTGCGTTCCGGCAACTACACGATCAAAGTGATAAACGGAATGAAAGATGAAAAGCTACAAGGATTGAGCGATGTAGGTATCCGTATTGAAAAACAGTAAAAGTTAAAGCCTTCTGCCACGACCTGCATCAATCCGCAGGAAGATGAACAACAATATCGTAAATCCCCATAAGGAAGAGCCTCCATAGCTAAAGAAAGGCAATGGAATACCGATCACCGGAGTCAACCCCAGCACCATACCAATATTGATAAATAAGTGGAAAAGAAAAATGCTGACGACCGAATATCCATACACCCGACCAAAGTTGGAAGGTTGCCGTTCGGACAAAAAGATTAATCGCAAAATCAGAATAAGGAAAGCCAGCAGTACAGCAGCTGAACCTACAAAACCTTGTTCTTCACCTACTGTACAGAAAATAAAGTCGGTATCCTGTTCGGGCACGTACTTCAACTTCGTTTGTGTACCATTCAGGAATCCTTTCCCTGTTAGCCCGCCGGAACCAATGGCAATCTTAGATTGGTTCACGTTATATCCGGCACCGGTCAAATCTTCTTCCAAACCAAGCACTACCTTTATACGGACTTGTTGATGAGATTCCAATATATTATCAAATACATAATTACTGGAATACAGGAAGCCGATAGAACCGATTGTAAACAGAGCAATCAGGAAATAAGTACGCTGCCGTTCACTTAATGCCAGATAAATCAGATAGCCTATCACAACAGCGCAAAGCGCCCATTGCACCCAAACCAGACTAAAGTGTACCCAATATTCCGATATTAAATAGGCAATCAGCAATATGGCCAGACTTCCACCAATGATATTACGGGTAACAGGCCATTTCTTGCGATATACCCACACCATGCCACCAGCAAATAATAGGATCAATAATAATACGATAAATTCGCCTAACGGCGTAGGGGTATCGGCTATAAATACTTCATCAAAACGGATGCCGACCACAAAGTAGATTACGGCGCATACGCCTGCAAAAAGTACTACTCCCGGCATTCCTTCACGGTAAAGAACTAGGAAAAAAGCGAGATAAACCAATGCAGAACCTGTCTCCCGTTGGCCGATAATCAATAACATCGGAAGAAGAATGATGAATCCCAGAATAAAGGCACATTTTTCTTTTTTGATGCTGAATGAATAAGAGTTCATGTATTTGGCCAAAGCCAAGGCCGTAGCAAACTTGGCAAACTCGGCAGGTTGCAAGCTAACAGGCCCCATCACCAGCCAGGAACGTGAGCCTTTTGTGTCCGGCGCTATGAAGATGGTAACGATGAGCAAGAGAATCATCCCCACATATATAATGTACGCGAACATATCATACATACGGTCTTCCAGCATCAACAAAACAAATCCAAGTCCGAAGGAGCAGATAATCCACACAAACTGTTTACCGGCACGGGTTGAAAAATCCAGGAAGTCACGTTCACCATAGTCGTAACTGGCTCCGCAAACACTGAACCATCCGCCAACAATCAGGAGCAGGTAAATAAAAATCGTTACCCAGTCCAGTGATTTCCACAAACTATCGTTCCTCGTTACCATACAATATCACTCTGTTACTAATTTCTTCCGCTCTTAACTCATTTTCCGGTGATAACTTCCCGTTTATATATTGTTCCATCATCAACGCACCCACCGGCACACCATAAGTAGCTCCCCAACCACCATTCTCCACATAGACGGCAATAGCTATCTTGGGTTTGTTCATAGGTGCAAAGCCCATAAATACCGAGTGGTCGTGCCCACGATTCTGTGCAGTACCTGTTTTACCACAGGCCTCCAGCCCCGGAACCATCACGGACAACATACGACAGGTACCGCCGGTGGCCGCCCCGCGCATCCCTTCTACCACTGATTCATAATGTCTCTTCTCAATAGTGGTATAACGCGGTACACGATAGATGCTGTCTAACTGGTTGTCCTGGATTTCCTTTACAATATGTGGTGTCACGAAATACCCTCTGTTGGCAATCGTCGCTCCCAAGTTAGCAATCTGAAGAGGAGTGGATAGAATTTCTCCCTGTCCGATAGAAATACTAATAACGGTCAGTCCGTTCCAATGTCCGCGATAAGCCTTATCATAGAACTGTGCATTCGGAATCAATCCCCGTTTCTCTCCCGGCAGATCAACCCCCAGCTTGTAGCCAAATCCCTGCGAAACCATATGGTCTTTCCAGACTGTTATGGCATTTTGCGGTGAACCATATTTACGATCGCCGAACATACGGAACAATCCCCAACAGAAATAGGAGTTGCACGAAGTGGCAATGGCGGGAATCAGAGGCAAAGGAGAGCCGTGAGCATGACAACCTACTGTCAATCTTCCATAATGGAATCCATGCGAGCAGGGGAATGCCGGACTTTGTTCGGTAATAATACCTTCTTGCAGGAAGGTTAATCCCTGTGCTGTCTTGAAAGTAGACCCTGGAGGATACACTCCCATCAAGGCACGATTCAGCAGCGGTTTCGTTATGTCACGCTGCAAGGCCAAATGGTTCTTACCACGCTGACGGCCAATCATCAAATGCGGATCGTAATTGGGAGAGGATACCAGACAAAGGATTTCTCCGGTTTCCGGTTCGATAGCTACCACACTTCCGATCTTATTCTTTAATAAACGCTCGCCCAGCATCTGCAAGTCAATATCCAGGCTCAATGTCAGGTTCTTACCGGGAACGGAAGGACGGTCATATTCGCCATCCATATAATGCCCCTGAATACGGCCGTGCGCATCGCGAAGCAGAATTTCAATTCCTTTCTCACCACGAAGATACTTTTCATACGATTTTTCGACTCCCAGTTTGCCGACATAGTCACCACGAATGTAGTATCCTTCTTCATCGGCCTCCATTTCTTTTGCGGAGACTTCTCCAATATCTCCTAAAGCATGAGCGGCAGCGTTGTATGTATATTGGCGAATGGTGCGCCGTTGAATATAAAAGCCACGGAACTTAAATAGTTTTTCCTGAAAGACACCACATTCTTCTGCCGAAAGTTGCGACATAAACAACTGGTTGGTATAGCGGGAATAGCCCGGATTACGGCGACGGTCTTTCATGTCGCTCATAATTTTCAGGAATTGCGAATGAGTGATATTCAGCGATTGGCATAAATCGAGAGTATCGAGATTCTCGACTTCCTTCGGCACAATCGTTATGTCATAGGCCGGCTGGTTGAATACCAGCAGTTTGCCGGTCCGGTCATAAATAGCACCACGTGAGGGATACTGGATTTTATTCAGAAAAGCGTTACTGTCGGCATTCTTTTTGTAGTCATCGGTCGTGATCTGCAATACAAAAAGACGTATCAGATAAATCAGAACAATGGAGAGAGCAATACCTCCGATTACAAATTTGCGCTTCTCTAAGATATAATCTTTTGCCATCGTTACCTCTTAATCCCTTCTATAGCTATGATACAGGTTACAGTCAGAACAGTGCAAAGGAGCACTCGCAACAATAACAGCCAAATGCTGGTGAATGAGAAGAACTCGATGGAGAGTAACGCCAGACTGTGCACAAAAACGCTTGCAGTAGTATATTTTAGGAAAGGACTGATTCCTATCGTCTTGAAAGAGGGAATGAGGCTGTCCGGATTATCACGAGGCATGAATAAACGAAGCAAAGAGGGCCGGAGGAAAGCAAGCAACACGGTAGCCGCCGCATTCATTCCCGGAGTATCGGAAAAGATGTCAATGGTCAGTCCGAAGAAGAAAGCCCACAGCATCAGTTCATTGCGGGAAGTGCCGGAACTGAACTTCAGAATAAAGTAGATATAGAGAAAAGGAGTTGCGTATCCGGCAATATGCACATTATTCAGAATCAATACCTGAAGAAGCACTAAGCCGATAAACCATCCAATTCTATGTATATAAGTAATTATCATTCTTGCGTCACCTTGTTTTCAAGTTTCTTCTGTTCTTCCTGTCCCGTTCGGGCTATCACGCGAACATCACTCAACTTACCGAAATCAGTAGCCAGCTTAATCTTCAACAGATAGGAAAGTCCGTCATTAGAGTCGGACATATCATCCACCGTTCCCACCATAACACCTTCCGGGAAGACAGTCGAGAAGCCACTGGTGACTACTGTATCTCCCAAATTAAACTCTGCATGACGAGGCAGGTCTTTCAGATAAGCATAGCGCGAATCCCCATGTTCCCACTTCAGGTAGCCGAAATAATCGCTACCAACAATCTTACAACTGATATTCGACTTGCTGTTCAATACCGAAATCACTACCGAATAGGAAGGGGATGTTTCGTAAACAATCCCTACAATTCCATTGCCGTCCACCACTCCCATTTCGGAGCGAATGCCGGAAGAAGAGCCTTTATCGAGCGTGATATAATTATCAACGAGATTCAAACTGTTCTTTATCACATGAGCCTTGAACAGCTCATAATCCGTCTCCGATACCTGCCGGATGCTTTTGATGGTCATAGAGTCGAGCTGACGCTCTTTTAATGCTTTCTCCAGATTAGTAATCTGTTGTTCGAGCACCATGTTCCGGTCCAGCAGATCGTCATTGACCGATTTCAGATGAAAATAAGAGGAAATTCCTCCCGAAACTTCATAAACTGCCCCTACAACCGTATTGGCAGAAGTGAAAAATGCACTCTGCTGATAACGGTTGAACCGAAATAACAAAACAAAACTGGCTACCTCCAATACGATGAAGAGGAACCAGTAATTGTATTTCAGAAGGAAGTTTAATAAATTCCTCATTCCCGGTTTATCTCATTAAGAAAGAGAAACGGTCTACGTTCTTTAATGCCACACCTGTACCTTTGGCAACTGCGTGCAAAGGATCTTCCGCAATATGGAAAGGAATGTTGATCTTGTCGGTCAAACGCTTATCCAGTCCACGAAGCAATGCACCACCTCCGGAGAGATAGATACCATTGTGCACAATATCAGCATACAGTTCAGGAGGCGTATTTTCCAATGCACTCAAGATAGCCGTTTCGATCTTTGAAATAGATTTCTCCAAACAGTGAGCCACTTCCTGATAGCATACAGGCACTTCCATCGGAAGAGCTGTGATACGGTTCGGACCATGAACGATATAATCTTCCGGAGCGTCTTCACCCAATTCGGTTAAAGCAGCACCCACGTTGATTTTGATACGTTCGGCCATACGCTCGCTGACTTTCACATTGTGCTGACGGCTCATGTATTCGCGAATATCTTCCGTCAGGTCATCACCGGCAGTACGGATGGAGTTGTTGGAAACGATACCTCCCAAAGAGATAACGGCAATTTCCGTAGAACCACCACCTATATCGACAATCATGTTTCCTTCCGGAGCTTCTACGTCGATACCGATACCGATTGCCGCAGCCATCGGTTCAAAAATCAAATAGACGTCACGGCCACCGGCATGTTCCGCAGAGTCTCGGACAGCACGGAGTTCGACTTCCGTACTTCCCGAAGGAACGCCAATCACCATTCGAAGAGAAGGTGAAAACAAATGGTTGCGAGTATTCACCTGCTTTATCAAACCGCGCATCATCTGCTCGCAAGCATAGAAGTCGGCAATCACTCCGTCTCTCAACGGACGGATGGTACGTATGTTTTCGTGGGTTTTTTCATGCATCAACTTCGCCTTTTCCCCCACGGCAATCATCTTTTCTGTACGGCGATCCAAAGCCACAACCGAAGGCTCATCGACCACGATTTTTCCATTCGTGATGATGATAGTATTGGCTGTGCCCAAGTCCATTGCTATCTCTTGTGTAAAAGAAAATAATCCCATTCTTAATTCTTATTTTTAGTGTTTAAAATGACGGATACCGGTAGTTACCATCGCCATACCATGCTCATTGCAATAAGTAAAGGATAAATCGTCTTTTACCGAACCTCCCGGTTGGATAACAGCCGTAATACCTTCTTTATCTGCAATTTCCACACAGTCGGGGAACGGGAAGAAAGCATCGGAAGCCATCACTGCACCATTCAGATCAAAACCGAATGATTTGGCCTTTTCAATTGCTTGCTTCAATGCGTCTACACGCGAAGTCTGTCCTACACCGCTTGCAAGAAGTTGCTTATCTTTTGCCAATACGATGGCGTTGGATTTGCTGTTCTTTACAATTTTGTTGGCAAACAACATATCTTCTACTTCTTCCGGAGTAGGAGCTTTGTCTGTCACGGTTTTCAGGTCAGCTACCGTTTCAATATTAGTATCTTTATCCTGCACCAATACACCATTCAGTAAAGCACGGAATTGCTTTTTAGGCAATTTGGCTTCTTTACGAACGAGGATGATGCGGTTCTTTTTCTGTCCCAGGATTTCGAGTGCATCCACATCATAATCCGGTGCGATAATCACTTCGAAAAAAATCTTGTTGATTTCTTCCGCTGCTTCTTTGTCAATGACGCCATTCGTAATCAGTACACCTCCGAAAGCAGAAACCGGATCACCGGCCAATGCGTCTTTCCAAGCATCCAGAACAGTAGTGCGGGAAGCCAGTCCACAAGCATTGTTATGTTTCAGGATAGCGAAAGTGAGGTCGTCGAATTCGTCAATCAAGTCAACAGCTGCATTGATGTCGAGAAGATTGTTATAAGAGATTTCTTTTCCGTGAATCTGGTCGAACATCGCTTCCAGATTTCCGTAGAAATAACCTTTCTGATGTGGGTTTTCACCGTAACGAAGTTGCTTCTGGCTATTTACCGAGCAACGGAAAGCAGAGCCTTCGCCGGCATCGAAATAGTTGAAAATAGCCGAATCGTAATGAGAAGAAACGGCAAATGCTTCCTTTGCCATCCAACGGCGTTCTTCGAGTGAAGAAGTAGCACCGTGCTCCATCAACATATCCAGCAATGGTTTGTATTGAGCTTGAGAAGCTACAATGATGACATCGTTGTAGTTCTTGGCTGCGGCACGAATCAGAGAGATTCCGCCTATATCGATTTTTTCAATAATATCTGCTTCAGATGCACCGGAAGCTACGGTAGCTTCAAACGGATACAAATCAACAATCACCAAATCTATCTCGGGGATTTCATATTTCTCAATCTGTTGCATATCCTGCTCCAGGCCGCGACGGCAAAGGATACCTCCGAAAATCTTCGGATGTAATGTCTTTACTCTACCACCGAGAATAGAAGGATAAGTGGTCAAATCTTCCACTGCCTTGCAAGGATATCCCAATGATTCAATAAACTGACGAGTTCCGCCTGTCGACAAAAACTCTACTCCCTCTTCATGAAGTTTGGTAATAATTTCTTCCAAACCTTCTTTATGGTATACAGATACCAATGCAGTTTTTATTTTTTTAGACTCTGACATTGAATTGCTTATTAAGTATTTGGTGTGCAAAGTTACGAAATATTGTTTATCGTACGTAATAAATAAGGTGTGAATTAATAAAAAAAAGCGTTGACCTTCCTCAATGGAAAATCAACGCCTCTTCGCAGAGGTATTCTCTATTCAAAAACTATTACCAGATAGATACTCGTTTATCCTTAGGTACGAACATCGGATCCTGCTCGGTGATTTTGAATGCTTCATACCAGTTTTCGATATGAGGAAGAGCACCGTCCACACGCCATTTACCTAATGAGTGAGGATCGAGTTTAGTTAACCGGAGAATTTCTTCGGGACGGATATTTCCTGCCCACACATTAGCATAGGCAAGGAAGAAACGTTGTTCCGGAGTAAATCCGTCAACAATTTCCAGTGGTGCAGCTTCTGTTGCTTTCTTGAAAGCCTGGAAAGAAACCTGCAAACCTCCGTGGTCGGCGATATTCTCTCCCAATGTCAGGCTACCGTTTCCGTGTACGCCCGGAGCCACTTCAATGCTGTCAAAGAAGTTCACCATTACTTGGGCACGTTCTTCGAACTTTTTAGCATCTTCTTCCGTCCACCAGTCTTTCAGGTTTCCGTCTTTGTCATATTGACGTCCCTGATCGTCAAATCCATGAGTCATTTCATGGCCGATGACCACGCCGATTGCACCGTAGTTCATAGCATCGTCCGCATTCATATCGAAGAACGGAGGTTGCAGGATGGCTGCCGGGAAGCAGATTTCATTGGTAGTCGGGTTATAATAAGCGTTAACAGTCTGAGGAGTCATCAACCATTCATCCTTGTCTACCGGTTTGCCGGCTTTAGCAATCATTTCGTTGTAATCCCATTGGTTCGCACGTTCAATATTTGCCCAGTAAGAATCATTTTTGATCTCCAGTGCAGAGTAATCTTTCCATTTATCAGGATAACCGATTTTTACATGGAAGGTAGCCAGTTTCTCCAATGCTTTTTCCTTGGTCGGTTCGCTCATCCATTCCAGACCTTTGATGCGTTCACCCAAAGAAGTTTGCAGGTTCTTCACCAATGTTACCATACGTTCTTTAGCAGCAGCAGGGAAGTACTTTTCTACGTACATCTGTCCTACCACTTCGCCAAGCACACCGTCTACGGTGCTCACAGAACGTTTCCAACGAGGTTGCATTTCTTTTTTGCCGGACATTGTTCTGCTGTAGAAATCGAAGTTCTGTGCTTCAAAAGCATCGCCCAGATAGGAAGCGGCAGCATCTATTAATCCCCATTGGAGATATAGTTTCTGATCGTCCAGCGATACGGTGTTAATCACATCGGCTACTTCCTTCATGGCAGCAGGCTGACCGATGTTCACTTCTTTCAGGTCTTTCAAACCGGAAACGGTGAAATAAGTATCCCAGTCGAAAGTCGGGAAGTTCTTTTTCAACGTCGCCATGTCCATCTTGTTATAATTAGCATGAGGATCACGCAATTCCACTTGTGAACGAGCTGCTTTTGCCAAACGGGTTTCGATGTTCATCACTGCTTTCACCGCTTTCTGTGCAGTAGCTTCATCATAACCTGCCAACTGGAACATCTTGGCGATGTGTTCCTGATATTTGTTACGGATATTTTTAGTCTGTTCGTCATCTTCCAGATAATAGTCGCGTTGTCCCATTCCGATACCTCCCTGATAGGTTTGTACGATATTCATGGAACTGTTCATATCGTCTGCACTTACGAACATGGTGAAGTAAGGACGGATGCCTTTCTTCTGGCTTTCGGCGATATATGCATAGATCTCTCCTTTATCCTTGAGAGCGTCAATGGCTGCCAGTTCCGCTTTGATCGGAGCTACACCTTCCTGATTCAGTTTTACGCTATCCATTGCAATATTATAAAGATCGCCTACTTTCTGGGCAGCACTGCCCGGTGCGTTATCTTTCTTTGCTGCCAATTCGGCAATCAATGCTTTCAGTTGTTCACGACTGTTTTCGCGCAACATATCGAATGTGCCAAAACGTGAATACTCGTCTGTCAGCGGATGATCTTTCACCCAACCTCCACAGGCATATTGATAAAAACTTGTACCCGGCACAGCCGTGGTATCCAGATTAGCAAGGTCGATACCGGACGTCAGCACGGCCTCTTTCTTACTGTTACATCCTGTTGTCATAAGGCATACGGCAAGAATTGGTAAATACTTGGTTACTTTCATACTCATATAATATGTTATAGAATTATCATGTTATTGGAAAGGTAGTTCTAGCCTTTCACTTCTTCCAGTTCCATCGAAACCCGCTCCCACTCTTCAACAATAGTATCCAACTGCTGTTTCAGTTTCTGATGCTGCTCATACAGTTTCATATCCGAAGCTCCTTCGGGAGTGGCCATTTTCACTTCGATGATGGCTATGGCCGATTCGGTTTCTTCGATCGAGGTTTCGCAATCCGCAACTTGGCGCTCGAGTTTCTTCACTTTCTTATTCAGTTCTTTTTGAGCTTCATAAGAGAGTTTGTTTTCCGAAGGTTGTGCGGCTTCCTGTTCATTATTTCCTTTGGCAGATGCCGTAGGAGAAGTGGATAAGCCTGCCCCTTTCTGAAGTTCGTTCAAGCTATCTATCTTTTTCTTTTGCAGAAATTCATAGATACCGCCGAGGTGTTCTTTTACCAGTCCGCCACCGAACTCATATACTTTAGTCGCAAGTCCATCCAAAAAATCACGGTCGTGGCTGACAAGAACTACGGTTCCGTCAAATTCGCGGATCGCTTCTTTCAATACGTCTTTCGAACGCATATCCAAGTGATTGGTCGGTTCGTCCAGAATCAGGAAGTTGACGGGTTCCAGAAGAAGTTTAATCATTGCCAATCGGGTACGTTCTCCACCGGAGAGGACTTTCACTTTTTTGTCCGAGGCTTCGCCTCCAAACATGAAAGCTCCCAGTATATCACGTATTTTCAGACGGATATCGCCCGTAGCTACCCGGTCAATCGTATCGAATACAGTCAGGTTCTCATCCAGCATTTGCGCCTGATTCTGTGCAAAATAGCCGATTTGTACATTATGACCGATGGTGAGCTTACCATCAAAGTCAATCTCTCCCATGATACACTTTACCAATGTAGATTTACCCTCTCCATTCTTACCAACGAAAGCGACTTTCTCTCCCCGGTTGATAGTGAGGTTTACATCATGGAAAACAACATGGCTGCCATACGCTTTGCGCACATCTTCGCAAATCACAGGATAGTTTCCGCTACGGCTGGCAGGAGGAAACTTCAAACGAAGCGAGGAGTTATCTTCTTCATCTATTTCAATGCGGTCTATTTTATCCAGCTGTTTGATACGGCTCTGCACCTGTACGGCTTTGGTAGCTTTATAGCGGAAGCGTTCGATGAAGTCTTCCGTATCCTGTATCAGTTTCTGTTGGTTTTCGTATGCACGAAGCTGTTGTTCGCGACGTTCTTTACGCAGGACTACAAATTCATCATATTTCACTTTGTAGTCATAGATCTGGCCACAAGTGATTTCGATGGTACGGGTCGTTACATTATTGAGGAAAGCACGGTCGTGGCTGACCAATACGACTGCATTGGCACGTGTAGCCAGAAAGTTTTCCAGCCATTGGATACTTTCAATATCGAGGTGATTGGTCGGTTCATCGAGCAAGAGTACATCCGGGCGACGTAAAAGCAATTTTGCCAATTCGATACGCATACGCCATCCGCCGGAAAATTCCGAAGTAGAACGTTCGAAGTCCTCCCGGCTGAATCCCAGTCCGAGCAGAGTCCGTTCGATTTCCGCCTGATAGTTTGTACCACCCATCATCAGGAAGCGGTCATTTTCATGTGTGAAACGGTCTATCAACTGATGGTATTCTTCCGAATCGTAGTCTGTCCGTTCGGCTAGTTCCTGATTCATCCGTTCCAACCTCGCCTGAAGTTCAAAAATATGTTCGAATGCCAGTTCCGCCTCTCCCATCACCGTCCGGTTGTCGGAAAGAATCATGACCTGCGGCAAATATCCGATGGTTACATCTTTCGGAGTGGCTACAATGCCATGTGTCGGCGACTGCAAGCCGGCTAATATTTTCAGCATGGTTGATTTGCCGGCACCATTCTTGCCGACCAACGCAATGCGATCTTTCTTATTAATTACATAGCTGACGTCCTCAAAAAGCGGCGTCGCATTAAATTCTACTGATAATCCTTCTACTGAAATCACTTCTGCTTCTGATTTATAACATTTTGGACTGCAAAGATACTGAATATTTATTAGATACAGCTTAGTATTATACGTTATGAAAAACAAAAAAGCAGTCATTCTGATTGAATGACTGCCCTCTATCTTTACCTATGTATCTTCTTTAGAACAACTTAGCAGGATATTCGCCGGCATCTACCAATGCCTGAATCTTGTCTACTACGCTCTGACGATCTTCCGGATAAGTAACACCAAACCATTTGCTGGTAGTATCCAATACTTCAACAGTAGCAGTTCCGTCATTAATCAATTTATCCACCATCAATGGGATGAAGAATTCGCTCTTCAGGTTTTCCATGTTCTTCGGATCGCTAAGGAAAGTCTTGAAAAATTCCTGGCTGTAAGCGAAGTAATCAGGAGTGAAGCCCCAGAAGTTCATACTTACCGGAGTCGTGTCAGGAGTAGCAGTCCATTCGCCATCATCACCGATATATTTCACTTCACCGTCAAGACGTTGAATCTTCGTACGTTCTACTACAGATGTCAACAATCCTTTAGCATCTGTGCTACAGATACCACGAGATACCGTACCGCTTTCGCTCAAGGTATTTCCTACACGGAAACCTACCATTGAATAAACGTTCTCTGAATTTTCAGGAAGAGCTGAAAGGAATTTACCCATTACCTGGAAAGAATCGCGACCATAAAAGTCATCGCAGTTGATTACTGCAAACGGTTCTTTAATCACATCAGCACCCATCATTACTGCATGGTTTGTACCCCATGGTTTTGTACGGTCTGCCGGACAAGTAAAGCCTTCCGGAAGATCGTTGATAGACTGAAATACCAGTTCGCAAGGGATGTGACCTTCGTATTTGGAAATAATTTTATCACGGAAATCTTGCTCAAAATCTTTGCGGATTACAAATACAAGCTTACCAAATCCGGCATTGATAGCATCATAGATAGAGTAATCCATAATAGTTTCGCCATTAGGACCCAGTCCGTCTAATTGCTTCAAGCCTCCATAACGGCTACCCATACCGGCTGCCAATAAGAATAAAGTTGGTTTCATAAATTGTGTAATATTAAAAGGTTAGTGATGTCAACGGCATCAGATTTCGTTGCAAAATTACAAAAATAGTTGAATCCAACAGGACAAATATCAATCATTATTTACCAAAATCGTACAAAAATCATTCATTAGAAGGGATAACCGATAGCAAAATGTATTCCCAGATTCTTCATAAAGCTTCCTGTGACATTGTAATATCCGCTTCTTTCGGTATCGTAAGGCAAATGCAAAGGTATACCGAAGTCGAGACGGAACACCAGAATATCCATATCATACCGAATACCGACACCAGTACCCAAGGCGATTTGTTTCGGGAAAGTTTTCAGTTCGAGCTGTGAGTCCGGACGAGCCTCATCTTTACGCATCAACCAGACATTTCCGGCATCCAGGAAAGTAGCTCCCCAGATACTCTTAAAGATACGGAAACGATATTCTACATTTGCCTCGAAACGGAAAGTACCCGTCTGATCGAGGTAGGAATAGCGGCTTTCCGACGGATGGTAGCCACCCGGTCCGATGCTACGCACCGTGAAGGCACGAATACTGTTGGCACCGCCTACATAGAATTGTTCGCTGTAAGGGGCTATCGTTGCATTACCGTAAGAGAAGAGAGCACCCAAGGCCACACGGGAGGCAATCTTATTATTCTTGTCCATATTCCATAAATGGCGGAACTCCGTATTCAGCTTTACAAACTGTGCGAAAGGTACGTTGAGCAAACGCTTATCCTCTTTGTTGAAAGGCTGACCGAAAGCACGGTAAATCAAGGAGGTCAAGTTTCCGGCAGAAGTAATGGTGGACTGCCACCAAATCGGATTCTTTATACCGCGTGCGGAAGCGTTATCATACGTATAAGTATATTCCATGGCAGGAATAAACTGGTCTTTCAAACTGATATATAAGGCCGGATTAGCTTCGGCTATTGCGATAAATTCGTCCGATTGATGTTGCAGGACATTGAATGTCAACTTGAAAGGGGTAATACTATGTCGGCTTGTACGTGTCGGCTGGAAATCGTAGGTAGCATTTCCACCGAAGGATAGCAGTTTGTAATATCTGGCGCGGTTCAACTGGTCGACGTACAGGCGGAAAGTCGTTGTTGCCGGAAAGTCGAACTCCCGTTTTCCCAAATGCGGGAAAACCACCCGTGGGAAAGTCAAAGAAGTAGAAACTCCCATCTCCCAGCTATTCATCAGAGAACTCTTCTCTCCTCCTCCGGTTTGCCACTCATAAGAACCTTTCAGCTTTACATTCCAGCTTTCTCCACCTCCGAACACATTGTTCCGGGTGACGCCGAATGAGGCTCCCGGACCGGTCTGGTCGTTACTTTTGGTTACGACATTCAATTCCAGCTCGGCATCCAGCGGCTTGGCAAAAGTAGCTTGCATCGTCACCTGCAACGTATCGCAAACGGCTGTTGTATCTTTAGGAGCATATTGCAGATCCAAGTAACTGAAAATTCCCAGCTGACTGAGCTTCTCCTGAATCTGTTCCTGCCGATACTGATTATAAAGCCGGGTGCGGTTGGAAGCACGCATCTGTGTATTCCGCACAAATTGCTGATAGTTCAACCACCGATAAAGCATATTCGGACGAACCTGCAATTTCTTATAGAAATGAATATTCAGATTCTTGTACATCATGCTATCATTCGGCATTTCTCCATTTTTCCCAAATAAATAGACGGAAGCATCTCCTACATAGTAAGGACGCTGCGCAGCAGCAGGCAATCCCGACACAGGAATCAGACGAAGACTGATGTGTCCTCCGGGCACTAAAGTTGTATCTGCCTGATAAGTCATATAGTCGGGACGGAAATAAAAATATCCTCGGTTACGTAACAGCGTACTGATACGGGTACGTTCTTCATCCAGATCGACCACGTTAAACTGCTCACCGGGATTTATATAGGACATCCGGCGCCCCCGTTCCATAATACGTAAAGTCTGGGGTGTGAAACGCTGATAATAGACCGTATCAATAAAATAAGGATTCTTCATGTCAACCGTATAAAGAATGCTTGCTTTCAGGCTGTCTTTCTTATCCACCAAGGTTTCATAAGTCACTTTCCCGTTAAAATAGCCATAATCACGGAGCAAGTTAGTAGCCACCTTGATACGCACTTCCGGATTGACAGTGGAAATAAATACCGGAGGGTTGGCAGCCAGGCGGTTGAACATCCACTTTCCAAATCCCTTTTTATATTTCACAAAGTCATTATACATCCACATTTTAAAAGGAATAGGCAGAAGGCCTCCTAACATCTTTGTACTGGGAGTTTTGTCAAGAGCCGCATCAATCTCTGTTAAGGCCGTCTCTCCTACCGGTGTTGCCGACTTATTCTCTACTACCGTTTTTCCTCCTGTATAGAGTACCTCCCCTTCAGGCAGGTGTTTTGTCACCGAACAGCCCGAAAACAAAATGATACCAATCAGACAACTTGCTAATATGTTATTATATATCCCTTTCATGCTTACTTCTTTTTCTTAAAGATGAACAGTTCACTGAGTTTGTCCAGTTTCTTGCGAAGTACCAGACCGACTCCGGTTTCCGTAATCTCGCCTTCGAGTACACTCTCGTAGTTTTTATCGTAAAACAGACGGACATAACGGGTTCCGGTTCTATCCAAACGATATTCCAGAGAGATGTTATCAATAAAGGATTCCGCATCATTCGTCGCACTCTCACCTGTAGAAACCTTACCTCCGATTACAATCTGGAAACGATTGTTAAAGAGACGTTGTGAATAACGGAAACTGTAATCCGTACGCTTACCACCCGTATCCGACAAATCGTGATCTTCGATACCGACAGAAACACTGGCATTTTTCAGATTTCCCATCAATGAATTGATTTGGCTGCTTAATACGGAGTTCAGTGCGGAACCCATATTCAGTTTACCCAATCCACCACCTCCGCCACCAATCGGTCCGGTGCCAAGATAGGTTTTCATAACCATAATATAGAGAGCTTGTTTACCTCTCTCTTCCGCCCCCATGGCTGTCAACTCGTTTTGTATGGTTGCATCTTCGGGAGCAGATACATCAAATGCAAAGGAAAGATTATCCAACCGGTTCTTGACGACAATGGATACATCGAAATTAACCGAACGCGTTCCGCCGTTCTCTCCTTCGGAAACAGAAGCACGGATACGATCGGTGGCTTTGAAGTTCAACATCGGGTCCATGGGGTTTCCTGTCCATTCCACATAGCTACCGTTATCGATAGCAAATTCTTTGGCGGCAATGACAGGCAAAGCATATTTCATCAAACCGCCGCTCAACGTATAGCGTCCGGTCAATGTCAGATCACCTTGCGGAGTATATTTCATAGAGAGGTCACCTCCCCCTTCCAGTTCGACACGATTGTCATTGCTTGCATCCAAATCGACTTTCAAACGGACGGATGGATCGATATGTACCATCATCACCATGTCCAACCCACCTAAAGAAACAGTCGGCACTTCTTGTTGAACAACCGTAGTGGTGTCGCTAAACGAAGTAAAGGTTACCAGACTTCCCAAACGATCCTGTACCGTCAACGGTGAGTCGGTCAAGATATAGGAAACGTCTGTATTACCCAACAGGCTCATGTTTCCACGCATGTTCAATCCATCCAACGGTCCTTTCACTGTTGCCCGGAAATCGGCAAAGACTTTTCCGTAGACCAGACTCTCACGAGTGCGTTTGGCATCCAGAAGCGTATAGTTCTGCGCCAGCAGATTCAGATTTGCCATCGGTCGGGACATATCCCTGAAATCAACATAACCGTCAATCGTAAATGGAGCTTTTCCTGTTGTATAGATAGCGAATTTATCAAATTCCAACCGATTATTCTTTATCTGTACCGGACGGTCGTCGAACCTGAAATTAGCACCATATTGGCGGGAAAGGACAGAAACGCTATCCAATATCAGTTCGCCATTTATCAAAGGCTGTTCGGTGCTACCCGCAATATTCAGATTACCATCCATATCACCGGCCAGCGTAGCCATTTTATCAGGAATAAATACGTTAGCTACACGTAGCGGGAAATGCTCCAGAGTAGCGTTTACTTCCAGACTGTCTTTTCCTGTCTGGGTTGGAACCAGCTTACCATCCGCCACCATCACTTCCACTTTGTCGTGATTCAGATAGGCGTTCAGGTATTGTTTTCCCTGTTCGCCGGGCAGCCAGGTGGCTCCCACTGTCACGTCACCAATTCGTTGACGTTCATAAGTCAATTCATCAATAGCTGCTTCAACCGAAAGTTGAAGATCCTTTTCGGTCTGTACATAGTGCGCTTCCGCAGAGAATAAACCGGTTATTTCCGGGAAGTAAGGAAGTACACTGCTCAAATCAGCCAAACTGATTCTTCGGATTTCCACATCAATATTCTGTAGAGAAACGGTGTCTCCCCGTACAGAATGTACACGGAATCCCATTCCTTCGTCATCCCACATATCTACATTGGCGTATACACGCATATTCTTATGCACATAAATCCAATTATGATTTTCATTGAAATGGAACTTCTGGAAGGCGATTATCGGTTCTTCCGGAATCAAGGTGAGAGCCAGTCCATCGCCTTTTCCTTTGCCCTCGAACAAGGGACGTGCATTGACACCGAGTAATACTCCAGTTTCTCCTTTTCCATTCTTAAAGTCTACCAGCAATTCGGCATCCCGATCACGAATTTCTCCCGTCAGTGTGGTAGAGAAGGAGAATTGCGGATTCTTGGGGCCGTTAATAACTCCGGCACGCAATTTCATGAGTGTGGTATCTTGTTTGACGGTAAAGAAGATGGTATCCAATTGCAAGGTATCTACTTTCAAGGCGTGGATAGCGGCTTTTCCATTGATTCCCCAGTTGGGAGCCGTTCCGAATTTCACTGAAGCGTCATGGTAAGCAATCTTCTTGGTAGCCAGGAAATATGCCAAAGGGTTCTCTTGTCCTGCGGAGAAAGAGAAAATAGCAGTTGGCAATGCTTTGCGTAATTCAGCGTGATTCAAGGCTTTCTCATCAATCTGCTTCATCAGTACATCCACAAAATGAGTGGACTGGCGAATCAAAGGATTAACACCGGAACGTGCACTCAAATCGAGTTTCATATCTCCGGAGATTAAATGGGTAAATACGCGGTTCTGACGAGCCTCTGCCGAAAAATTGAAAGTCAGCGGACGCTTCATTGGCTCCGGCATGATTCCCAGTTCATGCAAATCCAGTTGGGTGACATCAATCGTTATTTTACCGTCGGGGTAGCTGTGTGCCAGATTGTATTCAGCATCCGTTGTCATTTTCAATAAAGCATTGTCACTTGTCAGATGTGCAGTGACCAATGCGCCTTTAAGTTCTCCCGTCAGATCAAGATTGGAAAGATGGTATTTAGCATAATGAAGCTGATCTAATGAAAGATTCAATTTGGCAAATGAATGGTAGGACATGACATCTAATCCACGACCATTAGCCGCAGCCGAAAGAGAAAGTTCATAGATAGAGTCTTTCGGAAGGAAACTATGAAGTTGCAGATTGTCTATTTTCAGATCAGCCTTATAGACTTCGGTAGTGGTATTCAAGGCTGCATTCACGTCCATAGCTCCTTGTCCTTCTTTCAAACGGAGATTTGCTTTATATTCAGGACCTTTGATATCCACTTTCGCCACCAGATTCATGCTGTCAGGAATGACAAGCGTACCATTAGGCGCTTCTCCCGACAGAGCGGTCAGGAAGTTCAGGTTTTGAGTGGTCATTTTCAGGCCGATGGTTCCGGTGCGTGTGAGACTGTCGGCGAGGTTTTCCAAAAGGCCACCGCCCTCCAATGCAAAAGCACCCGGCAGGTCTACCGTGAAACGGGAAATCTGCATTTCTTTCAGATTGCCGTCCGTGCCGGCACGGATGACGAGCGGGCGGAATGGATAGGCTTCTTTGAAGCTTTCGGGCAGACCGCCGGCAAATAGCATGACGTCTTCTTTGCCGATATAGGCATTGAGACGGGCGGATAAGCGTCCCGTAGTGGGGATATTGACCAGTTCCCAATAGGTATGGGCAGATAAATCGATTTCAGAATGGGGAGTGTTCAGTTTCAAACCGGGAACACAGATAACAGAATCATTGGAGTAGGCTCTACCCGTCAGGGAAGTGACGCTCAATCCGGAACGTTCGTTCATGGTAAATTCACGAATGACTGCGTTCATATCCCTCCCTTTATACAGCAAGGAATCCAGAGCGATGCGAATATCCCGGACGGCAATATGAGAAGCGTCGAAGCCCTCTGCCGGTTCAGCAGTTCCGGTATCATAGCTGGCGGAGGTTCCCGATAATAAGAACTTCTTCAAGTCGTAGTACTGATTCTTCAAATCTGCTTGAGCATCATCGATGGCTGCTTCTCCAATATGGGCCGCCATACGCATGGAATCAGTAGGAAGTTGCATACTGAACGATACATTTTTCAATTTCAACTGATGAAGAGCTACTTTCCAGTTGATCGGAGCAGAAGCTGTGGTATCCTTGGGCGTAGTTGTGGTATCATTCATCAGTAGCTGCACGTGAGTGTCGGATAGTTCGACCTGATTGATTACCGCTAGTTCATTAGACAGATCGACGCCATGACTTTGCAGGAAGAAACGTCCCAAAACGCCTTTAATCTTCATTCCCTCCATCAAATCGGCTGAATTAACGGCTACCCGGCTCAAAGTCACTTCATCCACTTCAACTTTTCCTTTTATCAACGGCCATGCCTGTACACGGACATTGAGGCTTTCTAAAGACAAAAGGGTATCTGGTTGTTGAATGACCTCCACGCCACGTACCAACAGATTAAGTGGGAAACGAAGGTCTATCCGCTCCACCTGAATCTGCATGCCGGTTGCTTTAGAGGCGTATGCAGTAACCTCCCGACGCAAAAGATTCTGAACGGGAGGTACATAAAGCAATACCATTAGTATTACAAAGAGTATTATAGGAGTAAGCAGTATCCAGCTTACCCAACGTATCCATTTTCGTTTCATGTAAAATGTGTCAGTGTAAATAAGGTGACACAAAGTAAACAAATTATTTTGAAAAAAGGTTTGGGTAATAGTAAGAAAGATACAGATAGTAGCCAAGGAGTAGAAGAAACCGGCTTATTGGGTATTCTTCATTACCTCCAAATAATGCTCCGCTTCACTAATTATTTTACGGACAGCTTCTAATGTATTGAATGTTGTTTCTTCTATTTTTTCCGAGAATTCTTCTCCACGACAAGCCTCCAACCACTTTAACGGGGCGATGGTTCCCTCCGCTCCGATCATTGTGAAGAGAGGGAGAAGTTTATGCGCCATGGCAGCTATCCCATCCACTTCCTTTTCATTCAATGCTTGTTGCATCCGTTCAACATTCTTGCCTGTTTCTTCAATAAAAGTGTGAATGATGGAGTATGCTGCTTCCGGATCATCTTCAGAATAAGCAGTCAGTGCAGAAAAGTTGATCCCGACAGTTCCCATATCTTCTGTTATATGCGCTTCATCGGCCGAAAGTTGACCTTCATTTACTGTTAGCAACAATTCCTTTACTGTAAACGGTTTATGCAAACAACCGGCAAAACCATGTTCATGTAAAGCGGCTTTATCCATCTCACTACGGGCAGTCACAGCAATAACAGGGATTGTTTTTGCTTGTGGTATATTAGAAGCCCGTAATAGTTTTACCAGATCAAACCCGTTAATGGCAGGCATTTGTATATCTGTCAGCAATACATCGAAGACGGAAGAGCGAAGTTGTTCAATCAGCTGTTCCAGCTGTTCACAACATACCGCATCAATACCATGCTGTTTCAACATGGCAGCAGTCAGATTCAGCTGAATCTTATCGTCATCAATCAAAAGCACACGAATGACTTTCATAGGAGGAATGGCAGCCGACTGTTTGGGAGCGTATGGACTTTCATTCTCCGAAGATTCACATTCCGGAGCTTCGCTCTCCGCAAGGGATTTACCTACCGGATACAGAGGCAGAACGACCGTAAAACAGCTCCCCTCACCTAATGTACTCTGCACGTCAATTGTTCCCTCAAGCAAGGTAACCAGCTTCTTCACAATAGACAATCCAAGCCCGAATCCTTCTTCTCCCTGTGCGCCGGAAAGACGTGTAAATTCCTGGAAAATGCGTTCACGATCTTCTGACGCCATTCCTTTTCCTGTATCGGCTATGGCAATGGTTAACTTTGAAGAATCATAACCGGCTGTCAGACTGACCTCGCCTTTTTGAGTAAATTTTACGGCATTGGACAAAAGGTTATTCACAATTTGCCGGAGTCGCAAAGGATCGCTGATATATCCTCCGTTCAGTTCCGGAGCGACATGACATTGCAAGGCTAATCCTTTGGCAGCAGTCAGAGGTTCGAAACTGACATAAATTTCATCAAATAGTTGGGAGGGGTTAAAGGTTACACGATTCACTTCCGCTTTATTGAGATCAAGTCGGTGGAAATCAAGCAAGTCACTGACTAACTTCAATAAATGTTCTGAAGAGCTTTTCATATTGTCGAGGTAGAATCGTTGCCGTTCATCTTCTGTCAATCGGGACAGGAGTTCGGTATATCCCATAATTGAGCCTAACGGAGCTTTAAAATCATGGGTAATGGCAAGCATTAATTTTTCACGGGCGATCAGTAAATCTTCCGCCCGTTTATTCGCCACCTCCAATTGCTGGCGGTAACGGTTGCTACGGGAGATATCTCGCATAATCAATATCAAGAAAAAAGCAGATAATAGTACGGCACCAACCGCGATACCGCCGATGATACGTGCCGACCGCATCCTCACTTCCTGCTGAAGTTCAGCATCCTGACGGGCACGCAAGGTCATTTCTTCCTCATATTGTTTAATCAGGCTATCCATCCGTGCCGTCAACTGCGTATTCATCCGCTGGTACTTTGTACTGGTACGCCGGATTGTCTTCCTTCGTTGCAGTCGTTTTTCTTCGGTAGCCATGCGGATTTTCTGCTGAAGAGAGTCTTTGGAAGTGGTAGGTTGAAGAATGGTATCGGTAGCAACTTCCAACGATGTATTTACTAATACGGCACTGTCTTGTTTAGAAGGGGAAAACACTTCGGCGAGCCGCTTAAAGAATCCCTTCTTTTTAGGAGTAGTGATTAAAGAGTCACGCTTGGTAATGACCCGATGTTGTACCCGCTGCTGGGTAATAACTGAATCCTGTTCGGAAATGATTTCTTCGATTTCCGAAGCAGAGAGAAGACTGTCGTTCGCTTCACTTAGCACCCGCAACATCTGAATCGTGTTTTGATCTTTCTCATGGAGAAGGGTCAATAGACTGTCTGTTCTTAAATTCTGTTGATCGTCGGCGGCCGACAATACTTCCATCTCACGATGTACAAACACCAGCGAGAAAAGGAGGATCGCCAGCAACAAAGTGTAACCGGCGGTTATTTTCAACTTTGTAAAACGGAAGGAAGCCATTGGGGTTAAGTATTAATTTTTAAGTATCAAGTATTTAGTATCAGGTTTTGGGATGAGGTTCGGGGAGTTTCGTCATGTGGTGAAAACGCCACCAAAGCATCAATCCTGCGCTTGTCAAACCAAAAGGGAACGCCATCCAGACACCTACTACTCCCCATCCCATCACAAAGCCACAGAAATAACCTACAGGAAGGGAAATAATGAAATAGGCGACAAAGGCAATCACCATCATTAGTTTTACATCTGAAATTCCACGCAAAGCGTTGGCGAAAGTAATCTGCAGTCCGTCGCCAAACTGATAAACGAGGAAAGGGAAGATTAGAGAGGTCACCATAGCAGCCACTTCCTGACTGTCGGTAAACCAGCCTCCCAAGTAATTCCGGCAAAGGAAGACAATCAAAGAAAGCACAACGCCTAATGTCATCATCAGATGAAAACCTGCATAGGCAGAACGACGTACATTAATGATATCATTCTGACCTTTGAAGTTACTGACACGAACAGCCACAGCGGCACCCATACCGTAATACATCATAAATGTAAACTGTGAAATAGCCAGCATAACCTGATGGGAAGCCAGAGCGATAGTACCCAGCCAACCGATCATGATCGCACTTAGACTAAAAGAGGCTGTCTCCATTCCCATTTGAAAAGCAACCGGCCATCCGAGGCCGTTCAAACGTCCAAATATAGCTCGTGACCATCCCAAACGGAAAAAGCCAATCTTATAGCGGACAAAACGCGGACTACGCATAAAGATGATGATAAATATAATCACCATCACGATACGCGAGAACAGCGTGCTGATACCTGCTCCCAACAGACCTAACTCGGGCAATCCGAGCTTTCCATAAATCAGGATATAGTTTCCTATGATATTCAAGACATTTCCACCAAGCAATATCCACATAGCGGTTTTTGTATCCGTAATTCCGTCTGTAAACTGCTTGAATCCATTGAAAAGCATAACAAACACGAGTGAAGCGAGCAAAACAAGGTAATACGGCTTAATCAGGGGAATCAATTCTTCCGGCTGTCCGAGACGTTCTATATTTAGATAAAGAACAGTCATACAGATAGTCAGCAGCAATGCAACCATCAGGTTTGCCAGCAAACTGTTGCGTAAAGCCTGTCCCGCAGGGGCATACTGCCGGGTTCCATACAAACCTCCCACAATCGGAGTCAACCCATACGAAAAACCCGTACTGAAAATTATCGCCAGATTGAACACATTATTGACGAAGGAAGCTGCTCCCAGCTCAATCGTACTATGATGTCCGATCATTAACGTATCCGCAAATCCAAGAACGATTACTCCTATTTGACCGATCACAATCGGCAGTCCGAGAAAAATTAGTGCTTTATAATGCTCTTTATATGTACTATAAATATGTCTCATTTACTTTTCCGTTACCTAAACGTATCTCCATTTTCAGGCAAAGGGACTTTTCCCTTTCACTGATAGATTATAAAAAAGGGAGAATTTAATTTTGTTGTTTCTTATAATAAAGTATTACTCCGTTCTCCTTACGGAAAGCAGATTGAGCTACCGCCCGCAATTGTTCGGCTGTGACAGACCGATAACGATCGACCTCTTTTTCCATGTCCTCCGCCCGGCCAAGCAATTCGTACCAAGCCAGGTTGGTTGCCACATTTAAATAATTGATGTTGCCGAATATCTGGGTAGACTCAAATTTATTCTTCACCTTTTCCAGTTCCTGTTCGTCAACCAATTCTTGTTGCAACAAATCCAGTTCTTCCCGTACTGCCGCTTCCGCCTGCTCCAGGGTGACACCTGCCGAAGGTTTACCACTAATATGGAATAACCCCGCATCTACACTGCCGGAAATATAGGCATCTATATTTGAGAATAATTGTTTCTGCTGTACCAAACGCTGGCTCAAACGGCTGGAACGTCCATTGCTCAACACATCCGACAGAATATCAAATGCATAATAATCCGGATGACAATGGGCAGGCATGTGGTATGCCATAAATAAAGAATCGAGAGGAACATTTCTCTCTACCGTCAGCCGGCGCTCTCCCGTCTGCTCCTGTTCCTGTGGCAGGTTCCGTTGAGGAACTTCCCGACGAGGAATAGAGCCGAACCATTTTTCTGTCAAAGCAACCGCCTCTTCAAAAGAGATATTACCGGTCACAGCTAATATGGCATTATTAGGAGCATAAAAACGGAAAAAGAATGCCTCCACTTCTTCCAGCGTAGCATTGGCAATATGCGACAACTCTTTTCCAATAGTAGGCCATTGATAAGGATGCGTCTGATAAGCCAGAGGACGCAAAATATGTCCGATATCCCCATAAGGCTGATTCAAACATCGCTGTTTGAATTCTTCCATTACTACTCCCCGCTGTACCTCCAGACTCCGTTCGCTAAAATCAAGACTCAACATCCGGTCGGATTCCAACCAAAAGCCGGTTTCTACATTCTGACGAGGTACAGTGAGGTAGTAATTGGTTATATCATTATTCGTCCAGGCATTATTCTCTCCACCCGCCAGTTGAAGCGGCATATCATAATCGGGAATATTCGCCGAGCCTCCGAACATCAGGTGTTCGAACAAATGGGCAAAACCGGTATGTTCGGGATCTTCGTCGCGAGCTCCCACATTATATAATATATTAAGAGCAACCATCTGCGTACTTTCGTCCTGCGAATGTACCAACCGTAACCCATTATCAAGAATATGCCTGTTGATTTTCATATATTTCAGTCAAGTATGGTCACCTTTGTTATTTTTACATCTTCTTCGGGACGGTCGCTACGGTCGGTTTTCACCTGCTGGATTTTATCCACAATATCCAGACCTTTCACTACTTCGCCGAACACGGTATATTCGCCATCCAGATGCGGAGTTCCTCCTACCGTTGTATAGGCTTCAATCTGTTCCGGAGTGAAATGAAATTCCGGTTGTTTGGCTGCCATTTCCTGTGCCTCTGCAAACAACTTTTCCTGCAAATCATAAAGACCGTTTTCGTCATTTGCTTTCCGCATCTTATAAATTTCCTTCATGTGTTTCTGTGCCAGCGTATTGAAAATAACATTAATCTTATTCTCATTCATCTGGCTTTCCATACCCAACAAGGTAGAGTCGTTGAACACCTTACCTGTCACGATATAGAACTGACAACCGGAAGATTCTTTCTTCGGGTTCACATTATCTCCCTGACGGGCAGCGGACAGGGCACCTTTCTTATGGAAATATTTAGGATATACAAATTCAGCGGGAACAGTATAACCTACATCTCCCGTACCCAGCATTTTTCCTTTCGGTGCATTCTTTGAGTCCGGGTCACCAGCCTGAATCATAAAATCTTTGATAACACGATGAAACAGTGTGCCTTCATAAACACCGTCCTTCACCAGTTTGATAAAATTATCACGATGTTTCGGTGTCTCATTATATAGTTTCACCTCGATGTCTCCTACAGTTGTTTCAATCTTTACCAACGTTTCTTTATCCATGTCTCCTCCTTTTTTTGTTCCGGTTTTGCAGGCAGTAAGTCCGCAAAACGATATGGTTAATATTATCAATAGAATCTTTTTCATAACACTTTTATTTAATTTAAGTTTGCAAATATACCACTTTCGCCTAAATCCTCTTACCTTTGTGACTTAAAAGAATCAAAACCTGACATGATGAGCTCCATATTGATCGTTGAAGATGATATCACTTTTGGAATGATGCTAAAAACCTGGCTAGGCAAAAAGGGCTTTGAAGTATCATCAGTGAGTAATATTGCCCGCGCCCGAAAACATATCGAAAGCCAAAACGTCGATCTGATTTTATCAGACCTGCGACTACCCGACCACGAAGGCATCGATCTGCTGAAATGGATGAACGAACAAGGCATGAACCTTCCTTTAATCATCATGACTGGCTATGCGGATATACAATCCGCCGTACAGGCAATGAAACTGGGAGCACGTGATTATATCGCCAAACCGGTAAATCCGGAAGAATTACTGAAGAAAATTTCTGAATGTCTGCAGTCCGAAAAGATCCCTATTACTCATAACGTTGCTAAATCTTCTTCTAAAAAAGGTTCTTCTACCTCATCTAAAGATTCAACAGAAAATCATCGTGCCTATCTGGAAGGAGAAAGTGATGCAGCCAAACAGCTCTACAATTATGTAGGTCTGGTTGCTCCGACCAATATGTCCGTACTTATCAACGGTTCCAGCGGAACAGGAAAAGAGTATGTGGCGCACCGAATTCATCAACTTAGCAAACGAAATGATAAACCGTTTATTGCCGTAGATTGTGGATCTATCCCCAAAGAACTGGCTGCTTCCGAATTTTTCGGTCATGTGAAAGGTTCGTTTACAGGTGCTCTGACAGATAAAACGGGTGCTTTCGTTGCAGCCAACGGTGGTACTATCTTTCTAGATGAGATCGGAAACCTTAGTTATGAAGTGCAGATACAACTGCTTCGTGCCTTGCAAGAGAGAAAAATACGTCCGGTAGGTTCTACACAGGAGATATCGGTAGATATTCGTCTGGTATCTGCCACCAATGAGAATCTGGAACAAGCCATTGAAAAAGGTACTTTCCGTGAAGACCTTTATCATCGCATCAATGAATTTACCCTCCGGATGCCCGATCTGAAAGAACGGAAAGAAGATATTCTGCTCTTTGCCAATTTCTTCCTCGATCAGGCAAACAAGGAACTGGATAAACACCTGATTGGTTTCGATGCAAAAGCATCGCAAGCTTTAATGAATTATCATTGGCCGGGAAATTTGCGTCAAATGAAGAACATCGTCAAAAGAGCAACTTTATTGGCACAAGGCAGTTTCATTACTTTATTGGAATTGGGGACCGAGCTTTTAGAAACTCCTGCATCCAGCAATACGAGCATTGCATTACGCAATGAAGAGACTGAAAAAGAGCATATTTTGGAGGCACTACGCCAAACAGGAAACAATAAGAGTAAAGCAGCGCAATTACTGAATATTGATCGGAAGACTTTATATAATAAATTGAAATTATACAATATTGATTTGTAACGAGTTACGTTCTTGTATTTTCTCAAGTGTTCTCATGCCTATGAGAAAATATTCTCAATGCGATGAGAAAAAGTTCTCATTACTATGAGTATTTATTCTCATAGGTATGAGAAATGATTCCTTTTTGTAGCACTCGAACTTATCTTTAACCGAATCTATTGCATTACCAGATATTATTAATTTAGCACATATTTCATAGAATAAAATTATCCCCCATGAATAAAAAAACATTATTACCCCTTGCATTTGTGCCACTCGCAGCAACCAATCTGCAAGCACAAAGCAATATGCAAATAGAACGCGCGGACAAACGCCCGAATATCATTCTCTTTATGGTAGACGATATGGGATGGCAGGATACTTCACTCCCATTCTGGACACAGAAAACACACTATAACGAATTGTACGAGACTCCCAATATGGAGCGGTTGGCAAAACAGGGAATGATGTTTACTCAAGCGTATGCCAACAGTATCAGTTCTCCTACCCGGTGCAGCCTCATCACCGGAACAAACGCCGCACGCCATCGAGTAACTAACTGGACGCTGCAAAAGAATACAATGACAGACCGTAAAGATAGCATTCTGGCAGTCCCTGACTGGAATTACAATGGAGTAAGTCAAGTGTCCGGCACTAATCATACTTTCGTAGGAACCTCCTTCGTGCAACTGCTAAAGAATAGTGGTTATCATACTATACATTGTGGAAAAGCCCATTTCGGAGCGATAGATACTCCAGGGGAAGATCCGCATCATTGGGGATTCGAGGTAAATATTGCCGGACATGCGGCTGGTGGACTTGCCAGTTACCTGGGAGAAGAGAATTACGGACATACCAAAGACGGGAAAGCGGTATCACTGATGTCTGTTCCCGGATTAGAGAAATATTGGGGAACGGAAACATTTGTAACTGAAGCATTGACGTTGGAAGCCATTAAAGCACTGGATAAAGCGAAAAAGTATAATCAGCCTTTCTATTTGTATATGTCGCAATATGCCATCCACATTCCTTTGAACAAAGATATGCGCTTCTATGAAAAGTACAAGAAAAAAGGAATGACAGACCATGAAGCTGCTTATGCCACACTGATTGAAGGAATGGATAAAAGTTTAGGTGATTTAATGAACTGGCTGGAAAAGAATGGAGAAGCCAACAACACTATTATCATTTTTATGAGTGATAACGGAGGACTTGCATCCGAATCCGGATGGCGTGACGGCAAGCTGCATACACAGAATTATCCGTTGAACAGTGGTAAAGGTTCTACTTACGAAGGTGGCATCCGCGAACCGATGATTGTCAGCTGGCCGGGAGTAGTAGCTCCGGGAAGCAAATGCAACAACTACTTGTTGATAGAAGACTTCTACCCTACTATTCTTGAAATGGCAGGTGTCAAGAACTACCAGACAGTTCAGCCGCTAGACGGTATCAGTTTCATCCCTCTGCTGAAACAGACAGGCAACCCGGCTAAGGGCCGGAGTCTTTTCTGGAATATGCCTAACAACTGGGGAAATGACGGTCCCGGAATCAACTTTAATTGTGCCGTTCGAAACGGCGACTGGAAATTGATTTATTACTATGGAACAGGCAAGAAAGAGTTATTCAACATACCTGATGATATAGGAGAAAGCAACGATCTTAGTGCACAGCATCCGGACATCGTGAAAAAACTTTCTAAAGAGCTGGGCAACTATCTAAGAAAAGTAGATGCACAACGACCGACTTTCAAAGCGACAGGCAAACCTTGTCCCTGGCCGGATGAAATCAAGTAAATAGATTACCTAAATAAAAGAATGGTGGCGGGGAGTGTGGAATAATTCCACACTCCCCGCCACAGTTTCCACACACTCCACACATACTTCCCCACTATCCTAATTGGCATCATCTTCCTCATTCCTTTATTTATCAATCACTTATCATACATTCTCTAATTTTGGCACGCGCTTTGATCTTTAATTAAACGTTAGCGAAAAGCAATAACCGATTCCTTAACACAAAGGTAGAGAATTGAAAACATATGTCTAATAATCATTAAAGCAAACGATTATGAAAAAATTAGTATTAGTAGTAGCAATGTTTATGTTTGTTTGTGGTGGTTCATTCCTTGTAAAGGCTCAGAGTTCTGCAGAAGCTGTGACAGCCCCGACAGAAATCAATGCGACAGTTGTCAACGATACAGTAGTTAAAGATACTGTAACTAAAGAAGACACGCCTGCAAAGGCAGAACTGGTTGCACTAGCCGCCATTGTCAATGATACAGTTGTCACAGACACTACATCAAAAGACAAACCGGCTGAGCCTGTCAAGGAATAACCTTGCCAACAACATGCAGGACATAGTCTGCCGAAGAATAGTAAGCACACTACAAAAAAAGCCATCCCTACTTTCGTCTATTCCGGGGATGGCTTTTTTATTATCCTATCTTCTTACAATCATTCTGTAGGAGCACTTGTTTCCAATATCGGATCTGTTTTCCAACTTGAAACAATATTTGCCGCCTCTGCTTCGAAGCTCTTTCCTGCCAAGGACACAAATGTCTTGGTATTACCATTTCCATTATTGAATAACCAATTAGCTACCATTCCATCCTTATCCTCACTCAACAACTTACCGCTCTGCTCGGAGATCTGTTGATCCGACAAGGCTTTTGTCCAAATACGGGCATAACTGATAGCTCCGTTCAACCGGCGTTTACCATCAGACTGGCCGATGTAGAAATCAGAAGTAAGATTGATCTCTTTCAAATCATCCGGCGTACCGTTTGATAATTGAAGCGTTTCTCTGACACCATTTACATACAACGCAATCCGCTCGCTTCCGCTCTTACTATTATCCAATACCACAGCCACATCATACCACTTATTGGTTTCTATCTTAGTAGAGCCCTCATAGCGAATACTACCTTTATCATCTGCAGCAAGCTGAAGGAAACGTTCCTCATCATTGCTTCCTCCCTTATGCACATCGACACGCAGCAAGAATTTCTTCTCTATACCCATCACCGTATTAATCCGGGCATTTCCATTGTCATTGCCATTCAACGACTCAATGTTGAAACGAGCCTCAAATGTGAGCGTACTCAAATTCTTTAGCGATTCATCTGCCGTACCATTATATTCAAACGGTACTTTAAAGTAATTACCGCTACCCAGGTTTGCCACTTTATCTGCCTGTACCACCGTTACGGTCAGACTTAATTCCTGTTCCGCTTCGTCTCTGACAAACACGGTAGTGATACCCGCTTTTTTACCTATTAAATTGAAACGAGTGTCATCCACCTGCTGAATAGCTACAATCTCTTCATTCTCTGCTGTCAGACTATAACCTCCGTTTCCTTTTTCTACCGTAATCATGATCTTATTGTTGACTCCCACTCTCGGTGTCAGATTGGAGACATCGATAGAAATCGGATTTACCGTCACCTGAACCACCGCCTGTTTTCCTTTATGGTCTGTAAAAGTCACTGTTGTATGTCCGTTCTTCAAACCTGTCAAAGTATAGAAAGGACGGAACTGATCTGTATTAACCATGCTGACAACCGTTTCATCCTCCACCTCATAAGACAATTCATCATTACTGGAAAAGTTTCCCATGCTGACAATCAGTTGCTTTTCACCGGCAACTTCCAAGATCACCTCCGACTCATTCACTTCCAATTCAAATACACCTACATTCACAGAGATATTGGCAACTACTCCTTCTCCATCCATTACTTCGATGGTAGTGGCTCCATTCTGTGAGCCACTTTTTACAGTTATCAATTCGCCGGAAACGGTAGCCGTTGCAATAGCAGTGTTGAAACTTCTCACGGTATAGTTTCCGTTTCCAACCACTACATTCACTTTGGCTTCCTCATTCTGCCCGATACGTATCACCGGTTTGTTCACAACCAACTCTATCAAGTCTTTAGCCACATCGTCATCATCATCGTCATCACAACCTGTAACAGCAAACGATAATACCGACAAAAGCAACAGACACATATATGTATAGATTCGTTTCATCTGATTTTCTTTTTAAAGTTATACATTCCTACCGGTTTACCATCCGGGATTTTGTTCAATGGTCGGTGTCTTCTGCAACTCACTCTGGCGAATCGGGAACAGATAATGCTGAATAGAGAAAGTACGTTCTTCCACGCAGAAACGCTCCATTCTATATTTCACACCGTCAACCGTAATCGCTCCATTCTCATCCTGCACCGGACGCATTCCGTTAATCATTCGCTGGCAACGGGGCAATGCACCGTTATTGGCAGCCCAGTATTTTTGCGTACGTTTTGAGTTATCGCTTCCGCTGGATTTCCAAAGGCTTTCCTTTGCCAGCTCTTCCTTACTGGTGGGCTCCAGATACAAGCGGCAAGTCCACGGACGTTTTCCCTCATAAAAGAGTTCCACGCGACGTTCACGCTGAATGTATTCACGCATCAACTGTTGATTAGTCTTTACTTCCGGCGGCATCGGTTTCATAAAAGAACGTTCACGAACCGTATTCACCAATTTATAAGCTTCATCGATATCCTCGCCCAATTCATTACAAGCCTCTGCATAAATATAGATAAACTCCGGAAGACGCCAGATGGCGGGCGCATTGATACTGAAGTTACCAGATTTGTTCCATGACTCTTGTTGGAATTTACGTAAATAATAACCGGTAGTAGTTGCATTGGTAGCACCAATCTTATCGGAACCACTCGCCGTATTGATCGTTTTCGACTCGTTCTTATTATTACGATAAGGAGCTCCGTGATAAATTACATCGCGATAGAAACGCGGGTCACGAGTACCTTTCATATACGGATTAGTATCATCATAGCCACCTTTACGAGCTTCTGCCGAATATACCGGATAGCCATAATCACCTACGATATATTCATATTCATCCACTTGTTCCTGCACCGGTTGCTGGCGCGAACTTCCCTCACGGCTGGGCGGATAAATATCCCCCTGCCATGCCTGATCCTTGCTCTTCGTCATAAAGAACACATACTCATTGGCAAAGGCATCCATATCATAAAACATATCCCACAAACGAGCATATACACGGCTGTCATTCAGATTACCGTCAGCCGGATCCTTGAAATCATTTGCATCATGTTTCGTATAGAGAGAATAACGCTTGGTGCCGCCGACTTCGAAATCCAGAACTGCTTTAGCCGCTTCTTTGGCTTTTCTCCAACGAGTAGCATCATAAGCATACTCATTTTCAAACACACGACGCAAGTTGTATCCATATTGGGAAGCACCATTCCACAACGGAGTAGCCGCTACCCAGCGAACAAAAGAAATCAATCCCAGACAGGCTCCCTTATCCACACGGCCAAAGTTCTCGGAAGTTTTCACATACTTATTAGGAACCATGCCATAAGCAGTTTGTGCATCGGTAACAATCTTTTCAACCATCGAATGAACAGATTCTTTCTTGAAGTCCATATTATCTCCGGCATTAATCACACGGTCAATATAAGGAGCTTCGCCATACATACGCAGTAACAGCATGTGGAAATAACCACGCATGAAATACATCTCACCGATACGGTTACGAAGATCACCATCCTGTTGAGGATTGTCGGGCGTGTTATACTTCTGTACATTTTCTATAATCAGGTTCGCTTTACGGATTCCTTCATAAAGAGCTTCCCAATATTGCCCTACACTACCGGGCAAAGAGTTCGGGTTCCAGGCACCGTTATTGAAGTTATTCGTAATGTTTCCCTCTACATTGGTTCCTTCACATTCGTCCGTAATGGCACTGTTGCTGAAGTGCTCGAAAAACACCAGCGGACGGTCTGCTTTCTTTGCAGCCGCATATACGTCGGAGACTAGTCCGTTCACTTTTTCGTAACGGGCAAAAACGTCCGCTTCCGTAATATTGTCATCATCGTCCCTGTCCAGATAATCACTACACGAAGTGAAGAACAACGGCAGAACACATAAAACAATTGCTGAAAATCTATATAACTTTTTCATATTTCTATCTTGTTTAGAATGTTATATCAATACCAAAATTGAATACCTTTTGAATAGGATACCACGAAGCTCCGTCTCCTGACTTCGTCTCCGGATCTATATCCACATCACCCAGTTTATCAAAAGTCAACAGATTCAGACCTTGTACATAGATACGTGCCTGTTGCACATGGAACTTACGCAACAATTTGGGCGATACGTTGTAACCGATTTCCACATTCTTAAGACGCAGGTAGGAAGCATCATACAAAAACAAACTGCTGTTTCCATTCTTGTTGTTATCATGTGTTCCATAATGCAATGCCGGATATTTGGCAGTAGCAGCCGTTTCCGGTGTCCACCGGTCGAGATGCATTTTCTTCACACGTCCGATTTTATCCTGTTCGAATTGCGGGAAGTCAAATACAGCAGCCCCATTCAGCAGAATAGATGTTTTGGTTGCTCCTTGCAGCAATACACTAAAATCAAAGTTCTTATACTGGAAACCGAAAGGAATACCGAACATCAACTCCGGACTACGCGGATTTCCCATTGTCGTACGGTCTTCATCGTCAATCACCCCGTTACGGTCCAAATCTTTATAAACCACATCTCCCGGAATCAACTGTCCCCACGGCTGGTAACCAATCTTGTTCAGACGGTCGGCCTCTTCCTGATCGGCTACAAAATGATCGAATACGTAGACGAAGTTTTCATACAATCGCTTGCCAGTCTCCTTACGCCAGGGATTCTTACGGGCAACTTCCGCTTTATACTCCAAACGGTTGCGGGAGAAAGTCAGGTTCGGACGGATATAGTAACGGAAATCTTTTCCGATCTTATCGTTCCAGCTCAATTCGATATCCACACCACGGTTGCTCACTTCACCCAAATTCTGCAAAGCTGCATCTTTACCTACAATGTCCGGATATCCCATGATACCATCCCCATTCATATTCGTAATAATGTCAAAGCGATATTCGTAAAATGCGTCTACAGTCAGTGCCAAACGTTGATTCAAGGTGGTAAAGTCAATACCGACATTCAGTTTACGGGCTTTCTCCCAAGTCAGATTCGCATTAGCCAGATTGCCTTCGGAAGTACCGCCTACATTCGTACCAAAGTTATTACCGAAATCATAACCACTGCCACCACCGTAGAAAGCCAGATATGGGAAACGGCTGCTGACATTGTCACTACCTACCAAACCATAGGAGGCTCTTACTTTCAGGAAATCAATCCAGGAAGCCTTTTTCATAAATTCCTCTTCAGAGACTACCCAACCGATTGAACCAGCAGGGAAGAATCCGTAACGTTTGCCCGGCGCGAAGTTCTCGGAGCCATTGTAACCGAAGTTAAATTCCATCAGATACTTCTGATTATAATAATAAGCAAAGCGTCCGGTGATACCCTGGCTATGATAAGCCAGTTCATTGTTAACAGTACGGTTACCACGGTTTGCCAATAACATGGCTGTCACTTCGTGATGGTTGCTAAACAAACGGTTGTAATCCAAACGTGCCTGTATATAAGTACGTCCGTCAGAAGCGTTATGACTGAATCCGTTACCGATAGTCTGGTCAATATCATACTTGTTACCCGTTTTGTAGGCACCGGTATAGTGTCCGCCGGCCATATAAGCATCCGAGCCTTCAATCGGCATAAATGTTGCATACTTCGGATATTCACGATATCCGTCTTTGTAAGTATCCAGTTTGCGGTTTATCCAGCGTCCTTCGGAGGCGTCATAAGAGAACATCACTTCCGCCTTTAATCCTTTCGTCAGAAATTCCATATCCAGATTCATGGCAAAACTACCATTCAGATACGTGTTCTTTTCATTCAGATAACCGGTACGGCTCAATTCACCCAGAAGATTGTAACGGTAGATATTGTCACCATAAAGCATTCCACGAGGGTTTTGCTGAATGTATTCCTCATTCTGCGGATGCGCGTTTTCTTCCACCAGGATGGGCAGATATGGAGGCTGGGTAGCACAGATGGTCATCAGGCGACCGGCTGTTGTACCCGGTGCATTACGGTCGGTAATACGGGCACCCAAATCCAGACGGGTGCTCAAATAACGATTAATGTTAATATCGATGTTCGAACGGAAATTGTAACGGGTGAATTTAGTCTGTGAGTCATATTCACCGGCATTCGCATATTTGTAGTTACCTCCTTGTGAAAAGTAATTGGCCAGTACATAATAACGTACCTTGTCCGTACCTCCACGGATGGAGAGGCTGACATCTTCCTGCAAGCCCGGTTTAAAGGCAAAATCATAATAATCCCAGTCATATCCCAAGCCATCGGAGTTATCCCCTTTGGCGCGGCGGAAATTGTCAATTGCCTGTTGAGAGAAAAGGTTCAAACTGCTGATGTCTGCGCCCGTCATCTTGGCATCGTTCAATCTGGCTTCATTATATAAAGTTGCATAATCGGCAGAGCCTAAATATTCGGGGAAACCGATCGGCTGGTTAATACCGATAGAGGCTTTCAGGTTCACGGTTGCCTTTTCCGCTGCCTTACCACGTTTGGTAGTAATAACGATTACACCATTTGCACCACGGATACCATAAGCGGCAGTGGCGGAAGCATCTTTAAGAATAGTGAATGTTTCAATTTCATCCGGTGCGAGGTAACTCATGTCACGTTCGATTCCATCGACAATGACAATAGCGCTCTGGTTACCGTAAGTTGCCTTACCACGGATAAACAATTCACTTTGATCCACACCCGGTTCACCACCCGCATACTGGTTTACAATCAAACCCGGCAGACGTCCGGCAAGTGCATTGTTGATATTGGCAGTAGGACTTTGCGTCAGATCTTTTGTCGTGATGGTAGCAACAGAACCGATCATCGTTTCTTTACGTTGTTTGGTATAACCTACCACAACCACTTCCTGCAAAGCTTTCGTATCTTCCTGTAGTAAAACAGTCAGTTCCTTCTTTGCACCGGGAACAATTTCCTGCGGCTGGTAACCCAGATAAGAAAACACCAACGGAGCTTCCGCATAAGGCAGTTTCAATGTAAACTTACCATCCATATCCGTAATCGTACCTGCATTGGCCACTCCTTTCACGACAACAGACACACCGATCAACGGGTCATTTGTCGTCTTGTCCAATACCGTACCCGACACTGTTATTTTATTGCTTTGTGTGGCCTGCACCTTTGCCGTTCTTCCCGTTTGCGCCACACCCTGCAAAGGTATACCTGCAAGAAGAGTGCAAGAAACAGCCACCAGACAAATATTTCTTTTTATATGTATCATCTTTCTTTTCGATTTTCTATATGTAATAAATCAATCTTATTCCTCTGCTTTCTTACCGAAATCCGGTCCGACCCAGTTGGCCTTTTCCGTTGCTTTACCTTGCACCCAGTCTTCATAACGGGCACGGATTTCAATCATTGTTGCTCCCGGGACTTCCGCATTCAAGGAGATTGTCAGGCGATCTTCCCTGTTATCGCGATTACCAAAGGTCGGTGCTTTTGCCCAGTCGTACTCCCACACATAATAGCCTTCGGGATGAGCCAACGTCCAAAGCACATCAGAACAGCTGCGCAATGCAGCGATAAACTTATTCTTGGTCTTTTCCGGATAAAGGCTGTTAGTCGGCTGTTTCACCATATCCAGGAAGTAACGGACAAATATTCCACGGAATAAAAGATTATCTCCCGAATTTCCTTCACCACTGAATACCGGATAGTTGGAATCCATTTTCTTATTCACCTGGTAAGAGCCGAAAGCAACCGCATTACGAAGATATTCATCCTCACCGGTAGCGTTGTACAGCTCCAGGGCAGCCGCCATAAATGTTCCCTGATTATAAGACAAGGCTACTTTATCAGGATCTCCCGGTGTACCGTCATCTTTAATACTAAGATTATCATATACCTGTCCGGTGGAAATATCACACAGATAAGCCGTCATCCAGTTGTATACCTCTTTGGCGAAGTTCAGGTAATAAGCAGCCTGCTCTTCCCAGCCGTCTTTAGCCTCCTTAACGGTAAGCTGATACAATTTCATAGCCAGAAGGCAACCGGGACCATTGGAACAAGACATACGTGAAGCCGGCGCATCCGTTTTCCATGCCATTCCTCCTACCCCTTTATAGTCATTCTTCGCACCTTTGATATGGTTCCACATCTTCATCAACGCACTGTAGTAATCCTGATCGCCAGTCAATTCATAAACCCGCAGACAAGACAGTGCCATCCATTCCATATCATCATAGAAGTTATTCCAGAAGTCTTTGCCACCATAACCGCAATGTTCATTCCAGTCATCAAAAGCCGGCAGGAAAGGTTTCATGATGTTTTCGTACAAATGAGCCTGATATTCGGGATTATTTGCATGACGGATGTAAGCATCGATCACGATATCCAATGCATGTCCCTGCGACCATCCGCCGCTACCGCCCGTGCTTGCCGGTTCTCCGGTTTCCGGTGTATTCGGTTTTTCCCAGTAAATGCTTCCGCAAAAGGTATCCCGTCCGCTGGCATTCTCATAGAAATATTTGATATAAGTTCCCGTACTTTTGTCGGCTGCATCTGTCCAGTTCACATCCGACACATACTCGCCGGATGAATTACCTTTGTAGATGTCTCCCAGATCGCCGTCGTCACAAGCTGTAAATATTGCCAGTGCACCGCTTAACAGCAAAGCTCTTTTTGATAATGATACTATATAGTTCTTCATATTATTATTCAGTTTTAATCTTCATTCGTTTCCGAAGCTACCCAACGGTGGGTGTACGTTCCAAACTCTGCATTGAAATAGAGGGTTACATCGGTTTTCACCGTAGCATAATAGACATTTCCCTGCTTTTCTCCCCATTGCAGTAATTCGTCGCAGAAACGGAAACTGTAATCCCATGGATCTGTGCCCAATGCCAATTGATATAAATTATAATAGCTGTTGTCGGTAGTCAGATTCGGTTGCCCTTTGTCTTTCTCCTTATGTCCCCAACGGTAGGTTGTGCCGTTGATTTCCATCTTAAAGCTATGACGGGTTTCACCGCTTCCTGCCCAACTTTCCGTTTGTTTGCGGGCAGTATAGTTCTTCACACCCCATTTGCCATATCCCAGATAGTTGAAATCCTGTCTATATCCACCCGAATGGTTATAAAGGTATACAGCTCCTATTTCATCGTAACTGATCGTTTGTTCACCCATATTGATGGTAATCCGGTAGATGCCTGATTGAGGAACCGTAACTGTATAGTCTTCACCATCATTACGCTCACGCAACACTCCGTTGTCGTCTACATAATAATAGCATTTGCGACCTTCTACAGTAGACATAAATATAAATGGCTGGTCGGCTTTCAGTTGAGTGAAAGTCTGGTAAATTCCTTCATTCTGACGGAGCATTTGTTGTGCTTCCGCTTCATCACCATCATCTTCCGTACCCACGCCAGTGATATAAACCGGCTCGTTTTCAGAAGGCATATCATCGATGCCGTCCATCATAAAAATTACGAAATAGCCCTCCAGACTACTAAGAGCCTGATCCAATCCGCAATAAGCACGCACCTTCCAACGCAGTGTACCGTTGGTATTGCAACGGAATTTAGCCAGTTTACCTATTGTATTTGCCTGATAATGGGTCAAAGTCAACTGTGATTCCAGACCGTTATTGTCAGAAAAGATCGTTTCTACCGGTTTGGTAAAGTCGCCCCCGATCGTATCAATCAATACTTCATAACGATATACTGTATTTCCGTGTTTCTCGGTAGGCGTCCATTTCAGAGCAATATCCGTCAACGAAGCACCCGAAAGTACTACCCGCTCGCCACTCGCCATTGCATCCATTGTTCTAACAGGTTCAGGCGGAACAATCGGTTCATAATCATCCGGATCAAATCCCGGATTCAGTTTATTGTCACAAGCCGTCAGTCCGATAAGAAAAAACAGCAGGGCAAATTTGATTAATTTCTTTGTTATCATATTGTTTCTCATATTATTATATTCCTAGTTTTAGTATGAATGAGGACATCCAATTGGTTCAAAACGGCTCTTATCTCCATTATAAGTTGCAGGAAGTTCCGCCCCCCAGGCAGGTTTATTTTCACTTATATTCTGCAAACAAACTTGCGCATCCAATCCGCTGCCGCCATTTCCCCAATTTTCAAAAACCGTAGTACCTCCGACACCTTTCGAGAATACCCAATATCCCATCAAGTCAGAGTGTTCTTCTGCATTAAGGATTTTGCACATATTCGCTTTAATTTCACTTTCGTCCAACGCTCTCTTCCACATCCGTGCCTGATAAACTTTGCAATATCCTACCCGATATGAATCTCCGGAACGCCCAATCAACAGTGCTTTATCATTTCCACCCACATCTGTCAGATTAAGAGATGAATTAGGGGCACAATCCTCATAAGAGTTATCCGCAGGAGTCAACGTTTCTCTCACTCCGTTTATATACATTTTATAAGCCTCTTTGGTACTCGATTTCGTTCCATCATATACAATGGCTATATGATACCATTTACCCGGAGTCTTACGTCCACCTTCCGAATCATCACAATAAATAGTCTGCTGACTACGGAAACGGGGATCACTTTTACCATTAATTTTAGTGGCTATTTCAAAACGCGGATTCACATCTTTAGCTTCTGCACGAAGCAGGAATACACTTTCCAAACCTATAAACGATTGCATAGAACGAGTATAAGTCGGGTAGAACACAACCTCAAAAGTAAGCTGATTCATACTTTTCACCTCTGAATGTGATTCGGCATACTTTTTAATATCAATTTTAAAGCATACGTCATATTCCATACGATAACATACCGGATTCACATAAACTGGTAACGTCAATTTCTGACCTGCCGCATCAGACAGTTCCAGTGTGGTAGTCCCGAGCTTCTTTCCTGTTAGTTTTAACTTGGTAGCCCCACCTTCCGTAATCAATTCAGCGGTTTTCAAATAGGTTTTATTATCATCTGTGAGTTGTGCCAATTTATAATCACCGTTTCCTCTGGTAATAGCTATTTCTGTAGATGCCTCATAACCACCGATGATTAAAGAAGTTGCTTCATTTTCCAGTTTAAGGTTATACGGATTCACTTTCACCGCAATCTCCTCCACAGAACCTTTCTGGTCTGTCACAATCACTTTCACATCACCTCTAGCTTTGGGTTTCAAGGTAATCAGATTCTCTTTTTCAGTAGCTTCCACAATCGTTGCATCCGTAGTAGGCTCACCGTCTCCCACCTGATAAGTGAAACTATATCCGCCATTACCTCTCTCAATAGAGATATATTGAGATTCGGCATCCGGTTCGGCAAAAGTGGCTTCATTGCTTTTCAGTGTCAGATCCACTATATTCACTACCACAGGAATAGTGATTGTCTTACCTTTCTTATCTGTTATCGTAATATTTACCGGATCGGCTCCAGTCTCAAACTTGGCAGTCAACGGAATAACCTGTCCGGATAATTCGCCCACTTCCAAAAACTTATCAGCACCTTCCGGTATGGAAATCTGATAATCTCCGTTACCGGTCAAAATCTTCACCAGTCTCTTTTCACCGATAAAGAGGTCAAAACCTTCTTCCGGTGCATCTACCGTCAAATCCCAGAGTTTTGCTACCCGAACCAGCACTCTAGCTACTTTCTTACGTCCATCTACTATTAATATAGTGGTTTCCGTACGGTTATTTTCTTCCAACTGGCTATTTTCGGTAGCTTTAATAGTCACCTTATTACCATTGATTGTAGCCGTCGCCACGTTTTCATCAAATGGCTTCACATAATAATCTCCATTACCGGAGGTGATACTCACCGTAATTTCGTCTCCTTGTAGTAGTGTCACCGAATTATTATCGACAACCAGATCTGTTGCCGGTTTCACTTCCTGTTCTTCTTTATCATCACTGCACGATACCATAAAAAATGGAATGGTCAATGCTGAAAGAAATAAAAAACTAAGCTTCCTTTTCATTAGATTAAAGATTAATAAATTAATACTTTTCAAGTTTATCTACTTAAAAACTTCGATGAGACAAAGATAAAATCACTAAACTCTACCAAAAGAAAATTAACTGCCCTTTTTTACCTTTTGGCACGGATGTTTACTATATTAACACGGATATTTACTTCTTCTTTTTCTCTAAAAATTCCCTCCACAGGCTACTGCTGAACCTCTTCCAAATGTTTCATCCGAAACTCTTTTGGCGTACATTCATACTTTTCACGGAACACCTTAAAGAAAGTAACTTTGTTCGAGAATCCCGAATCGAATACAATTTCATCAATCGTCTTTTTAGTGGTTAGCAATAAATCTTTCGCTATGTGCAAACGACATTCCTTAATCAGATCGGTCGGGCTATCCTCTCCTATCTCTTCCATCTTCCGATAAAGACTCCGGGGACTGATTGCCAGCCGATCGGCGATATAACGTGGAGTCAAATCTTTGTTCGTTATATTATCATTGATAATCTTCAAAACCGACTGTAGGAACTTCTTCGACTCTTTATGCGTCAACTTCCCGTCCGACTTTTCAAAAGAACTGATCGGCGAACTGAAATAATTCTTCAACACCTCTTTCCGTTCCATCACCTGACAGACAGAAATACGAAGGTACTCCGCACTAAACGGTTTCGTGATATACATTTCCGCACCGGCAGAAAGAGCCTCCATCTGTTGTTCCATCTCGTGCCGTCCGGAAACCACAATAATAGGAATATGCGCTGTCTCTTTCACCGATTTGATCCGCCTGGTCAGTTCAATACCGCCCATTCCCGGCATCATGACATCACAGATTATCACATTCGGATAAACCTCATTCATCACCTGATCCAGCCGTTCAGGATCTTGCAAGGTTACCACATTGAAATCAGCCGAGAAGATTTCTCCAATAAACCATAACATTTCGATTTCATCATCGACAACCAAAAGCGTAGGACGCATCTTATCAAACTCATACTGGGGAAGTTTCAGTATCGATTGAGTATCTATCTTAGGGATGTATTCCGCTGTGAGCCGCTTGGTTTCCACCACTCCGGTAGTCAGTTCCACGATCGGTAAGGTTAGTGTAAACATCACCCATCCGTCAGGAGTATTTTCCACTTTCAACGTACCATTCAGCAACTTTGCCATATTATAAGAGATGGCTAGTCCCAGGCCATTCCGTGAAAAGTTCTTTTCATCCTGATTCTCGAAATTATCCAAAATGGCATACCGGTTAAAAATATACTGAAAATCCTTTTCCTTGATGGTACTTCCTTCATTCGCTACACGAAGAGTCAGCATGTTTTCCCCGCTCGTATCCACTTCAATCTTGATACTTTGTCCGTCGGGAGTATATTTAAAGGCATTAGAAATCAGATTAATAATAATCGTATTCAGGAATCCTTTGTCCGAGTTCCACATCACCTGCTCGGGTATCTTGCTCAAGAAAGTGATGTTTCTGGATTTAGCCATTTCTACAAACGTTTTGGCTATTCCTTTCACAATGGAAGACACATTCAATGACTCAATCCGTACTTCCCTGTTTCCCGTTTCAATCCGACGGAATTCGATCAATTCATGAATCAGGTTGTTGAGACGCTCCGCATTCGTCTGAATCATCTGTACGTAGTCTACGACAAATTTACTAAGTCCCTTCGATGAAAGGATTCGTCCGCAAGGACCATAAATCAAAGTCAGCGGCGTACAAAATTCATGTGCGATATTGGTAAAGAAACGAAGTTTGGACTCAAAGACATTCTTTTGATGGCGTTTCTCTATCTCGTTCAACAATTCCCGCTTTTTACGTTTGGAGCGCAGGATAAAGGAACGTATCAGTAAGGCTGCCAGTAAAAGCAGACAAAAGGCATAAATCAAATAAGCCCACCAGGAAGCATACCACGGATCGCCTATACGAATGACCAGGGAATAGACATCACTCTCTTTATCAAAAACACTATTGTAATATTTCACCAGTAAGGTATATTCGCCGGGAGCCATATTCGTAAAAGAGACTCCGCTTTCCGAACCATTGTTTACCCATTGGTCACTCAATCCTTTCAGTTTATAAAAATAGGTACAGTTATTACCATTCAGATAATCCACAGAGGCAAATGAAACAGAAAAGAAATTCTGGTCATACTGCAAATTCAAGACTTCAGTTTCTTTTTTCCGAGTGAGAAATTCGCCCAGATTGTATTGTTCACCGAAGATAGACAGCTTATCAAAATAAACAGGAGGCATATAAAGCTGCTCCGGACGGCCATCCGCCCGGATAGCTACGACTCCATTGATTCCGCCAAAGAACAGAGTACCAGTCCGGGAATCCCGAAAAGCGGCACCGTCACTAAACTCTACCACTTTTAAACCATCTCCAAAGCCATACGAACGAAAGACATTCCGTTTCGTATCGAAATTGATTAATCCGAGATTGGTGCTCAACCAGAAGTTGTCGGACGAGTTTCTAAGAATTGCATGAATGGTATTATTCAGGAAACCATTCTTGGCATTGAAGAGCTGATAAGAAGTTTCCGAAGTGTACTTTATCAATCCGTAGCTCGTTCCAAAAAGATAGTTATTGCTGCTGTCTTTACTGATGGCGAGAATATTATTCAGGGTCATGTTTTCGTATTTATGAGTAGACACCGGTTCCAGGCCGTTCGTCGTTTCGTTATAACGGAACACCCCATATCCTTTATTACCAAACAACAAGTTGGCTTCATTCTCTGCATAAATAGTAAAGAAATAGTTCGATCCCAGTTCGCCGTCATTGATGACGTAACGTTGCGCATCCACAATCACCGGATTGTCCGGTGTTCCGGCAATACGAGCCTTCACCACTCCCATGCCGACACTCGCCAGCCACAGTTCGGAATCTGCTGTTTCGTAAATGTCATGGATGTATTTAAAATCTTCGTTACCGATCCGTATCGGTATACTCTTGATACGTTTTTCCCGATATGAATAATAAGTTAGTCCTTCTTCGTCTCCTATCCAAAGCAAATTCCGGTGGCTCTTGGCAAAACAATAAACGGCATTACTACTCAAAGCACTATTAGAGGTAGTCAACACCTCTGCCCGGCAGTCGGAGATGTTTTTATCGAATTCGTAATCATAGATTTTAAGAATTCCGTTTCCTTTGGTTCCCACCCAGAAAGTACGTTCATCATCAAGATAGATGGCACGCACGGGGCGTTCTATTTTCTCGGTGTAATTGCTAAGCACCATTGATTTGATAGAATAAAGCGGGTTCGAATAAAGATAAACGCCCTGCCCGTCAGTACCAATCCAAACAACATCCTGAAAACGGTCTTTCTTGAGACAGAATACACCGCTGTTGATAGGTAACGACTGAATTTGGTAATGCTCTGTCTCCTTCTGTTTCTCCAACAGGAGAATACCATCCATCAAAAAGCCCACAAAATAGCTGTTATGATAATGAACGATGGACGAAATTTTGCCACGTTCCTGTATTTCCTTACCCAGATTGGCAATAAATTCATTCTTCTGGGTCGGAATATGGAAAGCATAGAAATTAAATTCCTTGTCTATGTAATAAAGAGATTGCTCGTCATTGAAACAATAAATCAAGGAAGTCTGGTAAATCAGGTTTGTTTTCTGGGGTAACAGGGTGATATCTCCCGATGCGGCTTCCTGCTGTATGTCATAACAGCGGTTGTATCCTTTCATGACTACCCACATCCGGTTGTTACCGTCGATAAAGAAGTTTACGATATCGGAAATCGGGATTCCCGTGATATTGATTTTCTTGAAGACTCCTTCTTTTTTATGATAATAATAGATGCAGTTACTATCCTGGATAATGAACAGATTGCCATGACTATCCTTATTCATAAAGAAGAGTTTCTGAAATTCATTATAGTGAGTGATTGTATTGGTTTTCCGGTTCAAACGGTTCAATCCATAGTAGGTTTGAATCCAGTAAATATCTTCGCCCGTATACACAATATTGTCAATCAGATTACCAGATAAGTAATCCTCCTTGTCACGAGTCTTAAATTCCTCAATCTCCTGTCCATCATAAATATTCAGTCCGTCGCAGGTCCCGATCCACATCAATCCACGCTCATCCTGGCACAGAGATGTAATCGAACTATTAGACATATACTCTTTATCTGCAACTTGCTTCAAATTATAAGCATAAGCGTTATGTGTCAACAGATTAAGAAAAAAGAATAGAATAAAAACCGACTGTTTTCCCATAGTGTATTATTCTTAGATTTGCTATATGACAAAGGTAAACAAAAAAACATTCCGAGCTTTTTTTTGGCCGGAATATAAGTAAAGCTCCGTGCCAGAGTAGTTAATTTCAGCGACAAGAGGCGATTTAGCCCCTCTATTACTAGAAGCACATTCCTTTTCTCCCTATTTTCGTCGTAGAAATTATTTTCAAATCTATAAATTCATTTGTTCATGAAAACACATTTTTCATTTAAACACTTGCTATTTCTTGGAGGTGCCGTGTTGTACAGCCTGCAATCTTCTGCCGTTAAGAATCCGGTAGACTATGTCAGCACACTGGTAGGCACTCAATCCAAGTTTGAACTGTCTACCGGAAACACGTATCCGGCTACGGCATTGCCGTGGGGAATGAATTTCTGGACACCGCAGACCGGTAAAATGGGAGACGGTTGGGCGTACACGTATGATGCCGACAAAATCCGGGGATTCAAACAAACACATCAGCCCAGTCCCTGGATGAACGACTACGGGCAGTTTGCCATCATGCCTATCACCGGCGGACTGGTATTCGATCAAGACCGACGTGCCAGTTGGTTCTCTCACAAAGCGGAAGTTGCCAAACCTTATTATTATAAGGTGTACCTTGCCGACCATGATGTAACAACCGAGCTTGCCCCTACGGAGCGTGCCGTCATGTTCCGTTTCACGTATCCAGAGACAAAGAATGCCTACGTGATTGTAGACGCTTTCGACAAAGGTTCTTATGTGAAAGTGATTCCGGAAGAAAACAAGATTATCGGCTATTCAACCAAGAATAGCGGCGGTGTGCCGGAAAACTTCAAAAACTATTTTGTGATTCAATTCGACAAACCGTTCACATTCGTTTCCACAGTTTTCGAAAACAACATTCTTCCGAATGAAACAGAAGCAAAAGGAAACCACACAGGGGCCGTGATCGGATTCGCCACGAAAAAGGGAGAAATCGTACACGCACGTGTTGCTTCCTCCTTTATCAGCCCCGAACAGGCGGAGTTGAATCTCAAAGAGCTTGGCAAAAACAGTTTCGACCAACTGGTAGCGAACGGAAGAGAGATCTGGAACCGTGAAATGAATAAAATAGAGATAGAAGACGATAATATCGATAATTTACGCACCTTCTATTCTTGTTTATACCGTTCCATGCTTTTTCCACGCAGTTTCTACGAGATAGATGCTAAGGGACAAGTCATGCATTACAGCCCCTACAACGGCGAAGTGCGTCCCGGTTATATTTTTACCGACACCGGATTCTGGGACACGTTCCGTTGCCTGTTCCCTTTCCTCAACCTGATGTATCCGTCAATGAATCAAAAGATGCAGGAGGGACTAGTAAATACTTACAAGGAAAGCGGTTTCCTGCCGGAATGGGCCAGCCCGGGACATCGGGATTGTATGGTAGGCAACAACTCGGCTTCCGTAGTGGCCGACGCTTACATCAAAGGATTGCGCGGATATGATATCGAAACTCTTTGGGAAGCATTGAAACATGGAGCAAATGCACATCTTCGCGGGACTGCTTCAGGTCGTCTCGGTTACGAATCTTACAACCAACTGGGATATGTTGCCAACAATATCGGCATAGGACAAAACGTTGCACGTACATTGGAGTATGCTTACAACGACTGGGCAATTTATACATTAGGTAAGAAACTCGGTAAACCGGAGAGCGAAATCGACATTTATAAGAAACACGCGCTGAACTACAAAAATGTCTATCACCCGGAACGCAAACTGATGGTTGGCAAAGATAACAAAGGCGTATTCAATCCGAATTTCGATGCAGTGGACTGGAGTGGTGAATTTTGCGAAGGGAATAGCTGGCACTGGAGCTTCTGCGTATTCCACGACCCGCAAGGACTTATCAACCTGATGGGAGGCAAGAAAGAATTCAACGCGATGATGGATTCTGTTTTTGTCATCCCGGGTAAACTGGGAATGGAAAGCCGCGGCATGATTCACGAAATGCGTGAAATGCAAGTAATGAACATGGGGCAATATGCGCATGGCAACCAGCCTATTCAGCACATGGTATATCTCTACAATTATTCAAGCGAACCCTGGAAAGCTCAATACTGGATACGTGAGATTATGAACAAGCTATATACCGCCGGTCCCGACGGTTATTGCGGTGACGAAGACAACGGACAGACTTCCGCCTGGTATGTATTCTCCGCACTCGGTTTCTATCCGGTTTGCCCGGGAACGGATGAATATATCATAGGAACCCCGCTCTTCAAATCAGCGAAGTTACATTTGGAGAACGGAAAGACCATCACGATCAAGGCAGATAACAACCAGCTTGACAACCGCTACATCAAGGAAATGAAAGTAAACGGGAAATCACAAACCCGTAATTTCCTTACACATGACCAGCTGATTAAAGGTGCTAATATTCAATTTCAAATGAGCCCCGTGCCCAATAAACAACGGGGAACCACAGAAAAAGATGTACCTTACTCTCTTTCGTTTGAATAAAATATTGTACTTTTGGAGATCAATGAATTATCTACCAAACAAACTATAAAAACATGAAACTGAAAAGCCTTTTACTAATTGCCCTTGTTGCGATCGTCTTTTGCGGTTGCCAAAGTAACTATCAGCCTACTTCTATCACCGTTGCCTCCTACAATTTGAGAAACGCCAACGGTGGCGATTCAATCAACGGAAACGGTTGGGGACAACGTTACCCGGTCATTGCCCAAATAGTGCAATACCACGATTTCGATATTTTCGGCACGCAGGAGTGCTTTATTCATCAACTGAAAGATATGAAAGAAGCATTACCCGGTTATGATTATATCGGTGTAGGCCGCGACGACGGCAAAGAGAAAGGTGAACATTCTGCTATTTTCTATCGCACAGACAAGTTTGACGTGATAGAGAAAGGTGATTTCTGGTTATCGGAAACTCCCGACGTGCCGAGCAAAGGATGGGATGCCGTGTTGCCTCGTATTTGCAGTTGGGGACACTTCAAATGCAAGGATACCGGCTTCGAATTCCTTTTCTTCAACCTGCACATGGACCATATCGGCAAGAAGGCACGCGTGGAAAGTGCATTCCTCGTACAGGACAAGATGAAAGAACTTGGCAAAGGCAAAGAGCTTCCGGCCATCCTGACGGGAGACTTCAATGTCGACCAGACCCACCAGTCTTATGATGCTTTTGTGAGTAAAGGGGTGTTGTGCGACTCTTACGAGAAGGCCGGCTTCCGCTATGCTATCAACGGCACGTTCAACGACTTCGACCCGAACAGCTTTACGGAAAGCCGTATCGACCATGTATTCGTTTCTCCGTCTTTCCAGGTGAAAAGATATGGTGTGCTGACGGATACTTACCGCAGCATCGTAGGCAAGGGAGAAAAGAAGCAGGCGAACGATTGCCCGGAAGAAATCGACATCAAGACTTATCAGGCGCGTACTCCTTCAGACCATTTCCCCGTAAAGGTGGAACTGGAATTTGACCAGCGTCAGCAGAAATAATCTTTGTATCTAGTTATAACCTGAAAGTTTCACCACACAACCCGATATTCCTATGAGAAATATATGTTTTGTAGCCTGTATGTTATTTTGCCTTACTTCCGCAGTGGGAAAGACACCGGGAAATACCCGTTATCTTTCTATTGCCGACTCGATTCTATCTAATGTATTGAATCTCTATCAGACGAATGACGGACTACTAACAGAAACGTATCCTGTCAATCCCCGACCAAAAAATTACTTATCTGGCGGGCGGAACGCAGCAGAACGGAATGCTGAAGGCTTCTTTTCTATGGCCGTATTCGGGGATGATGTCGGGTTGTGTGGCTTTGTACAAAGTGACCGGAAACAAGAAGTACAAAAAGATTCTCGAGAAAAGAATTCTACCGGGAATGGAGCAGTATTGGGATAACAGCCGCTTGCCGGCCTGTTATCAGTCATATCCCACCAAGTACGGGCAGCACGGACGTTATTATGACGATAACATCTGGATTGCACTGGATTACTGCGATTATTACCAACTGACTCACAAGCCCGCATCTTTGGAAAAAGCCGTTGCATTGTATCAATATATCTACAGTGGATGGAGCGACGAGATGGGGGGTGGTATTTTTTGGTGTGAACAGCAGAAGGAAGCGAAGCATACTTGTTCCAATGCACCGTCTACTGTGCTCGGTGTCAAGTTGTACCGGCTGACGAAGGATGCCAAATACCTCGAAAAAGCAAAAGAGACGTATGCCTGGACGAAAAAGCATCTGTGCGACCCTACCGACCATCTTTACTGGGATAACATCAACCTGAAAGGGAAAGTTTCCAAAGAGAAGTACGCCTACAACAGTGGACAGATGATTCAGGCGGGTGTATTGCTCTATGAGGAAACGGGAGATGAGCAGTATTTACGCGATGCACAGCAAACAGCCGCAGGAACAGATGCCTTTTTCCGCACAAAAGCCGATAAGAAAGACCCGACTGTCAAAGTGCATAAAGACATGGCCTGGTTTAACGTGATCTTATTCAGAGGACTGAAAGCTCTGTATAAGATTGACAAGAATCCGACGTATGTCGATGCGATGGTGGAGAATGCGCTTCACGCCTGGGAAAACTACCGGGATGAAAACGGATTATTAGGCAGGGATTGGTCGGGACATAACAAGGAGCAGTATAAATGGCTGCTCGACAATGCCTGTCTTATTGAATTCTTTGCAGAGATTTAACACTTCTTCTCCGCAACACTTTCATAATCAATACTAATCAACAAAAAAAGACTATTACCATGAATATAACTAAAGCCTTTTGTTTGTCCATAGCACTCTTTGGTGCTAGCAATATGCAGGCTATAACGAACAGTGATTTTGTCATCCAACAAGATAATACCAAAATCAACAACTATCAGACGAACCGTCCGGAAGCATCGAAACGTCTGTTTGTCTCGCAAGCTGTGGAACAACAGATTGCGCATATCAAGCAACTGCTGACGAATGCCCGCTTGGCATGGATGTTCGAAAACTGTTTCCCGAACACACTGGATACTACTGTTCATTTTGACGGTAAAGATGATACGTTTGTTTATACAGGCGACATCCACGCCATGTGGTTGCGCGATTCGGGTGCACAAGTATGGCCTTACGTACAACTCGCCAACAAAGACGCGGAACTGAAAAAGATGCTGGCCGGCGTTATCAAACGTCAGTTCAAGTGTATCAATATCGACCCGTATGCCAATGCTTTCAACATGAATTCCGAAGGCGGCGAATGGATGAGCGACCTTACGGACATGAAGCCCGAACTGCACGAACGTAAATGGGAAATCGATTCGCTCTGCTATCCTATCCGTCTTGCTTATCATTACTGGAAGACGACGGGAGATGCCAGTATATTCTCCGACGAATGGCTTACAGCCATCGCCAAGGTTCTGAAAACGTTTAAGGAACAGCAACGAAAAGAAGATCCGAAAGGTCCTTATCGTTTCCAACGCAAAACGGAACGTGCACTCGATACGATGACCAACGACGGCTGGGGTAATCCTGTAAAGCCGGTCGGACTGATTGCTTCTGCTTTCCGTCCTTCGGATGATGCTACAACTTTCCAGTTCCTCGTTCCGTCCAACTTCTTTGCTGTAACTTCATTGCGCAAAGCTGCCGAAATTCTGAATACGGTCAACAAGAAACCTGATTTAGCTAAAGAATGTACTACACTATCGAACGAAGTAGAAGTAGCCCTGAAAAAGTATGCGGTTTACAATCATCCGAAATATGGCAAAATCTATGCTTTCGAAGTGGACGGTTTTGGCAATCAACTGTTAATGGATGATGCCAATGTGCCGAGTCTCATTGCCCTGCCTTATCTTGGGGATGTGAAAGTGAACGATCCTATTTATCAGAATACCCGTAAGTTTGTATGGAGCGAAGATAATCCTTACTTCTTCAAAGGTACTGCCGGCGAAGGAATTGGCGGTCCGCACATCGGATATGATATGATTTGGCCCATGAGTATTATGATGAAAGCATTCACCAGTCAAAACGACGCAGAAATCAAGACCTGCATCAAAATGCTGATGGATACGGATGCCGGAACAGGGTTCATGCATGAATCTTTCCACAAGAACGACCCGAAAAACTTTACTCGCTCCTGGTTTGCATGGCAAAATACGCTGTTCGGAGAACTAATCCTAAAGCTCGTGAATGAAGGAAAGGTAGACTTACTGAATAGTATTCAATAGTCTTCTATTATGTTTTTATTGTATTCCTGCTTATGAGATAACTGTTTCTAACCTTGAAGCTTACGCTTCCAAAGTAGTTTCAAGATTGAAGAACTTTAGTTTCACGCCTTTGAAACCACAGTTTCAAGTAAGAGAAACTAGAGTTTCTCACCGATGAAACTAAAGTTTCCCGTTGACGAAACAAAAGTTTCAAGCAATAGAACTTTTAGTTTCAAGTACTGAAACTCTCTCTTCTGTAATAGCCCGATAATCCTTGAATACCACTCCGGATAGAGAAATAAGTACCCACATAGCAGAGAAGCAATAAAATCCTTACTTTCGACAAGGTGACAGCAAAGTTGTCGTCACCTTACCATCACATCATGCTGTCACACTGCAGTATATTTATAATCAATCATTTATGTCCAATCAGGTGACAGATGACAGCATTTTATTTATTTTCCAATTTATATGTAGAGAGTATATGACTCCTAAAAAATAAATGACCCATATAATATGAACAATATGAAATCAACTTTTTTATTCTTACTTACTACAACCATGATGACTTGTACTGCCTACGGACAGTCTTCCAATCATAAAGAGAACCAATTACCCGATTGGGCTTTCGGTGGTTTTGAACGTCCAAAGAATGTCAATCCGGTAATATCTCCTATAGAAAACACCAAGTTTTACTGTCCATTGACCAAAGATTCTATTGCGTGGGAATCGAACGATACATTCAATCCGGCTGCTACACTCTACAATGGTGAGATTGTCGTGTTATACCGTGCAGAGGATAAATCAGGTGTCGGTATCGGACACCGGACTTCCCGCCTCGGTTATGCCACTTCTACCGACGGCACACATTTCCAACGGGAAAAGACTCCTGTATTCTATCCGGATAATGATTCACAAACAGAGTTGGAATGGCCCGGCGGCTGCGAAGACCCACGAATTGCCGTAACCGATGACGGATTATATGTGATGATGTACACCCAATGGAATCGCCATGTGCCTCGCTTGGCAGTAGCGACCTCTCGCAACCTAAAAGACTGGACAAAACACGGTCCTGCTTTTACCAAAGCATTTGATGGAAAGTTCTTCAACCTGGGTTGTAAGTCCGGCTCTATCCTGACCGAAGTTGTTAAAGGGAAGCAGATTATCAAGAAAATCAACGGGAAATACTTTATGTACTGGGGAGAAGAGCATGTATTCGCAGCTACTTCCGATGACTTAATCCACTGGACACCGATTGTCAACATTGATGGCTCCCTAAAAAAGCTGTTTTCTCCCCGTGACGGCTACTTTGACAGCCATCTCACCGAATGTGGGCCTCCAGCTATCTACACTCCGAAAGGAATCGTCCTTCTTTATAATGGTAAGAACCATTCAGGAAGAGGTGACAAACGCTATACCGCCAATGTCTATGCTGCCGGACAAGCACTCTTCGACGCCAATGATCCTACCCGCTTTATCACCCGTCTCGACAAACCGTTCTTCCGCCCGATGGACAGCTTTGAAAAGAGTGGGCAATATGTGGATGGAACCGTATTTATCGAAGGAATGGTCTACTTCAAAAACAAATGGTATTTGTATTATGGTTGTGCTGACTCCAAAGTAGGAGTAGCTGTTTATGATCCGAAACGGCCGGCAAAGGCTGATCCGCTGCCATAATCAATATAATATCGAAAATCAGGTATTGACCGCTAAATTAGCAGATGTCAATACCTGATTTCAATTTATCAAGGTACCTCCACACAAATTACTTTTAAATAGATACAAAACAAGTATAAACAGCCATAGAAGAACATACAAACCTAAAACTACTGTTCAATTTAGAATGAACAATTCTCCAATATCGACTTCAAGATCATAAAATATCCCCTAAAACAAATTTCAATTAAATTGATAGTGAAATATTTGATTTGAATATTAAATCTGTAACTTTGCCACAAACTCTCTAATTTTATAGTTGTAGTTTACTTGTTAACCATAAAAGCAAAGGATAAAACACAATGGCTATTACAGATGTAGAAGACAAAGTAGTACATTTTCGAACTTTTTTCAATAAGAATTTCCCCAAAGTAAAAACTTTCGCCTGGCAACTCTTGAAATCGGAAGAAGATGCAGAAGATATAGCCCAAGACATTTTTGTAAAACTATGGGAACAGCCAGATCTATGGATGAATCGCGAGAAAATGGATAGCTATCTTTATACCATAGTAAGAAATCATATCTACAATTTTCTAAAACATCGAATTGTAGAACTTGACTATCTGGAAATCGCTGCTGAAAAAATGAAAATATCCGAGCAGGAATTACCAAAGCCGGACGATGAACTTCGGATTCATGAGCTCCAACTTCTAGTGCAAATGACTCTGGAACACATGCCCGAACAGCGCAGGCGTATTTTTTCCATGAGCCGGGAAGAAGGCCTAAGCAACCAGGAAATTGCCGAAAAACTTAATATTTCAGTCCGTACAGTAGAGCATCATATCTACAAATCTCTCCAGGATTTGAAAAAAATCATTTTATTTCTATTTTTTTCTATTTAGACTAAGTATGTGTGTATAGCAAGTTGTCTCTTATATATAAACACTTGAATTAGATACATGAAAAGTAACTTTGAAAAAATAGTAAATAACTTCATTCGTTTTGATTATTCAAAACGGACAACCAATCTTTTCTATCGCTGGATGATAAGTGATAATTCTGCAACAGAAAAAGATGAGGTCTTTCGCAAATTGTGGCGTAAGACTAAAAGCAATACTAATAAAAATACAGAAGAATCATTCCGCCAAGTACTAGATAAGATTGGTGTGCAACCAGCTCCTATAATTAAAATAAACCGCCTACCGATATGGAGATATGCTGCTGCCGCTGTCTTCATCATATGTTTATCAATCACCGGTACTTTATGGTTTACAGAAAGCCATATCGAAAAAGATGCTGTAGCAATGATAGAGCACTATGTTAAAAATGGAAAGAGAGAAATAATAACTCTTCCTGATGGCAGTACCATTCATCTGAATTCCGGTTCTCATATATTCTACCCTGAAAATTTGGAAGGCAAAACCCGCACAGTCTACTTATTGGGAGAAGCAGATTTCAAGGTTGTCAAAAATCCAGAAAAACCATTCATTGTGAGATCTGCCGATATGGCAATCACTGCTTTGGGTACCGAATTTAATGTAAAAGCTTACCCGGAAGAAGATCTTCTGACTGCTACCCTATTAGAGGGTAAAGTGAGAGTGAACTGTAATGATACCACAAATTATATTTTGACACCAGGACAACAAGTGGTATATACTAAAAGCACATTGAAGAGTGTATTAGTTGAGACAGACGTAGCAGACGTAACCGCATGGCAACGTGGAGAAATTGTACTCAACAAAGCCACTATCAATGAAATAATACAAACATTGGAACGCCATTACGGAATAGCATTCCATACCTCAAGAAAGGAAATTAGCCAAGACCGATATAGTCTTGTGTTCAAAGAAAATGCAAATATAAAAGAGGTACTGGAAGTAATGCAGACAGTCATCGGTGAATTTGATTATCATTTAAAAGAAAACAGCTGTTATATCTATTGGAAATAAGACACTTACCTTAATTGTTTAACTACTAAATCGGATACGCCTATGTAAAAAAAGTATCCGGAAGAGGCCCCACCTTCTCCGGATATGAAATGAATCTAGTCTTAAAACTGCAGTAAGCTGCTATTGTAACCTGCGAAGAATACCATAAGTTTAACACTAAAAACGCTACTAAGATATGAATTTATATCTAAAAACAGCAAGAAAAAGCATTTTAATTATTCTCCTACTATTAATAGGGATGAATATTTACGCACAAAGAAATAGTAAAATAACTATAATAAGAAAAAACATTTCAGTGCAGACTGCCTTAACAGAAGTCCGAAAACAGTCTAATATGTCTATTGCATATAATGACTCTAAATTTCCCAAAGAAAAGATTTCTTTAAACATTGAGAATCAACCTTTAGAACAAGCCCTGAATAATATCCTTCAAAAAACCGGCTTTACTTATATAATAAAGGATGATTACATTATGATTGTCCCCGAGAAGAATGTTAAAGATAGTAAAGACAAAAAAGTAACGGGACATGTTGTAGATTCAAGAGGTGAACCTTTAATTGGAGTCAATGTAAAAATAAAAGGTAAGCCCACTGGTGCCATTACTGATATGGATGGTTATTTCTCCCTATCGGCCAAAGAAACAGATATGCTGGATATATCTTATATAGGATATGCCGCACAGGAAATTGCTATAGGAAATAATTCAAACCTGTCTATTGTTATGTCTGAAGACAATCAGCTTCTTAACGAAGTTGTTGTAACTGCCCTGGGTATTAAACGTGAGACAAAATCATTGACATACAATGTACAGGAAATGAAATCTGCTGATTTGACAGCAGTGAAAGACGCAAACTTTGTAAATAGTTTATCTGGAAAAATCGCTGGTGTGACCATCAATCAAAGTGCATCAGGTATTGGGGGATCTACTCGCGTTGTCATGCGTGGTACCAAATCTTTGTTTGGTGACAATAACGCACTGTATGTATTAGATGGCATTCCTCTCTCTTCCATGAGAACAGATCAGACAGAATCATTTTATGAAAATCCGGATGGCGGCGACAGTGATGGTATTTCCAACCTGAACCCTGATGACATCGAGAGCGTTTCTGTTTTGACGGGTGCTGCAGCAGCTGCTTTATATGGAACACAAGGTGCAAATGGAGTCATTCTTATTACAACTAAAAAAGGAGAAGAAGGAAAGATTAAAGTGAATTACAGCAATGACACACAATTTATGACTCCTTTTGTAAAACCTAAATTCCAAAACACATACGGTTCTGAAGAAGGACAATTCAGCAGTTGGGGAAACAAACTGGAAACTCCTTCTACGTATGATCCTTTTGATTATCTCCAAACTGGCTTTACAGAAACAAACTCTTTGAGTGTGTCTACCGGTACTGATAGAAACCAGACCTATATTTCTGTAGCTGCCACTAATGCAAGGGGTATTATTCCCAATAATGAGTATAACCGCTACAATTTAACTGTTCGTAATACAGCTGAGCTGATTAAAGATAAGCTCACTTTTGATTTTAGCGCTTCTTATATCAAAAGCTTTAGCCAGAATATGATGTCACAAGGTCAGTATCATAATCCTTTGATCCCCCTGTATTTATTCCCCCGTGGTGATGATATTGAAAAGTATAAGCTTTATGAACGCTATAACCCCGAGCGTGGTTTCAAGACTCAATATTGGGAGTACGGAGTTCAAGACTTGTCGATGCAAAACCCATTCTGGATTATGAATCGGGAACGATTTGAAAATGTAAAAGACCGGTATATCTTTTCAGGAACATTACGTTATCGCATCATGGACGGATTGAATATCACTGGTCGTCTGCGCATGGATAATGCAGGAGACACGTATGAAAGAAAACTTTCTGCCTCAACAGACCTACTTTTTGCTTCGGACAAAGGTAACTATATGCAACAAAAGACTGACTATAAGAACGTTTATGGTGATATAATTGCTAATTTCGACCGTAAATTCGGAGATTTTGGAATGAATTTTAATTTAGGTGCCAATTTCTCTACTTCGAAAAAAGAAGTAAGCGGATATGAAGGACACTTACAAACAGTTCCCAACCTATTTATCTTCGCTAATATTATTAAAGGAGGAGCAGATACACACGCTATTCAAAGTGGATATGAAGAAAACAATCAAGCCGTATTCGGTACTGCCCAGCTAAGTTACAAAAGTGGTATTTTTTTGGATGTAACAGGACGTAACGACTGGTATTCTTCTTTGGCTTTTACCGACCATGAAAAGAAGGGATTCTTTTATCCTTCAGTCGGACTGTCAGCAGTCATGACCGAATTCTTTGACCTATCAAAAGCAAAAATCTCATTCCTAAAAATCAGAGCTTCTTATAGTGCGGTAGGTAATGCCCCACAGCGATTTGTTACCAACACCACTTATAATATCAATGAAGGTATATTGGAGACGTTGCCTAACGTGCCCGCGACATTTTTAAAGCCAGAACGGACAAAATCTTTCGAAACGGGTATTAATTTACGATTGTTTGACGGCAAACTTTCAATTGACGCAACATATTACAACTCCAATACTTATAACCAATTCTTCACATTCACAATGCCTCCCAGCTCCGGATATAAAGAGTTCTATTTGAATGGAGGAAAAGTCAATAACTGGGGAATTGAAGCTAGCCTTGTATACAAACAAGCATTAGGACCTGTGAATTGGCGCTCCGGTATTACATTCACGATGAACCGTAATAAAATAAAAGAACTTTTACCGGATGACGCAGTAAATCCATTAACTGGAGAAAAACTCCAAGTAAATGAGATAGAACCCTTCCAACCACAAGGTTCTTACAAAATGATTCTGAAAGAAGGAGGAACGATGAACGATATTTACGTATCAGGTCTGCGGACCGATGAAAAAGGATATATCTATATGGATCCTGCCACCGGTGCCATTTCAGAAGATTCCAATAACTGGATCAAAGCCGGTAGTGCCGCCCCTCGTTTTAACTGGGGATTCAACAACTCATTTGAGTGGAAAGGGGTGAACCTAAGCTTCTTGATTACTGCTCGTATCGGTGGCGTGGGAGTATCAGCCACACAAGCCATAATGGACCGCTATGGAGTATCCGAAGCATCGGCTATAGCACGTGACAACGGTGGAGTACCTTTGAATGGCAACAATCCTATCGACGCGCGCGATTACTATGAAGTAGTAGGCAAAGGCAATACCGGTATCCTCTCGCAATATGTATACAGTGCTACCAATGTGCGCTTGCAGGAACTCTCACTCGGTTACACATTTCCTAAAAAATGGTTAGGTAATATTATTGATAAATTGACACTTTCTGTTATAGGCAAGAACCTGTTTATGTTTCGCAACAAAGCTCCTTTCGATCCGGAATTGTCTGCCTCTACATCGACTTACTATCAAGGATTCGACTATTTTATGCAACCGAGCTTAAGAAGTGTAGGCTTTAGCTTGAAAGTTGGTTTTTAATTAATCAAAAATGTATGGACATGAATTTAAAGAATCAATTGAAATATGGCATTGCAATATGCTCTGTAATGAGTTACTGCTGCTTTTTTAGCTCATGCACAAGTGAGTTTAGAGATATGAATACAAATGACTATGGAGTTACTGATGATATGCTGAATTATGATAACCTGAAAGTGGGAGGTTTCATAACAACTATGCAGAGAGACGTTATTCCGACAGATGCGGCTGCAGGTGACTATCAGGAAGCACAGAATCTGGCCGGAGATATATTCGCCGGATATATGGGAGCTATCAATGATAAATTTGCAGCAAATAATTTTTATGACTTGAATCATCAGGTAAGATGGAAAGACAGGGCCTTCAAAGTTGCTTTTGAAAAGGTTATGCCCGCATGGAAAATGGTTTCGGAGAAAGCTGAGAAAAACAACATTGAATATGCATTGTCTCTGGTCCTAAAAGTTGCAGCCATGCACCGTTTGGCCGATTATTACGGTCCACTCCCGTATAACGAATTCGGCAAAGGACTCATTACAACTCCCTATGACGCTCTAGACGTTGTATACGAGACTTTTTTCAAAGAATTAAATGAAGCGATCGCAATTATAGAAGATTTTGTAGAAAAGACTCCCGAAGCTCGCCCTCTGAAGAATTACGACTTAGTATATGGAGGTGATTTTACCAAATGGCTGAAATTTGCCAACTCCCTGAAGCTCCGTCTGGCCATGCATACTGTATATGTAAATGAGAGTAAAGCAAAACAATATGCCAAAGAGGCTGTAGCCTCCGGTGTAATGGAAGCCGTAGAAGATAATGCACAATTAGCTTCTGCAAACGGATTGACAGTCTACAACCCTTTAAAGAAAATTTGGGATGACTATAGCGATACCCGCATGGGAGCCAATATGCAATCTTTCCTATCCGGCTATGATGATGCCCGTATATCTTCTTATTTCAGACTATCGACATTCAAGGATAAGAAAAATGATTATTTCGGAGTGAGAAACGGAGTTCAAATCAACGCTAAAAAGAATTATTTACCGTTATCCGTACCCAACATAGAAGCCGAAAATCCAGTTCGATGGATGTGTGTGTCCGAAGTCTATTTTTTAAGAGCAGAAGGAGCTCTTCGCGGTTGGACTGAAGAAATGAAAGGAAATGCCAAAGATTTATATGAGGAAGGTATCCAATTATCTTTCAAGGACTGGGGAGCTGTCATGAGAGCTGATTATCTAACAAATGAATCCAAAATTCCAGCTGAATTTATCGATCAGGTTGGAGGTAATGATATTAAAAAAGGAGATCATTCTTTGTCTACTATCACCATTCCATGGAAAGAGTCTGATGGATTTGAGAAAAAACTGGAACGAATCATTACTCAAAAATGGATTGCAATGTTTCCCGATGGACAGGAGGCATGGACTGAGTTCAGACGCACAGATTACCCTAAAGTTTTCCCGGTAATAGTGAACAAAAGCGGAAATACAATTGATACAGAACTTCAGGTAAGGCGTATGACTTTCCCACAATCAGAGTATGATAACAATACTGTGGAAGTAACCAAAGCTATAAGTCTGCTAGGCGGGCCTGACACTGGTGGTACCAAACTATGGTGGGATAAAAAAGAGAGATAATCATTTATAGATAACAGATTATGAGAAAATATATAAAAATATTCGGATTACTAGGTGTATTATTGACTGTTTTCCAGGCTTGTGAAAATGAACCGGAAGCATTGTTCTTACAGAGACCTTTTGAAATGAGTGATGAATATTACGAAAACCTGCGAGCTTACAAGCAAAGCAAGCATCCAATTTCGTGCGGCTGGTTTAAACAATGGTCAGCCAAAGGTCCTAACAGAGTGAATTATTTAGATGGACTTCCTGACAGTCTGGATTTAGTCTTTGCTGGTTGGGGAGGCTGGCAAAACATGGATGAAGCCCGCCTAAAAGATATGCGTCATGTGCAGACCAAAAAAGGGACACGTGTATTAATTAGTTTTGTGATTAATAACATCGGTGCCGAGATTACTCCCATAGAGCATAATACGGATCAAACAAGTAGAGAAAAATTCTGGGGCTGGGACAACAATGATCCGTCAACCTATGAAGCAGCAATTCGAAAATATGCAAATGCAATATGCGATTCTGTATATGCTAATGATTTTGACGGTTTCGATTTGGACTATGAGCCACATTATGGTGGTCACGGAAATCTAGCAAGCTATAACGATAGAATGGCTATTCTAGTAGAAGAGCTGGGAAAAAGACTGGGTCCTGCATCAGGAACAGGAAAAATGTTGGTAATTGATGGTGAAACACTGGATCCCTCCATTGCAGACCAGACAACCAAACATTTTGACTATTTTATTCATCAGTCTTATCAGGCCACTACACCAAGCTATTTAGATACCAGCGGATGGGGGTATGCAAAGAAATCTAAATTTCGTCCCGACCAGTATGTGCCAGCTGTGAATTATGAAAAATGGGAAACTGGAGGAGGAGACTTTACGGATTCAGAACATGGAAAAATACCTGCAATCTTAGGATTTGCCTATTGGAATCCGGCAGACGGTACAAAAGGCGGAGTCGGTGCTCTTAATATTGAGAATGACGCAAAACATGAAGTCAATTACAAATATGTACGTCAGGCCATTCAGATTATGAATCCGGCCGGTAAATAATTATTTAATGTAAATACGATGAATATGAAAAAAATATGTTTTAGCATTGGAATCATTTTGGCTGGAATTCTGTGTCTGAATTCATGTCAAGATGCGACACCCTATGAAGATATGTTGTACTTTACAGGTACAGAGTCTTCTGTTGTTAAAAGAATATCTACGGAAAATCCGACCTCTATCGGTCTTTCTGTGACAGCATCATGCAAAGTTGAATCTGAAGTTACAGTAAATACAGAAGTGAATGCAGCCAAAGTAGAAGAATATAATAAAAAAGAAGGCACCTCTTACAAACTACTCCCGGAGAATACTTACAAATTCTCCTCTACTGAATTAAAAATTGAACAAGGAGAGCACGTTTCCAAGTCACTGGAACTAACAATTCAAAATCTTGATAAGTTTGAGCCGGAAGTTACTTATTTATTGCCCGTCAGCATTGTTCAGGTACAAGGAGGAGGGCTTTCCGTTTTAGAGGCTTCTCGCACCGTCTACATTATAGTTTCTAAACCTCTACGCACGTATGCGGCTAATATCAGTAGCCGGTATTTCAAAATTCCTTTTGAAAACCACCCAAGTTCACTCAAATTATCCCAACTATCATATGAGGCTCGCGTCTGCGTTAATAAATTCCAGCAATACAGTCCTTATATCAGCACTGTAATGGGAATAGAAGGACATTTCAACTTCCGTTTCGGAGATGTAACAATCAAACCGAATCAAATTCAGATTGCAGGCGACGGTGTAGAAACAACAGTCCCTACAGAACTGGTTGCCGGAAAATGGTATCATTTGGCAGCTGTATTTGATGCTGCTACCGTAAAAATCTACGTTAACGGGAAACTGGAGATTTCCAAGGCTACTACTGCCCCCTGGATTGATTTAAGGGATGAGCAAAAGAGCCGCGGTTTCTATATTGGCCGGTCTGAAGGCGGACGACCTCTAAATGGCTCCATTAGTGAAGTGCGTGTTTGGAACAAAGCCCTAACTGCCAAAGAAATAATAAACAATATGTGTGGCGTAAATCCTCTGACCGACGGTCTGCTCGCTTATTGGAGAATTAATGAAGGCGAAGGAAATATTATTCATGACGTTACCGGTCACGGATGGGATGCTGAATGGCAAGGCTGGGGAGATTTACAGTGGATTAGCAATGTACGTTGCCCAAATGAGTAACAAATAATATTGCCTATAAAAATAAAATAAAGGTAACAAAGTAACCTTATATACCCAAAAGTAGAACAGCCACATAGGGATATTTTTTTCCGAACTAATGTGGCTGTTCCTTTATTCTAACGAATCGTCAAGATAGTAATTATGAACAAAAATATTGCAATTTTTCTTTCGAATGTACTTATGTTATTGGGAACAATGGAGGTCTTTTCATCCGTCCCCTTAAAACTTTGGTATAATCATCCAGCCCAGTCCTGGATAGAAGCACTACCTTTAGGTAATGGCCGAATAGGTACTATGGTATTCGGAGATCCTCAACATGAGGAATATCAGTTAAACGAAGAGACTGTATGGTGTGGTTCTCCTTATAATAATGTTAACACTAAAGCTAAAGATGCACTTCCCGTTATCCGCAATCTGATCTTTTCAGGTAAGAATATGGAAGCACAAAATCTGGCAGGCCCTGCTATTTGTTCTACAGGCTCTAATGGCATGCCTTATCAAACAGTCGGTTCTCTAAGATTAGACTTTCAAAACATAGATAACTATTCAAATTATTACAGAGATTTAGACATTGAAAATGCTCTTTCTACAATACGATTTGAATCTAATGGAGTAAAATATACACGTGAGGCATTCACTTCTTTTGCCGACCAATTATTGATTATTCATTTGACAGCTTCCCAAAAAGGAAAGATTTCTTTTAATGCTCATTTTACTTCTCCCTATCCCAATGTTGAAAAAAAGATTTTCAGAAAGCAAATGCTACGTCTGGATGGGAAAACCGATGACCATGAAGGAGTAGAAGGAAAAGTTCGCTTTACCACTTTAGTAAAAATAAAACATCAAGGCGGACAAATAGAAGCCATATCTGATAGCGTCATTCATATTAAAAACGCTGATAATGTAACTCTCTATGTATCCATAGGAACCAATTTTGTAAACTACAAAGACATTTCTGCAAATCAAGAGCAGAAAGCACTAGCTCACCTGAATTCTTCATATAAATCTTATATAAAAGCCAAACAAGAACATATAGATTTCTATCGTTCCAAATTTGGTACTGTCTCGCTCAACTTGGGAGAAAACGCACAAGCACAAAAGGCCACCGATATTCGTCTGGCTGAATCCAAAGAGCATTTTGATCCACACTTGATTTCCACTTATTTCCAATTTGGACGTTATTTATTAATATGTTGTTCACAGCCGGGAGGACAACCTGCCAATCTACAAGGTATCTGGAATGAAAAACGATATGCTCCTTGGGATGGCAAGTTTGCAAACGACATAAACTTACAAATGAATTATTGGCCGGCAGAACTGACCAATCTATCAGAAGAGCACCTTCCATTAATTGACTTAATTAAAAATATAGCAGAACAAGGTAAAGAAAGCGCCCGAATGTATGGATGCAGAGGCTGGACCGTACATCACATCACTGATATTTGGTGTGCTACCGGTGCCGTAGATAGCCCATTCTATGGTATCTGGCCTACCGCCGGCGCCTGGTTTTGCCAACATTTATGGGATCGTTATTTGTTTTCAGGTGACTCAAAGTACCTGAAAGATATTTATCCTATCATGAAAGGTGCCTGTGAATTCTTCTTTGATTTCCTGGTCCGTGATCCTAGAAATAACTGGCTGGTTGCTACCCCCTCCTATTCTCCTGAAAACAGTCCTATTTTAAATGGAGTACGCAGCGAGGCCTCTTTAGTGGCTGGAGCTACTATTGACAACCAAATGTTATATGATTTATTCCATAATACAGCTGCCGCTGCAATCATTCTTTCAGATTCAAAATCGCCTACAAAATCAGATTCTTTTATAGAATCTCAATCATTTGTAGATAGTTTGTATTATTACGCCCAAAATCTTCCTCCCATGCAAATAGGCAAATGGGGACAATTACAAGAATGGATAGATGATTGGGATGATCCTAGCGATCAACACCGGCATCTATCTCACCTATGGGGAGTATATCCGGGACGTCAGATTAATATCTTCGACACTCCTTTGCTATTTGGAGCAGCAAAAAAGTCCTTGATAAATAGAGGAGACCATTCAACCGGTTGGTCTATGGGATGGAAGGTTTGTCTTTGGGCGCGTTTTCTGGATGGAGAAAAAGCATATAAACTCATTACGGAACAATTAAGTCCCACTTTAGCTCAAGAAGGTACACATGGAGGTACTTATCCTAATCTATTTGACGCACATCCCCCCTTTCAAATCGATGGAAACTTTGGTTGCACTGCCGGTATTGCCGAAATGTTAGTTCAAAGTCATACGAATGCTATTCATTTGTTACCAGCACTTCCATCCGCATGGTCTAAAGGCTCTGTAAAAGGGTTGAGATGTCGCGGAGGATTTGTAATAGACGATATGCAATGGGATAATAACTCACTAGAAAAAGTTACTATTACATCAAAACTTGGAGGAACATTGCGAATACGGTCGGAAGTTCCTTTAATATTAAACGGAAGTCTTTTATTGGCGACAAATGAAAAATGTACAAATACATTTATCGTCGGACAACCTATAAACAGACCTTTGATTGCTGCCAATGCCCCTCTTGAGCTACCCAAAGTAAAAATGTACTATGAATATGATATACAAACGGTCGGTGGCCAGAAGTATACTTTAGATAAGTGTCAATAAAATTATTTTTTAAATATTAGTGATGAATAGGAAAATTAGAATCATTCTTCTATCTCCAATTCATCACTAATATAACTTCATCTGTAAAAATACATCCCTATTTAAAACAATCTTCTCACTTAATTTATCTTATTCAAAACAACTGGTCTGTTTGCCGGAGCCTTACCAAAATTCTTATTAGGCTTTTTTCCCATTACAAACTTCAATGTGCTGCCATTTATTATATCCTGATAAGTGATATAACTCTTATCATAAGGCTTGCCATTCAAATACACTTTCTGGATATAGATATTTTCTTTGCTGTTATTTGGTGCTTCTACAGTAAAAGTGTTACCACCACGTACCTTCATTTCTACTTTCTTAAAACAGGGGCTACCGAAAACAAATACACCATCCGATGGGTTCACCTGATAGAGTCCCATAGATGAAAGAAGATACCAGGCAGACATTTGGCCACAATCCTCATTACCGATGATGCCGTCTGGTTGGTCTGTGTAAAAATCACTCATGATAAAACGAACCTTTTCCGCCGTTTTCCATTGTTCACCGGCATACGCATAAAGATAAGCAACATGATGGCTCGGTTCGTTTCCATGCGCATATTGTCCGATCAATCCGGTTATGTCGCTCGAAGCTCCTTCGCCCATACTGTCGGTGTTGGTAAAGAAACCATCAAGCTTCGTTGCAAAAGGTTTGTCACCGCCAAACAAAGCAATCAGCCCATACGGGTCTTGTGGAGCAAAGAAAGTATATTGCCATCCGTTTCCTTCACAGAAATCTCCAACAGTATGGATGGAACGTGCCGGATCGTAAGGAGTACGCCAAGAACCGTCTTCCAGTTTCGGACGAATAAAATGGATAGAAGAATCAAAATAGTTCTTGTAATAATGAGCACGCTTTGAGAATGTTTCAGCATCTTCTGCCTTTCCCATCTTACGTGCCATAGCGGCAATTCCCCAATCGTCCACTGCATACTCCATGGCTATGGAAGTAGCTTCATGAACTTTGTCGGCAGGGATATAGCCTTTTTTGACTACATAAGGTACTCCTTTCTGCTTTTCATAAGTAGCTGTAGCTATCATTGCTTGCAATGCTTCTTCCGCATCGAACCCGGTAAATCCTTTCAGATATGCATCGGCAATCACCGGCACGGAGCTATACCCCGGCATCTGATCGGTCTCTCCACTCATCAAAGGCCAGATAGGGAGTTTGTCCTGCTGACGATAGATGGAAATCATCGAATTGACTACATGGTCAACCATTTCAGGTTGAGTAATAGTCATCAAAGGATTTAATGCACGGTAGGTATCCCATAAAGAAAGAGTCGTATAGTTGGCTTTCTTCGGGTCTGTGTAAATCATGTCATTCATTCCTCTATACTCTCCATTCACATCGCAAAAAAGCGTAGGGGCAATCATAGTATGATAATGGGCGGTATAGAACACTCGTTTGGAAGCCTCATCATCAGTTTCTATTGTCATCTTCTCCAGTTGCTTGTTCCATCGGGCGGCACTCATATCCACCACCTTATCAAAATCCCAGTGAGTAAGTTCGGATTGCAGGTTCATCGCTGCGTTGTCACAGCTGACAGAAGAAAGAGCGACTTTTATCTTCACTTCTTTCACGTTACCAAAAGTAAGGACACTCTTCACCGATGCCACTTTCAGTTGGTCCCAAGGTTGCGGGGCATTATCGTCATAGGCAGTAAACTGCTCTATCTTTTTATCACTTTTCAACACAAAATAAACTTTGCGGGAAGGACTCCAGCCTCTCACATAACGATACCCCTCTACTGTATAATCATCTACCTTACGGATATAGCTGTCGTAAGCATTCGATCCGTTTCCTTCACGTAAGTCGATCAATATGGAAGCAGGTTTTCCTTCGGGATAAGTATAACGATGGAAGCCTACACGATCTGTAGCTGTCAGTTCGGCCTTGATGTTGTAACGGTCGAGAAGCAAAGAGTAATATTCGGGACGGGCGATTTCATTCGCATGAGAATATCTGGAAGCATACCCATCGCGTATATCATCCTGATTGCCTCTGGGGGTACGGATCTCATTCAATGGCATGATGAGAATATCACATAAGTCAGTACAACCCGTACCGCTCAAATGGGTATGTGAAAAGCCGATTAAAATACTATCGGAATAATGATAACCCGAACACCAGTCCCAACCTTTATGGATATTGGTAGGACCCAGCTGTACCATTCCATACGGAACACTCGTCCCAACAAAGACGTGTCCATGATAACCGGATCCGATATACGGATCGACGTACTGCAATAATCCTTCACTTTTTGAATAGTTCTGTTGCGCTACTCCATTTCCCGCTGCAAGCAAGACACAAGAAGTAAGTGCAAGTAGTTTAAATGCCTTCATTCGTATTTTTCTTTGGTATGATTGAAAATTATAGTTAGCGAATGATGCAAATATACTACCTATTTAGGAATTAACTAACTGTCGCTAGAGTTTACAAGAAAAAATGGCAGGCAGGTTTACTCTTTTGGCAAGTTCCGACCACAGATTTACACGATTTTCTACAGAAAAACTACATACCATCTATTAAATAACATAATAGATGAATCTGTGGAAATCCGTGTTAATCTATGGCGAATCCTTTCCATAAATTCCCTTCGGGAAGAGGAGCTTCAAGCTCTATCAGTTCTTTTGAGACAGGATGTGTGAACCGTACTCTCCGGGCATGCAGACAAATGCTCCCATCCGGATTGGAGCGTGGAGAACCGTATTTCAAATCCCCTTTGATAGGGCATCCCATTTTTGCCAGCTGACAACGAATCTGATGATGACGTCCGGTTTTTAAATCGACTTCGAGCAAATAGTAATTCTCCGAATGACCGATCAACCGGTAATGCAAGATCGCTTTCTTGCTGTTTGGCACTTCCTTGTCGTATGCATAACTTTTGTTCTGCTTTTCATTACGTACAAGAAAATGTACCAGTTCACCTTCCGGTTCTTGCGGAGCATTTTTCACAACCGCCCAATAAGTCTTTTTCACCTCACTGGTGCGAAACATCTCGTTGAGCCGTGTAAGTGCCTTACCCGTTTTGGCAAAAATAACAAGACCGCTTACGGGGCGGTCCAACCGGTGTGTCACACCGAGGAAAACATTTCCGGGTTTCTGATACTTCTCTTTCAGATACTGTTTCACAGTCTCCGAAAGCGGTGTATCCCCCGTCTTGTCTGCCTGGACAATCTCGGAAGCGGTCTTGTTGACTACAATGATATGGTTGTCTTCGTATACAACAGTCATTCTGTTCGATTACATATTCATACCACCATCTACCTGAATCACCTGACCTGACACATAAGATGACATATCAGAAGCCAGGAAGGTAGCGATGTTTGCCACATCTTCAGGAGTACCACCACGACGCAAAGGTATTTTCTTTGCCCATTCAGCTCTTACTTCGTCAGAAAGAGCAGCTGTCATGTCTGTCAGGATGAATCCCGGAGCGATAGCGTTGGCACGGATGCCACGAGAGCCCAACTCCTGTGCGATAGACTTAGCCAATGCAATCATACCTGCTTTGGAAGCAGCATAGTTAGCCTGTCCTGCATTTCCGTGAACACCTACAACAGATGCCATATTGATAACACTACCGGCTTTTTGACGCATCATGATAGGTGTACAAGCATGAATGAAGTTAAACGCTGACTTCAGGTTCACGTTAATCACCATATCCCATTGCTGTTCGCTCATACGCATCATCAAACCGTCACGAGTGATACCGGCATTGTTTACCAATATATCGATCCGTCCGAAGTCCTTGTGGATTTCTTCTACGACCTTTGCAGTATCTTCAAAGTTAGCAGCGTTAGATGCATAGCCTTTGGCTTTCACGCCCATTGCTTCAAGTTCCTTTGCTGTATTTTCTGCATTTTCGTCAATGACAAGGTCAGTAAATGCGATGTTTGCACCTTCGGCAGCAAACTTAAGAGCGATAGCCTTACCAATACCACGAGCAGCACCGGTTACAATGGCTGTTTTTCCGTCTAATAATCCCATACTAAAAGTTATTTAATTAAATTTCTGTTCTATGCAGTGCGCCAAACACAATGTTGGTCACATATCTATTTCTTGTATCTTCATCCAGATGTGCACCTATATGCCCACGAATATAAGGAACTTCAATTCCTTTTACACAATAATGTATCAAGTCGGCAGTCATCTCCACATCATCAATATGGAAAACTCCTTTTGCCTGTCCTTCCAGAAGAACGGCTTTAAAAAGCTGGACTTCCTTTGCATCAAACTTCTTGCGAACTTTCTCCACCCGCCATATATCACGGAAGAAATAAGCACGCAGTGTTCCGTTTCGATAGACGACCTCTTTTACCGCGTCCAACCGGGTATATATTATCTCCAACAATTTCTCGTCTGGTGAGATATTTTTCTCGGCTACCCGCTTCATCATATCCGACAGAATATCCAATTCCGATTCCACAACAGCCAAATAAATTTCATCCTTACTTTTAAAATAAGTATAGAGTGTTCGTCTACCTTTTTTAGAAGCAAGAGCGATATCATTCATAGTTGTGTTTTCTACTCCCATCTTCGCAAAAAGCTGACGGGCTACATCTACTAATTTGGCTTTTGTCTTGGATACGGTCATAGGTTACAAATTGCACATTGCTGAATATTTTGAGCAAAAGTAATTCTTTTCTTTAGACCATACAAGAAAATAGAGAGAATATTAACATTTGTATATTAATAGGTGCTAAGAAAAAGTTTCATCATTATTTCAGTCATTCTCAACCAAATAAGAAAAAAGTGATGATTTATCTGAAAAATATTCTGCTAATTATTTGTTTGTTTCAAAAAAAGCCGTACCTTTGCACCCATTAAACATCGCGGAGTGGAGCAGTTGGTAGCTCGTTGGGCTCATAACCCAAAGGTCATTCGTTCGAGTCGGATCTCCGCAACTAAAGAAAAGAAGAATCGCAGAAATGCGGTTCTTCTTTTTTATGACGACTCTTCTTTACTGGTTTTATTCACAACCTCATTTCAGTTATCAACAAGGATATTAACAAAGTTATTAACAGGTTAATTTATTCAGAATAAGACAATTAACTATATATAGTCATTTTCTATCAACAAGGCAGTATTTAGTTATTCACCATACAAAAGCCGGCTGATTCATGAGGAATCAGCCGGCTTTTATGTTCTTTCGAAAAAGGATATTCTATTGATGTTTATAGAATTTCAATACCTTTTTCGCATAACGTTTTCCTAATAACAGTTGTGCTTCCGTATTAAAATGAGGGTCCTTCTCATCTTTATACCATCCCAATCCTTTCGATGATACCCAATCGGAATAGGGAATAAATGAAGAAACTTTTTTAATCATCTGATTAAAGGGGACTGTACCTGCTTCTCTTTTCGTCCAGTTCCATTGAGAAATCTGTCCTACAACAACCGGTAGATCCGGCATGTCCAGATCCTCCCGCAGGTCTTTTACCAAAGAAATCAGTTTCTGTTTATACGCTTCCGGATTCGAACAATCGGCTTCTCCCTGATGCCAAAGGATTGCTTTCAAAACACCTCCCAGCTTCATCGCAATCCGAATCCGGGAAAGAGCTTCTTCATAATATCCGTCTTTACTCCCTTTTAGCCAAGAGTTGATGGAGGAGCCTCCACGAGCATTTACCACCAGTCCGACTGGACGTTTCGTTTGCCGGAACATCTCTTTAGCAAAGCCATAAGCCGGTCCTAAACGCTGCATTGACAAATCTTTCCGAACTGTAGAATAACGATTGAGAGGATTTACTGCCGGTTCAAAATTCCCCTTATCATTCAATAGATACACATTTTGGAGGGTATCCATGACTTCCGGAGTTAATGTTGCACGCCCCGCCATATTAGATTGTCCGATGCATACATACAAATCAAAAGAGGACGGAACACTCTCCTTTACATTCCCGGCAAAAGCAAATAAGGATTGCAGGAGGAGAAAAGACAGTAAATAAATAGACCTAAGCATATTGACAGTGTTTATGATTAATAGTTTCTATAAATACGGATAGCGTTCAGAATAGGTTCTCCTTCTTTTTTATGGAAGTCAACACTCAATCCTTTTCCATCCTTCACCGTTACAACAAACTTCTTGATAACAGCACAGGCATATCCGTAATCACGAGCTATGTTGAAATCATCCAAAACAGTCGTTCCATTCATTGAAATTCCGAAGCTACGGTTTCCGGCAAACGTCTGTTCCGAATCAGCTCCCAGATTATAAACCAATGCTTCTCTCTCTTTGTCCGACTCCAGCTCTGCCCAGTACAAATATACGGAATATTTTCCATTCGGTACATCAGCTTTAAAAGATTTTATTCCAACACGTTGAGTCTGGAAGATTGGATTCATATCCGTTCCGTGAATATCAATATCCGAACCAAGCATACTGCCAAATCCTGTTTTACGGCGATAAGAAGTTCCGCCTACAAATCCCCAGCTACCGGGCTTATACTCCTGCTCGGGAATCCATGCTACATTTGCTGTACGGTCCTCAAAATATCTCGGAGAACCCAACATTACATTTATTTCCGTAAATGGAATTGCTTCGTCTTTCAACTGTGAGCCTACCAACTGGAACTGAATCCGGAGCATATCCCGCAATTTGCTATCACCAGCCACGGCAACTGCTTCCAAGAGATTCTCTCCACCAACGAACGGTACGTCGAACAAGGCATAATTATCTTCTACCTTTTTCTTTCCCAGACTTTTATTGTTCACAAACAGCTCTACTTCTTCCGCATTAGAGAATACAGGGACAGACTGAATACATTCTTTCTGTGCAGTATTCACCACTCCCCCACGGCTTTTCCACTCCCGATTACCTATAACAAGTATCGGACGACGTGACAAAGCTGTCTTATAAAACCAATAGACATCTTTCTTCTCCCTGTCTAATCCGACAACTCCTTTATTGTTTACATGAGGAACAGCATCTACACGGGATTCGGAATAAAAATCATTCAGATTCCACAGACTGGAACCGGCTATAAACGGACGTTTCATCATTTCACGGAGATAATGTTTATGATACACCAAACCATATTCCTGTGAGAAGTCGAAACGTTCCGGCTGGTAGGAATGAAGTCCCGGATCTACTCCCGGCCCATATTCCGTAACCATCAGTACTTTTCCTTTGTATACCTTATGAGCACGATCAAGCAAACGTTGAAACTCATTAATATCCGGTTCATACCAGCCCTGATACAGGTTCCATCCCTGAATCATCGGGATTTCGGTCAGATGGGCGTCTTCGTAATATTGAGGCATATTATGATAAGCCATCATGGTATATCTGGAAGGATCTTCCTCGCGAATGGTCGCCTCCAAGGCACGGGCTACTTTTTCAGTAAAGCGGTAGTAATCTTCCAATTGTTTGCCTTCGGTATAAGGGCGACGCAGGAAAATCTCATTCATATAGCCCCAAATCATAACAGAAGGGCAGTTGAAGTCCTGACGCACCATTTCTTTAGCCATCTCAACGGAGTTCTGCAAAAACTCTTCGGTTTCCGTAACAGCATTGACAACGGGGATTTCAACTGAAGTCACAATACCCAGTTTATCACACATTTCCATGATTACAGGATCTTGGGGATAATGTGACACACGCAGGAAGTTCCCTCCCATCTCTTTCAACAGCAATACATCCTGTACATGCAACTCGTCGCGCAAGGCATTTCCTTTCTGAAAATAATCCTGATGCCGGGCAGTTCCGATCAGTTTACGCCATTTGCCATTCAAGAAAAAGCCTTTTTCCGAATCAAACTTGAACCAGCGCAAGCCTAACGGATTCACCACTTCATCCAGCAAAGTCCCCTTTTTCTTATCAAGAATACGCGTATATACCATATACCGATAAGGATCGTCTATATCCCACAAACGGGGAGAATCTATTTTTATCTTTTTAGAGATGTCCGTCTTTGTTTCGCCGGATGCCAGCTTTATTTCCGCATGAGTCTTTTTCACTTCCTTACCATCCGCATCGCAGATTACATTTTCCACCCTGATTTCAGCAGGTTGGAGTGTATTATTCGTCAGTAATGTAGTGATTTCTACCGAGGCTGCGGAGTTGTTCACTTCGGGTGTACGGATATAAACTCCTGATGAAGCATAATCATTCGTTGCAATGTGCACCGGATTCATAAATTGCAAATAGACATCCCGGTAGATACCGCCAAAGAAAGTAAAATCGGCAGATAAGGGAGGAATATTCGGGTTATAGACATTGTTCACATAAATGGCAAACAGGTTTTCCTGTCCATAACGCAAATGGGAAGTGATGTCAAAACAGAAACGGGTATACCCCCCTTTGTGCTCTCCCACAAACTGACCGTTCAGATAGAATCGCACTTCCTGATTGGCTCCTTCAAAATAGATCACAGCCTGACGTCCCTCCTGGCTTTTATCTACAAACAATTGTTTCCGGTACCAAGCCGGCCCCCGATAAAATCCCGGAGTTTCGTCGTCTGCATCTTTATTATTCCATGTGTGAGGTATATTGACCGTCTCCCAAGAAGAGTCGTCACAGCCGGCCAGCTGCGCTTCAAACGGAGATCCTTTTGTAAATTTCCATCCGTCATTGATTGTGTACACTACGCGCTGTTGCGCTTGTGCCCATCCCACAACAAACAATAGAATAAAAATATAGAGAAACTTCTTCATAATCGATGTATGCTTATAATTAAAACTTTATTTTTACTTCTCTACCTGTGTAGACGCACTCTTTGCTATCAAGAGCTGCACCTTCAGGCAGATATAATTTCACATGCATTTTTATTTGTTCCGGCATGCCGGGATAAGTTCCCTCACGCAGCCCAATAGTCAATGTCCGTTCCGAATCTTTCCATTGCATCGGCACTTTCGAACATACACCCTCTTCATAGCGGTAGGAATCACCTTCATCCTCATACCATAAAAAAGAAGCGTCCGCTCCTCCATAGATACGCAGTTCCAATTCACGATCGGGATATTCCATCGCATATTGTTTTACTTCTGCCAAAGGCAAGATAGAACCTGCCTTCACATAGAGCGGAAGTATATCGAGGATATTTGTCTGCATTTGTTCTCTTCCTCCTTCAAAAGCTTCTCCAGTCCAGAAGTCATACCAATATTTACCGCTGTGTTCCGGCAGATAAATACTGATGTTCTTTTCTTCCGATCGCGGATGAAATACCGGACGCACCAATAAGGAAGGACCGAACATATAGGCATTATCAATATCAAAAGTCCGGGTATCTGTTGTGAAATCCATTGCCAAACCTCTCAACATGGTATAGTTATTGGCAGTTACCTGATGAGACATCGAGTAAATGTAAGGCAACAAACGGTAGCGCAGATGGATATACTTCACTTGGTTATCATAAGATAATGTCCCCTTTTCACCGAATTGCCAAATTTCACGCGGCACGTTCGTACCGTGAGCACGGAAGATAGGAGTAAATGCGCTAAACTGGAACCAACGGGAATACAACTCCTTATAATCATTACTTTTCAGTCCGTCGGGATATTTCGCATCCCGTTCTGTGACGAAGAATCCTCCCGTATCGGAAGTCCAATACGGAATACCGGACATAGACAAGTTTAAGCCGGCAACCAGTTGTTTGTGCATATTCTCCCATGAAGCCGAAACGTCACCCGACCATACGGCTGTACCATAATGCTGTTGCGAGGCAAAGGCGGAACGAGTTAGGATAAATATACGTTTCTGATCGCTCTCGGCGCGCAGGCGTTGATAGAAGTCCTTTAGCATTTCTAAAGAATAAGTGTTCAGATAACGGTGGAAGCTACCCAGATAAGTATTACCTGCCGATTTGGTCTTTTCTTCCTGCTTCAGCTGTGTGAATCCGTCCCGGAAAGATGGTTCCGTTGCATCCATCCACCAGGCATCCACGCCCATATCATAGAGTCCTTTCTTGAGGTATTGCCAGAAGATATCCCGTGCAACAGGATTATAGGCATCAAAAACCTTATAACCCGCCCATGTAGGTTCGCTAAACAATGCACCGATAGAATCCAAAGACTGATAGACAGCCGTTTCCGGTCCGAATCCGGGCCATACGGAAAGCATAAAATGAACATGGTCCTGTTGATGCAGTTCATCAATAACCTGACGGGGATGATTAAAGTTTGCCGGATGGAAAGTCAGGCTGTTCCAATGAGGTTTGTCTCCCCAATATTCCCAATCCTGCACAATGTTATCCAACGGAATTCCCCGTTTACGGTATTCTTTAACGACTGCCTTCAATTCATCGAACGACTTATAACGTTCTTTGGACTGCCAGAAGCCATACACCCATTTTCCAAACATCGGCACGTCCCCCGTCAATTCCCGATAACCGGCAACGACTTCGTCCATATTCTTGCCATAGACAAAATAATAGTCGGAAGCATCACCTACTTCGGAAGTAAATGAGTAGCCCTCCTTCGTATCTTCAAACTTCGTAGAAGAATAATTATCCCATAAGACACCGTATCCGTTGGTCGAAATAAGGAACGGATTGACAATATCCATATTGGCCTGTAACAGAAGTACGGATTTCCCCCGATAGTTCATGATTCCATTCTGATACTGTCCCAGTCCGTAAATGGCCTCATCCTCGGTAGGAACAAAGCGTTGAGTGACTTCGAGACATTGTTCACCTCCGGCAACCGAACGTTTGAAGTTTCGTGCCTTTCTATCCCCTTTCTCTTTTAGTAATAACTTACCTGTGGATGTTTCCTGAAAAGTGAAAGCCGCATCTGCCTTATCAAAAACTACGGAAAGTTCACGGGTGCGAAAGAGCAGCTTCTGTCCCGTATCTTCCCATTTATAATCTTTGAAAGCCGGCTTTTCCGAATCAACCACCAATCTTTTTGTTACCAGCGTATCACCTTCGGGAAAAGAGAGAATCCGCACGCACCCCGCCGACATAAACTCGACCCGATATTGAATACTGTCAGATACGAAAGCACATCCCCTGTCATCTTCATGGACCGGAGAGGAACATCCGAAGCAGGATAGTACAGATAAAACTAATAACCAATTATTTAAACTCTTCATCCATGCATTTATTTGACTGTGTAGATCGTATAGCCCAATGACAAATTACGGACTACGACATTTCCTTTTAAATAGAAAGTAGGCATATTGAATCCATTCACGATATTATCCTTATACAATTCTACTTTTGCGCTTTTCCATTCACCCGTATTGTCGGTACGTATCCGGGACACAATTTTAAACGGTTCTTTCGGTTCACGCAGCGTAGACGAACGTATAAAAAGGGATTCATTTCCTTTGTCCAAATACTCAAAATAGAGATACCCGACATAGTTATTCATTTGTAGTTTGGAAACCAACTCTTTGGGCAAAGAAATAGAGAGGGTTTCTTCGGCACTGTAACCACCGGATTTTCGCTTTCCCTGAATCTTTATGTCCGAATCGCGCAAACGCATCATCTCAACTGCCAAAGCTGACTTTGCTGTCTTGACATCATTTTCTATTTGTGACAACAAGCCTATCGCCACCGGATAACGCCCCTGGCTGATTAACAATGCCGCCTTATCGAGGGAACGATGACAACCGGACACGTCCATCTTTGTCTTTTCCAGGAAACGGGCTTCTTTTCGCAAACGGAAAAGCATCAAAGGCAAAGTTAGTCCACGTTCATCCGCCTGTTCACCTTTGAACTCTGCCGCATATTTTAAAGTAGTACGCAATTCGCGGTCACCGTTTTCAATGGTTGGCTCTATTTCGTGTCCTTCGGTATAGTCGCTCCACGAAGCAATAAACATCATATCCAAGCTGTCTTTCTCCGCCATACAGAACTTCCACATACTTTGGTAGGTTTCTCCATTGTTGCGCGGAATATAATAGAAATGTCCGCGTCCCCAGCCTGCACAACCGCGGTTATCCATTCCCGGCATGGCAAATCCCGACTTAATTGTATACGCAGGATTGTTACTATGCCAGATGGAATCGCGGAAAGGTTTCATAAACTCGATAACATCATCCTGAGTGGCGTAATTATCCCATTCGGCATGTGCCTGATCTCTTGTACGGACACGGGCAGGAAGCCATGCAGTCGGTATTTCTCCCACTTCTTTCCAGGTATCCATTTCATCGCTACGAGTGATGGGGATATATTTATCATTTTCCAGTTTTCCCCAATCCGCCCAACGGCGTAAAGCAACCGGTTGCTTCATTCCTTGCGGTAACTTCGCCAGTGATAATACTTTCTTATATTCATCCACTTTCGCTCCGGGACCGAAATGATAAAAAACAGGCATTCCCTTCACCATAGGAGCTGTAGGACCGGTAAAGACGCTATCTACCAAATATTGATAACATTTAGCCATGTATTCGGTCTTTGCCTCACGGGTATTGATTTCCGGATAAAGTTTAGTAATCCAGTCATAATACAACCAACCGTCGCACCAGTTTACACCAATTTCAAAGTCGTACTTCGCCGCCACTTTCTGCATCTCACGCAACAAGATGTCATTTTCGTGAGGCTTGAATCCCCATTCGATAAAGAATCCGTCTATCTTGGCTGCTTTCGCAGACAAAATCTGATATTCGATATAATCGGGATCGAGATTGGACTGCATTCCGACTTGTGGATAAGCTACTGCTGCTATTTCATGCTGTCCTTCGCTGTCTATCAGGTCGGCATTATAACACAGCGACTTTCTTCCGGTACTTGATTTTTCCGTATTGGCATACATCTCCCAACGCCCCAGCTTTCCGTCATGCTGCCGGGTATAGCGCACTCCGTGAAAGTCGGCATACACTTTCTTTCCATTCTGCGCCAAGGCCGGTAATGCGATAAATACCAATAAAAAAAGAAGAAGTTTCCTCATCGTTCCAAACTTAATTATTCAACTTATGTACTTAATCAATCTTCCACCATACTTAATCAGTCCTCACTCAACACGAAATCATGCTTTTCCGGATAACTGAAAAGATTGTCTATCATCCAACGGCCTTTATAAATCTTGGCTCCGTCCATTTTGAAAAGTTCTTCTCCCTTCTCATTTACAAGTCCTTCTGCCCACCACTCTTCAGTCGGTTTCAACATCAGGATTCCATCCGGTCCGTTGCAGATACTTTTTATATCGGCTATGCTGTATACTTTTTCACAGGTCGGAACATCCGTAGAAATATCAAACTTATAGACTGCTGAAGCCGCTGTCAACCATAATTTATCTTCTTCACCATACACCGGGAACAAATCATGTCCTCCAGATTCCTTGTCGAAGGTATATATACGTGTCTGATTAGTAAGTTGCGGATTATTCCGATTTCCATTATAATTCATACGGAACAAAGCTGTTACACCCGCCTGTATGGTAGCCGTAGCATAGATACATTCTCTTTCCTTATCCCAGACTACATTATGGGCATTACCCAGTTTTATGGTATTAGCTTTCATTCCTAATACTTTTACCGTATCTACTACAAAGGTATTGATTTCACCGGATTTCGACTCTGCCGTAACGATATTTCCATCTGGCAAAATTTCTGCAGAATGCGGGTTCTGTCCACAGTTTGCATAAAACATTAATTTATGATCTGACAAGCGAATTAAAGCTACCGCCCCACCGGAAGCAGTCATTAGAATATAGCGTTTATTAAATACCGGTTTTACTTCGCTCGGATTAATAAACCAATCCTGATGTGCCGAAGGAACACGAGCAGTATAAGGGTCCCAACTCCATACATTACGTTGGGTTTCTGCATCTCTTATCACAATAGCACGTTTTGTTTGCTCTGCCAAAACATATGCCTTTGCGGGAAGCTGAAACGATTCATTTTTCACAATTGGAGCTGCGTTGTCATCTGAACAAGCACCTAAAGCTATATTAAAGCCTAAGAAAAGAGCTAATAAACTGATCTTCTTCATTGTAGTAACTATTTCAAATTATATTTTCTTTTTCTATCAAAATCTCGATAAACTATCCTACTCATTGCTTGGCATCATAATAATCAATCAATGGATATACAGCCAAGTTCAGTTGTCGTACATATGAGAGGAAAGACTCATAGGGTTCATATTCCAGCGAAACGATTCCTTTATTTGAGGCACTGCCATCCGAAGCATAACCATCGTTGTATTCAAAATGTACCCATCCAACACAATTCTGCGTTTCAAGTAAGCGAAGACAGAAATTCTGATGAAATTCTCCTCTATTCTTTTGTGTACGGACAAGCCAACCACCGCCTTCAGTATTTGCATATTTAACCCCTTGATAACTGGCATCCTCTGCTTTCGTATAAAATTCTGATACCAGAAATGGCTTCGCACCACACCATGCTTTCAAATTAGCAAGGAAGTCGGTTTCGGGCTGCCAACGTCCATAATAATTAACAGAAACAACATCACAGTAACGGGCACAAGCTTCTACCACTTTCTGGTTATATTTGCTCCAGTCATGAAGACGCGTACCTAAGATCAGATGCTCCGCATCGTGGCGTCGAACAGTTGTTGTAGCTAACTGATAATAATAATCAGATACAACTCCACGAAAGTCTTCCTGATCTTTCTTGCTTATTGCCGCCGAAGAAGCAATCCCTCTTTCTTGCATAAACTTCTCCGCATAAATCCGGGCAGCTTTATAACGATCGGGCAAGGATAGAAAATGCTTCAAATCAATTCCCTTTACTGGATCACCATTCTGGTAACTTGCAAACGGCAATTCATTATCAAGATAATATCCGACAAAATGTTTATCACCTGCAAACAATGCTGATTTCTCCTGTACAAGATTATCAATATATGCTGCAAATGTGGGTTCGAAAAGAAGGACCAGACGATTATATTTATCATCATCAAAAGCATATCCCAAATTCTTAGTCATATCCCACATAAAAGTGCGGAGTAGATACAGCGTTTCCGCATAAGCTATTTTCTGTGTCTTCGGAGTCAACAGATTGGCACGTACCGCTACGGGAAATGCTTCAATACGGTTTGAACCATATGAGATATAGTTTATATGATTGTCCGCCAACATTTTACCAGTCACCTCACTCCATCGGGCCTCACTTCCATATTTTGTACTAAAAGCTTTCTGGTGAGCTGTAGACTCCCCTGGACGAACATGCTGAATTCCGTGTAAAATAACAGCTCCATTATCTGGATCAAGCAGGTAAGCTCGTCCTCCACAATAGGCAACCCGGAAGAACCCTTCTTTTCCTGTTACAGAGGAAGGTTGTAACCCGATCCGTCCTCCCCATGCAGTCCTGCTATAATCTCCCGAAGGAGCGTATCGGTTCATATTATCAATGATACGGGTCTCACGGGAATCTGCAGTAGTCCACGACTGAAAAGTCCCATTCTGCCACTTTCTATACTCTACATTCAGATAAGTATACTCATCTGTTGGAGTAGTAGGAGTTTCTGGTTCTGAAGGTTCTTCTGCACTGCCAGAACAACTTATTGCGAACAATAATATCAAACTGGCTAAACAAAAAGAGCAAAAATACCTGTATGTATGTTTTTCCATATTACTTTCAGTTAATGTTAGTATCGTGTACGAGACATTCATCTCGTACACAACAACTAACCTCTTATCCCTATACAATCCACCTGTTTCAATACATTGCGAACGGAAGCATCTTTACTTCTTTTGGGGGAATTTGATTTCAACAGTCATTACTCGGGCAGTCGCATTACTGGAAACCAAATCTTTAGGTTCCGTTATATTAATAACTTTCATAACTCCAATTCTTCCTCCACCTGCCGCAGAAGAACCTCCTGTGCGGAAGGCTATAATATTTCCAACAGCAATAGGATCCAGCAGACTTTGAGTTATACTACTTGAAAGAATTTCTGAAGAAATAGAAGTCACTGTTGCATTCTCATAATCGAAGTTGGATAATATAGCAAAACGTGTTAAGTTTTTCACTTTTATAGCCGACAGTTTGCCAGTAGACCCGGAAAACTCACCATCCTTTCCTGTATTATCCATAGAGTATAAGCGAGGAGAACCTGCAGCTCCAAAACAATAGAACTTAAAGTCGATATTCTTCGCATTAGCCTCATTAGCGATTGCGTAATCAACAGAATATGTTTTCAAATCATTCAAAGACACCATTCCAAATGCATCCGGATATTTCTCATGTGCATTATTAGCAAGAGGCTGGCTACCTACATTTAGTGTAGCAACATCCATATTAACATATGCTTTCACATAGCCTGTTGCTTCTTTCCCTTCTCTTCCATCAGAGACTACTACCTTAAGTTTTGAAGTAGCTTCGGTAAAATCTATTTCCGGAGCATAATTCAAAGTATGCTCTCCACTTCTCGTTTCACGTAAGGCCTCAACTTCCGATCCATTTTCAATACGATAAATTACAACCTCGTGCACTCCACGTACTGACTCAATCTGCATAGATACTCCTTTTTTAGCATCAGTACCTGCAAAAATTGTGGATTCTGTTAAGGTCAAAGAAGGTCCAGGGATAGTTTTATAAGTTACAGGCAACGTTGAAATCGTAATATAACCATAGGTATCTTCCGCTTTTACTTTAAAACCTCTGTCGCCTTCTTTATAATTAATCATTTCGTCAAACGTGTATTCTTTCTCCCCACTCAGATTTATCGTTTCTTTCGCTTCCTGTCCACTAGCTGAAACCAAATACATTTCAACTGTTTTCAAACCAGCCTCCGAAGTTATTTTAAATGTAGTACGAGGAATAGTAGGATTCTCATCCATTTCATCATAGATAATCTCTTCCGGATCAAAAGTGATAACCGGACGTTCTACCACATCAGTCACAGATATGGGCAGTGTTCCTGTGATAGCATGATTCAGTTTATCAGTCGCTTCAATAATAAATGCCTGATAATTTGCATTATATTCTAAGTTTTCCGACAAACTATAAGAGTTCGGATTAAAAAAATCCGTGACAGTCTTATACTCAACAGTACCCTCTACAGTCTGGATTTTCATCGTTACGCTCTGCAATCCAGCCTGGGACTTGATTACAGCTACTACTGGCAGATTGTCGACTTTATTCAAATCAACATCCAATTGTTCCATCGGGAATTTGATAACAGGAGCAGACGCATTAGGATCAATGCCTTCATTGTCGTCGCCGCAAGCTACTAAGTTTAAACAAAGCCCGATTAATAAGATGGTATATAATTTACGAATCATAATAAACTCATTTTAATGTAATACTGATTATTTCTGGTAATAACAATATTTCTCGAAGATATGAATGACACCATTCGTCGGCAAAATATTACTAGTTTTGGCATTACGCTGAGGTGATTTGCCATTACTACCCGTTTCATTCACCAAGATCTTGCCTACGGCAGCCTGCCACGGATTCTTCCAGACAGACATTGTCATCAATCCCTTTTCCCCGGGAAGCATTGTCAAAACAAACATAGCTTCCACCTGCAGTTGACCATAGGAACTGTATTCACCATCTACAATATGGTATAAAAGCATATTTTTCACCGTTTCTTTATCACAGTCCGTAATAGAGGCTATCCCCGGAAAGGCATTTTCACGGTATGATTGCATTGCCGTATTATTCAAAGCCAAATAAGTGTATTTATTTTCGGTTTGAGTATAATAATCCTTCAAACCTGTATACTCTATAGCGGTAGTAAATTCAGAGAACACATCCTGATGATCCTGAAAATACTCCCAAGCTGTTACATTTACATGAGGATCATCTACTGATGCTTCATAATCATAATTCTTCTGCAATTCCAAGTCACACCCAGCTAGCGCAATAACGCTCAAGCAAAAGAAAAGCGTTCTATATATTGTCTTTTTCATCGTTTCAATCTTTTTAATTGTTACCATAATATGCATTCTGAGTTATCTTCGGATTCTCCAATATGTGAGAATAATGAATCGGAAACAGCTCATTTCCATCCTGACTCATGCCATTAATAGGCTTCATCACTTCTTTCCATTTCCCTGTACGTAACAAGTCGAACCAACGACGGCCTTCACCCACTAACTCTACCTGCCGTTCACGCAGAATATAATTAATGACTTCATCTTCCGATGCAAAACTAAGTGCAGTAGGAGTAGCCAGTCCGGCACGGTCACGTACTTTCTTCACTAAATCCAGAGCTTCTTCCCATTTTCCTAAACGGGCACGTGCTTCGGCCTGCAATAACAACATATCCGTGTAGCGATAGATAGGATAAGCAACCTCACAAGTCTTATTTAATGAGTTACTAATATCACCGGCCATATATTTACGTAATTCGTTTCCATTCTGATAATCTTTCACAGTATAAGCTTTACGCAAATCACCCTGCATATCCGGTTCATTGAAAACACTCATCAACTTATCCGACAAAACGGCAGCACGGTTACCAGAGCCAGAGAACCATTGATACATATAACTATAACCATTGGTTCCCACTTCATCCATATTAAAATGAATCAGGAAAATAAACTCTTTTGTAGAATACTCATCATTTTCCGGAGTATCATCCGATGGCTTGTTATTCAATTCCTCTGTGAACATTGTATGCCAAGTTTGAATAGAGGGTTCAAAATCTACCAGACGCCCTTTGGAAGATTTTATATCAGCCATCTTATCAATGGTCTGATCAGCCAAATTATATTGCTCTGTCCACATATAAACATCAGCCATGATGGCCCAAACGCCACAGATAGAGATACGCTTGCGTTCGTAATTTTTGTTACGGTTAATCAGACTCTCCGCTTTCTTCAGATCCGGAAGAATTACATTATCAATAATATAATTCTTATCTGTACGTTCCTTGTAGATAGCCTCCGAATACTTTTCAGTAGGTTCTATAAACAAAGGTACGTCTCCCCAGACACGGATAGCATAGAAGTAAGCCAAAGCACGCAACGCATACGCTTGTCCAAGGTAATCGTTACGGTCTGCCACATCCGGCATACTGATATTAGGAACATATTTGATGGCCAGATTGGTCTGGTTAATCATCTGATACAAGGTCGTCCATTTCGCACATTTCTCGTCCGTAGACATCAGGTTATTAATCACACGTGCCTGATCGGCCATCACCGGTGCTCCGGGAGCTACGTTATCCGAACGGAATTCACCCCAATAAAAATAATTCTCGCGTAAAGTGGAACGCAACAATCCATAGATTTCATTTATACCTGCTTTAGCGTCACGGGCGGTCTGCCACATGTCACCTGCCGGGATTTCACTCACCGGTTCCTCATTCAGAAAGTCTGAACAGCTATTCAATGATAGAGCCAGGCATACAGCTCCAACAAAATATTTTATATTCTTCATACGATATCTTCAATTAAAAGTTTGCAGAAAAACCAATACCATATTCTCTCTTTCTCGGATAGCGGTAAGAGTCTTTACCTACCTGCAGAGGATTACTCGTAGAGAATTCAGGATCAAATCCCGAATAGTTGGTCCATGTCAATGCATTGTTTACAAAAGCGTAGATATTTATATTCTTCAACATCAGCTTCTTTATCCAGTTTTCTGGAAGATCATAGGCTATACGTACGTTCTGCAGACGAATAAAGGAAGCATCTTCCAGATAGAACGAGTTACCCATACGTGCATTGTTATAATCATCATTATACGGACGCGGATAGATAGCCTGGTCGCCCGGATGCAACCACATATTATGAATTACTTCCGGTGAAGGAGTGGTTCCCGTATATTTGAACATGTTACGATTATGTTCAGCGGCATTATAAATCTGTCCTCCCAAAGAATAATAGAATCCCAGATACAGGCTTACGTTTTTCCAGGTCACGGTTGTATTCAAACCACCGGTCACATCAGGCATGGCATTACCAATCACCATACGGTCGTTATCATCAATCACACCATCCCGGGTTCCTTCCGGTTCTTCCCAGTTGTAATCTCCGCCACGGAACGGTTTGCCGTTCGGTAACGTTTTCTGGCGAATATCACCTGCATATTCCTTTCCATTCAATAAATACTTGTATTGGAATACACCATTTTCAAACACCGGAGTCAGTTGCTCCCATTTATCTGTAAAAGCATTCGATTCGTCATAAGCAAAGACACCGGCACTTTTAAATCCATAGAAGTCACCTACACGACCGCCTTCCTGCATCCACCAGATATCACCTTCCATATATGCCTTACCTTCAGACAGTTTCTCAATACGGTTGATATTTCTGGAGATATTGAAAGAAGCATTCCACTTCCAGTCCTTTGTGCGGATAATATCACCGGTAACGGCAATTTCAAAACCGCGGTTGCTCATCTCACCGACGTTTGTCTTCATATATGCAAAACCGGATTCTTTAGGCAGTTGGTAGTTTGCCAACAAACCGTCTGTATATTTGTCGTAGTAATCGGCAGTGATTGTCAAACGGCTATTCCAGAAATTCAAGTCCAAACCAAGGTTGAATTGTTTGGTTTCCTCCCATTTCAGGTTGTCTTTACCGATACGAGTCGGAATAACGCCACCCACTCCGTCATAGATAGAATTCGGAGAATAAGAATAAATATAGTCATAATTTCCGATCGCTTCATTACCGGTAATACCATAACTTACACGAATTTTACCATCTTCCAGGAATTTCTTCGAGAACTTCATGAATTTCTCATCAGAGAAACGCCATCCCACTGATACTGAAGGGAAATTACCCCATTTGTTTTCTTTCGCAAAACGAGAAGAGCCGTCACGACGGATATTCGCTGTAAACAGATATTTTCCCAGATAATCATACGTCACACGTGCAAAAACAGAAGCCATGGAATGATTACTCAAGGTAGATCCCGTAGATGACAAATCCAAATTGGCAGCAAATGCATTCATCGTATAAATAAAGTCGGTAGATGAATTCAAACCTACAAAGGTTTCATTTTCATAACGCCATTGTTGAGCACTGACACCCACCATCGCGCTGAAATTATGTCCTTTGATTTTGCGTGCATAAGTGATGAAATCTTCATTCATCCAGTTCCAGTTCAGATAGTTGTAAGAGTATCCTCTATTTTGTTTCTGCCATTCATCGGTGATAAGACTCGGTTCGAGCTTTTTGCGCTTGTCCAGATAGAAGTTGGCATTGATATTGGCTCTGAACTTGAGGTACTTGTTGAACTTGATTTCAAAGAACTGGAAAAAGTTCGCTTTATAAGAATCTGTAAAGTCAGTCGTATAATTAATCTGTGCAATAGGGTTCTTTTGACCGTTGAACACTCCAACCAAAGAGCCATCCGGATAATAAGTATTGAAATAAGGACGGCGAGTCAACACAGCACTTAACAAGGTACCCTCATCCAATCCTTTTTTCTTGAAATAAGTCAAAGAAATACGGCTACCCATGTTCATCCAGTCTGTCGGTGAATAATCGGAGTTGATACGAGTATTTAATCTTTGGAAACCGGTATTGGAAATAATACCCTTCTCGTTATAATAACCGGTATTGATGAAATATTTCAGTTTCTTTGTACCGCCACCTACGCTGATATCCACCTGATCTTTCTGCGCAGTACTTGTAATCATGTCCAGATAATCATTGTCTACATTGAAGAATGAGTTCAACGGATCATTCAGAATATCAATACTTTCATCCGGATTACCTCCGCCGTATGTTTCAAAATACTCTTTGCGGTACTGGTCGTACAACAGACGCTCTTTGCGATTTGCCTGTGGCACTTTATGAGACAATGTACCCCATGAGTGATTATACTTGATATCAATACGGGCCTTACCTTCCTGACCGCTCTTGGTTGTGATAATAATCACACCGTTAGCCGAACGGGAACCGTAGATAGCTGCAGAAGCAGCATCTTTCAAAATCTCCATGGAAGTAATATCATTGGTATTGATACCGTCAATACTTTCCAAAGGCACACCGTCTACAATATAAAGGGGAGTAACTCCTTCGGCGGAGAAAGTGGAAGTACCACGAATTTTAATAGAAGAAGATTCACCGGGTTGTCCCGAGCCGGACACTACCTGTACACCGGCAGTAGTACCTTGCAGTGCTTCAAAAACATTAGTAGCCATCTTCTGCTCAATAGCCTCACTTGAGATGGAAGTAATAGCTCCCGTCACATCACGCTTTTTCATCGTACCGTAACCCACTACCACTACTTCGTCCAGTAACTTAGAGTTCTCTTCAAGTGTAATATTCATTGTTTTATCTTTCACTACCACATCTTTAGGGGTATATCCCATGAATGATACAGTCAAAGTAACTCCTTTCTTTGAAACATTCAATGAGAAATTACCATCTAAATCCGTAATTGTTCCATTGGATGTTCCTTTCTCCATCACATTAGCGCCAGGTAAAGGAAATCCTGTTTTATCCACAACAACTCCTTTCACTGCAAACCCGCCTTGAGCATAAGCCGGATGGGCAAGGAAAAAGAGACTCAAGGAAATCAAAAGAAACGACTGCAACAATCGCACTTTTGTCCTACTCTGCAAATTTTTCATAACTAGAATAAAATTAAATTGGTTAATTATCAAGGTTTTACTCACTACTTAATTAATTAGGAGAAATACATTGGCTCTCTCCCGTAAGATGTTATCTTTTATTTATTACATAGATAATCGTCTTTCATAATACTATACAATAATTATTATATTAGAATAAAGATTATACAATACCCGGTCTGCTAAATAAAAGTGTGTGCGGACACACCCAATTAAAGAAAACTCAAGTACAAGCTGGCATGATCCAACGCCACAAAAGTATCGCATTTGAGCATATTGCACCCTATCGAATTGTTCGTTTTATCTAGTCTAAAAATTCAGATGACTTATTTTAATCACTTTACAGAGGGATCGGAAGGGGCATCATGAGATTTCCTATACTGTGTAGGAGCAATATCAAAAAGTTCTTTAAAGCATTTGTTGAAGTATTGAGGATTTCCAAATCCTAACCGGTAAGCAATATCCGAAATGTTCATCTCCGGAGCATTCAGTAGAAAATATGCTGCTTTTTTCAGACGAAGATTCATGATAAAATTATTTGGCGTACTTCCCGTAATACCTTTTATCTTCTGGAATAAGACGGTACGTCCTACTCCCATCTCCCGTGAGAAAGCATCTACACTGAATTCGGGATTTTCCATATTATCTTCCACCACTTGAGTAGCTTGTTCGATAAACTTCTGGTCGAGTTCATTCGTTGCAATCTTCTCCGCCTTGCTATCCAGTTGATGGGCATATTTATTCTGTAAAAGTCTGCGGGTATTAATCAGATTATTGCATTGCATCACCAACCGTCGCATATTAAATGGCTTCACCACATAAATATCCGCTCCAATTCTCAATCCTTCCAACTCACGTTCGGGAGCACTAAGGGCAGTCAGAAGAACGACAGGTATATGGCAGGTTTCTATATTGTTCTTAATCTTGGCACACAACTCTGTTCCGGGCATTCCGGGCATCATGATATCCGAAATAACCAGGTCGGGTTGCATTACCTTTACTTTCTCGTACCCTTCCTTGCCATCACTTGCAGTTTCAACCGTATACAGCGGAGAGAAGATATCTACAAGGATATTTCTGATTTCTTCATTATCATCAATCACCAGTAATTTACAGTCAGTAGTCCCGTTTTCACTTTGGGCTGACTGCACCTCTTTAACCAGCAGTTCTTTATCTTCCGAATAATAAATATATTCCTTATCCTGCTCCGGTTCAATCCGGGCCACAGAAGAGTCAAAGTGAGCATCCCCTTTTTTCAGAGTGACCTTAAAACAAGAACCTTTTCCCAACTGACTTTCTACTGTTATATCCCCCTGGTGGGCTTTCACAATACCCTGACTCAAAGCCAGTCCGATACCTGTTCCTCCATACTGTCCTATATTCTCAACCTGATAGAACCGCTCGAATATCTTAACATAGTCTTCCTCGGATATTCCCGCACCATTATCGGAAACGGAAAACATACATTCCTCCGTTCCATCAGCCAATTCCATACGGATAGTTCCACCGTCTGAAGTATATTTAAAAGCATTAGACAGCAAGTTATTAACCACCTTCTGTATTTGCATCCGGTCTCCCCACACGAGGCATTGCTCGCAGTCGGCATGCAAAACAAACGAAATATTCCTGTTAGCAGCCAACTCCTTAAACAATACATAATGCTCTTTGAGCAAAGAATATAAGTCAAATTGAGAAACTTTCAGTTTCAAAAGTCCCTGCTCCTGTTTCCGGAAATCAAGCAACTCCGTAATCAATGATTTCAGGTTACCTGCATTTTTATGTATATTCAACAGTTTCGAATAAGCATAGGTAGACAATTTGCCGGAATTCAGCAACAGATCAACCTGCCCCAGGATAAGAGTGATCGGAGTTCTGATTTCATGCGAGATATTCGTGAAGAAACGAAGTTTGGATTGATTCATCTCTTCAATGTATTGCTTCTCGCGAAGTTCAAAATCCAATGAAGTTTTCAGGAACAGACGGATTCTATATTCTCTCACAATGAAGAATAGAATAGTCAGAATCACGCATACATAAATAGTATAGGCCCACCAAGTAGCATAAAAAGGAGGCGTAATCGTTATATCCAGCGATCTGATTACTTCCGGGAAGTTCTTCAGCCTGATCTCAAAGACATAATCACCCGGAGAGATATTTGTATAAGTAATGTCATTTCCCAGACGGTTCTCGCTCCATTCATCATTATACCCCATCAACCGATATTCTACCTCACCACCGCCTATATGCAGAAAATTATCTGTTGAGAAACCGATAGAAAACACATTCTGCAAGTAATTCAATTTGATCCGTCCGGTATAGGCAAAGGATTTATTTAAAATACCGGTTTGATCGCCTGTTGTTATCTCTTTGTTGTTGACATACAAATGAGCCAACTCCAGATCGTATATTTTCGGAGGATAATACAGACTACTTTCACGAATGGTTACCAATCCGGTAGCTCCTCCCATATAAATATCATGATTACGGGATACATGCATGGATTTCCGGTTCACAAGAGTCAGCGGAAATCCGGTTTTAGAATTGAAGTTTATCACTTTTCCCTCTTTCTGTTCCAGCATTGACAATCCATGCCCGGTACCAATCAGCAAATTCCCGGAAGGGGTTTCCCCCAGTACCCTGATATTTTCTCCCGACAACACACTTTCAGGAGTATGTAAACGAAACAAACGTTCTTTCTTATCCAGCAAGAAAAGTCCGTTGCCATGTGTCCCTACCCAAATATTTCCCTTTCGATCTTCATAGATAACATTGACCAACTCTTTTTGAGATCTGACCCGTTTCTTCAGACTTATCCTATAGGTTTCAAACCGCTTTTCATCAATCACATAGGCTACACAACCGTCGTCGGCAGCAAACCATAATCTGTTTTTCGAATCAAGCAATAGGGTGTTATAATTATGTGTAAACAGTTCCTTCTGATGAAACAACACCTCGGATTTCAAGGTCTGTTTATCCAAACTCACAATAGCGGATGTTGTCCCGACATACAATTTACGAGGAGTATCCGCCAAGGCAAACAGGGCTTCTCCTACACTTTCTTCTCCAAGCGGTTCGAGATTATAGATATCATTCCGATAGTTATTAAGATGAAAACAATTCACCTTATTGGTAAAGTCGGCTGCAATCCATAAGCAATTATTAGCCTCATCAAAAACAACATCTTTCAGGTAGTCCGTACTGAAATGATATCCCGTATGCGCATTAAAATGCTTGAACTTTCCCTGTTCCGGTTGATATAAATCTAATCCCCCTCCTTCCGTACAAATCCAGATATTCCCGGCTTTATCTTCTGCCATAGCACCGACCACCGGAAAAGACAATCCGGTGTCCGAAGCATGATAATGCACAAAATGCTGATATTCCGGAGAGAAGAAGTTTACTCCTCCCCAATAAGTCCCCACCCAAACAGTTCCTTGTTTGTCCGTATAAAGAGACGTCACCGAACGATTGGACATAGCACCCACCCGGTTAGGATCAGCCTGATAATGGAATATTTTCCCGGTAGCCACTTCAATCTTACTCAATCCACTTCTGTAGCCTACCCATATATTCCCTTCCAGGTCCTGACATAACGCTCTCGCCATATCGTCCCGAACCGTGTAAACACTCTTATCATTATATTCATAGTGATGTATGATCGTACCTTGAGGTGAAAAACAGAAAACGCCCTGATCCTGCGAACCGATCCAAATATTCTGGTCGTTACTTTTTATCAGTTTCATCACTTTAATTCCGGGCAAGTGAAGTGACATCGATCCGCAAGTATCTACACGCATCACCCCACCCTCTTTCAAAGCAATCCAGAGACTTCCTTCGGAACCTTCCACCATCGTCGGGCCACTATCCGGCAGCTGCAAATCGGCATACATCGGTTTCAAGAGGCGGGTATTCTTATCGTATAAGAACAGTTTTCCTCCTTCTGCAATCCACACTCCCGTCTTTCCTTTGGCAAGAGTGGAGGGAGAAGTCACCGGAAGAATATAATATTTTTCTGTTTCAAGGTCGAACTGGAAAAGTCCGGTAGAGGCCAACAGGAAAAGACTTCCCTGACCGTCTTCCACCATTTGAGTCACATATAAATTACCATAACTGATAGAGTCGTTATGAAAGTGGTTGAAGACTTTGATGTGATTGCCATCGAAACAATTCAGCCCGTCCAGAGTGGCAATCCATATACGCGATTTCTCATCCTGGCAAATATCGCTCACCGTTATTTGCGACAATCCATCTTCCACACCCAATGTTCTGAACTTGTATTCCTGTGACCGGAGTGGAAATACAAATCCAAAAAGAGATAGCAGAATAAAAAAATGGATCTTAGATAGTCTTTGTTCGCGCATATCAAGAAGGATGATTTATAGCACACATTAATCTCGCCACAAAAGTAACAGTTTTTATGATATTCCCAAAATCAGAGCAAAATAACTGATAGATATAGACACCACCCTATTTATTCTTCTCGTCCGAACGAACGATACTCCAGCGGGGTAAGCCCTGTACGCTTCTTGAAAAAAGAGAAAAAATATTCGGTAGACTGGAAACCCAGAAAAAAAGAAATCTCTTTCACGGATTGAGAAGTTCCTACTAACATCTGTTTGGCTTTACGGAGTTTCAATTCCTGGAAATATTTGGCGGGGGCATAACCTGTATACTCCTTGAAAACACGTCGAAACCATGAATAACTGATGTTAAGCCGCATTGCCAACTCTTCCGGATCTACATTACCGGAAACATTTTCATTCATGATGATTTTCGCCTGTTCTATCTTCTGATCCACATCACTCATCTCGAAAACTTTATTCTTGGAGACAGAAAGAATCATACCTATCATGTGGAGCACAATCCCGGAAAGATATTGTTGCGCGGAAATTTTATCCGCTTCAGCCACAGCAAGAGCACGGGAGAACAAGGAAACCAACTCTTCATTAATGCCAATTTCCAATATTTGCTGCTCCTGCGACAAAAAAGCATCATTAACGATGGCATCTATCATTGGCCCCTCAAAGCCGATATAATACTCCGTCCAACCAGTCTGCCGTAACGGGCGGTAAGTATGCCATTGCCCGGGAAACAAGACCATCAGCCGGCCTTTACAAACCTGCTTTTCAGAAGTGGAATCAGATGAAAACAAACCACGCCCTTTGGTGATATAGACCAACTGATATTCGCGAAGCACCCTTCCTTTTTCCGCATTAAAAAAGTAACCGGAGGGATGCTCTTTCAATGGATAAGGTGAATCGGGAGGGATAGACTGATAGCCGACGGTATTTACCCACAGCCCGAATTTACGGTCCATGTCATTTACAATCAGATATTTAAATTCCAATCCCAAACTATTATCCTCGATCATATCAGAGTGTTTTCATGTAATTGAGTTGGACAAAAATAGGAATTATTTTCAGAAAACACACGCAAGGGTATAAAAAAACATCCGGAGCATACTTTCAAGTATCTCCGGATGTTTATATAAAAACAAACTTTATTATGACGAGATTTAGAATGCCTTATGATACAAGGCTTCAATATCCGCTACCGAAGTAGGACGAGGATTACCACCTGTACAAACATCATTGAAAGCAGCTACAGCCAATGCAGGAATGTCTTCTTCTTTCACATTGATTTCATGCAATTTCTGTGGGATATTAATGCTGATAGAAAGTGCTTTCACAGCTTCAATAGCAGCTTTAACGCCCTCTGCTTCACTCATTCCGGTAGTGTCCACTCCCATTGCTTTCGCAATATGGATATATTTCGGAGCTGCCGGAGATTCAGCATTGTATTCCATCACATACGGCAACAGCAAAGCATTGGCTACCCCATGAGGAGTATCATAGAATGCACCCAACGGATGAGCCATTGAGTGAACTATTCCCAAACCGACATTCGAGAATCCCATACCGGCAATATATTGTGCCTGCGACATTGCTTCGCGAGCTGCCACATCTTTACCATTGTCTACGGCTGCTTTCAGATTTTGTGCAATCATCTCAATAGCCTTCAATTCGAACATATCGCTCATTACCCAAGCACCCGGAGTAATATAACTTTCGATGGCATGCGTCAAAGCATCCATACCGGTAGCGGCAGTCAGTCCCTTCGGCATTGAGTACATCAGTTCAGGGTCTACGATAGCCACGGCAGGGATGTCGTTCGGGTCTACGCAAACCATCTTCTTACGGGCATCTTCATCAATAATCACATAATTGATAGTTACCTCGGCAGCCGTTCCGGCAGTAGTAGGCAGTGCAAAGGTAGGTACAGCTTTGTGTTTGGTATCAGCTACACCCTCCAGAGACTTCACATCTGCAAAATCCGGGTTATTCACAACAATACCGATTCCTTTGGCAGTATCGATAGAAGAGCCACCCCCCAAAGCTACGATAAAATCAGCTCCGGAAGCTTTGTAAGCTGCCACACCGTTTTGCACATTTGCAATCGTTGGATTGGCTTTTACATCACTATAAAGTTCGTAAGGTATCTGGTTTTCATCAAATACTTTAATGATTTCGGCAGCTACTCCAAACTTAATCAAGTCTTTATCCGTTACAAAAAAGGCTTTCTTAAAGCCACGTCTGGCTGCTTCCACAGCAATCACACTCCGGCATCCGGCACCGAAGTAAGAAGTTTCATTTAAAATAATGCGATTCATGGTTGTGCTATTTGTTTAAAGGGTTAACCGCAACACCTTCCAGGGTAGAAAATGCTGCGGTTGCTAAATTCAATGACTGGTAAAAATATTATTTAGGCAGATTGAAAGCAACTGTCATTTCTTTCATCTGTTCCTGACTCATACCATCCGGCTCGAAGCCCATATTTTTCGCTGCGATATAGATGAGAGCCGATTTATTAAGTACATCGATCTGGTCGAACGCCTGCATTGCATCGCAATCTACTGCAAATACACCATGTTTCTCCCACATCACAACATCGTAATCCTGCAATTCCTTGATGGTAGCTTCCGCCAGTTCTACAGAACTAGGCAATTTATAAGGAATAATACCCAAACCACGTGGGCAGAATGCCTTTGTTTCGGGAATCATACTCCATAACAGATTGGTAGCCACATCTTTTTCCAGGAACTTCGGGCAATGCGTCATGGCAATCAGTTCAATCGGATGTGTATGTACAGATGCTTTATAAGGAGAGTTTTTACTCAACAGGTCATTATGCACGCTCAAGTGAGAAGGTAATTCCGATGTCGGAGCCACAGCCTCGTCCGCAATAATTACGTAGCTGGCACAGTCGTCCAGAATACGGATCACCGAACCATTCTCCATTGGCCAACGAGCCAAATCACGCATGCGCTTATTGGTTCCCTTGCAGTAGAAATAGCATCCTTTCAGATAAGGAAGAGTCACACCGATAGGTTTAACTTCACTGATCGGTTTCATCTGACGGATTTCATCGTCTACAAACTCTGTGATATTAACAGTGATATTACCACCGTTACGTTCAGCCCATCCTTTCTGCCACAAGTACCCGGCAACTTCTGCTACCTTATTTACTTCTTTGGCAAGTCCCGGACGATTCTCTAAGATTGATTTCATTCTATATATATATTTTTTTTAATTAGGCACGGATTACACAGATTACACTGATTTTGTCGCAAGTTATAAAAAAACTGCGTAATCCATGTAATCCATACCTAAATTTTTTAAAACAAATTTGGGAACACTAATGAGAAGATAAGTACGATCAGACCAGCTATCAGCACAGTTATGGTCTTGTTTGACACGCCTTTCCATTCTTTCAGAATAATTCCCCAAACATTACTAAATGTGACATTCAATGCCATCAAAATACACCAGGAGAAAGCCAACAATACCGGACTCTCCGTAAGGAAACTCTTACCCATTTCCAGTCCAAAGAACTGCATATACCATAGTACACCAGCCAACGCACAGAAAACCAAATTATTGCCCCATACTTTTCCTTTAGCATAGTCACCCATCGATTTATTAGCCACATTCTGTTGCAGACAATAAACTGCATTTGTCAGGAATCCCCCCAATGTAACCAGAAAGATTACCGGAAGACCGGCGTAAAGCCCTTCCACTCCACCGGCTAAAGCTGCTTCCTTGATAGGTGTTCCCGCATCCAGTCCCAAAGCAAAACAAGCACTCATGACACCGGCAAGAAGTGCAACCAGCAAACCTTTTGTTAATGCGAAGTCTTTTACGGCAGCACGCTTTTCTTCTTCACTCATGTTTTGTGCACGCAAGCTACCGGCATACCCGATAATGGCAATACCCGCCAATGTGATGCAAACACCCAACAAAAGAATCAACCCGTTGCCTTCGAACAAGTTTGTGCCTGCAAAAAGAGCCGGAAGAAGAGTTCCGAAACCGGCACAAGTACCCAATGAGATACTCTGCCCCAACGCAACGCCCAGATAACGCATGGAAAGTCCGAAAGTCAACCCTCCTACTCCCCACAATATACCATAAAAGATGCTCATTCCAGCACCTCCCGCTCCCCACAAGTCGAACAAACTACTATCTTGGGGTACACCCAGTAGTGAACCCAGGAACGGGAACACTAACCAGGCAAATACACCTTGTATTAACCAGAAGCTTTCCCAGCTCCATTCTTTTACCTTTTTAATAGGCACATAAGAACTGGACTGGCAAAAGCTACCGATGGCTATAATCAATAAGCCGATTAAAATATCCATAACTTATCGTTTAGAAGTTACTTCGGCTTCGTACTTTTCGATTTCTACGATGAAATCTTCACCTACAGGAACATTGTTCTTCAAGCAGAACATATCCCAAACTGCATTCCAAGGCAGCGCTTTTTCTTCTTCAAGCAGAGCCAGACGCTGGAATCCCTGTCCGTTTGCTTCGTATTCACGCAACTTCGCAATCGGTTCGAGCAAAGCACGAGTCATACATTTCTGTGCTGCACGGCTACCGATCACATAAGCACCGATACGGTTGATAGATGCGTCGAAATAGTCAAGACCATAATGTACACGGTCCAAAGCACCGCAACGAACGATTTCGCTGAACAGTTCCATAGTCGGGTCATCCATGATAGTTACGTGGTCTGAATCCCAACGAACCGGACGGCTTACGTGCAACATCAATTCAGGAACATAAAGCAACAATGAAGATACTTTATCAGCTACACTTTCTGTCGGGTGGAAGTGACCGGTATCCAACGTAATCATCTTATTGCGAGAAGCACCGTAACCGATATAGAAGTCGTTAGAACCTACCGTGTAGCTTTCCAGACCGATACCGAACACCTTAGATTCGATACAATCCTTCATATTTTTATATTCGGTAGCGAAAATCTGATCCAAAGAATCTTTCAACAACGCACGATATTTCATACGGTTTACAGTGATATCCTTGCTTCCGTCATGCACCCAAAGGTTCATGATACATGGATCACCCTGTGCCTTACCCATTTCTTCTGCAACTGCACGACAACGTTTGGTATGTTCAATCCAGAACTGACGAATACCTTCATCAGGATTAGAAAGTGACAAATCGCCTGATTTCGGATGAGAGAAAGAAGTAGAGTTGAAGTCAAGTTTCATGTTATGTTCTTTACCCCATTCTATCCAACTCTTGAAATGTTCCGGTTCCACTTGGTCACGATCTACCACCTTACCTTGGAAATCTCCATAGATTTCATGCAAGTTCAAACGATGAGTACCCGGGATATAAGAAGCAGCTTTCAAGATGTCAGCACGCAGTTCATCAATGTTACGAGCTTTGCCCGGATAATTACCGGTTGCCTGGATACCTCCGGTCAATGAACCGGCCTGTACTTCAAATCCTGCAACGTCATCAGCCTGCCAGCAGTGAAGTGACAGATGAAAATCCTGCATAGTTTTCAATACTTTTTCGGTGTCTACACCTACTGCTGCATAACGTTCCACAGCAATTTCATACGCTTTCTGAATCAGTTCTTCTTTTTTCATGATATTCTATTAGTTTTTAAAATGATTATTCTGTCGATCGTTCTATTTATTTCCGAACGCAATTTTTAAAATGGATATAAGCCGCATCCCAAGCTTCCGTGTCTTGCGGTTGATAAGTCTTCAACGGGATAGAACGGTTAATTAACTGGCGCATACCGGCAACATCCGTTGCTTCGCCTGCCGCCATGGCCTGAATCATCACATTACCGATGGCTGTTGCTTCAGATGGACCGGCTACCACAGGAATTCCTATCGCATTGGCAGTAAACTGGTTCAGCAAATCATTCCGGCTACCTCCGCCAATCACGTGCAATGTATCAATCGGACGGGGAGAAAGTGAACGCAAATTCTCCAACACCTGGCGATAACGCAAAGCCAGACTTTCAAAGATACAGCGCACCACTTGTCCGCGTTTCTCGGGAACCGACTGTCCGGTAGCCCGACAATATTCAGCAATAGCTTTTTCCATGTCCGCAGGATTCGCGAAACAGTCATCATCCGGATTAATCAGACTACGGAAAGGGTCACAAGCATCCGCCTCACTGATTAATTCAGGATAACTTGTATCTCCCCAATTCAGACGGCAACGTTCCAGCAACCACATTCCACAAATATTCTTCAATAGACGGATAGTTCCTTCCACACCACCTTCATTGGTAAAGTTCAACGCTTCCGTTTCGGCATTAATCACCGGAGCATCCGTTTCAACTCCCATCAGTGACCAGGTTCCGCTACTCAAATAAGCAAAGTTGCGATCCAATGCCGGAACGGCAGCAACAGCAGAACCGGTATCATGGCCGGCTACCGCAATCACAGGAATTGCACCCAGTCCGGTTATCTTTTGCACTTCTTCCGTCAATACTCCCACCTTTTCACCCGGGAATACAAAACGGCCGAAATTCTTCTCACCTAATCCTACCGCTTTCAGCAACTCCGGCTCCAAACGTCGTGTCTGTGCATTCACCAGCTGGGCTGTCGAAGCAATCGTATATTCCGTCACCATCTCTCCGGTAAGCATATAACTCAACGCATCCGGCATAAACAGAATTTTATCTGCCGCCTCCAACGCACTGTCGTGATTGCGACGTAAAGTATCTAATTGGAAAAGTGAATTAAAATTCATAATCTGAATACCCGTTTTACCATACACTTTGCTACGGGAAATACGGGAGAAAAGAGCCTCCGGTGCTCCTACTGTATGCGGGTCACGATATGCATAAGGCTGGCGAAGCAAGTTACCGTCTTTTCCGACACATACAAAATCCACTCCCCAGGTATCAATACCGATAGAAGCAATGGATTCGCCACGATGAGCAACTAACTTCAATCCGTCAATAATGTGACGATATAATGCATAAATATCCCAATAGAAATGTCCACCCACTTCAATCAGGTGGTTAGGAAAACGATTAATCTCTTCCAGATTTAATCCGCCTTCAATGAAAGTTCCTAAGATTGTACGGCCGCTCGTCGCGCCCAGGTCGACTGCAAAAAAGTTTTGTTTCATGGTATTCTGTCTATATATTTAAGGTATCCATTTACCTACATGGCAAAGATAGGCGATTCCCTCCTCCTTTTCCTTATGTATTTTGATTGAAAGGGTATACATTTTGACACAAAACAGAAAAGCAGGCTCTCATCGTTTAGCATATTTTTCACTTTTATGCAAAAAAACTTTGGTTTTATGCATCTTTTTTCCGAAATAATGCATACTTTTGCGCCATTCTTAGAATAATTATACAATGAAGAAGAAAGCAAATCGGTTAGACGCCATCAAAATGATTATCTCAAGCAAGGAGGTCGGTTCGCAGGAAGAACTGCTGCAAGAGCTGAACCGCGAAGGCTTCGAACTGACACAGGCCACCCTCTCCCGCGACTTGAAACAACTGAAAGTAGCCAAGGCTGCCAGTATGAATGGAAAGTACGTATATGTACTGCCGAACAACATTATGTATAAACGTTCTACCGACCAGAGTGCCGGTGAAATGTTACGCAACAACGGATTTATCTCTTTGCAGTTTTCCGGTAACATCGCCGTTATCCGCACTCGTCCCGGTTATGCCAGCAGCATGGCTTATGACATCGACAACAATGAATTCAGTGAAATCCTGGGAACCATTGCCGGTGACGATACGATCATGTTGGTGTTGCGTGAAGGAGTTGCCATCAGTAAAATACGTCAGCTTTTGTCACTCATCATTCCCAATATCGAATAATTATACCTATTATTATATAATAAAGAAATGGACACTCAACAAATAGATGTTATGGTAGCCGACGCCTCACATGAGGTTTACGTTGACACTATTTTGGAAACTATCAGAAATGCTGCCGCCGTACGAGGAACAGGAATTGCGGAACGCACACACGAATACGTAGCGACAAAGATGAAAGAAGGTAAGGCGATTATTGCTCTTTGCGGTGACACTTTCGCCGGATTCACCTATATCGAATCATGGGGAAACAAGCAGTACGTGGCTACTTCCGGTTTGATCGTTCATCCCGATTTTCGTGGATTAGGGCTGGCAAAGCGTATCAAACAGGCTTCTTTCCAACTGGCACGTCTCCGATGGCCGAAAGCAAAAATATTCAGTCTGACCTCCGGAGCAGCTGTCATGAAGATGAATACCGAACTGGGTTACGTACCTGTTACTTTCAACGAATTGACAGACGACGAAGCTTTCTGGAAAGGATGCGAAGGATGCACCAACCATGATATTCTGGTAGCGAAGAACCGTAAATTCTGCATCTGTACAGCCATGCTGTACGATCCGACAGACCCGCGGAACATAAAAAAAGAACAAGAAAGAAATAATATTTAAAAGATACAGCACTATGGAAGAGAAGAAGAAAAAAGTAGTGGTGGCATTCAGCGGCGGACTGGACACATCGTTCACCGTCATGTACCTCGCCAAAGAAAAAGGTTACGAAGTATATGCAGCTTGTGCCAATACGGGTGGTTTCAGTGAAGAACAACTGAAAACAAACGAAGAAAATGCTTACAAACTGGGAGCAGTAAAATATGTAACGCTGGACGTTACTCAAGAATACTACGAAAAGAGCCTGAAATACATGGTTTTCGGAAATGTACTGCGTAACGGTACTTATCCTATTTCAGTTAGTTCCGAACGTATCTTCCAGGGGCTTGCCATCGCCCGTTATGCGAACGAAATCGGTGCAGACGCCGTAGCACATGGCTCTACCGGAGCAGGTAACGACCAGATCCGTTTCGATATGACTTTCCTCGTACTGGCTCCGAACGTGGAAATTATCACATTGACCCGCGACATGGCATTGAGCCGTCAGGAAGAAATTGATTACCTGAACAAGCATGGTTTCAGCGCAGACTTCACTAAGCTGAAATACTCTTATAACGTCGGCCTATGGGGTACTTCCATCTGTGGTGGCGAAATCCTCGACTCTGCACAAGGACTGCCGGAAACAGCTTACCTCAAACATGTTGAAAAAGAAGGCAGCGAACAGCTCCGCCTGACTTTTGAAAAAGGGGAACTGAAAGCGGTCAACGACGAGAAGTTTGACGACCCGATCAAAGCCATCCAAAAAGTGGAAGAGATTGGCGCAGCATACGGTATCGGCCGTGATATGCACGTAGGCGATACAATTATCGGTATCAAAGGCCGTGTAGGATTCGAAGCAGCTGCCCCGATGTTGATTATCGGCGCTCACCGTTTCCTTGAAAAATATACATTAAGCAAATGGCAACAATATTGGAAGGATCAAGTAGCTAACTGGTACGGTATGTTCCTTCACGAAAGTCAATACCTGGAACCGGTCATGCGTGACATCGAAGCCATGTTGCAGGAAAGCCAGCGCAATGTGAACGGTACAGCGATCCTTGAACTTCGCCCTCTTTCTTTCTCTACCGTAGGTGTAGAATCGAAAGATGACTTGGTGAAGACTAAATTCGGAGAATACGGTGAAATGCAGAAAGGCTGGACAGCCGAAGATGCAAAAGGCTTTATCAAAGTGACCTCTACTCCGCTACGTGTTTACTACAATAACCACAAAGACGAAGAGATATGATTAAAGCAGGAATCATTGGTGGCGCAGGATATACAGCAGGCGAATTAATCCGCCTGCTACTCAACCATCCGGAAACTGAAATCGTATTTATCAACAGCAGCAGTAATGCCGGAAACAAGATTACCGACGTACACGAAGGTTTGTATGGAGAAACAGATTTAAGATTCACCGACCAGTTACCTCTGGACGAAATCGACGTGCTTTTCTTCTGTACCGCCCACGGCGACACAAAGAAATTCATGGAAAGTCACAACATACCGGAAGACCTGAAGATTATCGACCTCTCCATGGACTACCGTATCAAAAGTGATGACCACGACTTTATCTATGGTCTGCCGGAACTGAATCGTCGGGCCACTTGTACGGCGAAGCACGTAGCCAACCCCGGTTGTTTTGCTACCTGTATCCAGCTTGGTTTGCTTCCGCTTGCCAAAAATCTGATGCTGACAGACGACGTGATGGTGAATGCCATTACAGGAAGTACGGGGGCCGGAGTGAAACCGGGTGCTACCAGTCATTTCAGTTGGAGAAACAACAATATGAGTGTGTACAAGGCATTCGACCATCAGCACGTTCCGGAAATCAAGCAATCGCTGAAACAGCTGCAAAACAGCTTCGATTCGGATATTGACTTCATACCGTACCGCGGTGACTTCCCTCGCGGTATCTTCGCAACATTGGTAGTCAAGACCAAAGTAGCATTGGAAGAAATCGTCCGTATGTATGAGGAATATTATGCTAAAGACTCCTTCGTACACATCGTAGATAAGAATATTGACTTAAAACAAGTCGTTAATACTAATAAATGCCTGATACATCTGGAAAAGCATGGTGATAAGCTATTGATTATCTCTTGTATCGACAACTTGCTGAAAGGCGCCAGCGGACAAGCAGTTCATAACATGAACCTGATGTTCAATCTGGAAGAAACCGTAGGACTACGTTTGAAGCCTTCAGCTTTCTAAAAACAGAAGAATTATGAATTTATTCGACGTATATCCTTTATACAATATCAACATTGTCAAAGGTGATGGCTGTAAGGTATGGGACGAAAACGGAACAGAATATCTGGATCTCTACGGAGGTCATGCCGTTATCTCCATCGGACATGCACATCCCCACTATGTAGCGATGATTAGTAACCAGGTGGCTAAACTTGGTTTCTACTCAAACTCCGTCATTAACAAGCTCCAACAAGAGGTAGCCGAACGACTGGGGAAGATTTCCGGTTACGAAGACTACAGCCTGTTTCTGATTAACAGTGGTGCCGAAGCAAACGAGAATGCACTGAAACTTGCTTCTTTCCACAACGGACGTACTAAAATTGTCTCTTTCAACAAAGCATTCCACGGACGTACGTCTCTTGCAGTAGAAGCGACCCACAATCCTTCCATTATCGCTCCTATCAACAATAACGGTCATGTCACCTATCTCCCGCTCAACGATATAGAAGCGATGAAACAGGAATTGTATAAAGGAGACACCTGTGCTGTTATCATTGAAGGAATACAAGGGGTAGGCGGTATCAAGATACCGACCACCGAATTTATGCAGGAACTCCGCAAGACTTGTAGCGAAACAGGAACCATCCTGATTCTGGATGAAATTCAGAGCGGATACGGACGTAGCGGCAAATTCTTCGCTCATCAATATAATGACATCAAACCGGATATCATCACTGTAGCCAAAGGAATCGGTAACGGCTTCCCGATGGCAGGTGTCTTAATCAGCCCGATGTTTAAACCGGTATACGGTCAGTTGGGAACAACTTTCGGAGGAAATCACCTGGCATGTTCGGCGGCTCTCGCTGTGATGGATGTCATTGAACAGGAAAATCTGGTAGAAAACGCGAAAGCAGTTGGTGATTACTTACTGGAAGAACTGAAGAAATTCCCGCAAATCAAAGAGGTGCGCGGACGCGGACTGATGATCGGACTCGAATTTGAAGAACCGATCAAAGAACTACGCAGCCGTCTCATCTACGACGAGCACGTATTTACCGGAGCAAGCGGCACGAACGTACTTCGCTTGTTACCTCCTCTCTGTCTCAGCATGGAGGAAGCGAAAGAGTTCCTCACCCGGTTCAAAAAAGTACTCTAACCGCTCATTTGATTAATAAACAGCCAACGATAAAAGCAGCCTTTATTAGAAATTTATTTCTTATTCTGGCTGCTTTTTGTTTTTTCGTAATTAACTGTTACCTTTGTCTGTAACAACTCATTAAAAACAAGCGTATATGAAAATAGCCATTATCGGTGCAGGAAACATGGGCGGTTCAATAGCCCGTGGCCTGGCAAAAGGAAGTCTGATAAACGATTCGGATATCATTGTATCCAATCCCAGTGCCGGAAAACTAGAGAAACTGAAAAAAGAATTTCCGGGTATCTCCACCACCAACAATAATCTGGAAGCATCCACAGGAGCAGACATCGTCATTCTTGCTGTCAAACCGTGGTTTATGGAACCGGTGATGCGCGAGTTGAAATTAAAAAGCAAACAGATACTCATCTCGGTAGCTGCCGGCATCAGTTTTGAAGAACTGGCTCATTATGTCGTAGCACCGGAAATGCCCATGTTTCGCCTGATCCCGAACACCGCTATCAGCGAACTGGAAAGCATGACGCTTGTTGCCGCCCGCAACACGAATGATGAACAAGACAGCTTCATCCTCCGGTTGTTCAGCGAGATGGGAACAGTGATGCTTATCCCCGAAGATAAAATAGCGGCAGCTACTGCATTGGCATCCTGCGGTATCGCTTACGTACTGAAATACATTCAGGCAGCCATGCAAGCCGGAATTGAAATGGGACTCCGTCCTAAAGATGCCATGCAGATGATAGCCCAATCCTTAAAAGGAGCGGCCGCACTGATTCAGAACAACGACACCCACCCTAGCGTAGAAATCGACAAGGTAACCACTCCAGGCGGAATCACCATCAAGGGTATCAATGAATTGGAACACAACGGCTTCACCTCCGCTATTATCAAAGCCATGAAAGCATCCAAATAACAACCATAGAATTATTAATCATAAAATACTAACCACTTGTATGAATGAACAAATTAAACAGATAGCAGAACGCCTCCGCGGATTACGTGATGTACTGGAACTCACCGCAGAGGATATCGCCCGCGATAGTGACATTTCTGCTGAAGAATACCGGCTTGCGGAAACAGGAGACTATGATATCTCTGTCAGCATGTTACAAAAAATAGCCCGTACGTATAATGTAGCTCTCGACGCCCTGATGTTTGGCGAAGAACCTAAAATGAGCAGCTACTTCGTGACTCGTGCCGGCAAAGGTGTCAGCATCGAACGTACCAAAGCTTATAAATACCAGTCACTGGCTTCAGGATTCATGAACCGTACCGCCGATCCGTTCATCGTTACCGTTGAACCGAAAGCAATCGACGAGCCGATCCATTATAACAAACATAATGGACAGGAATTCAACCTTGTCATCGAAGGCCGTATGCTTATCAACATCGAAGGCAAAGAAATCATCCTCAACCAAGGCGACAGTATTTATTTTAATTCCAAACTTCCACATGGCATGAAAGCGCTCGACGGCAAAACGGTACGTTTTCTGGCAGTAATTATGTAATAACATCATGGTAGAAAGATTTTTATCACAGACCTCTTTCAGCTCACAAGAGGACTTTATCAAAAACTTAAAAATAAACGTTCCGGAGAATTTCAACTTCGGTTATGACGTAGTAGATGCCTGGGCAGCCGAACAACCCGACAAGAAGGCTTTGCTTTGGACAAATGACAAAGGCGAAAGCCGCCAATTCTCATTTGCCGAAATGAAGCGTTACACGGATATGACCGCTTCTTACTTCCAAAGTCTGGGTATCGGCCGTGGAGACATGGTGATGCTGATTCTGAAACGCCGTTATGAGTTCTGGTATAGCACCATTGCTCTCCACAAATTAGGGGCAACCGTAATTCCGGCTACTCACCTACTGACCAAAAAGGATATTATCTATCGCTGTAACGCTGCCGATATCAAAATGATTGTAGCTGCCGGCGAAGGAATCATCCTGCAACATATCAAAGATGCTCTTCCCGAATGTCCCACTGTAGAAAAGTTAGTCAGTGTCGGTCCGGAAATCCCGGAAGGCTTCGAGGATTTTCATCAGGGCATCGAGAACGCCGCACCGTTTGTACGTCCCCGCCATGCGAACACTAACGACGATATTTCTCTGATGTATTTTACTTCCGGTACTACCGGTGAGCCTAAGATGGTGGCACATGACTTTACTTATCCGTTAGGCCATATCGTTACCGGTAGTTTTTGGCACAACCTGGATGAAAACAGCCTTCACCTCACCATTGCCGATACCGGCTGGGGAAAAGCAGTATGGGGAAAACTCTACGGACAGTGGATTGCCGGAGCCAATATCTTCGTCTACGACCACGAGAAGTTTACCCCGGCAGCTATTCTGGAAAAAATCCAGGAATATCATGTCACCTCTCTCTGTGCACCTCCTACCATCTTCCGGTTCCTGATTCACGAAGACCTGACAAAGTTTGATTTATCTTCACTCAAATACTGTACCATTGCCGGAGAAGCATTGAACCCCGCCGTATTTGAAACGTTTAAGAAACTGACAGGTATCAAACTGATGGAAGGTTTCGGACAAACAGAAACAACCCTTACCATCGCCACTATGCCGTGGATGGAACCGAAACCGGGAAGCATGGGGCTGCCGAATCCTCAATATGATGTAGATTTGATCGACCATGAAGGTCGCTCTGTTGAAGCCGGTGAGCAAGGACAAATTGTAATCCGCACTAGCAAAGGCAAACCTCTCGGACTTTTCAAAGAATACTACCGGGATGCGGAACGTACTCACGAGGCTTGGCACGACGGTATTTATTATACCGGTGATGTTGCCTGGAAAGACGAAGACGGATACCTGTGGTTTGTCGGTCGCGCAGATGACGTTATCAAGAGCTCCGGTTACCGCATCGGCCCATTCGAAGTGGAAAGTGCATTGATGACTCATCCGGCTGTTGTGGAATGTGCCATTACCGGAGTACCCGATGAGATTCGTGGTCAGGTGGTAAAAGCTACGATTGTTCTATCTAAAGACTATAAGAATCGTGCTGGAGAAGAACTGATTAAGGAGTTACAGAACCATGTGAAGAAAGTGACTGCTCCTTATAAATATCCGCGTGTGATTGAGTTCGTGGAAGAACTTCCGAAGACTATCAGTGGGAAGATTCGTCGGGTGGAAATCCGAGAAAACGATAACAAGTAAGGTATAAACAACCAACTAGCCAATAAAAGAACGATATTACAGACAATGTAATATCGTTCTTTTCATATATACCGAACAACAAAAAACAACAGACAACATTATAATTCCGGCTCATTGGAACTTTCTTTTTTCCAATAATTATTCCCCTCTATAATACGGCTGTTGTTAGCTTTATAAAATTCCTTCACAGGAATCATCTGAAAGCAACCATTAATAATAGCATTATCAACATCATCAAAAGTAATAATTGCCTGCTGATCGGCAGGATACTTTGACCGGACATTATTCAGAATGATTTGCTTACATTTACTGAATTGCCACGGTGAACCAGTCTGTGAAGAGAAGTCCACATTATCAAAGTGAATATCTTCAGCCATATCAACTATAAATCCAATTTCCGCTTTCATATTCATATTGGAGAACGACAGGTCTTGTACAGGCATTTCTTCAATACCCTTAATATAGCCAATCTGCTTGATGTCAGATCCCGTTATATTACTCAAATGAATATTCCTAAAAACAGGAGTACGCTCACTGACAGGTTCCGTCTTTGATTCTTTATCATAAAACAAATCAAAAATAAATGCATTCCGCTGAATATTCTTCATGACGATATTATCCACTCGAAGCTCCTCCACTACTCCACCTCTTCCACGCGAAGACTTTAGACGAATTCCGGAATCCGTACCATCAAAAACGCAATTAGATATGGTGACTCGTCTTACACCACCAGACATTTCACTGCCAATCACTACGCCTCCGTGTCCGGAAAGCATAACACAATTAGTTATCGTTATATTCTCACAAGCCTTTCCATATTTTCGTCCATCTGCATCACGCCCCGACTTAATCGTGATACAATCATCTCCCACACTGATAAAACAATCTGAAATACGAACATTCCGGCAAGAAGACGGGTTTATTCCATCCGTATTGGGTCCTTTCGGATCTTTCGAAGGATTATTAATTGTCACTCCATGCACCGTTACATTATCACAAAAAGCTGGGTTTATCGTCCAAAAAGGAGAATTGATAATCTTCACATTCTCTATCAACACATTAGCGCATTCATAAAACTGGATAAAAGGAGGACGAAACATCCGGCGTTCTAAAGAAGGTTTATAATAATCAGATATTTCCAGATTTTCATTAGCTTCCACCCACATTTGTTGTAACTTGTTCAAAGATGGTAGCTTTCCCCCATTCCTTTTAATCAACTCACGAGTCTCTTTTTCCCAAGCCCACCATTTAAAACCATTTCCATCCAATGTTCCACGTCCGGTGATTGTCAGGTTGTCTGCACCTTTCGCGTAAATCAAAGGAGAAAGAGTATTCATCACTGTGCCCTCCCAACGTACCGTAACGAAAGGAAGATAATCTTCAAAACGATCCGAGAAACGAAGAGTAGCTCCCGATTCTAAATAAAGAGTTATATTACTCTTCATCTGAATAGTAGCAGTCAGATAAGTCCCGGCGGGAAAATACAAAGTTCCCCCTCCTTCAGAAAAAGCTTTTTCAATCGTTTGGTTTATTAATCTTGTACAAGATTCCAGACCCCGGGGGTCAGCTCCAAGCTGCTTCATATCAAAGGTACGCGCCCACATAGTTGCGGTTACTATAAGTCCTACCACACAAATAAATAAACGTTTCATATATAGTTTTCATTTTAATATTACCAGTTTCAATTGTCAAAACAAAAGTATGATGTATCTCTGCTCTTTATAGGGTAAAATTTGTGCTTGATAGAGGATAAGAGGGTGGATTAAATATGCAAAAGCGTGCATTTTATGTTCAATCACGGTTTTATATTTCCTTTTTAATCCGGTTTTACTTATTTTTGCTCTACACATAAAAAAGAATATAATGAAAACACTCTATGCATTTCTTTTATGTTTATATACCAGTCTGACCGTGGCTGCTCAACCACTTTGTCAGATTAAGCACTTTTCTGTCAACAGTGGGCTTTCACAAGGAGTAGTAGTGAATATCATGCAAGATAAAAAAGGATTTCTTTGGTTCGCCACCTGGAATGGACTAAACAAATTTGACGGATACACATTTAAAAACTACAAAGCATTTCCCGGAGACGGATGTACCTTAACCACCAATCGTTTCTCTTATATTACAGAAAGCAAAGACGGAGATATATGGTGCAAATCTTATGATAACCGTGCCTATCTATTCGATATTAAAACAGAAAAATTCATAGACATACTTCTTCCTATCGAATCTTCCTTGCAACAAACCAATACAGTCAGCAACATATATACCTTAAATAAAGGCATTACATGGATTACCTGCGAACAAGGCTATGCTTTCAGAATCGATGAACAATCCTGCAAAGATGGAAAAGGAATCACATTATACAGTAGCTTCAACCAAAATTTAAAAGGAAACAAAATACTAGACATTTACGAAGATTCCGATGGGGACGAATGGATTATGACAGATAAGGGAGTAACCATCATCGGAACGAAACAGATCAATAGCGATTACCCGTTTAAAGTGGTAAAAGAATACAATAAGAAAATATATCTTATCTCAACCTCCGGAAAGATCGCATTATATGATCCTAAAAACGGAAATATAAAATTTCAGGAACTACCCTGTCCTGTCACTGATATCTATTCCATATCCTCCATCTCCCCATCTAATAGCATAATCGGTCTAGGTACCGACAACGGATTCATAACATATGACACAGAAAAAAAAGAATTTCAGCATTTTAATATCCAGACAGCCACCCAGCCATCGAATGAAGCCCACTTTTTCTATCAGGATAAGATGGGAGATATATGGATATTTGCCAACACATCCGGTGTTATAAAACTAAATCTTAAAACAGGTGACAAACAACACTTCACAGCCCCGATACAAAACCTTATCCAATATGAACGAGACAACCGGTACATGATCTTTGAGGACCATGAAGGCACACTATGGGTGAGTCCACAAAAAGGACATTTATGCTATTATGACCGTAGCAGCAACCAACTGAAATTATACTTTGCAGATGAAAACAATCCGGCTTCTTTATTTGCTCCCTCCATCCGCTACTATTATGCAGACCGGCAACAGAATATCTGGATTACCAACGACCGGGGGGTAGACAAAATATCTTTCTACCCTAACAATTATCAATTACATCCTATAGATAATGGACTGGAAATACGCGCCTTTCTTTCCGATAAACAGAAAAGGCTTTGGGTTGCTTCTAAAAAAGGAAACATAAGAATTTACCGTCCGGACGGCACATTAGAAGGATATCTCTCTCCACAGGGTACAATTACCTCCCAAGAGGTTACTTTCGGAAAAAGTGTATACTGTTTCATGGAAGATAAAGAAGAAAACATCTGGATGGGAACCAAAAAAGACGGTCTTATCCTTCTAAAGAAAAAAGATAATCATTCTTACCAATTACAACAGTTCATCCATCAACCGGAAAACACATACAGTTTGAGCAATAACAGCGTTTACAGCATTATTCAGGATAACCGGGGCAATATTTGGATAGCATGTTATGGAGGCGGCCTCAATCTGCTGTCAAAAACGCATAATGGTTCTATCAATTTTATACATAGTGGCAATCGGTTAAAAAACTATCCGGTTTCCACTGCACTCAAAATAAGACACATAGCAGAAGCACCTGACGGAGTATTACTAATCGGAACCACTAATGGCTTACTTACATTTTCCAACAAATTCGACCAGCCTGAAGAAATCAAGTTTTATCATAGCAATCGTATCCCTAATGTAGATTCCAGTCTAAGCAGCAATGATGTCATGCAGATATTTACCGATAGCCGGAAAAATACTTATGTGATCACATTTACCGGAGGAATCAGTCAGGTTATTTCTAAAAACTTACTCACAGAAGATATTAAATTTAAAAGCTATACCATCAAAGACGGCTTAGCCTCCGATCTGGTACTTTCAATGCTTGAAGATACACAAAAGCAACTATGGGTAATCTCCGAAAACAGTATTTCCAAATTCAATCCGGAACAAGGAACATTTGAAAATTATGGAAATAATTACTTTCAGAGAGAACTGAATCTCACCGAAGCTGTACCTGCGCTTACCGGCCAGAATAGAATTGTGCTCGGCACAAATCAAGGAATACTTGAGATCAATACGGAACAAATGAAAAAAAGTTCCTATGTACCTCCTATCGTATTTACCGGACTCAAAATACAAGGAAGTCAACTCCACGTAGCACTTGATGACATCCAAGAACTGGAATTAGAACCATCGGAACGTAATGTCACTTTCCAATTTGCAGCCATCGACTACGTAAATCCGGATGCCATTGAATACGCTTACCGTTTGCAAGGACTGGAAGAAGAATGGAATGAAGCCGGCAAAAACCGATCTGCAACATACATCAATTTACCCGCAGGAGAGTATCAATTACAAATTCGCTCCAGCAACAGCGATGGAGTATGGACTGATAACATACGCACTCTCCCCATCCATGTTCTACCCACTTTCTGGGAAACATACTGGGCTTGGATATTCTATATCGTCATGTTTATTCTATTCACCACTATCATCGTATACATTCTGTTCTATATCTACCGGTTAAGACATCAAGTCGATCTGGAGCAACATTTATCTAATATAAAATTGCGCTTCTTCACTGATATATCACATGAATTGCGTACACCACTAACATTAATATCCAGTCCCGTATCAGAAATTCTGGAACACGAAGTGATCTCTTCCAGAGTGCGTGAGCATCTAAATCTGGTGCATAAAAACACAGAGCGAATGCTTCGCCTGGTCAATCAGCTACTGGATTTCCGAAAAATTCAAAATAAGAAAATGAAAGTGCTGATAGAAAAAACTGAACTTGTTTCCCTGTTGCAGAAGATTATGGAAAATTTTCACCTCATTGCACAAGAAAAGAAAATAGACTTCCAGCTTCATACGGATACTGACCCAATATATGCATGGGTGGATCGCGATAAATTTGAGAAGATATTCTTCAATCTACTTTCAAATGCCTTTAAATATACGCCTAACGGCAAGAAAGTGACAATAAACCTCATTACAGATTCAACGCAAGTTACCATCTCCGTATCTGATGAAGGCATCGGCATTGCTCCCGAAAAGCAACAATCTTTATTTTATCGATTTGAAACACTGGCACAATACAATATCTTACAGCCCTCATCCGGCATTGGTCTTTCATTAGTACGTGAATTAATAGAATTACATCACGGAAATATTCAAGTGAAAAGCGAACCGGGAAGTGGAAGTGAATTCATTGTCACATTTCCTAAAGAAGAAAAAGTATTTAAAGACGACGAACAAGCTGAATTTATTTTATCCGACAGTGATCATATTTCATCGACAATGCAGGTTACAGCAGTAGCAGCAGCAAAAGAAGAAGATCCGGGTACTACTATCTCTTCTGAAACAACATATATGGAGAATGAAAATAAAACTGATGAAAATGACGACAGAACATCCATTCTCATTGTCGAAGACAACAATGAATTACGTCATTTTTTATGGAATATTCTGTCAGAGACTTACACCGTTTTCGAAGCAACAAATGGCGAAGAGGGATTAAAATATGCACAGCAACACATTCCGGATCTGATAATCAGCGATGTCATGATGCCGGTCATGGACGGTTTGGATATGGTGAAAACAATCAAAGCAGATCATGACACCTGTCATATTCCCATTATAATACTATCTGCAAAATCCTCTTTAGATGACCGGATAGCAGGACTGGAACAAGGTATCGATGACTATATTACCAAACCATTCAGTTCCACTTATTTAAAGACTAGAATTTTGTCGCTACTCCGTCAACGGAAACAGTTACAAGATTTATATTTATCAAAATTGGCAGAACATACTCAAGAAGAGAATAATAACATAAACGAATGGGAACCCTCGCAGCCCCAAGTCACTCCATACGATGAACAATTCATGCAGCAAGTAATGTCATTCATGGAAGAACAAATGGACAACACGGATATTACCATTGATGATTTCGCTAACAAACTAATGTTGAGCCGCACTGTGTTCTATCGCAAATTAAAATCTATTGTTGGGCTGACTCCGGTAGATTTCGTTTGTGAAATGCGTATCAAGCGAGCCGCACAACTAATTGAAAGAAGTGAATACAGCTTCTCCCAAATCGCTTATATGACAGGGTTCAGCGATCCCAAATACTTTAGCAGACGATTCAAAAAAATCATGGGAGTCACTCCTACAGAATATAAGGAAAAAGAGGGTGATGGATTAAAAGCCTTATAAATTAAAATCACCTCTGTTACAACAATGAAATGCACCCAAAGTTTAATGTCTAACTTTTCCTGCGGCACTTCATTGTTGTAGCATGAGTGATCATATTATATTCAATTACAATACACCTTTTTTACCCTGCGATCCATATTTATTCACCGCAGAGACTTTCAAACCATAGTTCACTTCCGACACAGGGAAAGAGGTATCGGTAGTCGTTCCAAGAATTTGCTCACCATCATATACAATATAACCAATGGCGTTCTTCACCGGCTGCCAAGTGAAAGCGCCCTGTCGATAGACCAGATTGCGCGGATATCCCAATTCTTCCATTATTGCCCGCGGATTCCAGCCGTCATTACCCGGAATCATATTCTCATATGTATACTTGTCCGCCTCTTCTTTTGTTATAGTTGCCCGGCAAGTACCCGATTTTTCGATTCCGGTTTCCCGGTCTTTATATGTATATTCTGTCTTCCGCTTGCTTAAGTCAATCGCTTTCCCCTGCGAGTCATGGCTGTTGTATTCTGCAAAAAGCCCCGGAGCCGTTCCCATATTCGTCCATCCCTCTTCGGCTACCGGAATAAGCATAATCGTATTAATATACACAGCTTTCGGGCTATTATGCCAAGGTCTTCCCAATTTCAGGCGACCGTCAGCAGCCAGGTTATTTCCATCTATCGTACAATTACGAAACGCATAACCATACTTTGCGTCTTTATGAGAAGGAGCCACAATCACCGCCCCACTCCGCACATTATAGAGTGTACAGTTTTCCAGCAACACATCCCCGCCTCCATAAAAGTAATCAACTGCACCCTCTATCCAGCAATCTTTCACATAATGACGATTCGTACTATTGTTAGTAGTCATCCAAGTATCCTGAAATGAACGGAATTTACAGTTATAAAATGATGCACAATCTGCCTGACTATTCATCGCCAACGCCTGCGGACCATTCCCGGATATGACTCCCCAATCATTCACATATGAAATATTCTCCGTATAAAAATGATCTCCTTTCACTACCACGACGGAACCCTCATATTTATAAACCGGAGATGAAGGATTGTGTACCGAACGTTGCCAATAAGCCGTTTTGCCTTCAGGTTCCTTACCTGTCAGTTTGCTGCCGACATTCAGATTCAGATGAATGACGGTTTTATCTTTGTCCTGACCAATCAGATGTATATACGGTTTATTCTTAGGAATGATAACCTGTTCTTCATACGAACCATTCTTTACAAGAATCAGCCAAGGTTCCGTCTGCCCGTCGGGTGCAGCATTGACTGCTTCCTGAATAGTTTTATAATTACCACTGCCATCGGCAGCTACAACAGCCTGATAAGGGGATGCTGCCACCTGTGCATGCCCCATAGCACACATCCCCATTAATAAAAATGATAATACTAAATTCTTCATGATATTCTTGATACTTACAATAATAAGAGTCTAAAACTAAATTCTACTAATACCAACGAGGATCGCCCGCATTACCTGCCCCGGCAAATCCGGCTCCCGGTTTGATATGGAAATCTCCATGAAGAGGATCAACGAACAAATCATCAGAACTCTGTTTCAATCTGGTAATCTCCTCAAATCTGTTATTACCCTCTTGCAAATCAGAAGTGATGTAACAATTATCCGAGAAATCCAGAATGTCATAGGCAGCATTACCACAATTCATTTTCTTTCCCTTGTTCGGACCGGAGAATATCAAATTCCGCATGGTAGCAGATTTTGGAGAGGGTGGCGTACTTGCCGCATTATCGAAACGGAATACTTTGGGCAGTTCTTTCTTAGCATCCATAGAATTGTAGAAAGTACAGTTTTCCAATGTCACATCTCCAATACCCCCTTTCAAATCCATCAACTGATCGCCCATATTAATCAATGTACTATTTGTGATGGATATCTTCTCCAACTGATCAATATTCTTTCCAAAATTAATCATTCCATATCCATCCGTACCGACTTCAGATATAATGCAATTATCAATCGTTATATCCGTCATAAATACACCACTTCCGTCACCAATACGTACCAAAGTTCGTTTTATATTCTGCACAGCACATCCTATAAATGAGATAGATTGGGCATAAGAACTATTTTTCCAGTCTGTCATATAACTAGCCTCCCCATTTCCATCCAGACAAACAAATTCGAATGACAAAGACTGTATCGGAGAAGCCAATGATATTTTCTTAGGTACAATCAACTGGGGACGATTATTTTCATTCGCTTCCGTACTGGTAAACAATATATTATCCAATCCCGGAATTTTCAGTTCACCCACATTATATACTGCTCCGGGAGTAAGTTGGACAGTGACATTACTACATTCTTTCTCTTTCACAAAGTTGGCTAATAACGTACTCAAATCTACAACTCCGGTTTCTGTAGCCTCCACAAAAAGGATTTCGCTACCACCCAATCCAAGTGTCTTGAATACATACGAACCACGTAATGCATCATTATTATAAATCCGAACACGATAGGTCGCTCCATTCTCCAATTCGGAGAGTGTTTTCGAACAAGCGGCTATATCTTCCGAAGTCAAATCAATCTGTTTCTCCTCACCATATTTCGTATCCACCATTTGAGCCAACGTCAGATGAGTTACTCTGTTCGTTTCTTCCCATGTCAAGGTTGCGGAATTAGCTGTAACTTCCACTCCGGTAAATAATTGCTCATCCGGAGTTTTAAATGCTACACTGACATAAGTGCTTACCTTTCCCTGCGCATCTTCTCCTTTCATACGAACAGAATATTGCGTAGAACCGTTGAACTCCTGAAACAAAGTACGATATTCCACCCTCATAGGCGTATTACTCTCTGAAAATATAGTCAATGTATCTTTCAGAATCGTATCTGTCCTTACATAATTTTCCGCATTAAACTCCAAGCTGTCCGTATAAAACTCAAAAATATAGACTTTTGCATTCACAATCTGCGAATATCTTAATGTAACCGAAGTCGCATCGGTAGCCGACTTGTCGAACGTCAACGGACGGAACAAAGCATCATAGTTCTTATTAACTGTCCAGTCATTGGCATCGTCCTCACAGGAAGACATACCCACTATCAAAGCCAATAGTACATACAGGCATGCTCCGGATAATCTATTAACTAGTCTTTTCATCTTTTCCTACCATTAATTATTTATAACCATACGAATTAGAAACATACCCTTGCGTCTTATTGACATCCTCATAATAAATAGCAAATACATGGCGATAATTACACACTCCATTACCAACAGAATATTTACGGAACTCCGCTTCGGCTTCACCGCCCCAGTTCAGCCTGCCAAACAAATTCGAATAGTCGTAAGACGCATTCAGACCTGTACCGCAAACCAATATTCTAGCCATTGTTTTCACATAATTAGTATTCAGAGTTGCATTTATATCACCATCCTTATTCAATGTCACCTGCATACTGATCCAGTTGCACTCATACTGTCCTTTTGATGCAGAAGCAGTACCGGTTCCCATATCCTCATTGAAGTTAACGGACGACATGTCAATGTATTCCGGATTATCCGAGTCTTCATATTTATAATAGATTTTTCTTGGTATCTCATCCACTTGATAAGTCTTCCCGAAAATAGTCACCGGCTTGTAGTCATACAACATACAAAGACCTATTTTCATCTCTTCTATTTTCTCCGCCAACAATCCCCAACGTGTCAAATCCTGACGACGAATAGATTCACATCCAAACTCCCATGCCCGTTCATTGACAATAGCCCTGAAGAAATCCGCGTCATATTGCGTGATTTCGGGAGCACCAGTACCAAATGCCCTTTCACGGACCTTTTCCAAAGCTTGTCGGGGAGACATACCGGCAATCGGACTAACTGCATCCGGTCCTGTCAATACATTTTGAGCCTCTGCAAACATCAGGTAAATATCTGAATACCGCATCAAAATCCAGTTGATACCAGTAGCAATACGTGAATTAGCTTTCGGGAAACGAACTTTCATATAATTATCAGTCATCCAATACCAACGCCATTTACCACAAGCCACTCCTAATGGGTTACAGCGAATAACTTCCTTATTTTTTCCATTCTCATTGATATATTCCTGGAAAACACAAGTAACATCCCGACGGGTGTCTGCCGGATCAAATGAATAAAAATAGTAAGCAGTAGTAGCCGCATATCCTGCCCCTCCCATACCTTGGGTGGTATTAAAAACCCCTCTGTTCAGGTTGTATCCCATCGTGGCACCCACATCTCCATTCTGTCCTTCACCAAAAGCAACTTCAAACAGGTTTTCATTATACTTGTTGTATTCCAGATGATTGACAGTAGACCAAATATTCTCATAACTGGGATCAAGCTCATGAGGATTATCAGTCGCTCCCAAAATCTCCGCACACTGTTTGGCAGCCAGCTCATAATAATCTTTCCAATTCTTAGGGCGACCGACGAAATATCCGTTCATTTCCAGAATGGTCGGATGATGTTCCACATTCAAGTCCGGAAACAGATTTCCATCCCGTACAGACCATCCTCCGGCAAATAGCGCTACCTTTGCCAACAGACCTTTGGCAAAACCTTTATTCATGCGTTCTACCGTATATGATTCTTCTCCCATCCAAGGCAGATATTCAATTGCCTCTTTCAAATCCTCTATGATATAATTATAAACAATATCACGATCCACTTTTCCTATATAGACATTTCCCAATCCGCTTTCAGACGCATGCTCTTTATATGGCACATCTCCCCAATAACGGATCAATTCAAAATAGCCTAACGCTTTCAGTGCTAATGCCTCCCCTAAATATCTACGCATGGCAGCCTTGTCCGAAGTAGATTGCATCAACAGAGACCGGCGTATACCATCTACGATAGTAGTGGCGGATTCTGCCAGATAATAAAGTTTGTCCCATCTGGTATTCCGGTTATAATTATCGTCATAAAAATTGCCCGCACCTTCATCACGAAGCGTAGAATTATAGTTTTCCGTAGAAAACGCACCCGAGCCAACCTCCACGTCAGAAGCTCCCTGCCAGTTGACGCACAGTTTCTGACCATATATATAGGTGTCCGTCATCGTCGCATACACCCCCATCAGGGCCGCTTCCGTCAGAGCTGTCGATTTAAACAGATTCTCATCACTTGGAATAGAAGGACTTTCGGTATCCAAAAAATTATCCATACACGAAGTGCATAACACAGAGGAGGATAAAACCGCTAAAAATAGTTTCTGTATTTTCATTTTTCAAGTATTAAAAAGTAACATTAAGACCGAATACATAAGAATGTGCTTTCGGATATGCAGAATAATCCACACCCGGAGTCAAAGGGGTAGAACGTTGTGTGCTCACTTCAGGATCCTGTCCGGAATAAGCTGTCCAGCAAAACAGGTTATTGGCCGTAGCATACACGCGTAGATTCTTGACTCCTAGCTTACGAGTCACAGTAACCGGAAGCGTATACCCTAACGTCAGGTTACTACAACGCAAAAAAGAACCATCTTCAATCGCCCAGTCCGTCACAAGCGTACGTCCCATCATAGGCATCCAGATAGAGGCTTTGGAATTGATTTCAACAAAGCGCTCCGGATTGGCATCATTACCATACATTACATTGGTACCCGTTTCCGGATCAATAATCGACCAACGGTTTGCCAGACTCATAAAATCTCTGATATTATTATATTTACGATTCGTATGAGTGGATGCCATAATCTTATTGGCATTATATACTTTATTGCCATATGACCAGTTGAACATTGCCGCCAAGTCAAACCCTCTCCATGCAGCATTCAGCCCGAATCCGCCAATATGCTTTGGCTGTACACTACCGATCACTTTACGGTCATTATCCGCGTCGATCACACCGTCATTATTCTGATCCTTCAGTTTGATAAAGCCCGGACCAAAATTAGGCAAGTCGTTAGAGAACAAAGCCCTGTCGTCTACTACCCCTTCATTCAGTATCCATTTTTTCGTATTCTCATCAAACGTAAAGTCGTCTACAGAATAAAAGCCCTCTACTTCGAATCCATAAATCTGTCCTACCGCCTGGCCTACAATAGCACGAAAATCATCAGAGCCGATATCCGGTCGCCAGTTGGATTGCGCACTCAATACGGTTGCCGTTCCATCCAGCTTATTCACTATATTTTTATTGAATGATATATTGAAGTTAGCGCCTAGATAGAAATCTTTACTATTGATAATCGTTCCGCTAAGCGTAAGTTCAACTCCCCTGTTCGTGCTGCGACCTACATTCTGATACTGATATTCATATCCTGAGTTTGAAGGAAGATCCATGCGTAAGATTAAATCTTTCGTTATATCATTATAGAAGTCAACCGTCACATTCAAACGGCTATTAAAGAGGCTGGCATCTATTCCCACATTAGAGGATAACTTCGTTTCCCAAGTCAGATTCTCGTTCCGCAAGGTGTTCTGTAACTTCAGGGCACTCTGTACTGTTTCATTCAGATAATATTGCCTATTGGCAGAAGATTCCATCTTATAATCCTGTCTCCAGTATGAATTGACACGCGCATTACCAACCGCTCCGTAACTCACACGAAGTTTCAAATTATCCAGCCAGTCTTCCGTCTGCTTCATAAATTTTTCCTGGGAAACGCGCCATGCCAATGCCATACCCGGGAAAAAGCCCCAACGGTTTTCAGGAGCAAACACATTCGTTCCGTCAGCACGGGCTGTAAAAGTGAACATGTACCGGTCTTTGAAAGCATAGTTTAAACGACCGAAATAAGATGCCGTACGGGAAGGTTCACCAATAGTGGTATACGTCGGTTGGGATTCTCCATAGTTCCACATAGCCAACACTTCGCTCGCTGTAAAATCCATAGGATAATATTTAGATGAGGCAATCATCTGATTTCTGTAACTACTCACCATTTCATGTCCGGCCATCAAATCAAGGCGGTGATTCTTTTTCAGAGAGAACCGGTAACTCAATATGTTCTGCAAGTTCCATCGCGCACCTTTCTCATCCGTACGTTTGGCTACGGGCTGACCGGCGTTGGAACTCGACTCTCCGGTTTTCTTTAGCCAGACATTATCGGTATAATTATAAGTGTATGCGTAACTACCTTTCAGTTGATAAGTCAATCCTTTAACAATTTCCCAGTTAAATCCAGCATTATAAGTCATAGAAAACTGGTTTTGTTTCTTATACTCATTCACCGTATTATATACAGGATCATTCAATGATGATAACAATGCATCATCCGAGTAATCAATTTCCCCCCCCAAAGCATCTCCCGCATCTATACTTGCAAGGCTGTTGATTGGCGAGAAAAGAACGGCATCTCTCAATTTGCCTCCATTGGTACCCGCACCGTCAATCACCATTCTAGTCAGACGACTGGACAACTCAAACTTCAATTTGTTACTCAACTTTTTATCCATCTTCACACTCAAGTTATCCCTCACATAATTGGAGTTGAGCATAATGTACTTCTCATCATCCCGCGTATAACTCAAATTATAGCGCAATGCAGCATCCGTTCCTCCTGTTATACCAACGTTATAGCTTTGTTTGAAGCCGGTGTTTCCATATACTTTATCCTGCCAATTCGTGCCTTCTACCGAACGATAAATATTGCGGTCGTCCCAACGTCCGTACATCGAATTAATGCTACTGGTCAGAGAGGTGCCCGGATCAAGTTCTTTCTGATAACAGTAGTATTCGTAAGGTGAAAGTACCCCCGTCAGATTATACACATTACTGATACCCCAGTGAGCATTGAATGAGACTTCTGTTTTTCCCGCCTTACCGCTTTTTGTAGTAACAAGAATAACGCCGTTCGCACCTTTAGCTCCATAGATGGCGGTAGAAGAAGCATCTTTCAAAACATCAATACTCTGAATATCACCGGGAGGAATATCATTGATATTACTCACCTGAAAACCGTCAACAATATATAACGGTGAATTATCCTGGGTAATAGAACCACCGCCACGCACTGTAATCTGAATTGTTGCATCGGGCGATCCATCGGTAGCCACTACATTCACACCTGCCAGTTTTCCTGTAATAGCCGCAGCCGCAGAAGTTATCGGAATATCCTTCAAAACCTTCTCACTCACTGAAGAAATCGCACCGGTCAAATCTCCGCGACGTGAGGTTCCGTATCCTACCACTACCACTTCATCCAAGGTCTGATTGTCTTCTTCCAACACAACTTTCAGATGTTTGCCCGGTTTCACAGTCGCAACAACTGATTTCATTCCTACAAAACTAATTTCCAACTTTGTTGCATCTTCGGGAACAGACAAAGTGAAGTTTCCATCCAAGTCGGTAATTGTACCGACGGAGGACTTTTTCAACACCTTCACACTAGCACCAATAATAGCATCGCCGTTAGTATCCACCACTGTTCCTTTCACAGATACCTTCTGTGCATATACTGTTGTCGCCGTTATAAAGCACAAGAGCAAGCAACATATATACGCGAAGCATCTTCGCAAAAATAAATGTCTTTGTACATCCATAGTATTATCTTGATTAATTTGTTTCATTTTTGATGTTACAAAAGTCACACTTTTACATCTGTTTTCCACTCATTATTTATGCAAAAGCGTGGACTTTTTATATAGAATGTTTTATTTTACTGTAACAATAATCACTTCTCCTTCGCGTGTATCCACATCATACAAATAAGTATCACGTAATGCTACTCCTTTTAAAGGCGCTTTCTCACTAATCATCGGGCGTGAGATTTGCTGTACTTTAAATAATGCGTTCGGATTCATTTCCTCTTCCTTCTTCTGTCTCAACGATGCTCCTTCAGCAGCCAATTTCCAGTAAGAGCGCAGGCGCAGATTGCCTCCGATTTCCGAACGTAACACAGCTTTTACCAGCTTACCGTCCTTCCAGGTCAATTCATCAATCAAAAAACCGCCCCGGGCACGCAATCCTTTCACTGTCCCGTTCTTCCATTCCGAAGGCAACGAAGGCAACAGCTGAATCGCGCCGTCATGACTTTGCACCAACATTTCGGCAATACCAGCCGTGCAACCGAAGTTACCATCTATCTGGAAAGGTGGATGCGCGTCGAATAAATTAGGATACGTTCCACCTCCCTGTCCTTTTTGTATTTCAGGGCTGACATAAGTCAGCTGATTCTTTATCAACTGATAAGCATGATCCCCGTCAAGCATACGGGCCCAGAAACAAACTTTCCATCCCATTGACCAACCGGTAGAAGGATCTCCTCGTTGTATCAATGTGTTTTTTGCCGCTTCAAAGAGTACCGGAGAACGATAAGGAGAAATCTGATAACCGGGATATAGTCCCCAAAGATGAGAGATGTGCCGGTGACGATCATTAGGATGATCCCAGTCTTCAAACCATTCCTGCAATTGTCCGTACTGCCCTACCTGCATCGGGGGCAACTGCCGGCGCATATTCTTCAATGTATCACAAAAATCGGTATCTGCGTTCAGCACTTTGGCAGCTTCGCATGTATTTGAAAATAAATCAAAAACTAACTGATTATCCATCGTGATTCCTGCAAAAAGGTTACTTTTCTTCTTTATCCAGCGCGGAGAATTCTCGGGTGAGTTGGAAGGAGTAACAACCAGATAACCTGTGTTCGGGTCGCGTACCAGAAAGTCAACAAAGAATTCCGAAGCACTTTTCATCATCGGGTATACTTCCTCCAAATACTTCTTATCACCGGAAAACAAATAACGGTCCCATAAATGCTGGCAAAGCCATGCATTGGCCACAGGCCATGTCCCACAATAAGGACGGTCCACTGCACCCGTCATACGCCACAAATCCGTATTATGATGCAACACCCAGCCACGACAACCATACATTCGGCTGGCAGCTTCACGCCCGTTCTCGCTCAATTCACGTACCATCTGGATGAATGGTTTATGAAGTTCGGCCAAGTTGGTGATTTCCGCCGGCCAGTAATTCATTTCAGCATTAATATTCGTTGTATAATTACAGCTCCAGGGAGGTCCCGGGTTATGATTCCATTTGCCCTGCAAGTTGGCGGGCTGGCATCCGGGCTGTGAAGATGAAATCAATAAGTAACGTCCATACTGGAAATACAATGCTATCAATGCCGGATCATAGGATGAAGAAAATTCCTTTATACGTACATCCATCGGCTTATTGGTTTGGGAAGTTTCACCCAAATCCAAAGTTACACGATTGAATTGTTTCTGATAAGCAGCAATATGAGCGGCTTTCGCTTTACTATAATCTTTCGCTGCATTTTTCAAATAAGCTTTATTTCGTTGATACGGATCGCCCGATATATCCTTATAGTTGACAAAGTTAGTCGCCATCGAGATATACAATGTAAGTTCACTGGCTCCTTGAACGCTAAGCAATGTGTCATTGGCTGTTATCACTTTCCCACCTTTATGTTTCACATCCAAATCGGCACAATAGTGCACTTTACCCGGAAAATAACGACTGCCATGTGTAATACCTTCCAAACGCAAACCTTTCTTTCCATAAATACTACGTTTTGGTTCTCTCATCGGGGTATTAAAAAACAGTTCACAATTGATTGCTCCCGGTTTGGACGCTTTGATATGCCTGATAACCAGTTGATCGGTAAATGATGCAAATGTTTCTTCGGTAAATTCCACTCCGTCTACTTTGTAGCGGGTCACAGCTACTGCATTGCTTATATCCAGATCACGATAGTAATTGCTCACCTTTTTGTGATCTTGATAACGGATATTCAGACGCCCCACCGTCTGGTAAGGCATTTCATTCCCCACTTGTGAAAGAATCTTCGTTGCCGCCATGTTCTGCGCTTCTTCGTACTTTCCTTCAAAAATCAACCGGCGCATTTCCGGCAAAGCCGCTTTTGCTTCTTCATTATAGTTCTGGTAAGGAGAGCCTGCCGACACTGTTTCTTCGTTCAACTGTATTTGTTCCAGTTGAGGATCACCGAACACCATTGCCGCAATCCGTCCATTACCAACCGGGAGTGCCTCTTCCCAATAAGAAGCGGGTTTGTCATACCATATTCTATAGATGTTTTGTCCTTCCACATTCCCCAACAGAGAAGAAAAAGCCAACATACAACTGAATACTTTACTTATCATTTTCATATTTTAAAGTTTTAATTGTCATCACTCTTTTGAAGGTTCACTCAAAGCCCCATACTCACTAACGGCCTTCACCTGATATGTCTTTCCTTCCTCAACATTACAAGACGTTTCTTTGGTTATTTGTACAGTTTCATCGTTCGCAATTACCAAATAACAAATCGCATATTTCGAAGCATCCCAACTTAAGACTCCGTTTTCTCTTTTCAGATTTTCCGGTGCGGATATTTGTTCCATATATTTCTTCGGATCCCAATTATCGCCCTCACGAACAACGTTTTCGTACGTATACCGAGCTGCCTCACCTGCCGTAAGGACAGCCTGACAAATACCTGTCACTGGATTCTCTTGTTCATCCTGATAGGTATATTGCGTTTTACGCTGGCTTAAATCTACAGTATTCCCCTCCTTATCCTTACTGTTATATTCAGCAAACATTTGAGGAATAGCTCCCATATCCGTCCATCCTTCCGGAGCTATCTTTATATTAAAAATCGTATTGAGATATACAGCTATCGGAGAATTATGCCAGGGACGTCCCAACTTGACACTTTCTGTATCAGCCAATTCATTTCCATCCACAATGCAATTATTCAACACATATCCCCAACGTGTTCCTACTTTATGAGAAGGAGCAACAATAATTGCGCCATCCCTCATATTATAAAAGGTGCAATGTTCGAGAAAGCAATTCCCATTTCCATAAAAATAATCAACGGCTCCTTCAATCCAGCAATTCCGTGCATACAGCCTGCCGTTATCCGATTTAGGCCCGGTCTGCCAAGTGTCTTGGTACGAGAAAAACTTACAATTATTGAATGAGTTACGGTCGTTCTGGGTATACATTGCCAATGCCATAGGACCTTTTTGTAATTCTTTGCCATATCCGTTTACAAAAGATATATTCTCTGCGTAAAAATCCGTAGCTTTCACCGATACCATAGCGGCTTCCGTTTTTCCTAAGTTCTTATAAGAGTACTTCCACACATCCGGATCAGTCGCACTGGCTTCGGTTGAGCTGTTAATTCGTAACTTGACAATTGTCTTATCCACATCCTGTCCGATGAGATGAATGTACGGTTTGTCTTCAGGAATGATTATTTGTTCTTCATACGTTCCGTTCGCCACGAAAATGAGCCAGGGTTCTGTTCTTTTCGAGGGGACATTATCTATTGCTTTCTGTATACTGGTATAGTTTCCTTTTCCATCAGGACTGACCACCGCATCAAATATGCGTGCTTCCGGTTGAGGACGTTCTCTGATTGTAAACTGAATACTGACACCTTCGAATACATTTCCCTGAAAGTCTATGACTGCACCTTTGGGGAGGCTGAACTGACAGGCCTGATTATAGTCCAAAGCAGCATAAGCGTAAGACGCTGTTTTACCTTTGAAAGTCAACTCTACTTCCTCGCCATTGAAATTCGCTTTCCCTTCTCCTGCTTTCACATACTCGTTAAAAGTAAGCAGAATCGTATTGTTTTCTTCTGCCGTTTCACCATTTGCAGGAGTAACAGACACCAAAGAAGGGGCTTCATGGTCGGGAACAAAAAAGTTATTGCTACTTTCCTTGCAACTTGTTGCCAGCAAAGCTGATAACAACAATAGTCCTTGGGACATCTTTGAGAATAAATGTGCTTTCATAAATTATTTGTTATATTCTTAATGATAGATTCTTATTCTATTATTATTTGGTCGTCCTGCCTTGAGCAGTTGCTATTTCACGTTACAAAAGTATACGGAACAACATGAATACTTTCTCACTATTTGTTTGTTTGCGTGGACTTTTTTATTATCATTCAAAAGTTGCGGACTTTTTGTGCAATCTGGTGCACTATCTATGCAACCAGTTGTCTATCAAATTCTATCCGCTTACATTTGTATCAGTATCATTATCATCAGACTTTATAAAAAATCAGGTAAGACATGAAAAACAACAAGGTAAAATTCATTTTCGTGGCACTACTGTTTGCCACACAAGTAGAAACGTTCTCCTCCTGTTCCACATCTTCAGTCAATGAAGATAATAAAGAACAGGAGACCCCACCGGATTCTCCTTCCGTATCTCCACCAGTGGAAGAAACAGCATATGCCTTTCCCGGAGCTGAAGGAGGAGGAATGAACGCTACAGGAGGAAGAGGTGGAAAGGTATATATTGTCAGATCCCTGGAAGATTCCAAAGCACCGGGTACCCTCCGGTATGCCATCGAACAAAAGGAGCCTCGTATAATTGTCTTCTGTATATCCGGTACCATTTATCTAAAATCGACACTGGACATTCGGAACGGTGATGTCACGATAGCCGGACAGACAGCTCCCGGAGACGGTATCTGCCTGGCTCACTTTCCAGTAAATGTATCGGCTGATAATGTAATTCTACGATACCTGCGTTTCCGGATGGGAGATACGGATTTGCTGGGCTCTTCGGCCTCCGACGGTGCAGATGCTCTGGGAGGACGCCAGAAAAACAATATCATGATTGACCATTGTTCCATCAGTTGGAGCACAGACGAATGTGCTTCATTCTATGATAATACTAACTTTACTATGCAATGGTGTATTATTTCGGAAAGTCTCCGCTTGTCGGGGCATACCAAAGGCCCTCATGGATATGGCGGTATTTGGGGAGGAGTCAACGCTTCTTATCATCATAATCTGATGGCACACCATGACAGTCGTACACCACGTTTCGGTTCCGGAGTAAAATATCAAGGTCAGGAACGTACCGATATGCGCAATAATGTTATTTATAACTGGAGTGGTAACGGATGTTATGGTGGTGCGGCAATGGGGATTAACATTGTAGACAATTATTATAAACCCGGACCTGCCACAGACGCCAAAGTGGCCAACCGTGTGATGGCTATCGACATCAGCTCTTCTGATGGGGATTTTACACCAATCAAAGGAAAATTGGGGCAGTATCATATTAGCCGGAATTACTTCGAGGCAGGAAACCAACTGACAGAAGCCGCCGCTGCAAAAGTGAACAAAGACAACTGGACTGGTATCCGTAACAACACCGGTCACTCTCTCGATGAACTGAAACGGGATACTCCGGTAGAAGTAGATGCGGTAACTACCCACACGGCACAAAAAGCTTACGAACTGGTGTTGAAATATGCGGGTTGCAGTCTCAAACGAGATGATATAGATACTCGTATCGTTGAAGAGACACGCACAGGAACGGCACAATTCATCGGAAAGAACGAACACAACGGATTAGGAGATGAGCCCTGTCCGAACGGTCCTTGTGAACATTGCGACAAGGGTATCATCCATTGGAAAAGTCAGAATTATCCTAAAGGTGGACTTATCGATAGTCAGAAAGATCTAAAGCCTTCTGGAGCTGGTAGCGACTGGAGTGCATGGCCTACATTAAAATCATTGCCTCAAGTGACCGATTCTGACAATGACGGCATGCCTGACGAATGGGAAACCGCCAATGGATTGAATCCTGAAAAATATGACGCGAACGGAAGAAACCTAAATACGGCTTATGATAATATAGAGGTTTATATCAATAGCCTTGTAGAAACAATAACGAATACGCAAAATAAGAGATGAATGATGTGAGGGAAAACAACTCTTATTAACGCAAAAAACTGGTCAATTAATGCAAATCCTGATTCAATGAATCATTTGTATACTATATATGAAACAAAATTGCACTTCTATTTTATTTTTCTGTTTTATCTTTGTCGCAGTAAAAACAAAAACACACTATAAAGATTATGATTACAAGTAGAAAGATTTCTCAAGTTAAAGTTTTTGCTGGTAGTCCTTGGGAAGTGGCCAGCGTAAAGAGTTTATTGAATGCAGCTTATATTCAGGTATCAACGAAAGATAATGGTTTAAACGGTATTCTGATATCTGTTCCTTGCGAATACTATACTGCGGCCATGCGTGTGATTAACAATAGAAAGATTTCATAGGTTTTAGGTTTACATATAAATTGTACGATTCTTATTGTCAGCCAACATTTTTCCTGAATAATACGATGAATTTCAACCGTTTACATGCTGACAATAAGCCATGACAATAGGCTGACAATAAAAACTTTCAACTTTTATTGTCAGCCTATTATTTGATAGATCAGGTTCGCAGCAGGATATTATAGGATTCGTTTCAACTTTCTACATATTTTTCTGATCCAGCAATTGCTGCAAATTGCATTGTCGGATATAGCCTCTTTCTCAAAATTTCGCAGTCTTTCGTATTGTTCCTCCACCATTTTCCATAAGCCATCCAATCGTGATCCCTGTCCTCTCATGGCCATTAATTCTTGATCGCGCATATCCAATAGCGAGACATACAGTCTGCAAGACTTGTTTTTCTCCATGCAAAGCTGCTCTAATGCGTCGATATATTCTGACGTAATTCCCAGTTTGGTCCGTTTTATAAATTCTTGAAGACTATCATCGTCTACAGTAACGACATCATCCGCATAAGACACCGCAACTTTTTTCATTTCCACCCAGAGCCATATATACTCTTTTTCAAGCCGGTATTTTTCGGCTGCTGCTTCTATGCTAATCCATTCTGACATAGTGTTTGTTCTTTATTTGTTAGACAATGAGGAGTAAATAGCGCTCTATCGATGTTGATGCAACACACATTCGCGCTTCTTGCATTCCGGACGGACGGGGAATTGGTTGGGGATTTTTAAGGGTTATGAAACCAGCCGGATACAAGAAAAGCGTGAATGCTGTTGAATCAATATCTCCTTCTGAGGCCTAGCAACCCGTCCAAAAGATAATGATAACAACAGACACCCACGCTAATCGTTTATATATAACACATCTTACATCGATATGTTGACATACGACCGTTCGCGTGGAATATCTGTTGAATCATCTCTCTTTGGACAGAAATTTGCTAGGTTTCAGAAGAGAGAGACAATACGTTAATATTCCTACTAAAAATAAAAACGCTTTCCACCTATTTCATCACGCTGATGAGTAGAAAGCGCATGACAAAGATATGTATTTTTTTTGAAACACAGTGGAAATACGGAAATAAATACAGGAAGTTTTGTATTGAAAGGGAGGAAGTTCAATGTCAGTAAACAGGATATAGGAAATACATACCCTTTATCAAATGAATGTAACCCCATTAAATGAATGTTATGTAGCTGATATCTTTCACTTAACAAGTAGGTATTGTTCGGCTAGGGTAACGGTATCTTTACCTTCCCACGGCCGTGGTGACTTCTTCCCACAGCCGTGACAAGTTCCTACCACGGCCGTGGGAAGATCTCGTCACGGCCGTGACGAACTACAGATACCAACACTTTAGCGGAACTATACCGGCAGGTGAATGGAAGTATACCTGCTTCTTATCATAACAATACGCGGTAGACAGCACGTCCGTATCTGTTTCCCAATGTATCAGCTCCCGTTTCATTAGCCCTAAACTTCATTAGTCGCGGATTAAGTTACAAATTCAGGTTTCGCAAGTTCTTCACACGGCTTCTGCCACTTTTAACACTCAAGATGTTTTCCTTTCGCTAAAATTAGCTATTTTTGTATTCATAACAAGTCTGGGGTGGAAAACTTTCGTTATTTATTAACGAAGTATTGTAATATCACATACCAAATAAAAACAAGAGATATAAGTATGATAAACAAAATCTCAAAATTAGCCCTCATTCTCATTATTGGATTAACAATTTTGTCATGTAGCAAGGAAGAAAAAGCGTCGATAGAAATAAATGAAAAAGAAATCAGTCTAACAAATGACGGAAGTGAAATTCAACTAATAATCACCTCCAATGTTAGTTGGACGGGTTCTTTAATTGGTGACAAAGAGGGAATCCAATGCTTACCCTCGCATGGAGAGCCCGGCACTACACAAGTATCAATCAAAGCATCTCCTAATGCAACAGTACAAAATAGAAATGCCAGTTTAACTATAACGGGAGGAGGGGCAACTGCAACAGTACAAATAAAACAATCTCCTCTGACATTTGTAATCGCCCCCCAGTCACTGCTATTCAATCCTGATGATACTAGTCACGAGCTGACTATTACTTCTGATGTAAACTGGGAAATCGCAGATAAGAATTGGCCTGAATGGATGAGCATTTCGCCTCTATCGGGGAAAGGAAACGGAAGCATTCAATTTAAAGTGAACGACAATAACAAACGTAATGATTCATCCTTTACACTATCCATTAAGTATTCGGGACAACAAGTATCAATTCCTGTTACTATTAAGACCGGGAACTATGGAGATGGAGGTTATACCATATATCAGATTAGTAAAAAAGCCCATCCAATTAAATTGATAATCACCGGAGACGGTTATCTTTCCAACCACTTTAATAATGGAGGACTATTCGATCAAAATGCTGACGAAGCCATTGAAGCTTTATTCGCAATTGAGCCCTATAAAACATACAGAGAGTATTTTTCAGTTTATAAAATAGCAGCTTTTTCAGAAGAGACCGGAATAAGCAGCCAGGTTGATAATATCCGGAAGAATACAGTATTTTCCAGCACACTCGTTGGAGGAACCGGCATAGAATGCGATTATGATAGGGTTCTCTCCTATGCCCTTCTTCCTCCTGATATGACAGAGGAGGATTTAACAAACACATCAATCTGTGTAATTATCAACGAAAACACTTATGCAGGCACTTGCTGGACGGTAAGCAACGGAATAAGTATTGCAATGATACCAGTCTCCCATCCGCAAGAGTCTTATTACACAATCGAATTTCCCAATATAGTTCGCCATGAATTCGGCGGTCATGGCTTTGGAAGACTTGCTGATGAATACATAGTTTATGATACTACTATTCCGAATGAAGAGAAGGAGAATTTACTACTTTGGCAAGAGTATAATTACAATTTAAATATCTCTCCTTATTACACGAAAGAGCAAGTACCTTGGAGTAGGTTCATCGGGAAGCCGGAGTATCCACATGTTGATGTTTTCGAAGGGGGGTATTACTACCCCCAAGGTATTACGCGTTCGGAAGACATCAGTTGTATGGATGATAACAGACCGTACTTCAACACACAAAGCCGGTATCTAATAGTAGAAAGAATACTTCAAGCAACTGGAGAGGGGAAACTGACCTATCAAAAGTTCTTTGATAAAGATGTACAAAAAACACCACCGCCATTAACACGGAGTTTAATCACACCGAAGGATTTCAAGCCATTAGCACCTCCTATTCGTATAATGGATAAATCTCATAAATAGCTGAATCAAAACTCAAATAAAAAAGCCGTGCTCCTTTGTCATGATAAAGCCCAAATAGCTTGTTTTACGAGTACCTTATCCGTACCTTTGAAACCAATAACAAACACTTACAAGTCTATAAAATTCAAGATAAAAAGAAATGAAGATTACACAAATCAGGGAAAACGGAGATACGGAAGCACTAAGCGTGATGGACATTGACCTGCTGATAGAGAAAATGAAGAAAGAAACCAAGCTCCGCCCGGTATCCGGACTACGTCAGGCCCTGCATTTTGTTCTGCCCGATGAACCTTGTTCTCTCGCTAGCAAACTACCACAAGTGATTCCTACCGCAGCTTTCGGGCGAGTGAACGGAGTGAAACGAATGAAGACCTACAATGGTATTGTAGAACTGACCATTGGTCCGTTAGCCGGAAAAGCAGAAGTGGATATTGTGAAGCAAAAGGCTGCCGAACTTCCCCAGACAATGCTGGCCTTTATGGGAGCAAGCGGAAAAAGTGTCAAGATATGGACTTGCTTCACACGGCCGGACGGCACTTTGCCGCAAACAGCGGAAGAAGCCGAAGTGTTTCAAGCGCATGCCTATCGCTTAGCCATCAAATGTTATCAGCCTCAACTCCCTTTCAATATTTTGCTAAAAGAGCCGAAACTGGAACAATTCTCACGTCTTAGCTATGATCCGGACTTGATTTATCGCCCCACCCCTGTCCCCTTCTATCTTTCACAACCTATCGGTATGCCCGGTGAAATGACTTATCATGAGAAATCGAGCACTGAAACATCTCCTTTAAATCGGGCCTTGCCGGGATATGATACGGAAGATACTGTAGCATTACTTTATGAAGCGGCACTGCGAAAAACATTCGAAGAAATGGACCAAGCGTGGCATCGGAATATAACCAACGGAACAACCGGACAGTCTATTTATTCTTTCTTCTTGGGAGTAACGAAACCGATAGGATTACGCGGCTTATCTACTAAAGCCTTTTGTGCCTGCAATTCGGCTAACGTCTGATTAATTAACTCTAACTGCGTCCGGGTATCGTCGTTAATGTCGTTATAGTCTGCAAATACTTCCTCTATGTACTCCTTTAGTTCCTTGACTTCGTTTTGAAGTTCATGTAGTGGATCGGTTGGCGGGTTTAACAGTAACTGACGAACCGCAACGAAAGCACGCATTATACCCCTGTTTATTTCAATAGCAGTATCAGAGTTTAGAACACTACTAAGCATTGCTACGCCTAGTTCCGTAAAAGCAAAAGGCATATATTTAAAATTGCTGCCTCTTCCTTTGTTCAAGGTCACAATTTGTGATCTTGAAAGTTCGTCCTTCGTGAGTTCAAACATAAAGTCCTCACCTTCGAACCTTTTTAAATTACGTCTAACAGCTTGTTTTAGCACCCTGTTTTCTATTCCGTACATTTCCGCCAAATCAAAGTCTAACATCACTTTTTGCCCGCATATGTCGTAAATCTTACTTTGTATTACTTCGAGAAGAAACAAATGTACTTAGAACATATCGAACTGCCAAGGATAGTATCTCCTATTTTATCTCCACTTTCGTCTGTAATCTGATGTCATCAGAAGCAACACCGATCATTACTTGGAAGGTTCCCGGCTCTATCACCCTTTTCAAATTCCGATCGACAAGTACAAAATCCTCTTTGGACAAAATAAACTTCACTTCCTGTTCTTCTCCACACTTCAAAAAGAGGCGTGCAAAGTGCTTCAATTGCTTCAACGGTTGCACTACTGAAGCATATTCATCTCTCAAATAAAGTTGAACAACTTCTTCACCATCGTACTTTCCGGTGTTCCGGATTTTGCATGAAACTTCAAAAGAGTGTGGTGTCAGAGCTGACAGATGTAAATCTGAATATTCAAAAGTGGTATAGCTCAAGCCATATCCGAAAGAATAAAGCGGAGAAGCAGACATTTCTACATAGTCATGGCTTTGGGGAGCTTTCTTATTATAGTATACCGGAACCTGTCCGACGGAACGGGGCACAGAGAATGGTAATCGCCCTGCCGGATTAAATTCACCGAATAAAACATCAGCAATGGCATTCCCCCCTTCTTGTCCCGGGTAATAGGCCGTCAGCAGTGCATCTGCATTTTCTGATGCCCAGTTTTTATCCAAAGGACGCCCTTCAATGTAAACTACTATTAATGGTTTTCCGGTAGCTTTCAAGGCTTTGAGTAATTCCAGCTGTTTTCCTAATAAAGAAAGCGTTGCACGGTCGAAGCCTTCACCACATTCCATATCACTGATTGTCTTTTCATCAGCAATGGCCGCACCTGTTTCTTTATAACTGGTTTTGAAATCACGGGCACTGGAGCCTCCTACCACAGCAATAACAACTTCGGAACGCTGGGCGGCTGTAACGGCTTGTTCAATATCAGACGTCACGGTATCACGAATGGAACAGCCTTTCACATATTCCACCTGTGAGGAAGAAAGTTTTGCTCTGATTCCATCCAATACGGTCTTTACATTTTCTTCTTCCTGCGGAGCGGTGTAATCTCCTAACATATTATAGCGGTTATCGGCATTAGGTCCGATCAGTGCAACTTTCATACTCCTGTCTAATGGAAGCAGCGAGTGTTCATTTTTCAATAAGGTGATCGAAGCTTGTGCCGCTTGGCGTGCCAGAGTAACGTATTCTTTGCAACGAACTTCTTTCTTCGCTTTTCCGGGATCCACATAAGGATTTTCAAACAATCCCATTTCGAATTTTAATCGAAGTACACGACTCACGGCTGCATCAAGGATTTCTTTACTTATTTCCTTCCGGTTCACCGCATCCATAAGATTCATATAGGCATCGCCTCCGAGATCAATATCGACTCCGGCAGATAAGGCCATTACAGCCGCCTCTTTCATTGTAGAAGCAACAAAATGGCTTTGATGAATGCCTTCGATACTGTATAGATCGGAAACAACAAACCCTTTAAACTTCCATTCATCCCGTAGAAGTTCGGTCAGGAGATAATGATTGGCTGTACAAGGAATACCGTCCATCGAATTATACGAAGTCATTACGGATAATGCTCCGGCATTGATAGCTTGTCTAAATGGTGGCAGAAAGTTTTCATGCAGTTCACGCATACCTGCAAAAGAGGGATTCCCGTTCTGTCCGCTTTCCGAGATACCGTAAGCGAGGAAGTGTTTGAGGGTAGCCAGCGTGCTGTATGGACGTGACAAATCTCCACCACCTAATCCTGCCACCATCGCTTTTCCTATTTCACCCGTCAATACAGGGTCTTCGCCAAAAGTTTCTTCCACGCGAGACCAACGGGGATCACGGGCCAAATCAAGCACAGGTCCATAGCTGATATGTCCACCTTGAAGACGTATCTCTTTGCCGATTGCTTTGCCTACCTCATTTATCAGTTGGGGTGACCAAGTTGCAGCCATCCCGATTCCGGTAGGAAAAACGGTTGCACCAATCGCCATATGGCCGTGCGGCGCTTCTTCTGCCAGGAATAAGGGGATTCCCAAACGGGTATTCTCCATCACGTACTTCTGTAAGGCATTTCCTGCCTTTGCAGCCAATGCGGGATTCAGTCCGGTTGCTAATGTTTTCTTTGTCCACGGATCGGCACGATAGGTCGCCCATAGCATTCCGGCATTTCTGTCTTTTATGAGTTGTTTGAATTTATCAGAAGGGAGCACATCGTTACCTTTGATTTCATACATCTCCCAACCCAAAGGACAAAGGAGTTGACCGACTTTCTCTTCTAATGTCATACGGGATAGTAAATCCGCAACTCTTGTTTCTACGGGCAAAGTCGGATTTTTATAGGCTACTGCCGGAAGCTGCTGTGCAAAGGAATAAGAAACTCCTGTCATCATAGCCGTAAGCAATAGTGATTTACTGATTCTATTTAGCATAACTATTTTTTTATAAACTTAGCTATTTAAAAGAGAAGTCTGCCATCCCCTCGTAATACCTTGCAGCAAAACCGATTCGACAGCAGACTTCATCGTACTAAAGAACAATCTCTATTTTACCTCTTTTAGAACGGACATTTCTGGTTGTCTACATAGGTGATAGTTCCACCGGGCACTGCATTGTGACCATGACCTGTCATATCAAGTACCGAGCCATCATCCTGCGTTTCGCCATCAAAACGCCAGTAGGCAACAAGTCCTTCACTAGTGGGATCGACATAACAAACGCCATCTTCAATCTGTGCGGATGTACGTGCCACATTCCATACGCGACATTCGCTTATGTAACCATCAAAGAAACGGGCATTACCTGCTGAACGGCCAATGGAGAATGCATCATTCCATGTATGACCATCATAAGCCATACTCAAATTAATAGTTCCACCATTCTTGGTCTCTACGAAATGGATTTGCTCACCGTCCAAATAAAGACGGAGATACTGACCGTCGTATACAGCAGCAAAGTGCAACCAATGTCCGGTAGGAAATTCCTTTTCTACCCACGATTCATAGTGATCTTTCTTATCGGGATGAGATGCCGTACCGATGGAACCTTTCACGAACTGCAACTTATTCACAGGATTACCGGCGCCGTCACCAAAACGGAAGAGGAAGTTTTCTTCGCATCCGCATAATGAACTAATGCCACTGGCACTCTTTTCCTGCCCAACCGGGAAAGACTTTGGAAGCACTTTCATTTCCAATGTCATCTGCCCAAGTGCTTTCACCGGACTATTTTCCTGATCACCAAACGAAGGAATATTGAAATATCCCCGGCGTGCCAAATAGGCGGCTTTAATTTCAATCACTTTGGTGAGCATGACATAAGCAGTGCGGGAACTCTCCATAACTTTCAGATCACTGTTTGAAACGGAAGTTATAGTTACGGGAAGACAGTAAGATACACCTTCCTGTAATTTCTCGGAATCAGCAGTCACTTTGATTTGTGTAGACTGATTTTGTCCAGCTGGAATTATCACTTCACCACCTTCAAAACTGTAGCTGCCTTCAGGAGGCATTTGACAGTTACGACCGGTAGAAGAGTTGAAAGATTCCAGTAATTGAGGAGCCACCTGTACGCCTACCGTCACGTCTGTTTCCGCTTTATCGGTGGAGGTCACGGTCAATCCTAAAGTAGACTGTCCCTCAACCAGGAATTTTACGTTCGATGAAGTCAGCGTACCGGTCATGTAAACGGCATCACTGTAATCCGGTTCGGTCTTGCAGCCTGATACACAGAGCAACAAAGCCAATAAAGATAAAAGTGTATATTTCTTCATGGTTTTAATTATTATTTAGCATAAACATTAAATACGCCACATTCTAAAGTCGCACCATACCAACCTCCGGTATTGGGTACAGAAATCCGAATATAACGGGCAGTCAAGGGAGCATAAAAAACACAAGCCGCAGTACTACGATCTATTTCACCTTGCAACTTCCAATCCGTGCCGTTATCACTGGTACTAACAGTCATACCGGAAGTAAATGCTCCTACCTCTGCATAATCCCAAGTAGAACTATCATATCCATTATATGTCATTTTGATACCCTCAAAGGAGTATGCTTTACCCATGTCTACATCCAATTGAAGTTCTCCGGAACTTTGCGTAATATAACAACCGGTCTGATAATCCCCATCAAAGATTGATTCAATAGGATCATACCATGTTTCCACCGTTCCATTAGTTGTAGCAATCCATCCAGACTGGTCAGCAACCAATGTTCCGGTTCCGGTATATTCGGTAGCCTCATGATTCATATTATCCTCTGTAACAGTGATAGTCAAAAAGGTTGGTTCTATCATATTAGTGCTCAACTGTGAATTAGCTCCTTCTGCCGATACCAGACGTAAAGGAATAATATATCCTTTTTCACTCTTTAGAGTGGAAAGTACATTAGAGTCATCCGTCAGTCTTACACGCACAGTATCAGCAACCACTCTTTCCCCGGCAGGGATAGTCATCTCGGCATTTTCCAGTACGATGGCTCCGGCGGGCATAGCTTCAAACACGGTACCATGTTCTTCATTATAGGCAGAAATCAGAGAGTTATCCACTTCTACTACCACTTTAATGGTACCGTCTGCTTTCTTCGAGCATTTTGCCGGCCATTTAAAATCCAAATTGCTGACTGTACTAATAGGAGTCTGCACGATCTTATATGTATTGGAACCACCTTGTATATATACCCGGTTAAATGGATCGCCATAAACATCATAAGCCTCATCGTCACCACAAGCGACAAGACCGATGCCACAGAGGGCGAACATACCTATATAAAATAGATTTTTTCTACTTTTCATTGTCATCTTTCATTAAAAGGTTAATTAATGGATAGCCGGATTCTGTATTTGAATACACTGACGGAACCGATAGTAAGGTTCAGGGTTGTATTCATGTACATTATAGTCACGATGGATAAAGAATGCGCCAAAGCCACCTTTACGTTTGCCATTCGCGGGCTTGTAGCGTGCCTGGTTGTACATAGACTGCATATCTCCCTGCCAGTTATCACCCATATTGCAACAGTACACCACTTTTTCATCAGGCCATCCGCCTGCTCCCGTACCACCGCCATAAGCTTGAAGGAAACAATAGTTACTATACGGGATAAGGCTAGTCATGCTGGTACTGGTCTGGTCGATATTGAGCATTTTATCACAGATACCTTCCTGCGAAGCGATTTCTTTACCATAGCGTTCTTCGATGAGCTGTAAACGTTCTTCCTTAGTGATGTCCGGATTCGGTCCCATGTACTTTGCCATGTGTTTGTAAAAATATTCAAAGTTAGAACCACTCAAGAAGTCACCTTCCGGCTCATAGTCCGCATCAAAACCGTCGAGATCGTTCAGAAATACCTGATCGAGGAAATATTCGGCATACATTTCAAAAGAACGATTAAGTGCGGCAGTCCGTTCTTCGCCACTCGGCATTGCCTTCGCTTCATTGTAAGCCTGCTTGAAAGCATGGTCATCTGTTTCCGCATCGATACGGGTGATTGCCACACAAAGCATCTTGGTTCCTTTCACTTTCTGCACGAAGCGGATTTCTTCCCAGATCTCCGTATTTTCTGTTGCCGGAATGCCGCCCCACATAGAGCAAATATCAAGGCTGTCAGGTAATCCCATAAAACGAACAGCGGCAGAGTTCTGCGCTCCATACTGTGCAAACCATCCGAAAGCAATTTCGTGCTCGCTCGCTTTGTAGTCGCGTAAGTTCTGGTAGTATTGGTCGTCGTAAGTCAGCGGTCGCTGAATGGTCAACGACTCAATGTCTGTATTACATGAGGCCATCATACCGCCCACAGTCAGTGCGGCCAATATGTATTTCATTGTTTTCATATTCTGATTACTTAGTTAGATTGTTCTACATTATATATCTGATTACCTTTTCACATCCCACCAAAGACGTGTGCCGGCAATATCCGTGCCTTTCAACAGGGAAACAGCAGCTTGTGTGTTCTCGCCATTGTCAGAATATTCCTTCGTAGGGAACTTCAAACGGCTGATAAGCTCTCCAGTGGCAACTTCTCCACCGGAAGCATTTGTATTGATAGTCACAATGCCGGGATAACCGGTACGCCGCATCTCGCTCCACGCTTCTTGCCCGTCCGGGAAAAGAGCAATCCATTTCTGCACCATAATGCGCTCGAGTTTCTTATCAGGAGAAGCCGATTCATCCCACTTCACTGTCAAAGTCGAAACCATACGACTTACATCGGTATTACGTCCGTTTGTCGGATCGATGAATGAAGTTGACGGTACATTTACATCATTATCAAGATAACTCTCCGCACCGGAAGCACCTTTGGAAGAAAAAGAGGTCTTCACACCTTCTTCGTAATATTCCTTCACAGTCTTATCTCCCAAGTTTAAACGCAGTTTAGCTTCAGCCAAAAGGAAATATGTTTCAGCGGCATCCATCCACAGGATAGAGCTAGCCTGTCCTACGTTCATACTAGACGCTGCTTCAGACAAAGTGCCCTGACTACGGCTGGTTTGACCATTACGAACTCCATGATATGCTCCATCTTTCTTCGCAACCTTGAAGTAAGATGACAAACGCGGATCCTGTAAGCCTTTCAAATAGCAATCCATAGTGGCACTCATTCGAAAATCATTGAAACTTTCAAAAGCTTCCCACCACTCATTGATGAAAGAGAACGATACACCCTGTTTCAAAACTGCATTATCACTAACGGAAGTCATCAGTCCAATAGTATGGTCTATTGCTGCTGTAGCTTCAGTCTGGGCCTTTGTCTGGTTCACATAAGAAATACGCATTGCCAGACGGAGGCGGAGACTATTGGCAAACTTAATCCAATTCTTCACATTACCATTATAAATATAGTCATAGTCTTCCAAGTAAGGTTCGGAAGTACGACTGTTGTAGCTGGTGAGCACCTCAATGGCATTTGACAATTCTTCAAAGAAACTATCATATACATCCTTTTGGCTATCGTAGGCCACTTGAATGCCGGTACCAAACTTTGAATAAGGGATGGGACCATACTTATCCGTAATACGACTCATGCCGAACACCTTGATAATAGTGGCCATAGCGCGTGCGGGGGACGTTTCATTGGTATACTCTACGATTTTCCGCCACGGCTGCATCACCTCTGTGTAAGCGGTACTAAACGGAGAGTTGTACCACTGCGGATAGAGTTTGTAGCAATCGTTGTCTTGCTCTCCGGCGTAGTTCCATGTCTTAATAGGAGCACAGTAGCTGGCAAAAATATCACCGGTCAGCATTTGAGTCTCCTCAAACAAACCACCCTTGTCTTTACCTACTACGAAAATACCTCTTTCCATCTGCGTGAAATAGGCTCCTGTCAGGAGATTATCGCGTTCCATCTGCTCGGGAGTCACTTCATTCGGATTGATATTCCAACTTTCATAATGGTCGGTACAAGCGGTAAACAACAAGCCTCCGGCAAGCAACACACCATTGAACACTTTCATGCATTTTAATATATGTTTCATCTTATCGATTCTTTAGAAATTGAGTTTAACAGAGAAACCTAAATTGCGTAAGCTCGGCAACATAAAGTAGTCCATTCCGCTGAAATGCGTGCCTGTACTTGCCGTCAGTTCAGGGTCGAAAGGAGCTTTGCAATAGAACATTAGCAGGTTACGTCCCGTGAAGGCTACATTCATGCCCTGTATCCAAGGAACCCACTTCTGAACAGGGATATTATAACCGAGAGACAACTCTGCAAGACGAACGTTCGTCGCACTATAAACATACATAGAGCCGACACCGCTTCCTACAGTGCTATAATACTTCTGTACAGCGGGCACTTTATAACCATCAATCAACACATAACCCAAGTCACGTGCCTCAGCAGTAGCTGTGGAAACGCCGTAAGCATCCATCATCGCCTGTGTCTGTGAGACAACAATACCGCCAATACGTGCATTAACCAGACAGCTCAATGTCAGTCCCTTCCATGAGAATGAGTTGCGCCATCCCATCATATACTTAGCTTGCGAGTTACCGGCATAAATCCATCCGTCCTGGCGTTCGCCCGCCTTGTTGTCTATAGCTACCGTATTGTTGACATAGTCTACATCAATATATCCATGGGAGTCGGTGCGAAGTGCAGTCACATACAGGTCACCAATAGAGCCACCTTCAATGAGACGTGAAGTCACAATTTCCAATCCGCCCAAATCCATCATATCCTGTTTGACAACTTCTCCACTCGATAAAGTAGTCGGTTTCAACAGTTTTTTAATCTTATTGCGGTTGATGGTATAAGTAAACGTAGAGTTCCATTTTACCGGTCCGAGGGGCTGGTTTAATGTCAGGCTTGCTTCGATACCCTTGTTATCCACTTGTCCACCATTAATATAAATAGAAGAATAACCGGAACCAGCCGAAATGGACGGATTGAACAACTGATTGTAAGTAGATGTCTTATATAGAGACACATTCAATTCCAGTTTATCATTCCATAGATGAGACTGCAAACCTACTTCCCATGCCTTGGTACGCTCCGGTTTGATATCTGTATTGGGATATGTGGTAGCCGTGGTGGGATAAGCCGACTCGTATGGATAAGTCTGATAAGCGATGTAGCGTGTAGGAGCATTACCCACCTCACTATATGAGCCGCGTACTTTCAAGAAGGTGAGCACATTGTTCTTGATGGGTAGTAACTCTGTCAAGATAGCAGAAACACCCACCGACGGATAAGCAACCGACTTCGTATCGGTCCATGCCAAAGCAGACGACCAGTCAACACGTCCTGTTACGTCCAAGTAGAGTTTGCTCTTCCAACCCAGCTGTGCTGTAGCAAAGATGGATTGCGTCTGGTCATGATAACCATCCTGCTGGAATTTCACGGCAGACTGCATCAGGTTGAGCATTGTAAATCCGTCTGCCACAGAATTCAAGCTACCTCCCACATCGTAATACTGGTAGTTGACATCCTGAATACTGGTACCTAGTGTAGCGGTCAGTGAGAAGTCGCCGAAATATTTGTCGATATTCAGCATCACATCGCCATAAAGTTGACGAGTGGATGCATCACCTTTATAATATCCTCCAAATTTCTGGCAGAAAATATTATCGGTAGATGCAGCGTATTTCTTTTCGTACAGAGCCGACGTATAATCCATTTTGGCACGCGCACCTAATGTAATGCCTTTCATAATTTCGAAACTCAAACCTCCACTCATGAGGAAACGGTTCTTGTGATTGATAAAATTGTCGCGATTGACAATCCAATAGGGGTTCTGCATGGCAATACCCTGATTACCCCAAGGCCAGTATTGTGTTTTGAAGTTACGGGCTTCGTTGTACATTTCAAACTGCTGAAGCATTTCCAAACTATAGCTCGGCGACATCAGATAGATAGGAACAATCGGATTGAAATACTGTCCCTGTGACACCATGTTCTGTTCACGCACATTCATATAGCTTGCGCTTAGGTCGAGACGCAGACGATCATTGAGCATGCTAGTCGTATTACGGATAGTGAAATTGTAGCGATCCAACGTATTGTTCGGAACAATACCTGCCGCATTGGTAGCAGCCATAGAAAGGAATATCTGGTTCTTCTCATTACCATTACTGATGGTCAAAGAGTTGGTTTCATTCCATCCAGTCTGATAGAAGTCCAACGGGTCATAACTGCTGGCTTGTCCCAATTTCTGTCCCCAGCTTCTTATTTCTCCCGTAGTCGCACCATAAGTGTTTTGAAATTCCGGAGTTACAAACGGATTGAAGAATGAGGTATTATTGGCATAGTTGACACGAAGCTTATCTTTCGATCCTTTCTTTGTGGTAATCATGATAACACCATTGGCGGCATCACTACCATAGAGTGCGGAAGCGGCAGCACCACTCAACACAGACATAGTTTCAATATCTTCGGGGTTAATCATGGAAGCACCATCACCGGATTGGCCCATACCGGTCATAAAGTCATCCGGTTGTGTTGTTTCCAACGAAGGCATCGGAATACCATCGATTACATACAGGGCGTTATTATTTCCGGAAAGAGATTTCGCACCACGCATCACCACCTTAGCTCCACCACCGATACCGGATGAGCTGGAATTGATGACAACACCTGCTATCTTACCGGACAAGCTATTTACGAAATTGGCATCCTTGACACCGACAATTTCACTGGCAGAAACTTCTTGGACATTATAAGACAGTGCTTTCGCCTCTTTACGAATACCGAGAGCGGTAACCACTACTTCGTTCAACACTTGCGAATCATCTTCCAAGGTGACATTCAATACCGGACCGGAGACGGGTAATTCCTTTTTTTGATAACCCACATACGAGAATAATAATACCGGGCTGGCAGTCTGTGGGGTCAATGTATAGTTTCCGTCAAGATCGGTCACTGTTCCGTTAGTGGTTCCTTTCTCCATAATAGAGACCCCAATCAGCGGTTCGCCATTCTTGTCTTTTACCGTACCTGCAACGGGTTTTGTTTTTTGTTGAGTTACTTTCGTTTCTTTAGCCGTCAGTACAATCTTATTATCCAATATTTTATATTCGACATTTGTACCTGCAAAGACCTGTTCCAACACCTGAAAAATATTCTTCTCGGAAGCTGAAACCGATACCCGGCGATTAAGGTTAAGATTCTTGCTATTTATAAAAAAGCTGAATCCAGATTCACGTTCAATCTTGTGCAGCACTTCTTCTATAGTACAATCGTTAACCCGTAAAGTGATAGAAGTTTTTTGCGCATATCCATCTGATGCATACGCTAGTCCGGCTGAACAAATAAGGAGTATAAATAGTAATTTCATAGCCAATGATATTTCCTTTAAGGTCCGTCTAATAGACTTTAATCCTCCAAGAAATTGGACGATACAATAATTTTGCATAAATTTGTAACGAGTTTAATTAGAAAATTGGTAGTTATACTTGTCGGGAAACAAGTAGGTTCACAATTACTGAAGCTCATACGGGAGGATACGGCCAATATCATCCCGTATTTTTTTTGGATTGCTAGGGATCTTTGTTTTTCATGGCAATAAGTTTTTGGGAATTAAGGTTTTTATCTTTTAGTACTAAATAAATATCTCTATCTTTATTTTCTCTTTACCGGCATCTGCGTTATTATTCAGATAACGCCAACGAACTTTCGAGGAGGCACTGATAAAGTTAAGTACCTGTTCCAGATTCCGGTTGGTAAATGTTCCGGAGAATGAGTCGTCATGAGGTACATTCTCCTGTATGACAAATTCGGCATTGTATCTATCTGCCAAGATATCCAGTGCATCCCGTAATGACGTTTGACGGAAAATGATTTTGCCATCTTTCCATGAAAGTTCTCTCTCGCCGGAAGTCGTATAGAGCTCCGTCTTTCCATTCTGGGAATAATAGACCAGCTTCTGTCCCGGAGCCATCACAATATACTGAGGTTGTTGACTGGCGTTGTTGAATTCAAAATTAACTTTTCCTTCAACTAAAGTAGTAATTACCTCATCTGCTTCTTTGTATGCCTTTACATTGAATTTTGTACCCAGAACTTTTATGGCAGACTGGTGAGCGGTAGAAACTACAAACTGTTTTTCCGGATTTTTCCGGACATCAAAATAGGCTTCTCCATCAAGTTCCACAGTACGTGTACGGGAAGAAAAATGGCTCGGGAAAGTCAATGTACTTTTTCCATTTACCCATACTGTAGTTCCGTCAGCAAGTGTCACCAATGTACGTTGTCCGGCTGGCACGTAAACAGTCTGCATTTCTATATCCTCTTTTTGGAGAACCTGTATCATTGCATAACTTAATCCGAAAGCTACAACAAACATTGCTGCAATCCGCAAGATTCGTTGTGTAACAGGATGCAATGAAATTATCTTTTTTGTCTTCTTTGAGAATGCGCCTGTATCTTGCCAGATGAATGCATCATAACTCTTACGAAGAGAAATGAATTCTTTAAGATTGGCTGCATCTGCATCAATCCATGTAGCAACGTCTTCCTTTTCCTTTTGGGATGCCTTGCCTGCAATATATTTTAATAGTAATTCCTTATCCATACAATAAATAATTTATGAGTAATGAGAATAGGGATATTATTCCCCTTTCATTAAGAATACCACTCACTAAAGAGATTCCCTAGTAAGAAATGTGATTTTTTTTGTTATTGCTTTAAAAAAATAGCAAGCAAGGAGGTATTTTCCTTCTTTTCAGATGAAAAAGAAAAGGAATGGAGCATAATCTTTTAGATTATCACGCAGTATTTTAACTGCTCTGCTGATATGATATTCTACTCCTTTTACACTAATGCCCAGTTCTTCGGCTATTTCTTTATGGGATTTTCCATCCAGGCGATCGCGGATGAAAGCAGTACGAGTTTTTTCCGGCATACTCTCCAGTAATGCGTGCACTTTTGCCCGTAATTCTTCTGATAATATTTCCTTCGGGTCACAGGCTTCCAATGTTGATATACGAATTTCCAATTCACGCTGTCCCTTATCAAGCAAAGTTTGAAAAACATTCTCCTGTGCTTGTATATGTTTCAGGTAATTGAGTGATTTGCTGCGAATATAAGTAATTAAGATCGCTTCAACACTTGGGATTTCCCGTTCTTTACTTAGTTCCCATAAATGGATAATGGCTTCTGATACAATATCTTCTGCTACTAAGTCATTATGGACATAGGACAAGGTAAATAGGAAAGCTTTCCTATAATAAGCAGTATATATCGAGTTGAAGTTGATTTGAGCCATTCGCCAGTATATCCATAAGTATTAAATGCTGCAAAGGAATGCATTTTACTTATAATAAGAAAACTTTTTAGAGAAAATTTAAATTTGGCTAAAATACCTTTTTCTTATAAAGAAGAAAAGAAATGCCCTGATTATAATTTGCACGTCAGCATTAATCTTCCTTCTGAGGTACTGGAAAAAACATTCTCATAATGTTTATACCGCGTATGACGGGTATAGTTCATATAATCTCCGGTGAGATACAATCCTTTTCGCAGTTTGATATCCAACCGCAGCCCTGTTGCATGAAGAATTGCCATTGAACGATCTCCCTGTGCATTCAGCGTTTTTGAGTTATAATGTTCCCAATCCATATCTTGTGGATAGCCTTTCCAAGTGAACATATGGTAGACATCATAAGTAGTAGATATCGAGAACTTATCTTTCTTATATATTAAATTAAAGCCTACTTTTGTACTATAGCCGCTTGCCAGATTATAATTACGCTCCTCCACCCTATAATAGTCACTAAGTGCACCGCCCAGAAGGATGGCATTGAGATGGGCGTATCCATCTATGTCCCAACGTTTTCCACTTTTTCTTTTATAAATCAGTCCACCTCCAAAAGAGGCTGGTGTACAAAATTTATAAGGAGTTTTAGCCGACACACTGGATATTGTATCCGAATCATAATAATCAAAATGCTGATAAAGCCCCAGACTCAAATAATGTTTCCGGTTATCAACCAACTCCTTACCCGCAAGACGGCCAACGATATTGAATTGTCCCAACACTGGTTGTGAAGCTTGTATGTTCAACTTTGCTCTTACGGAGAAATAATCATAAGGTCTTCTATTATCCGCATCAAAACGATCTCCATACTCTACATCAATCTCGGATGCAAACCCAACTCCTTTATCGAAGATTTCATCTTGCAGCTCAAGTGCTCTCACTCCTGCGGAAATATCAACACTGACATCGGGCACTCCGAATTGCTTACCGGAAGTGGCACGCTTTCTCCATGCATCTCCATTTATAATACGAGTGAGTCCACGCATAGGAGAAACGACAAACGAAGCAAACTCTAACCCGAAACGGGATGCTCCTGTTTTCCTGTCATCAAGGATTAAGTCGGACGCACGGTATAACACTTCTCCCAACGCCATCCCCCCAATTGGTGTTGCTATAATATCATTGGTAGATGGATATTCGTTTTCCATGAACATCTCCCACATAAAACTTCCTCCAAAAGCATATAACCCGGATTGCCAATAATTATATCCATTTGACCGGGCTGAATTAAAATACAAACTGCCATGATAAGGATGCATAAACATGTTTGTTCCCATTGCATCATTATCCCAAACGAAACCGTGCTTAATATTGTCTTTAATTGTATGAAAGTCAATATAGGCAAAATCTGCTTTCCGAATATAGCGATCGAATGCCCATACTCCCATGTTAATGCCGAATGTCATCGTTGCTGCCCGCAATCCTTTCTTTTGAGAATAAAAAGAAATATCCAGTGAGTCTGCCGCTCTTGGAGTAGCAACCTGCTGCCGGATAGCAAACTGCGAATGAGCCAATCCGATAGACACAAAAGATATAAACAGGATAAATAGTAACTTCTTCATGAAACAAACATAAATAAAAATATCGAGTTTATCTCCTTCACTCCTTTTATCGGACAATTTTGTTCTTTTTTAGACCAATTCGGAAAGTCAAACGAAATCTCCTTGACATAACGATATAAGAAAGGCAGTTGAATTAAAAATGAAAAACCTGCGAATAAGTATTACTTGATTCGCAGGTTCCCCTCTCTTTTTTACCTAAAAACTAATCCTAGTTTATTCAAGTTCAGCTATTATTTTATGCTGATTGATTCAAATCGGTTATTATTTCATAAACTGATGTTTGTCGTTAATTAATAGCTATCGGAGTTGGCAATGTTTCAATTGTTACCCCACTAGTTGTACCGTTTAAACGACCGGTAGCGTCTTTAATGACTCCACCTTCTTGAGTTTCTGATCCGTCCAGTTTATAATAGAGTACCAGACCATCCGATGCCGGATCAACGCCCAGCATATTCTGCTTAAGCTGATTTTCAGTACGAGCTACACTCCAAACACGGACTTCACTCATCTTACCATTCAACGGACGTTCTCCCCATGGGAATTTCGGAATCCTACCGATATTGAAACCGACATCCGAATTCGGATCGAAACCAGGAAGGCCCCAATCTGATCCAGCCCATTTCGAACCATTGACATAAATAACCGTTTTTCCCGAAGGTTGATCGTAAGTCAAAGCTACATGATACCAACGGCCTGTCTTCAACGCTTCCGTAGTATGATAGTTCTGTGTTCCTGCAGCTTCCAAAACATCTTTAGGAACACCAGGTGCATCACCAATACGGAAAATCATCACACCTTCAGTTCCCATAATTGTATTGTTACTAGCAAAGCTATTGACATAAATCAGCGCTTCGTAAGTGAACGATGAGAAATAAGTTCCGACCGGGTATTTGATTGAAATGTACGTATTACTAAATTTTCCAACCTTGGTAATCTTTATCGGTTTAGAGAGAAAGAAATATGCAATGCTTGTCCCGGAAAGAGTCGGAACAGAAGCCGACTGTACACGCACTGGCAAAACATACGATTTTCCCTCTTTCAATGTTTTCAAACTAGAAAGCTCCATTTTTACGTTATCCGCATACAACTTTCCACTTGGGATTGCTGAAGTTGTACTACTCATTTTTACGTTTGATGCATCAAACATCTCGTAAACTGTTCCATACTTCGCATTGTATTCGTCCACTACGCTTGGATCAGCTATGGTATACGATACATCAACCTGCGAAGAGGTCATGGTAGAAAGTCTTGAGGTCAAGTCAAAAGTCAGTACATCATCATCTTCCACAGAGAGATTATATTCCTTACTTTCGAAATAAACCTTAGGTTCCAGCAGCTTACTTTCACTGTCGTTGCAAGCACCCAGCAGCAGTGCTATACCTCCTAATATCAAATAATTGAATATATGTTTATTCATAATTCTTCAGTTTTACTAATTTACAAATTGACCTATTCTTGCGGCTTATTTTCTGCCTCATTTTGTTTAGCTTTCCATTCATTGAAAACCTGCTGGTTTATCTGAATAGCCTGACGCATAAACTTGTAATCAGGTGTATTGTCATAGTCTTTTTCGAAGCGATAAGCCCCCACTCCGCCTTTATAGCCTTTTGATGGCATAGTAGCAGCCTGACTCAACAGTGCGCCACCGGTAGGAGCGTAGGCTTCGAAATTTTCTGTGCAAATTATTTTCTTAGGATCAACTCCATAACCTTCAAGACCAGGTCTGGAAGAACCATAACTCTGTATAATCCAATAATCGACATACTCATCCAATTCTCTGGTAAGACCACCGATACTACCATCAATACAAATCATCTTATGTCCTTTGCCTTCTGGGTCGCTCTTCGGACCAATGTAATTATTCATCTCCTTGACCAAATAAATCAAATGTTTATTAGCACTCAATGTTCCGTCCATATCGAATACACCGCTTCCAATTTCCCAGTCAACATCGTAACCGTCCCATTCGTTTGCGTATAGAGAGTCACAGAGGGCCTTGGCAAACTTAGCCAGACATTGATAGTGATTTTCACTTTCGAATTGACCTTCAAATCCCCAGTATTTCCAGCGAGCTTGCTTTTTAGCTTCTTCTAATTGTTTATCAGTCCAACCTTCTGCCTCTGCCTGCTTTTCCGCATCAGCATATACCGATCCCGGAGTTGCTCCTTTACCGATATACGAAAGTAGACTCACTTGCAACAACTTCGTACCTTTCACTTTTTGCACAAATTCTTTATCTGCTTTCTGTTCGGGAGTAATCTCGTAGCGTCCGGGAGCACCACTCCACATAGAAACAATGTCCATACTATCTGGCATGGAGGTCAGATATCCTCTTCGATAAGCTCCGGCAGGAGACCAGTTGGAGTACCATCCAAAAGCTACGGGACGTCCGTAGTTCCAAGCGGTTGCCTTATAGGCACGCAAGTTGGCATAATATTCACCATCACCCAGCGTGTTATAGCCTCCGATATGCTCCACTTCCATATTCTCCACATCAGTACAGGAGGTTGTTGTCATCAACCCTGCTAGAGAAAGGAAATATAATAGTTTTCTTAATGCTTTCATATTTATTTATGTATCAAGATTTTGTTTTAGTTTAAAGTTTTTCATATGGAAAAAGTCCGTACGATTATTAGTTTTTCTTAGCCCACCACAAATCGGTTGCAGCATTGTCTACTCCACCAAGTTTTTGCACTGCATCTAGATAAATCTCATGAGATTGACCCGTTCCATTGAAGCTGTTCGGGTAAGTCATACGACGCATACCTCTGGCTGCAGTGATCTGAGTTGAATTGTGATTTCCTCCTGATATAATAGGATTCAATTTGGGATAACCGGTACGTCTGAATTCCGTCCATGCCTCCTGACCGTTAGGGTACAGAGCAATGTACTTCTGAATGATAATCTTCTCCAGTTTCTGTTCCTGGGTTCCTTCAAACTTGGCGGTAGCTTGGCTGGGAGCTTGATAGTCAAAACCAAACTTGCTACTGGTGACTTTATTTGCAGCAGGCTTGTTGCCGGAAGCCATATAGGCATCTACGGAACCTGTCGCACCGTTTTCCTGGAATGAAGTTTCTATACCTTGTTTGTAAAGTGTTTCGGGATCACCTTTTCCGTATTCCGTACCCCAAAATAAGGCAGCTTCAGCACGTAAAAAGTACACTTCGGATGCACGCATCCAGTACAGTGGAGTATTTCCCTGAATTTTCGGTTTGGAATAAAAGTAGTAGCTATCCGTTGGATCTGTATCCTTCGAACGGGTATTAGTATGACCAAGAGGAACACCTTGGTACTTATTATTATCAAAAGCTGTTACTGCAACCGTACATTGGCTATTGGCAGGCTCGCAATATGCGCTCAGACGAGGATCTTTATATCCCATCAAGTAAGCGAGTATGGATGTACCTACACGTGCATCATTGTAATTATCAGCTATCCAGTACAGCGGATTACGAAGAGCGATTACCGGGCCGGGGCCAGCACCAGCTGCATCACCAGCTTCGGTCATCACACCGATGGAATGTTCTACAGCTTGTTTGGCATACTGTTTTGCCAATTCCGGTTTAACGCTACGAAGACGTATTGCCAGACGAAGCATCAGCGAGTTGGCATATTTCACCCATTTGGTTACATCACCGTTGAATACCAAGTCATAATCTGACATCACCTTTACGTTGTTTACCGCTTTCGGAGTCAATACCTCTACCGCTCCTGCCAGATCCTTGAGCATTTCCGTATAAACCGTTTCTTCCGAGTCGAAAGGAACGTCTATAGCCCCCTTTCCGGCAGCCGTATAAGGAATCGGACCGAAGCTTTCCAGCACTTTATGCCATCCTGAAATCTTCAGGATCTGCGCCAAAGCAGCTATTTCAGGAGTATCATTCTCTTTGGCTGAAGCTGTCAGCTTCTTCCAAGGGTCAAGCAAATTAGTATAGGAGTTAGAAAAAGTTGTTGAAACCCAGCTATTGACTATCACGTAATTCAGGTGACAATTCCCTCCCTCAAAGGTGTTGTTTATTCCAATATAGCCGCTCCATGCATCAGCAGACAGATTGTATGCGGTTTGATATGCATTAACCGGACCTGTATCATCAGCCTGCGTTCCAGTAGGAAACACAGATTTCTGCATAGCCGTGATGTATCCTCCCACAACGATACCATCCATAACACCTTCTCCGTCAGTCATCTCGAAGGGATTGGTGTTAATCTCTTCATAATTACACGATGCTAGTGCCAAAACGGCGAAAGCAACGGCAAAAAATTTATATTGTTTTATTCTTTTCATAATGTAATGAATCTGTTAAAGTTTAAATTTCAATCCAAAACCGAAGCTGCGTACGCTTGGTTGCATAAAGTAGTCATTTCCTTGTCCATAAGTTGCTGTAGAAGGAGTCAGTTCCGGATCGAACGGAGCTTTGCAGTACAGCATCCATGGATTATTGGCAATGAAAGAAACCGATACATCTTTCAGTACATTACCAAACCATTTGTTAGGCATAGTATAACTGAATGTAAGTTCCTGTAGACGTATGTTGGTTGCGCTGTATACATAGTAGCCTGAGGTCTGATAGTTACCTGTACCAATCATTTGGTAATATGTCTTAGCATCTACCCGTCCTTGTCCCGGGAATAATGCACCTTCAGACTCTCGTGCATCGGCTGTGCGCTGAGACACTCCGTAACGGTCAAGAATTGCTTCTGTTGAAGATGTTACCACACCTCCAAAACGTCCATTAATCAGGAAACTGAGTCCGAACCCTTTATAAGAAATAGCATTATTCCACCCCATGTTGAAGTCGGGAGCAGTCTTGCCTAGATACACCGGATCACCATCCTCCATTTCATATTTTCCGTCACTACTTACCAACACATATCCCTGGCTATCTTTCTTGAAAAAGCGGGTTGCATAGATGTCATGAATGCTTCCACCTTCTTTCAGGATAGTGCGTCCTTTGTCTTTCAGTACTTCCGGAATATTAATGGAGACAGGAACCCCCATCACTTCTGTATTATAGTCTTTCACCATTTCCTTGATTTCGTTAATATTCTTCGAGAAAGTCAACGTAGAAGAAATCGAGAGTCCATTCTTGAAACGGTCGCTATAGCCAAATGATGCTTCCCAACCCCGATTCTCGACATTACCTGCCTGCAGATAAATGGAGTTATAACCGGTAGATTCAGGTAGGTTTCCTAAGAAAGTCTGGTTGTAAGTGTTCGACTTATAATAAGTCACTTCTGCATTGAACTTGCTAAACAAACGCAAACTCAGACCAAATTCATATGACTTGGTGCGCTCCGCTTTGAAGTCGGTGAACGGATAAATGTAGGTAGGTTTAAAGTTACCACCCACAATCGGAGTAGTGACTGTTCCCGGAGTCAACCCCGAACGTGACACCGGAGCACCAACTTCGGTATATGAACCACGCACCTTCAGATAAGAAAGAAATTCAGGAAGTTTTACCATTTCAGAAACAATTGCAGATAATCCGACAGAAGGATAGAAGAATGACTCTTCACTTGTGTTGACTAGTCGTGAGTTCCAGTCATTTCTTCCGGTCAAGGTGAGGTAGAGCATACTTCTCCATCCCAGTTCCACGTTGCCGAAGATAGCATGATTACGTACACGACTATCACCTCCTTTTTCTGAAATACGACCATTTGACGGGTCAATGTTTGAAGTTGCAAACTTGTTGGGAACTCCCAACAATGTTCCTTTATAGCCTCTTTGTAGTGCCCAATAGTTAGAGTAGTTCCATCCGAAGTTGGCAGAAACGCTGAAGTCTTGAATACGCTTATTGATATTCAACATAGCATCAGCATATTCCTGACGGTCGTTGTAGTTAATATATTCATAATGTCCTTTCTTACCTTCAGCAAAAACCTGATCGGAAGAAGCAGAAATTTTGCGCTCAAACAACACATAGGTATCGTCCATACGGTAACGGGCTGTAATATTCAACCAATCTGTAATCTTATAGGTCAAACCTACATTGAACATATAACGGCTCTTCTCATTGGTTGATACATTGCGATAAGCAGTCCAGTACGGGTTTTGTGAAGCATAAGTTGCATCCGAAACCGGCCAATACTGTACTGGTAGCTTACGACTGTCATCAAAACGTTCAAAAGTCTTAATATCTTCAAAGTCCTCACCTCTCGGAAAGAGATAAGCAGCCACAATCGGATTCCAGTAGAGTCCCTGTGAAACCATATTCGTATCGTCCTGCTTGACGTACGATGCCCCCAAGTCGAGTTGCAGCTTATCATCGAAGAAAGTTGCGGTGTTCCGGATAGTAAAGTTCAGACGATTATAACTGTTGTTCGGAACAATACCTTTGGAGTTTGTAGAAGAGAACGAAGCAAAAGTCTGATTTTTTTGCGTACCTGTAGTCAACGTCACCGAGTTGATGAAATTTGTACCGGTATTGAAGAAGTCATTTTTCGGATCATAACTAGATGGAGTGGGTAATTTTTCACCCCAGCTTTCGTAAGTATCTTTTTTATTTCCATAAGTATTCTGAAAGTCAGGAGTCATATAAGCTTTGCTGAATTCAGAAGAAGAAGAGAACTGCACGGAGAGTTTTCCTTCCTTACCTTTCTTGGTTGTAATCAGGATAACACCGCTGGCTGCACTACTACCATAAAGTGCAGCAGCCGAAGGGCCGCTCAACACAGAGATGCTTTCGATATCTTCTGGATTAAAGTCAGCGATACCTTCCGTACCAGCCTTTCCCTCACCCATAATACCACTATCTGTATTTCCCATGTCCGTATTAAACAGAGGAATACCGTCTACAACATACAGTGCATTGTTGTTACCTTCAATAGATTTGGCACCACGCATTACCACACGTGTAGCTCCCCCCACACCAGTAGCACTTCGGTTAATGCTCACACCAGCAACCTTACCATTCAATGAATTCACAAAGTTCGCGTCTTTCACAGTAGTCAAATCATCACCCTTAATCTGTTGTACATTATAAGACAATGCTTTTTCTGCACGCTTGATACCCAATGCCGTTACAACAACTTCCTCCAAGACCTCTGTATCTTGTTTCATTACAATCTGATAGAAATCTTTTTTTGAAACAGGGATGACTTGGGTGGCATATCCTATATAAGACACTTTAAACTGGGAATTATCCGGTGCTTTTATAGAGAAGTTTCCATCAAGATCGGTTATTGTACCTGTAGAACTGCCATCCACAGTTATATTTACTCCAATCAATGGTTCACCCTTTTCATCAGTTACTTTTCCTTTGATATCTTTTACTGTCTGTGCAACAGCAGTAGGCTTCTTTCCTGTAATTATAATGTAATTACCCTGAATTTGATAAGCGAAACCTGTTCCTTTCAAGATTGTATCAAGGGCTGCCAGTACCGATGCATTTTGCAAATTAAGATCAACAATTTGCTTCCCTTTCAATTCGGAATCACTATAGTTTATCGACATTTTAGACTGTTTTTCCACAGTTTTTAATGCATCAATAACAGTGATATTTTTTTGCTGGATAGTAATTTTACTATCGTTTTGAGCAAAAGCTTGGGTCTGTATAAGTAATAATAGACTTAAAAAAGTGAGAAAGACCCGCTTATGAGCTATTTGTTCTGCTATTTTTTCGTAAATTTGTAGCATCTTTTTAGTATTAGTTAATTGGTTATTATTCTGGGATCATTTAGAATAGCGTCAATATGCGCTAATATTGAAGAGAATTGATTTCACATCCGGAGGGAACGGGCATTCCTTCCGGATACTTTTTGGCATAGCATTTTATTTTTAATAGGTTCTACAACAGGTTTTATTTCTTATTCGTTACATAGCATTTATTTCCTTTAATTACATAATTTACATCTCCTACCACCTGTGATATAATTTCCATCACTTCTTCCAACGTTGCTTGATTTCGGAAACGGAAACTATATGTGTTCTTCTTCATACTATGAAGACTATATACAAAAGCATAAGGGAACTTACGCTCGAGATTAGTGAAAATATCCTCTAAATGCATATTACTAAAGACTAACTCTCCACGTTGCCATGCTGTCACATCACTAATCTCCGGCAATCGTAAATTATGTTCTTTAGTTTGTTTATTATATATTAATTGCTCGTTCGGCTTCAATATAACATTTGACATCAAATTATTGAATTCCACTTTCACACAGCCTTCCAGCAATGTAGCAATTAATTCATTACTTTCAGGATAAGCATTTACATTAAACTCTGTTCCCAAAGCTGTAACTTGATAATCATTCGCTTTCACAATGAAAGGATGCTTCTTATCCGGCTTTACTTTGAAATTTGCCTCACCAATCAAATATACGCTTCTGGTTTCTCCCGTAAATTGTTCCGGATATAGTAGTGTACTTTTTGAATTCAGCATAACATGTGTACCATCTGGTAATGTAAGTTCATGAATTTCTGCTGTCGGTATGTAACATTCAACCAAATCTTTTTCCGGTCGGTCCTTTTCCAACATCAGATAGATAGAAATGGATGAAACAGCTAACAAGAAAATAGCTGCAGCTCTCCATATAAGCAACTGGTAATTTCTCCGCGAAGTGACAGACTGCATTCCCAGATTCTGCCGCATTCGTTGTATTGATTGTTGCATACCATCAGGTACTCTCTGTCCTTCTGCTTGTTTCCAAAGCTCACGAAGAGCCTCATTCTTTTCATCAACATGCTCCTCATCAGCCAACCACTGTTGCACTTTCTTCTGTGTATCGGCTGAATAGTTGTTATGGCCGAACAATTCTATGAGTTGTTGAATATAATTTTTCATGAATCTTTTTCTTTCTTTTTTGGCTTTATATACTAAATACAACTACTACACACACACTACTTAAAAATATTGGAGAAAAAAATAAAAAAGAGGAGTACCTTCTTTAATTCGATCAATGCCAGATAAACCTGATGCTCTATAGTACGAATAGAAACATCGAGTTTATCAGCTATTTCTTTATGACTTAATCCTCGAAAACGGCTAAGTTCGAATATCAACCGACGACGCTTCGGCATCTTTTCCAAGGTCAACTGAATAATCAGCAGCATCTCCTTATAATATACATTATTCAAGATCTCTTCCTTCTCTGTCAATTCATAAAGAAAAGTCTTTTCTATAACCTCCGCCTGATATTCTTGCTCTACCTGTTGATGCTTAAAGATGTTCAGAACTATATTTCTAGTCATTATAAAGATATAATTGTCTAGTTCTTTATCATTATTCAGCCATAACTCTGGCTGCAGCCAAAGCTTACAAAAAACATCTTGAGCCACATCTTCTGCATCACTTTCAGATTTAAGCAGCATTTGAGCAAAGTTCTTTACTTTCGGAAAATTCACAGTAAAAAACCTCTGAAACTTTAATTCAATCTGCTTGTCGTTATTTTCCATCTCTCTCTAGTATTTTTCAGCGTTTACGGTTAAATCAAATATTACACATGTTAGGTTAAAGGAATAATCAATATAATATTAATCATCGGTTCATAATCTGAAAGCAAAATAAAAGATTAATAACACAATAAAAAAATATTATCACTATTTTTTGGTTTATTTTTTTCCAAGCAGCTATTAAACAGAGCCTTCCAGAACAAAACAAATGTATATTACACACCCATAAAAATAAAAAAGGCTTCATGAATCAATGATTCATAAAGCCTATAAAGAATACTCGTACTCGAAGCGGGACTTGAACCCGCACAGCCGCAATGGCCAAAGGATTTTAAGTCCTTCGTGTCTACCATTCCACCATTCGAGCATCCTTTCAAAGAAAGAGCGGAAAACGAGACTCGAACTCGCGACCCTAACCTTGGCAAGGTTATGCTCTACCAACTGAGCTATTTCCGCGTTTTTTCAACGGGTGCAAAGATAAGTAGTTTACTTGTTTCTGCCAAATCTTTTCGAAGGAAAGTTTAAAAAACTATCCTTCGAAAGTCTATTTTATCTCCCAAGCAGTGCTTTCTCTGCCCTCTCCATTCCGCAAAAGTTGAATCCATCGATCACTTGCTGCATCAATGCAGAGATTTCCGCATTGCAAAGGTTGCCAATACTACCTTCATGAGTATGGTGTACTTCTTTTGTATGAGAGAATTTTCCAGCTTCAATATCCAAACCAACCTTCTTATAGGCATCACGGAAAGGCATACCTTCACGTGCCAGACGATTCACTTCTTCCACGCTAAAAATAAGGAGGTATTTATCATCGTCAAGGATATGCTCGTTGACCTTTATTTCATTCATGATGTAAGTTGTCATCTGCAAACAGTCTTTCAATTCCTGAAAAGCAGGCAGGAAAACTTCTTTTATAATCTGCAAATCACGGAAATAGCCGGAAGGCAGATTATTCGCAATCATCATGATCTGTTGAGGAAGCGATTGCAGTTTATTACATTTAGCACGTGTCAGTTCAAAGACATCGGGATTCTTCTTATGAGGCATAATACTGGACCCCGTGGTACAGTCATCAGGCAATTTCACGAAACCAAAGTTCTGACTATTAAACATGCAAGAATCAAAAGCTAACTTAGAAATGGTTCCGGCAATCGTAGCCAATGCAAAAGCAACATTACGTTCCATTTTCCCACGCCCCATTTGAGCATACACAACATTGTAATTCATCGAATCAAAGCCAAGCAAGTCGGTTGTCATTGTCCGGTTCAAAGGAAAGGACGAGCCATACCCTGCTGCAGAACCTAATGGATTACGATTACACATTTTAAATGCGGCCTGCAAAAACAACATATCGTCCATGAGACTCTCGGCATAGGCACCAAACCACAAACCAAAAGAAGAAGGCATTGCAATCTGTAAGTGGGTATACCCTGGCATCAAAACGTTTTTATATCGTTCGCTCTGACGAATCAGTACATGGAAAAGTTGCTCTACAGCTTCGGCAACTTCTTTTATTTGTGTACGGGTAAAAAGTTTCAAATCCAATAAGACCTGATCATTTCTGGAACGACCACTATGTATTTTCTTTCCGATATCACCCAAACGACGGGTCAACATCAGTTCCACCTGTGAATGTACATCTTCTACCCCGTCTTCTATGATAAATTCACCTCTTTCAGCCGAGGCATAAATACTCTTCAACTCTGCCAGCAACTGTTCCAGTTCTTCTTTCGTCAACAAACCGATACTTTCCAGCATCGTAATGTGAGCCATAGAGCCGAGCACATCATGCTTGGCCAAATAAAGATCCATCTCACGATCACGACCTACCGTGAAACGTTCGATATCCTTATTCACCTGTACGGACTTCTCCCAAAGTTTCTGTGTCATAAAAAATAAGTTTAAGTATTAAGTATTAAGTGCCAAGTATTAAGCACAACAGCATGAGCCAAAGTGACTACGGTTAATACTTAATGCTTGTTTTTTTTAATATTCAATAACAGCCAGCATATCAACCATCTTCTCCAAGCCTTCCTGAAGAGGTTTCTGTACCATTGCTTTCATAAACGGATTAAGCTCCATTCCGATAGTCACCTTCACCTTGCACTCTTCTTCTGCAGTTTCAACCAGTTGAATCCACATATTAAAGGGAAGTGGAGAGTTAGTTGTTGCCAACTTTATACATTTACATGGATCACGCTCTACAATTTGCAAAGTCAGTTGCCCAACAGGAGAGACACTAAAGCTTAACGTGTCCGAATCAAAACTCAAATCCTGTACCTTATCTTTCGGTAAACGATCTTTGACAGCTTCCAGATTACTCAAATCTGAAAGTTTATTATATACGCGTTCCTGACTGTAAGGTATTACCTTGACACTACTCTCAAAATTACTCATAAATTTCTATTAGTATAAAACAAAAAAAGAACAATCCGGCCAAGTATTGTCCGAACAGTTCTTTTTACCAAATATGTTTAATCAAAAAATGAATCTTATTTTCCAGCATCCCAATGAGCAGGGTCTTTACGCCATTCGTTCAATGTCTGTATGTCTTCTTCTTCAATATAACCTGTACGAAGAGCAACATCAAGTACTGCTTCATAATTGGTCAACGTTACCAAAGTCACCTTCGCATTTTTGAACGCCTCTTCAGCTACCGGGAATCCGTATGTATACGCTGCAACCATACCGATCACTTCGCAACCATCGCGACGAATTGCTTCAACAGCCTTCAAACTACTACCACCAGTAGAAATCAAGTCCTCTACGACTACGACTTTCATACCCGGACGAAGTTCACCTTCAATCAGGTTTTCTAATCCATGATCTTTGGGGGTAGAACGAACATACACGAACGGCAAATTCAATGCATCAGCCACCAAAGCTCCCTGCGGAATAGCGCCTGTAGCCACACCAGCAATCGCATCCACCTGTCCGAATCGTTCTAATATCAGACGTGTAATTTCAATCTTCACAAAATTACGAAGAGAAGGATAGGACAGAGTTTTACGGTTGTCACAGTAAAAGGGGGATTTCCATCCAGAAGCCCATGTAAAAGGGTTAGCGGGTTGAAGTTTAATAGCTTTAATCTTCAACAGTTTCTCCGCAAATAGTCTCTCTAAGTTTTTCATAACTAAACTAACTATTAATTATTTGCCGCAAAAGTACAGAAATTGAACGAGAATAAAAAGAAGAATCCGTTTATTTTTTCAGTCAATTTGTTCCTCTTCATCGGGAATGTCGATACAACGCTTAATATCTTTCAGTTCAAATCCACGACTCATGGCAAATCGCATCAGCTTTCCATTCAATTCATAATCGTCTGCCGCATGGATACTTTTCCGTTTGGAAGCCAGCAGGTCACGCAGAATAGAAAGGTATTCTTCTTCATCAATTTCATTCAGATAACGCCATGCCACATCAGAAGGGATCTTCTTCATGTAAAGTCCCTGGGCTATTTTCATTTTCCCCCACTTGGCAAAGCGGAACTTGTCATTCACAAAAGCCCTGCAGAAACGTTCATCATCAATGAACTTCTCTGATTCCAGTCGGTCAAGAATACGCGCAATGGTATCATAGGCAATCCCCCAACGTTGTAACTTCTCATTTATTTCTGCCCGGCAATGCTCGGCAGTGGAGCAGTAAGAGGCTACGCGATTTAAAGCCTCTTCATCAGTTAATTGTGCACTCATCGGTTAGCTGTAACTATTCTATCTTTTCCAAATATGTCTTTTATAACACGAACATCACGATATTGGTTCATTTCAAGTATGTGTGCTGTTTCCCGGCCATAAGCCTGGTTGATTTCAAAATAAAGTTTTCCGCCCGGCAATAGCAAATCACTCCCCAGACAGGCTATACGATTATAAAACCGTAGAGGATCCTCGTCAGGAACGAACAAGGCCACCCCCGGTTCCCAATCAAGGACATTAGCGTCCATTTCGTTCTTTTCCGTTTCAGTCACATAAGGCGGATTACTGACGATCACATCAAAAGACGGCACCTTTTCCCAGTCATCGGACAATACATCTCTTTGCAGAAATCTCACCCCGGCTTCCAAATCTTCATTGTTTTTACAGGCAATAGCCAACGCTTCTTCCGAAATATCCCAAGCCTCTACGTCTACATCCGGAAGTTTTTTATCCAGAGAGATCGCAATGCATCCACTTCCCGTACCTATATCTAACAGATGACGGGCATTCGGGTTCTCCTTTACTATTAGCTCTACGAGTTCTGCGGTCTCCGGTCGAGGGATTAACACGCCGGAAGCAACCTTAAAATTCCTTCCACAAAACTCTGCAAAACCGCGAATGTACTGTATCGGTTCATTTTTCTGTAAACGGAATATAATGTTTTCTAATTCACGCTGTTTGCATTCGGATAAAATTATATCTTTGCCCATGTAAATATCGAGCGCATCTAAGCCTAACATGTCGCAACAAATCAGCATTGAAAGAGCTTTTATCTCTTCCTGCGGATAGCTTTCCTGCAAAGACTGGCGAATGTAAGCGGTGATACGATTCATATTTTCACAATTTCGGAGTGCAAAAGTAAGAATAATATGGCGAAGAGCACCAAAATGGAAGAAGAAAAATACATGAGGCGTTGCATTGAGCTTGCAAAGAACGGGTTATGCAATGTGCCTCCAAACCCGATGGTAGGAGCTGTTATCGTATGTAACGGACGTATTATCGGTGAAGGTTATCACATTCGTTGCGGAGAGGCACATGCGGAAGTCAACGCAATCCGTTCTGTCAAAGATGAGTCTTTATTGAAACATTCTACGATTTATGTCAGTTTGGAACCTTGCTCCCACTACGGGAAAACACCTCCTTGTGCGGATCTGATTATAGAGAAACAGATTCCGCGCATTGTTATCGGATGCCAGGATCCCTTTTCTGAAGTAGCCGGACGGGGGATTCAAAAACTACGGGATGCCGGACGAGAAGTTACAGTTGGCATATTAGAGAAAGAATGTCAATCACTGATTCGTCGTTTTATTACTTTCAATACACTTCATCGGCCTTTTATCACGTTAAAATGGGCAGAGTCAGCCGATCATTTTATTGATATGGAACGTACAAGTGGAATGCCTGTGATACTCTCCTCTCCTCTCACTTCAATGCTAGTACATAAAAAAAGAGCGGAAGCCGATGCTATTATGGTAGGCAGGCGAACAGCTTTATTGGATAATCCGTCGCTAACGGTACGCAACTGGTATGGACATAATCCAATACGTGTCGTATTAGACCGCACATTATCTCTTCCGAATGATTTACAAATATTCGATGGGAATGTGCCAACATTAGTCTTTACTGAAAAGAAACAGCCAGCAAGAACCAACATCACATATATCTCCATCGACTTCAATCATAATCCACTGGAGCAGATTATGGAAGTACTGTATCAACAGAAAATACAATCCTTACTGGTAGAAGGAGGCAGTCAATTGCTGCAATCATTCATTAATGATGAGCTATGGGACGAGGCGTATATCGAGAAGTGCCCCAGCAGGCTACATTCCGGTGTTAAAGCACCCCAAATGAACAATAATTTTAGTTATTCGATAGAAGAACACTTCGAAAGACAATTTTGGCATTATGTTCATCAGATATAGCTAAGATAGTTCTATTCAGGGGGTTTACGTCGATAAAAACAGTGTTATTATCTATAATTTTATATAAAACTTACCTGTAATGTTCATTATCGGAAAAAATGTTTCTATTTTTGCAACTTGTAAATAAACACAATCTTTCAAATGAGAATAAAGTTTTTATCATTCATTGCGAGTTTTTTCATGGTGTCATTTGTTATAACGTCATGTCTTGATGACGATAATAACATCGAATATAGCCCGGATGCAACTATCCATGCGTTTGCACTTGACACAGCAGGCCTTGGGAGTTATAAATTCACTATTGATCAATTATCACGTGAAATTTATAACGAAGACTCTCTTCCTGTTCATGCCGATACCATCATTGACAAGATTTTAATCAAAACATTAACTACGGCATCAGGCGTCGTAACAATGAAAGACAAAAACGGTAACGATTCTGTCATAAACATCAATGATTCTATCGATCTCCGGAAGCCACTTACTATAAAGGTATGGTCAACAGAAGCATTAGCGGGAATATCTCCTAATCAAACTAAGGAATATACTATTAAGGTAAATGTGCATGACTATGATCCGGATTCGTTGAAATGGAATTACGTAGGAGAATACCTAAACACTATTACAGAGGCACAGAAAACGATTAAATTCGCTAATGAATATCTTACCTATTCAGTACAAGGTTCTGAATTAAAAGTCTATACTAGCAATAATTTGTCGAATTGGTCGTCTGGAGGCACCGTTACAGGTTTGAGTAAACTTCCTAATTCAATCATTCCTTTAACAAATACCATATTGGCAACAGTTGATAATAAGGTATATAGTTCTACTGACGGGAAGACCTGGGCGATTTCGGATAAGTTTTCAGGCAATGTAACAACTCTCGTTTCAAGGTTACCAATGAACGATGCCGAAACTGATTCTAAAATAACCTATATAAAAGAAGAGAATCAGCAAAGATATTTGTATTCAATCTTAGAATCGAGATTAGCAGGATCAGCAGGTTCAATAGAAGAAAAGTTAGGAGAAGCAGAGAGCAATTTCCCTGTTAACAACATCTCTTATACCACATTCAAGAAGGGAAAGCAATATCAAAATATTGTTGTTGGAAAACACGATCCTGCCATCAATATTACAGTTAATAACAAAGAAATTCCGGTAACAGTTGCATGGGGATATGATGGAACAACATGGGCAGAAGTGGGTACAACTTCCACCGTGGGATATTGTCCTGAATTTAAGAATCCAACCATCATCTATTATAACGAGCTGTTATATATTTGGGGAGACGAATTTGAATCAATTTATGTTTCTGGCAGCGAGGGATTTGCATGGAATAAAGCTAATAAAAAGTTCTCATTCCCTAAGCATGACTGGAGTGAGTCAGTGCTTACCGTTTCGACTAAAGAGAAACCTGAATTCAGGGGAAGAACAAAGTATTCAGTGATACAAGACACAAAGAATGAATACATATATTTTCTGTTTGGAAAAGAAACAAATGTAACCTTTAAAGAAGAGGTAAAAAAGAAAGAAGAAACTCGAGCAACTGAGATTAAAGATAGAGGTCCATATAGCCATGATTCAGAAATCTGGCGTGGCCGTCTTAATCAGCTATGGTTTGATTTGGCAAATGCTGGCAAATAAAAACGTATACGTTTAAAATAAAAAGATGTCCTATATAGAACAAATAGACAAAACTCGGATACCACAACACGTGGCCATCATTATGGATGGGAACGGACGATGGGCAAAACAACGAGGAGAAGAACGTACTTACGGTCACCGTGCTGGCGCAGAAACGGTACAGAGTATTACCGAAGATGCCGCCCGTTTGGGAATCAAGTACCTGACACTGTACACCTTCTCAACCGAGAACTGGAATCGGCCGCAAGACGAGATTGCGGCTCTGATGAATCTATTGCTAGAATCTATTGAAGAAGAGACATTGATGAAAAACAATATTCGCTTCAATGTAATCGGTGATTTCAAAAAGTTGCCTGTTGAAGTCCAGAAAAGTTTGGCATCATGTATAGAACGTACATCCAAGAATAGTGGTATGTATATGGTATTAGCTCTTAGTTACTCATCCCGTTGGGAGATAACCGAAGCTGTACGGCAAATAGCAACACTGATAAAAGCAGGAGAAATGTCTCCCGAACAGATAACGGATGAATGTATTTCATCTCATCTGGATACTAAATTTATGCCCGATCCAGATCTACTGATCCGCACGGGAGGAGAAATCCGGCTAAGCAATTACCTCCTATGGCAATGCGCTTATTCGGAACTTTATTTTTGTGACACCTTTTGGCCCGACTTCGATAAAGAAGAACTCTACAAGGCCATTTGGGAATATCAACAAAGGGAACGCCGATTCGGCAAAACCAGTGAACAGATCAGCTAATATAACTCGAAACATCAAATTATAACATAAATGCATTATCGTATTTCCTTTATATTCATAACGTTTGTCTGCCTGTGCTGCTTTGCGACAACAGGCATTGCGCAAAATGCTAACACTGATGAAGACTCGAAACCTGTCATCTTATACTCCGGAACACCCAAAAAGTATGAGATAGCAGATATTAAAGTCGAAGGCGTAAAGAATTATGAAGACTATGTATTGATTGGACTATCCGGACTATCGGTAGGACAAACAATTACTGTGCCGGGTGACGAAATTACTGGAGCAATCAAACGTTATTGGCGTCATGGTTTGTTCTCAAACGTACAAATCACAGCCGAGAAAATTGAAGGCGACAAAATCTGGTTAAAAATCAGTCTGACACAACGCCCGCGTATCGCAGATGTGCGCTATCATGGTGTGAAGAAGTCGGAACGTACCGATCTTGAAAGCAAGCTGGGAATGGTAAAAGGTATGCAGATTACTCCGAATACCGTAGACCGTGCCAAGACATTAATCAAACGTTATTTCGACGATAAGGGATTCAAAAATGCAGAAGTAATCATCTCGCAGAAAGACGATCCATCCAGCGAAAATCAGGTAATCGTCGACATTGATATCGACAAAAAAGAAAAAATCAAAGTACACGAAATACAAATCGTTGGTAATCATGCAATCAAGGCTTCCAAGCTGAAGAAAGTAATGAAGAAAACCAATGAGAAAGGTAAACTTCGTAACTTGTTCCGCACCAAGAAATTCGTGCCGGAGAACTTCGAGGCAGATAAGCAACTGATTATCGACAAATATAATGAGTTGGGATACCGTGATGCAATGATTGTAAAAGACAGCGTTTCACAGTATGACGAAAAGACTGTAAACGTTTATTTGAATATAGACGAGGGACAGAAATATTATCTGCGTAACGTTACATGGGTAGGTAACACTCTCTATCCGTCAGAACAGTTGAACTTCCTGCTCCGCATGAAGAAAGGTGACGTATACAACCAGAAGTTATTGAACGAACGTGTTTCTACAGATGATGACGCTATCGGTAACTTATATTACAACAACGGTTACCTGTTCTATAACCTCGACCCGGTAGAAGTAAATATCGTTGGCGACTCTATCGACCTCGAAATGAGAATCTATGAAGGCCGTCAGGCTACTATCAATAAGATCAAAATCAGTGGTAATGACCGTTTGTATGAAAACGTTGTTCGCCGTGAACTTCGTATTCGTCCGGGACAATTGTTCAGCAAAGAAGACTTGATGCGTTCTTTGCGTGAAATTCAGCAGATGGGACACTTTGACCCGGAAAAACTGCAACCGGATATTCAACCGGATCCGATGAACGGAACTGTTGACATAGGTTTGCCTTTGACTTCCAAAGCTAACGACCAGGTGGAATTCTCTGCAGGTTGGGGACAGACGGGTATTATCGGTAAGTTGAGCTTGAAGTTTACCAACTTCTCTGTAGCCAACTTGTTGCACCCGGGTGAAAACTATCGTGGTATCCTTCCGCAAGGTGATGGTCAGACATTGACTATCAGCGGACAGACGAACGCTAAATACTACCAATCATACAGTATTTCATTCTTCGATCCATGGTTTGGCGGTAAACGTCCGAATTCATTCTCTGTATCGGCATTCTTCTCTGTACAGACAGATATCAGTAGCCGTTACTACAACTCTAGCTACTTCAATAACTACTATAACAGTATGTATAGTGGCTACGGTGGTTATGGTATGTACAACTATGGTAACTATAACAACTACGAAAACTATTATGACCCTGATAAATCTATCAAGATGTGGGGACTTTCCGTAGGTTGGGGTAAACGTCTGAAATGGCCGGATGACTATTTCACTCTTTCCGCAGAATTAGCTTACCAACGTTATAACTTGAGCGACTGGCAATACTTCCCGGTCACCAACGGTAAATGTAATGACCTTAGTATTTCATTGACTTTGGCTCGTAACTCTATTGACAACCCAATCTTCCCTCGTTCGGGTTCAGATTTCTCACTGTCAGTTCAGTTCACACCGCCTTACTCGTTGATGGACGGTAAAGACTATAAGGGATATTACAGCAACCCTGAAACAGGTAGCATTACCCAGGACAACATGAATAAGCTTCATAAATGGATAGAATACCACAAATGGAAATTCAAAGGCAAAACATATACTCCGCTGATGGATCCGGTTGCTCATCCTAAATGTCTGGTATTAATGACACGTACGGAATTCGGTCTGTTAGGTCACTATAACCAATACAAGAAATCTCCGTTCGGCACATTCGATGTAGGTGGTGACGGTATGACCGGTTATTCAACTTATGCAACTGAAAGTATCGCTTTGCGTGGTTACGAAAACAGCTCATTAACACCATACGGTTCTGAAGGTTATGCCTATGCACGTCTCGGTATCGAATTGAGATATCCGTTGATGCTGGAAACAAGTACCAACATTTATGTGTTAGGTTTCCTTGAAGCAGGTAACGCATGGCATGATATCAAGAAATTCAATCCATTCGAGTTGAAACGTTCTGCCGGTGTCGGTGTTCGTATCTTCCTTCCGATGATTGGTATGATGGGTATTGACTGGGGTTACGGTTTCGACAAAGTATTTGGTTCTAAACAATATGGAGGAAGCCAGTTCCACTTTATCTTAGGACAAGAATTCTAATGTATCATCAAAAACTAAACGTTATGAGAAAGTCTGTTCTATTAATCATGATGCTATTTGCTGTCAGCATGGCAGCAAATGCACAGAAATTTGCACTGATCGATACGGAATATATTATGAAGAATATTCCGGCAGCTCAAAGCGCTAATGAGCAAATGCAAGAAGCTACGAAAAAATACCAGAGTGAAGTAGAAGCTCTGGCTAAAGAAGCACAGAAGATGTTCCAGGATTACCAGGCAAAATCTTCCACTCTTTCTGCCGCACAAAAAACAAAGACAGAAGATGCAATCGTAGCGAAGGAAAAAGAAGCAGCCGAGCTGAAGCGCAACTACTTCGGTCCGGAAGGCGAATTAGCCAAGATGAGAGACAAGTTGATTACTCCGATTCAGGATGATATTTATGAAGCAGTGAAAGCTATATCACAGCAACATGGATATGATATGGTAATTGACAGAGCCTCTGCTACAGGTATAATATTTGCAAATCCACGCATAGATATTAGTGATGAAATCCTAAGAAAATTAGGATATTCAAATTAATTTCATACATTTGCAGCTGGAAATAACTAAAAATCATTCAAATAAATTATAGAACTATGCTAAAAAAAATTGCACTTGTAATGTTGCTTGCACTCCCAATGGGTGTATTTGCACAGAACCTGAAATTCGGCCACATTAATGCACAGGAAATCATCACTGTGATGCCGGAATTCACCAAAGCTCAAAATGATATTCAGACTTTAGAAAAACAACTTACTGCCGAACTACAGAGAACGCAGGAAGAATTCAACAAGAAATATCAGGAATTCCAACAAGCTATCGCTAAGGATTCTCTTCCTCCTAACATCGCTGAAAGAAGACAGAAAGAGTTGCAGGATATGATGCAGAGACAAGAGCAATTCCAACAGGATGCTCAACAACAAATGCAGAAAGCTCAAAATGATGCAATGGCTCCTATCTACCAGAAGTTGGACAATGCTATCAAAGCAGTAGGTGCTGCTGAAGGCGTGGTCTATATCTTCGACCTGGCAAGAACTTCGATTCCTTACGTGAACGAATCACAGAGCATCAACTTGACTAACAAGGTAAAAGCAAATCTTGGTATCAAATAAGATCTGACCAAGAATAAAGAAATACCAAAAGGGAAAGAGAAAGAAGGATCATCTTCTTTCTCTTTCCCTTTTTTTGGTGTACATTTGCGTATATAAATCAAGTTTGTCATGAAGCAACATCTATCCCATACGCCCGGCCCAATCGGAGTATTCGACTCCGGCTACGGAGGTCTGACCATCTTAGACAAGATTAGAGAAGTATTACCGGAATATGATTATATCTATTTGGGAGATAATGCACGTGCCCCCTATGGGACACGTTCTTTCGAAGTCGTATACGAATTTACCCGGCAAGCCGTCAACAAACTGTTTGATATGGGATGCCATCTGGTTATATTAGCTTGCAATACTGCTTCCGCCAAAGCCTTGCGCAGCATTCAGATGAATGATTTACCCCAAATCGATCCTGCCCGCCGTGTGCTCGGAGTCATCCGCCCCACTGTAGAATGTGTTGGAGAGATTAGCAAGAATCAGCATATCGGCGTACTGGCAACAGCAGGCACCATCAAATCCGAATCGTATCCATTAGAAATACATAAACTGTTTCCTGAAATTCAAGTCAGCGGGACAGCATGTCCGATGTGGGTATCCTTAGTTGAGAATAACGAATCACAAGACGAAGGAGCAGACTATTTTATCCGGAAGTACATCGACCAATTACTGTCAAAGGATCCTCAAATAGATACTGTCATCCTCGGATGTACCCACTTCCCCATACTCCTACCTAAAATCCGGCAATACATTCCGGATCATATCAGTATAATTGCACAAGGAGAGTATGTTGCAGAAAGCCTGAAAGACTATCTGAAAAGACATCCCGAAATGGATGCCAAATGTACCAAGAATGGCAACTGCCAGTTTTACACGACCGAAGCGGAGGAAAAGTTTTCAGAATCGGCCTCTACTTTCCTTAAACAGCAGATTAGCGTAAAACATATCACACTCGAATAATTTTTAAGAAAATAAATAACCATTTCTCTCTCTTTTTTGTTATATTTGTAGATAACAACCCCTAATAAGTAAGATCATGAAAGAAGAAGATTATAGCAAGGCAATAGAAGTATTCTCCGGATCCCCCTGGGAAGCCGAGATCATTAAAGGGTTATTAGAAAGCAACAATATCCGTTGTGTAATCAAAGATGGAATTATGGGGACATTAGCACCCTATATCGCTCCTTCCGTATCCGTCCTCGTGACAGAGGAAGAATACGAAGCAGCCACCGAGCTAATCAGAAGTCGGGACGAGAAAGGTAGCGATTGATACGGTCCAGTCCTTCTTTGATATTCTCCAATGAGTTTGCATAGGAGAAGCGTACATATCCTTCACCTCCCGTACCAAAGTCCACCCCGGGAGTAATGCCGACATGCGCATGTTCGAGTACATCGAATGCAAAGCGATAAGAGTCGGTTGTAAATTTACGTGCGTTGGCAAAAATGTAAAATGCTCCTTGAGGTTCTACTTTAATCTCAAACCCCATTTCCCGAAGACGAGTAATCATGTACCGGCGACGCTCATCATAAATCTGCTTCATCCGTTCCACATCCGAATCAGCCTGCCGCAATGCTGCAATCCCAGCCTGTTGGGCAACGCTGGACGCACAAATAAATAGATTTTGCTGCAACTTCTGCAAAGAACGCATACAAGATTTAGGAGCTATCAAATAGCCCAGTCGAAGACCTGTCATCGCAAAACGTTTAGAAAATCCGTTCAAGACAAAAGCCTGATCGGTATATTCAAGAATGCTGTGCGCACGTCCTTCATAGACAAGTCCATGATAAATCTCATCCGAAATAACAGGAACTCCCAATGCTGCCACTTCTCTTAAGAATTTTTCATCCAGCAACATTCCGGTCGGATTCATCGGAGAATTGATAAAGATAGCCGCTGTATGTGGATTCACACATTTACGAATAGCTTCTATGTCGTATTGCAGATATTCTTTAGACAAAGGAACCAAAACGGGTTTAGCCTGGGTAGCCAACACAAAATTACGGTAACAAGCGTATCCCGGATTGGAAAGAATCACTTCACTATCCGTATTACAGAGCAACATCAACGCAAGAAGAATGGATGGAGAAGAGCCGGAAGTCACCACAATGCAATCCGGATCTACCGTCACTCCATATTCCCGTAGATAAAAAGCAGCAATTTCCCGCCGGAGTTCCGGGTCTCCCAAAGAATGTGTATAGTGAGTAAGATGACGATCATAAGCCGCTTTTGCTGCTTCCGACACACAAGACGGTACATCAAAATCGGGTTCACCAACTTCCAAATGAATAATATCAACACCTTGTTTCTGTAATTCGTTTGCCCTCTCCAACACATCCATTACGATGAAGGAGGTCATCTGTTCTACTTGTGGATTTGTATGTTTCATTGTTTATCTTTTCTCTATCTAGCTGCAAAGATAATTCTTTTTAGCCTGTTTTGGTAGCATATCGGCAAAAAGCTCTATATTTGTGCTTTCAAATCGTTAGTAAGGATGAAACAGGAATTTACACGAATCGCAGTAAAAGTAGGAAGCAATGTATTAACACGCCGCGACGGAACGCTGGACGTTACCCGTATGTCGGCACTTGTTGACCAGATAGCGGAATTACACAAGTCCGGGGTAGAAATCATTTTGATTTCTTCGGGAGCTGTTGCTTCCGGACGCAGTGAAGTGCATCCGCAGAAAAAACTCGATAGTGTAGATCAGCGCCAATTATTTTCTGCTGTGGGTCAGGCCAAACTAATCAACCGTTACTACGAACTTTTCCGTGAGCACAATATACCTGTCGGCCAGGTACTGACAACGAAGGAAAGTTTTGGAACTCGCCGCCATTATCTGAATCAGAAAAATTGCATGACGGTAATGCTTGAAAATAATGTCATTCCTATTGTCAACGAAAACGATACAATTTCCGTCAGCGAGCTGATGTTCACCGATAATGATGAATTGTCCGGACTCATCGCTTCGATGATGGATACGCAGGCACTCATTATCCTAAGTAATATTGATGGGATTTACAATGGTTCTCCTTCCGATCCAAACTCTTCTGTTATCCGGGAGATCGGTCACGGCAAAGACTTATCCAACTATATTCAGACAACTAAGTCCAGTTTCGGACGGGGGGGGATGTTGACGAAAACCAATATTGCCCGCAAAGTTGCTGATGAAGGAATTACAGTGATTATTGCCAACGGGAAGCGGGATAATATTCTGGTAGATTTATTACAGCATCCTGAAGAAACTCTTTGTACACGTTTTATACCATCAGACGAACCGGTATCCAGCGTCAAAAAGTGGATTGCCCATAGCGAAGGTTTTGCCAAAGGGGAAATTCACATAAATGAATGCGCTACAGAAGTTCTAAACTCTGAAAAAGCTGTCAGCATCCTCCCGATTGGAATCACTCATATTGAAGGTGAATTTGAGAAAGATGACATTGTACGTATCATGGACTTTCAAGGAAACCAGGTTGGCGTTGGAAAAGTGAACTGTGACTCCAAACAGGCACAAGAAGCGATTGGCAAGCATGGAAAGAAACCAGTAGTACATTATGACTATCTATACATTGAATAATTAATAATAAGAATTTCTGTTTTATCCGATTTTAGACTAAAATTAGCTTGTTTCTGTACGGTTTTCACCACAGAGTACACAGAGGTGAATCTTGTTCATGACTGCACGGTAATAAACTGTTTCAGCCTATTCTAGCAAGGGGATATTCTCACTGCAATGAGAAAAAGTTCTCATTGTAATGAGTATTTCTTCTCATCCCTATGAGTATTTTTTCTCATAGGGATAAGTATAGTTGAGAATGTTTACGGAAGTTTTTTTGAATTATAATTGTATGAGTTTACCTCATTTCTGCACCCAAATGAAGCTCTTATTCAGGTAGAATATTAGCTTCTTTAGTGAAGATAAGCGTTTTTATTTTCAGTTATATAATGTATTATAGATAGACATCTGCAACATAAATACAGGGACTTTATTTGCAAAAAACTATTAATAGCAGTATATTTGCCCTCTAAACAAACAATATAATCCCCATGCTACTAAAACATTGGAACCTTATACTCATATTTTTAACATTCTCAATTATATCTTGTGAGAGCAGTAAGAATGAACCTGAAGTAAACAGTACACCGTCATTTCCTGTCGGCAGAGAGTTTAATGTCAGTTTAAACATAGCTCCTTTTCTTGAAGTAGCCGAACAACCTTTAAGCCGTTCCACCTCCACGGTGGCTGACGGAATATATGCAGTTAATGTTTTTTGGAAAGGAAAAGGACTGACTTCTTTTCAGCCCTATGCTTCAGGCCTTTTCGATAATCCATATCGAGTAGAAATCGGGTTAATCGAAGGATATGTGTATCGCTTTGACTGCAGCTTCCTGGGATATAAAGACCGCCCATATTATACAATACAAAGTGACAGCATACTTTATGGACTTCCTTTTTCATCTACTCTGCAGAAAGAGGTGAACGGGTTAGTCAACAACGATCTAAAGATTTCAATCAATCCCCTGAATATCAATGGGGCATTTCACCAACATATTTACAAAGGAGAAATGCATATAAAATGCGATAGTATTAGTACTCACCCTACCGTCAAACGCTTTTTCGGCAGTGAGCAATTGGACTTTTCAAATCCCAATATGAATACCTCCGTTTCAATGACATTGAAACGTGCTTATTATTCTATACAATTCGTTACAGACGAACTTGCACCGGGTGACTCCATCAAAATTAAAGCAGCGGACGTTGCTCCATTTTATCTACTATATTCCAAAGATGGAACATCCCGGACGGAGGAACGAATTATCTCTATGTACGATATATCCGACTATTATACGGCCAAACTTAAGGAAGAAGAAACAATCGCTTTCACTATTTCCTACCGCCCCGCCAATGAAGAGAAATGGTATTCTCTATATACCAATCAGAGTATTAAAATGAAAAGAAACAAAAAGAACATAGTCAAAATAGTTAAGATAGATGAGCATATAGGGGATGCTACTATCTCTTTTGGTGAAGAAGCAGAAATGGAAGAATCAGAACAAGAAATAGGGAAATAATTATCATACTCAACAACTACTAAAAAAGATTCATATGAAAATCAAACATCTTATGATCGCAGGCTGTCTATTCACAGCTTTTACTCTACAATCATGTATTAAGGAGAAAGATCTGTATCAGGCACCTCCTACTACGTATTCCGAACTTAACTTACAACTGGACGGAGACTACCTCTCAACCGAACTGCCCATGGCACGCGCTACAACTCCAACCAAAATTAATGAAAGTGAAACATTAGTGGGAATCGCCATTACCATGACACCCAAAGAGGGACAGAATCCATCTTCAAAACCATACGCTTATGGTATTTTCCAGTTAGACAAGGCGAAAGATCCCAATAACCTAAAAATAAAAGTTATTGATGGATACACTTATCGCATCTCTTGCTCTATGATTGCAAATGCAAAGGACTCAATCATAAAAGACGAAAAAGGCTTCTTCGGAGCCCCTTTCGATTTGGAACGTAGCGGAAAGATCAAAGGGGAATGCCTGAACAAATTCCTGACTGCCGAACAAGCAGATGGAATCAAATTCTTATACAATATTGAAAACCCGAGAATACAAACGAGAAACGGATCACAAGACGCCTGCAACCGTCCGTTCATCGAACGTTATCATGGATTAAACGATAAAGTGGAAGTAACAGATGGTATGCAAAATCACATCATGCTCTATCGCCGTTTTTTCGGAGTAAAATTCAAACAAACAGGTTTAGAGAAAGGACGTCTTAGAATAAAACTTGAAGACGCACCAAGCATCTATTTGAATGCTAATGCAGATATTCATAAGACTGTTGAATCTGAATTAAAAATGGTCAGCATGAGAAATCTCACTGCCAATATACCTACTGGTGATAATCAACATTTAACAGAGAATGTAAAAGTGGAAGTATTTTGGGAAGAGACTCCAGGAGCAGAAGAAAAGACAATCATCAGTAGCAGTATCACATTCAAGAGAAACTATACCCATTCTATCGCACTAACCAATATCGAACATATAGGAACACCTAGTGACATAGGAATTGAAGTCGAATCAGGAGAAATGGGAGAAGATATTGAACAAGACATTCCATGGCAATGAGATAATGCCAAATAGGAGTTCGAATAACAAGCACTATATAAATATAGTGCATAAATGAAAAATACGAGATTCAGAATTGAGTCTCGTATTTTTTTAGTATTAATCTTGTAAAAACCCCAGTGAATAAGTAAAGAGCAACATTTATTTCTATTTTCAACAAGTTTTATTCACATCATTCACTATATTTGCATAGTTTATCTTTCCATTTAATGCAAAAAAGGAGCAAATGACTACAAATTTAAACGAGACCTTTGCCGCTGTACAAGTAGCAAGTCGGGAATTAGCCCTGCTGAATGATGATGTCATCAATCAGATTTTAAATGCAGTAGCTGACGCAGCAATTGCAGAAACACCTTTCATTCTTTCAGAGAACGAAAAAGACCTCGCACGGATGGACAAAAATGATCCGAAGTACGATCGGTTGAAACTGACGGAAGAACGTTTGAAAGGTATTGCCGCAGATACACGCAATGTAGCAACACTCCCCTCTCCTTTGGGTAAAGTGTTGAAAGAGAGTGTTCGTCCCAATGGAATGAAGCTGACGAAAGTCAGCGTTCCTTTCGGAGTCATAGGAATCATTTATGAAGCGCGCCCTAATGTTAGCTTTGATGTTTTCTCCCTTTGTCTGAAGAGCGGAAATGCCTGCATATTGAAAGGAGGAAGTGACGCCGATTGTTCCAACCGGGCCATCATCAGTGTGATTCACAAAGTATTGAAAAAGTTCAAAATCAATCCGCACATTGTAGAATTACTTCCGGCTGATAGAGAGGCTACGGCAGCATTATTGAATGCTGTGGGCTACGTAGACTTGATTATCCCCAGAGGCAGCAGCAGTCTTATTCATTTCGTACGCGAGAATGCAAGGATTCCTGTCATTGAAACAGGGGCAGGTATCTGTCACACTTACTTCGATGAATTTGGGGATACAAACAAGGGAGCAGACATTATTCATAATGCTAAGACACGTAGAGTTAGCGTATGCAATGCATTGGATTGCACCATTATACATGAGAAGAGACTGGCCGACCTCTCTCTGATTTGCGAGAAACTAAAAGACAGCCGTGTCATTATTTATGCTGATCCGCAAGCTTACCAGGCATTGGAAGGCCACTATCCTGCCGAGCTCTTGGAACATGCAAAAGCAGAAAGCTTCGGCACGGAGTTTCTGGATTATAAAATGGCTGTCAAGACTGTAAAGAGCTTCGAAGATGCCTTAGGACATATTCAGGAAAACAGTTCTAAACATAGCGAGTGTATTGTTACCGAGAACGGGGAACGTGCAGCTTTATTCACCAGAATCGTGGACGCAGCTTGCGTATACACCAATGTGTCTACCGCTTTCACTGACGGGGCACAATTCGGATTAGGAGCCGAAATCGGAATCAGCACGCAAAAGCTACACGCACGCGGTCCGATGGGACTGGAGGAAATCACTTCTTACAAATGGGTCATTGAAGGAGATGGACAAACGAGAAGAAATTGAAAATTGAGAATTAAGAATTAAAAAATAAATGATATGAAGAAATTTACTTGTGTACAGGACATTGGCGATTTAAAATCAGCCCTTGCAGAAGCATTCGAAATCAAAAAAGAGCGCTTCAAATATGTAGAACTGGGACGAAACAAGACTTTAATGATGATCTTCTTCAACTCTAGTTTACGTACCCGCCTCAGCACACAGAAAGCTGCCATCAATTTGGGAATGAATGTAATGGTACTGGATATCAATCAAGGTGCATGGAAATTGGAAACTGAACGTGGCGTAATTATGGATGGTGATAAACCGGAACATATATTAGAAGCCATTCCGGTTATGGGATGCTATTGTGATATCATTGGAGTACGCTCTTTTGCCCGTTTTGAAGACCGTGACTTTGACTATCAGGAAACTATTATCAATCAATTCATCCAATACTCCGGACGTCCTGTCTTTTCGATGGAAGCGGCAACACGCCACCCATTGCAGAGCTTTGCCGACCTGATTACCATCGAGGAATACAAGAAAACAGCACGTCCCAAAGTAGTTATGACCTGGGCTCCTCATCCACGTCCATTGCCACAGGCTGTTCCTAATTCCTTTGCTGAATGGATGAATGCAACGGATTACGAATTTGTCATCACTCATCCCGAAGGTTATGAGCTTGATCCGCAATTTGTAGGTAATGCAAAAGTAGAATATGACCAGATGAAGGCTTTCGAAGGAGCCGACTTCATATATGCCAAGAACTGGGCTGCTTATTCTGGCGACAACTATGGACAGATATTAAGCAAAGATCGTGATTGGACTGTCAGCGACCGCCAAATGGCAGTTACCAACAATGCTTATTTCATGCATTGTCTTCCGGTTCGTAGAAATATGATTGTGACAGACGATGTCATTGAAAGTCCGCAATCTATTGTGATTCCGGAAGCTGCCAACCGTGAAATCTCGGCAACTGTCGTTCTGAAAAGATTATTGGAAGGACTGAAATAACCCCAAAAATAAAGTGCTGATAAATCAGCACTTTATTTCTCTATTTCTTTACCTGCTTCCTCCCAGGAATTAAATCCCTTATCAAGCTCAAAGACTTTATATCCCTTCTCGCTCAAAATTGCCGCAGCCTTCTTGCTTCGTTTTCCACTGCGACAATATACAGCCACCGGTTTGTCTTTTTGCAACAAAGAATCAGCCATTGAAGCAAAAGAGTCATCCATCACATTGATGTTGATCGTCTTCGTGATATGCCCCTCCGAATATTCCGCAAGTGTACGAACATCCAGACGTTGTATATCCTCATTCTGAATAAGAGAATCAAACTCCTCTACATTCATTGATTGAAAATCCCCTTTCTGCTGACAAGAGAAAAGGGAAGAGAGAAATAAAAATATTCCCACGATTAATTGATTCAATTTAAACATATACACTCCATTATTCAATTCTGTCCCGGAGTATAGTCAAACCCGGGATCACAATACTTATCAGATTCTATCGGAGAGCCATCCTTATCGTACGTATAATATTTAAATTTAATCTTTATCGTCCGACCCGGATTCTCTTCATCTATATATTGCGCCAAAGGAACAGAAATGTAAGCACGCCGATTATAGTATTCTCCATCACTGTTCGCATCATGGTATAACAACATATTCACAATGCCATTTGTTTTAAGTTCGGACACATCTTCCACTATACCGAAAACATGTCCCTTGCCCGTACTGACCTTGAGATTCAAAATCATATTCAGATAATCCCTTCCAAGCCAGATACTGACCATCTCTACCGGATCCAGCTTTATACCGTCCTTGTAAACCGGATCATCTTCCGGTTTAGGTACCGGCGTTATGAGCGATTGCAAAGAATATATAGTAGCGGTGTTCTCACCGGAAAGCACCTCATAGTTACTCATTACACGTCGGGAAGTGTTTGGAGAGATAGTAGAACCCGTACGGTCTTCCGAAACAGTCAAGACTTCTCCCTTATCAGGAATAAGCGTTTGTATGCGACCGTCTTCTCCGGCCTCTACAGTCACAAATTCCAGTTTCACCGAAGGATAATAATAGTCATCATCTCCACAGGCAGTCATCAGGAAAAGCAATCCCCACAACCAAACAACATGTAATTTTCTTCTTTTCATCGGCAAGCTGCTAAATAATTAACTAACGGATTGGAATACATTAATAACAACTTCTCACGCAAAAAGTCTTCATCCTTATTCGGAATCTTGATCTTTGCTAATTGTTGTTCAATATAGTTCATAAACTGCAGTTTCTCTTCTTCCGTGTAATTGGACGCGAATTCCGTTGTGCCATTCAGCCAATCATACGCCACATAATTTCCCGGATATATCCGGTAATTACGATGGATGCGGCGATCAAGACAGGCAGAAATACGGGCAAACAAATCCGGTTTCGGCAACGAACGGTCCAAGCCTTGCAAGTCATCATTCAAACAAGGAGCAACCTGAAAATGTACCCTGCCTTTATATCCGAAAAGACCTGTCTGCATATTAATCAAATCGTCCTGTGTCGTCTTTTTATATCCTTCGATGTCTCTCTTCAGCTGAAACTCTTGCGCTTTCAGAAAATCACACGGATCATATTCGTATGAAATAGCAAGCGGAGCAATATTCATTTCCATCAGGCGGTCTATCAAATCGCCTTCACCTCCCATTGCCAACATTTTCAATACACTGTCTTGTGTACGGTCATTCGAATCTTTTGCACGTCCTTCACGCTGCGCAATCCAAATAGACTGATTCTTCTCTGAAATGGTGTAATGCATATAACGGGACATACGCGCTGAAGATTCCAACATTTGCCGCATGGTCAACGCCCGCTGCACAATAAATGATTTATTGACACGCACCAGTTTCTTAATCCAGGGATAAATAAGCAAATTGTCGCCAATCGCAATTTCTACCGTATCCATTCCCTGGTCAATCAACAAAATAGAGAGAAAGCCCGAATCAAGAATAATGTCTCTATGATTCGATATATACGTATAAGCTTTGCTTTTATCCGGTATGGCGGTATGATCCAGTGTCAGTCCGGCAGTATGATCTGCCGCTATCTTCCACAAAATGCCATAGCAAAATGCCTCCTGAAAATCAAGCTTAGTCTTACAGGCACGCATTTTTTGCGCCAGAAGTTCAAATGGAACGTTCGGTATAGCACCGGTAGCAGCTTTCTGAAAAGCCGGATCGGCAATCAGTTCCTCAAAGATTTGAGGAAGTTCCTCATCATTGTAAGGACGAATTTCATTAAACTCTGTCAGATCCATAAGTCTCAAGTATTATGTGCTCAAGTATTAAGTAATAAGTATAAAGTATTAGACTGCGTACAAACCGCATGGTTAATACTTTATACTTGATACTTAATACCTAAAACTTGTTTTCAATAATATCAGTCATCACATCCTTTATATCCAGTCCGGCTGCACGCACTTGCTGGGGAATAAAACTGGTAGTAGTCATTCCCGGAGTAGTATTTACTTCGAGAAGATTCAGTTTTTCACCGGCAGTTATAATGTAATCTACACGGATAATGCCGGAACAACCTAATATATCATAGATAGCTGAAGTCAGCATCTGTACGCGTTTGGTCAATTCATCCGAGATACGCGCAGGAGTGATTTCATCTACCTGTCCATTATATTTAGCATCATAATCAAAGAACTCATTGTGCGTCACTACTTCCGTAGGTGGAAAGATGACCGACTTCTCTTTTGTCTTATAACAGCCGCAAGTCAGTTCCGTTCCGTCCATAAACGCTTCAACAATCACCTCTTCCGCTTCTCCGAAAGCTTTAACAATGGCCGGTTGTATTTGTTCTTTTGTCTTCACTTTCGTAACTCCGAAACTCGAACCTCCCAGACTAGGCTTGATAAAACAAGGCAGGCCAATCTTTTCCACTACTTCCTCGTCAGAAACCGATTGTCCCCGGCGCAACAACAATGATTCGGCAATGCGCACTCCAAAAGCCTTCAGATATTGATTGCAGGTAAACTTGTCATAAGTAATGGCAGCCGCCAACACTCCACAACAGGAATACGGAATACGCATCATATCAAAATAGCCTTGCAGCCTGCCATCCTCACCCGGCGTACCGTGGATGGTGATATAAGCAAAGTCGAACACAACCTTTTCCGTTCCGTTCGTAAAACTAAAGTCGTTTCTATCCACCGGCACTTTGTTTCCGTCCGGTAATTGTACTTCCCAGCGACGGCCTTCCATCTCCACGATATACAAATTATACTTTTCCTTATCAATAAAGGAATAAATACCCTGTGCGCTACGCAGGGAAACTACGATTTCAGAGGTATCTCCTCCTGCTACGATAGCGATGTTGCGTTTCATTCTAATTCTCTATTACTTATATAGCCTCTCCACTTCTCGATAAGCCGGCTCATGTCATCCGGAAGTTCGGAAGTAAAATACATCTCTTCACCTGTGACGGGATGCACAAACCCCAACGTCATAGCATGCAAAGCCTGTCGGGGACAAGTGTCAAAGCAATTATTTACAAACTGTTTGTATTTACTAAAATGGGTTCCTTTCAGTATCTCATGACCGCCATAGCGTTCGTCATTGAACAACACATGACCGATATGTTTCATGTGGACACGAATCTGATGAGTACGTCCTGTCTCAAGTATACATTCCACAAGGGTTACGTATCCCAGTCTTTCCAGTACGCGGTAGTGTGTCACGGCATGTTTGCCCACTGTCGGATCGGACATCACCGCCATTTGCATCCGGTCTCTCGGATTACGGGCAATATTACCGACAATCGTTCCTTCATCCTGTTCCACAACACCCCACACCAAAGCACGATATTTGCGTTTGGTAGTCTTATTAAAAAATTGAATTCCCAGATTTGTTTTGGCATCCGGTGTCTTGGCAATCACCAGTAAGCCTGAAGTATCTTTATCGATGCGATGAACAAGTCCCACGTGCGGGTCATTGGCATCATAATCCGGTATATCCTTCATGTGCCAGGCCAGCGCATTGACCAGCGTGCCGTGATAGTTTCCGTGTCCCGGATGCACGACCAATCCCGCCGGTTTATTCACAACCATCAGATAAGGGTCTTCATAAACGATAGTAAGGGGAATATTTTCAGGAATAATTTCATTTTCATAACGGGGACGGTCCATCATCACCGTAATGACATCCAGCGGTTTCACTTTGTAGCTACTCTTCACCGGTTTGCCATTGGCCATAACGAATCCGTCTTCGGCAGCCTTCTGAATACGGTTGCGCGAAGCATTGACAATACGTTCGAACAGATATTTGTCGACTCTGACCATCGCCTGTCCCTTGTCTACAACCACGCGGAAGTGTTCGTAAAGCTGGGATTCGTCACCGACAGGTTCTATATCATCCAAATCATTCTCCAGTTCATCCGGAAGTTCTTCCTCTATCATGCGAGTCCGTTTCTGTTATTTATCTATTAAAACCAACTATCATCTTGAGCAGGTGATGATTCCGACGTAACCGGTTTCTCCGTATCCACGGAAACATCGACCGAGTCCTCTTCTTCCGACATATCACCGGAGCCGTCTCCCACCATCAATGTCAAAGAAGCTCCCAAAGGAATCTTTTCTCCGGCAGCCAACTGACGTCCCTGATACTTCACGCCGTACACCCAGTCTTTCTCACCATTTACCAATTGAATCTGATTCAGTTTAAAACCGGCATTCAGTAACTTGGCCTGTGCCTGGCGGAGCGAGCTGTTGTCCGCCACATCGGGAATGGCACGTAAAGGGACATCCAGCGTATTGACTGTCAGGTATACTGTACGTCCTTCCTTCACTTTTTCACCGGCTCCCGGTTTCAGTTCAAGAATGATACCCGCTGCTTTATCTTTAACATATTTGGTATCAGAAATCACATATACCAGACCGTGATTCCGAAACATCTTCGTAGCTTCTTCCACTGTCATTCCCTTCACATCGGGAACTACCACGCTTTCACCATGATGTGTATGTATATCAAGCCATTTCAACACACCAAATATCATCACTACCGCCACCACAATCATGGCGATAATATTCACCCAGAAATATTTATTGGTTTTAAAAGAAAAGAATTCTTTAATAGTCATACGCATTGCTGTTAATATGCGCCAAAGATACGACAAAATAGTTGAACTTTTAAAAAGTAGGCGATGAAAAATGTCCCTACCTATTATGCAAAGACGCTTATCATCGCCAGAATTGCTGCAACTATAATCCCCACTCCTATAGATTTCAACAACCTTATCATAATGATACGGGTTTTCAAGTCCCGGATATACTCTACCATCGCGTATGTTCGTTTATGAGTTTTATTTAATCTCACAAAGAAAAGCAAAAAGTCATAAATAAGAGCAAACAATACCGCTTTTTAACATACTATCCCCTTGAAAAACAGAGAAACAAAAAAGGCGAAGATTAAATTCTCCGCCTTTTTTGTTTCCTGATGACAAGTGATTATCACTTTTGTCCGTTGTACTCATCAGAAACAGTCAGTTTCTTTCTGCCTTTCGCACGACGAGCAGCTAATACTCTACGACCATTAGCCGATGCCATTCTCTCACGGAAACCGTGTTTGTTCTTTCTCTTTCTGTTAGAGGGTTGAAATGTTCTTTTCATTACTGTATCTTGTTTTTATGTTATTATTCTACGTAATCGGGCTGCAAAAATAGGCACTTTTTTTAAATTAACCAAGAGATAACTCATTTTTGCTCAAAAGTTTTTGTGTTTTTTACCGATTTAGATTACTTTTGCAGTCGAATTCCTGCGAAAACAATTAAATAACAATAATATAATAAGAAAAATAGCAGTATGATTAATGCTCAAGACATCAAAAACGGAACTTGTATCCGTATGGACGGAAAGCTCTATTTCTGTGTAGAATTCCTGCATGTAAAACCAGGTAAAGGTAACACTTTTATGCGTACTAAACTGAAAGATGTAGTTAGCGGATACGTTCTCGAACGCCGTTTCAACATCGGTGAAAAGTTGGAAGATGTACGTGTAGAACGTCGTCCATACCAATTTTTGTATAAAGAAGGAGAAGATTATATCTTTATGAACCAAGAAACATTCGATCAACATCCTATCGCTCACGATCTGATTAATGGTGTTGACTTCCTGCTCGAAGGTTCAGTATTGGAAGTTGTTTCTGATGCTTCTACTGAAACTGTACTTTATGCAGACATGCCGATCAAGGTTCAGATGAAGGTGACTTACACAGAACCGGGCATGAAAGGTGATACAGCTACTAACACACTGAAACCTGCAACTGTGGAATCAGGTGCAACAGTACGTGTTCCGTTGTTCATCAGCGAGGGTGAAACAATCGAAATCGATACTCGTGACGGTTCTTACGTAGGACGTGTGAAAGCATAATTTGCAAGAACATATAAAAATAGCCGGGAGTCCAAGGACTTCCGGCTATTTTTATATGTTCTTGCAGTTCTATTATTTATATCCTGCAGCTTTCGCAATTCTTTTAGGAATTTCTGTATTATCAATCTTCTCACCAAACAGTTGAGAACCTGCACCAATAGCAAATACAGGAACATAACCTGCAGAGTGTCCGCCACTTACCCATCCTATCATAGCTATTTCATCCATCACTTCTTTCGCACGTGCAGCCATCGGCTCGCTCTTAGAGTACATACTTTCAGCAAATACAACTTTATTCTTCACGAATGATTTCTCAAACTCATCACGCAACGTTTTTTCCTGTTCCCAAGAAATAGGGAATTGTTTCCAGAAGCCCATTTCTTCGCCAAGGAATGTTTTCATGTCCTCCCAAGTGACTTTATTGCCTTTTGATTTTCTCAATTCACTGATACGTTGTGAGAGACCGTCAGTAGAATTTTTCTGATATTGCAACGCTTTCAGGTTCAACGCATATTTTCCCGTACCGAGCACGATACCACCTGTTTCATGGTCTGCGGTAATCACAATCAGCGTTTCTTTCGGATGTTTCTTATAGAATTCATAAGCTACTTTGACAGCATTGTCCATGTCTTTCACTTCATTGAACACAGTAGCGGCGTCATTAGCATGACATGCCCAGTCTATTTTACCTCCTTCTACCATCAGGAAAAAGCCTTTATTATTGCCTTTAGTAAGGAAGTCAATAGCACTTTCCGTAATTTGTGCTAATGTCAAATCATTCTCTTTGCGGTCGATAGCATAAGGCAGACAAGAAGGATTGGCTCCCTCTTCCTGAATCAGGATCATCTTTTCTGCTTTTGCAGCTTTTGCCTTATAGTCATTGTAACCACGTGCTACTGTATATCCTGCTTCTTCAAAAATAGGGAAAATGCTCGGAGCTTCTTTTTTGTCATAAGTAGTGGTAGGTTTCAAGAAACCGCCGCCTGCATAAAAATCGAAATTGGCTTTCGGCAAATCAAGAGCGATTTCATAATTCATATTACGATCGGGTTGATGTGCATAAAATGCGGCAGGAGTAGCATGATCCACACTGACAGAAGTCGTTACGCCCACCTTTTTTCCTGCTTTCTTTGCCTTTTCAGCAACAGTTTGAATGGCACTTTTATCTTCTCCTACGGAAATAGCACCATTATAGGTTTTCTTTCCTGTTGCCAATGCAGTACCTGCAGCTGCAGAGTCTGTTACTGAATTTTTAGCAGAGAAAGTGGTTGCTACGGTAGCAACCGGAAATTGAGTAAACAACAAAGGCTCGACTCCGATACGGCCATTTTGAATTTCTGCCTGATACATCTCCGTACCATTTACTTGATTGACTCCCATTCCATCTCCGATGAAATAGAATACGTACTTTGCCTGCCCGTTGGCTACAACGGAGATAAGAACAAAGAACAGTGTGTAGACTAACTTTTTCATTCTCTAGTATATTTATTAGATTAGTTGCCACAAAGGTAGAAAAAAAAGAGAGATGCACAGTGGATTATTGAACACTAAAAGTAGATATTTGCTTTATACACAAGCATTATTAGCTCGTATATTACGAAGTAATAACATATTGCTATCTGTGAATAACATTATAGGTTCATCACATTCTGCTCGAACATATCTTTATCTCCGGCAGCTTTATTACGCATCCGGCTACGATAATTATAGATAGTGGCCAAAGAATAACCGAGAAAATGAGCAATCTTGTTACTGTCTACCACTCCCAGACGGATAAGGGCAAAAATACGAAGTTCCGTTGTCAGAAGTTCATCGGATTTCGGATAAACTCTTGCTTCTTCTACCAGCAATTCATTAAAAGCAGAAATAAAGTTCGGAAATAGTTTCAAGAAAGACTTATCAAATTCATTATAAAATTCATCCCGTTCATCCCGGATAAACTGTTCAGATTTAATAGCCTTAAATAAATCTTCGATACGGGATGCCATCGCCAGTTTGGCCAATGAGCGACGGTAGGTTTCCAGTTTATCCAGATAGTTGACACACCTGTCCAGATAGCGGGCAATATATACCTCTTTTATTTTCCCCGTCTGCTCCAGTTCTTTGTTTACTACTTGCATCTGTTCATTAGCCAAACTCAAATCATGCCGCATGACAGACAGTTTCTTCATCCACCGGTACAGAAAGAAGATAGCAACCAAAAGAAACAATGACAACAAGCTGACACTGATTAACATGGTACGGGAAACCGCACGTTCTTTTTCTTCCTTCAGTTTATAAGCCTTATCAATAATCGGAAAAAACTCTGTTACCTCGATAAAACGTAAACGGGCATTACAAGCTACAGCGTCCTCCATCGAACAACTCAAATACTTGTAGGCACGATCAATATCCCCCTGCTCATACATCAGATGGGCCAGTTTCTGCAAAGAGGCATACTCTCTCACTGAAGACTCCAAATCCGCTATCGCTGTCAATATCAGATAGTATACTTCTTTCTCTGTATCTTTCTTCATACTATATGCTTCGGACAGCGTATAGTAGATATAAACTTTCTGGCGTTCATCAACAACGTCTTTCAATGCATCATTAAGCATGACTAAAGCTGTGTCGGCTTTACCATTGACTATATATTTTTCAGCTGCAACAATCGTCCTGTTTGTTTCCGGAGGCATGATACTGATAATAGAATCACGATATAAATCTGTCTTTTTCAGGTATTTCTTTTTTTCCTCCTTATTGGTAGTATAGTCAGCAAGCCAGCCATAGCAGGCACGGTAAGTCTGATAATAAGACAGTAACATTCTTTTATCCAACTTCGCCGGATGAATTCTCTCCAACTCTTTCATTGCTTCAATATACATCCCCATCACCCCCAACACTGTTGCCCGGTTAATCATAATCTCATTCTCCAACTCCGAACGATTCAGTTGAGGTAGAATCAGTTTTCTGCTATTTATATAATGAAGTGCAGAATCTGCCTGATAATGGAGATAAGCATCAAACAGAGCACCATACAGCCGGTATTTATCAACAGGATCAACCGAATGAGCAAGCTGGACTTTCAAACCATCAATCTCCTTTTCTTTCTGAAGCTGATAAGTTTCTTTCTTATTTATGATGTCGTCCAGTCTTTTAAGAGCTGCTCCATATTCCGTCTGCTTTGCAGACAATGAAACAGGATAAGCCAAGAGAAAAAATAAAATATAACAGGCTATATTTCTCATAGGGTACTTTTTAAAGATGTCACAAATATAATGAATATAGTAATGAGAATGAAATATATATTCATAACTATTTTAATTTTCACTTATATTTCCTCATCGTTATTTCGCTAATATACTACTGATTTACAA
>PPYF01218871.1_pt1 | contig 192093 bp, 156 predicted proteins | sample 1559871 | NCBI WGS metagenome assembly PPYF01 (sample SAMN08240021, study PRJNA423297) | Human gut metagenome, whole genome shotgun sequencing project.
CATGTTTCGGGATTTCCTTCAGGTATTTCTCCAAATCGATTTCTCCCATAAATCGATCAAATGTCAGCACCGGATCACAAATGTCCAGATAATCTTGAATTAGTATTGGCAAAACTGCCTGTTTTGGGTTAGAATAAGTACGTGTTATTTTTTTCATTGCAGATTAATTTTAACACAAAAAGAAGGACCTTGGAGTCATTATGAATCCTTGGTCCTTTTTTTTATAGGCTATATTTTTTCACAGCCCCTTTTTGATAATTCCGGTCAATATGTTGTAGAGAATGCAAAAAAGTGCTATGGTAATATAGAATAATGCCAGGATCAAAAGGCCTAAACCTGCAGGAGCTTGCTCATAGGTGGGAGAAAGACCTTTTGTCCCCGACTTTGAGAAAGAACAGGAGGTTGTTAGGTTGCAGCAGCTACTGGAGGATATCAAAAACGGCAGCTTTGCACGGGTTTATCTGCTTTACGGAGAAGAAACCTACCTGAGACTGCAATATCGGGACAAATTGAAAAAGGCGCTGATTCCGGACGGGGACACGATGAACTACCACTATTTTGAGGGAAAGGGTGTCGAGACAGCGCAGCTGATCGATCTGGCGGAGACGCTGCCCTTTTTTGCAGAGCGGCGGGTGATTGTCGTAGAAAACAGCGGTCTGTTCAAAAAGGCGACAGAGGATCTCGCAGAGTATTTCAAAGCCCCTGCGCCGAGCGTCTGCTTTGTGTTTGTGGAAACCGAAGTGGATAAGCGCGGACGGCTGTATAAGGCTGTCAGGGATACCGGGCGCGTTGTGGAGTTTGCACGGCAGAATGAGGCGACACTGCAGAAGTGGATTTTGATTCAGCTGAAAAAAGAAGGCAAACGGATCACACAGAACGATCTTCAGTTTTTTCAGCAGCGGGTCGGTTCGGATATGGAAAATATCAGCCGGGAGCTGGAAAAGCTGTTCTGTTATACGATGGGACGGGATGTGATTACGGCGGCAGACATTGAGGCGGTGTGCACGAGGCAGATTGGCAATCAGATTTTCGATATGGTCGAGGCGATTGCGATGCGCAGACAGAAGCAGGCGCTGGATTTATATTATGACCTGCTGACGTTGAAGGAGCCGCCGATGCGGATTCTGTTCCTGATTGCACGGCAGTTCAATCTGCTGATGCAGGTTCGGCAGCTGAAACGAAAAGGTCTGGATGAAAAGCAGATCGCGGAAAAAACGGGACTTCGCAGCTTTGTGGTGCGCAAATATGTATCTCAGAGCGCACGTTTTACATGGGAAGAGTTAAAGGAAGCGCTGACCGCCTGCGTGGAAACGGAGGAGGCAGTCAAAACCGGGCAGATGAACGATCGGATGAGCGTAGAGCTTTTGATCATTGCCTATAGCGGAGAAAAGGAGAGAAGAGCATGAGCAGTTTGATATTTTTTATTTTTATGATTTGGTTTATTATGCGGATCGTAAAAAACAAACAGAAGGCTACAGGGCAGAACGATCCGAAACAAACACAGGGCAGCAATACACCTGGCTCTGCTGCAACCCGCACGGGAAGCACTTATTCCACAGCGGCCGGCAGAGCAAAAAAATCCGCTTATGAAAGCGCAATGGCATTTCAAAAGACCGCAACCGGATCAGGGGCAGGCAGCAGTTCATCCCGTTTGGGCAACAGCACCTTTGGCTCTGACGGCAGTTCATCGTCTTCTACTTCCACAACGGCGTATCTGGAACGGAAAGCGAAGGAGGATGCCAGGGATCATGCGCAGGAAAAGCGCGAGGAACAGGCGCGTCTCCATCAGGAAACCGGCGGACGTATGGTCGGCGTGCGGTATTATGAGTGGGACAGCATTCCGAAGGGAAACCGGGTTGTCAAGTGCAACTATTGCGGTGCAGAGAATCTGATTTCGGAGCGCTATAAACCGAACCGCTATACCTGCTATTTCTGCAGGGAGATTCTGGAGTGATTGTTTCCGGAACCGGAGGCAGCCCAAGGCAGCACGCCTGTTTGAACCAGTGATCATTCAGATAATCAATTGGCGGATGGATTTCAATCACTGGATAATCTGACGTGCAACTTTTTCCATTTTGTGCTATACTTGTAGCAGACAGAAAAAAACGAGCGACGTCTGGAACGGATAAACCAGGCAGTGCCCAAGGCGGCATAAGGAGGATTTTCGAGATGAGTATGATTGACACTGTAAGAGCTGCTATGGTAACAGCAATGAAGGAACATGATAAGGAGCGTAAGGAGTCCTTATCCATGCTGCTGTCCGCCCTGAAAAACAAGCAGATTGACAAAAGAGAAGATCTGACAGAGGCAGAAGAATTTGAGGTTGTCAAAAAGGAAATCAAGCAGACCAAAGAGACGATGGAGCTCGCGCCTGCAGACAGAGAGGACATCAAAGAGCAGTGCAGCAAGCGTCTGGCGGTGTATTCCGAGTTCGCACCGGAAGAAATGTCAGAGGACGAGATCAAAAATACGATTCAGGCTGTTTTGAATGAGCTCGGTATCGCAGAACCTTCCGCAAGGGACAAAGGCAAGGTGATGAAAGAGCTGATGCCCAGAGTAAAGGGAAGAGCGGATGGAAGCCTTGTAAACCGTATCGTTGGAGAATTATTGAAATAAATTGTGAAAGATGGCTGTCGCGCCGGCAATCGTTTGCCGGGCGACAGCTTTTTTCATTCTGTGAAGCAGGATTTTTTTATCGTATAGGAAACTTCGTTTCCATACGATAAAAACGCTCCGCGAGGATGCGCACTCGGCGCAGGGGTAGATGACCGCGAGTTTTTACCTCGATCATGTTGCTGACTGTTTTCGGATAAAGGGCATCCTGAGTAGCCAGGGCAACCACGAGGGTACCTTCCTCCATCAGGGAAATTGTGCCATGCTTTAATTCTCCGGCAGCGTAGGCTTCGGAGTGGATATAGGAAATTTCCTTTAGCTTCAGGGATCCTTCCATGGAAATCGCATAATCGATACCCCGTCCCATGAAGAAGATGTGCTCTGTCGCAAGGTAGTGGTTTGCAAAGAACTGAATTTTTTCTTTCTGAGAAAGAAGTCCTTCTATCTGGTCAGGCAGCTGCTTTAGGGCAGTCAGTAAGGTCTGGAAGGTATCCGGTGTAATGGCGGAACGGATTTGGGCAAATTTTAAGGCAAGCAGATAAAACACCGCAAGCTGGCAGCTGTAGGCTTTTGTTGTTGCAACGGAGATTTCAGGACCTGCCCAGGTGTAGAGCACTGCATCAGATTCGCGGGCGATGGAACTGCCGACAACATTGACAATGGAAAGAACCTTGCAGCCATGGGCCTTTGCGTCACGGAGAGCAGCAAGGGAATCGGCGGTTTCACCGCTTTGGCTGACAATGATGACGAGGGAGTTTTCCTGATAGATCGGATTTCGATAGCGAAATTCGCTGGCAAGATCGGTTTCAACCGGAATGCGGGCCAGCTCTTCGATCACGTATTTTCCGGCTGCACCGGTATGATAGGCAGAGCCGCAGGCAACGATGGATATTTTCCGGAGATTTTTAATCTCCTCGTCGGTCATACCGATTTCGCCCAGATCGATTTCATTCTCGTGAATGCGGGGAGAAATCGTGTCACGGACAGCCTTTGGCTGCTCGTGGATTTCCTTGAGCATAAAGTGTTCGTAGCCACCTTTTTCGGCAGCGTGGATATCCCAGTCGATGGTGACGGGCTGTTTTTCAATGGGTTCGCCGTCAATATTGCAGAAGCGCGTGTGCTCATTGGAAAGGCAGACGATTTCTTCATTTTCCACATAATAAACTGTCCGGGTATACTGCAGGATGGCGGGAACGTCGGAGGCAATGAATTTTCCGGTATCGTTTATGCCAACGATCAGCGGGCTGTCCTTGCGGGCGGCGTAGATGTGATGCGGATGATCTAAAAACATGATGCCGAGAGCATAGGAGCCCTCTACGCGGTGCATGACCTTTTCAATCGCTTCGACCGGATCGCCGCGGTAATATTCAGTCAGCATGTGTGCAAGCACCTCCGTATCTGTTTCAGATACAAACCGATAGCCTTTCTTTTCCAGACGCTGTTTGAGCTTTTCATAGTTTTCGATGATGCCGTTGTGGACGACAGCAATGGTATGCTCCTCGTTCATATGGGGATGGGCATTTGTGTCAGAGGGACAGCCATGTGTCGCCCAGCGGGTGTGACCGATGCCGCAAAAACCGGGCAGCAATGTGCCGTGGTTTATTTTTTCATCCAGAACGCGAAGCCTGCCGACTGCTTTTTCCATATGGATTTTTTGACCATCAAAAACAGCGATTCCGGCAGAGTCATAGCCTCTGTATTCCAGCTTGGAAAGCCCATCCAAAATGATGGGGGCCGCCTGCTGTTTTCCGATATAACCTGCAATTCCACACATGATTTTTTCCTCCTTGTGCCATAAAAAGAGGCGCAGTTATCCTGTCTGTGGATAAAAGCGCCGTTGCTTCTCTACATATCTTATGCCTGTCGATTATTTTTCAGGTAGAAAAGATCGAAGATCCGACAAACATATTGTTCAGTATATATAATTCGAAGAAAAATGTCAAGTTTTTGATATATAGAATAAGGTTTTTGGTGTATAAAATTCGCAGGCTGAGGACGAATGGGAACAATCGGAGAGATCGCATCGCTTGATGGAGGGGGTGGATTATGGTAAGATGGGGATACAGGAAAAATCTAAACATTTAAGGGGAAAATTGATTTATGGACCGGTTTATGGACGCATTGGAACAGGGAAATCTGGAAACATTAAGAAAATATCCCAAGGCAGACTTGCACAATCATTTTGCGCTCGGTGGAAGCAGAAGGTTCTTATATCAGGCAACCGGTAAAAAAATTGAGCCGTTAGTGCATCCTTTGGCATCCATGGCAGAGATGGATCAATGGAGTCAAAAATATATCGGTCAGTATTTTAACAGCACCGAGGGAAGAAAACTTTTAATCCGTGCGACCTTTCAACAGGCGAAAGAAGATGGAGTAACGGTGCTCGAAATCGGGGAGGACGTTTGGGGCTTAAAAGAATTTTTTCATAATGATATCGATGAGCTGGTGGAATCTTTTACAAGTGCACAAAGAGAAATCGCTCCCGAGATAGAATTAAGGCTTCAGATTGGGTTATCAAGGCATTGTCCGATCAGTTATCTAGAAGATTGTTTGTCTTATTTTTGGGGAAATAAAAATTTTTATTCGATTGATTTGTATGGGGATGAATTCGCGCAGCCGATTGAAAATTTTAAAGGAATTTACCGAAGGGCAAAAAAAGAAGGATTACGCCTGAAAGCCCATGTTGGAGAATGGGGAACCGCGAAAGACATCAGAACGGCAGTAGAAGAATTGGAGCTTGACGAGGTTCAGCATGGTATAGCGGCGGCTGGAGACGAATCCGTCATTCGCTTTTTGGCTGAGAATAAAATCAGATTAAATATTACGCCAATGAGCAACGTTTTACTGGGAAGGGTTGCGGATATGGCGGAGCATCCGATTGGAAAACTGTATCGCAGTGGCATCGATGTTACGATAAATTCGGATGACGTATTGATTTTTGATTCCGACGTATCAAAAGAATATTTGCAACTTTATGAGGCACAGTGTCTGACGGCAGAAGAATTGGAAAATATAAGAAAAAATGGACTAAAGCCTGCCATGCTGTAGAGGCCGGGTCTGTGGATGCGTTTACGCAATAGAAGGAGAACTGACAAATGAGCTACATTACAACCTACACCGGAAAACATTTTGACCCGATACAACCGGAGCCGGGGTTATTTGATTTAACGGATATTTCCCATGCGCTGTCGCTTTTGTGCCGCGGCAACGGACACATGAAACATTTTTATTCCGTGGCGCAGCACAGCATCGCATGTGCGGAGGAGGCGAAGGCACGCGGATATTCGGCAAGGGTGCAGCTTGGCTGTCTTTTGCACGATGCGAGTGAGGCATATCTGTCGGATGTGACCAGACCGGTAAAAAAAGACCTGGACTATTATCTAAAAGTGGAAGCGCTGCTTCAGGATCGTCTGTGGGCGTTTTTTATTCCGGGACGGGTTTTGAGCGAAGAGGAACGCGGACAGGTTTTTGAGATTGATGATGCGATGCTTTCCTGGGAGTTTAGGGAGCTGATGGCGGAAGAACTCGGGGATGGCTGGAAGCAGTTAAAGACCGTGCCGGATTGCTCCTTTGCAGGAATGGAAGATGTGGAAAAGCGGTTTAGCGTCTGGTATCGGGACACGATCGGGCAGGTGGAAAGAAAATGAAAAAATTACTGGTGTTGTTTCCTGGCGTCGGCTATTCAAACGCACGTCCGCTGTTATATTATGCGAAACGGATGGGACAGGAAAAGGGCTACGAAGTTCTGGAACTGGAATATAGCCGGATGCCGGAGCATCCGTTTGATAATTTAAAAGAGACTGCCAAAATAGTTTGCGCCTGCGCAGAAGCATGGGCGAAACATGTGGATTGGGAAAAATATGATAAAATTGCGTTTGTTTCAAAAAGTGTAGGAACCGTGGCGGCGGGCTTCCTGACCCGAAGATTGGCAGAAACAGGCGGATGTGTGCAGATCGTCAACCTTTTCCTCACGCCGATTGAGCCGACGTTTAAATATCTGACCGAAGCAAAAAACGGCACAAAAATGGGTTCGTCCCAGATCGTCTTTTCCGGCACAGCGGATCAGTGGATGGAGCCGGAACTGCTGGCAGATTTTTGCAGGAAGCATGGAATCGAGCATCACGCTTATGCAGGAGGAAATCATTCGATCGAAACAGGGCATGTGCTGCGGGATGTGGAGATTGCAAAAGAAATCGTGGGATTCTATGAAAAATTGTTGTAGGAGAGAAACGGAGAAAGTGGGCCAACAGGACAGTAGTGGCGATATATTGTGATGTCATAGAGAAAATGGATATTGGAGAACGTTTTGAAGAAAGCGCTGTGTAACGGAAGTGAGAGATAATCTCCGGTTGCACAGCGCCTTTAGGTTAATCGGAATTTCTATGAAAAATGAGACGTCTGCGTAGGCTGCAGAAGCTATGCACATCCTCGCCACGTTTGCAGGGTCTGCCTTATTTCTGCGGCGCAGACGCAACGGCTACCTTGGAGTCCGCAGTGCCGTAGTACATGTAATAGCGTCCGTGGAAGCTGACAAGACCTTCCAAAAAGCAGGTCGGCATGACCTGTCCTTCCAGCTCAAAGGATTCAGACGGGCTGATGAAGGGACGGGTGGTGCGTGCGATCAGACAGGTCGGATTTTCGGGATCGATCAGGAGCTGACCGCCCTGATACATAGTGTCATGTCCCCCGAGACGTTCCGGGTTGTCACCCTTGCCGTTGTAGATTAAAACGATACCGGCATCTGTCAGGATTGCCTGAGGGCCCGGCTCGCACAGAAATTCATCATAGTTGCCGACTCTGGGGCGGATGATGGGAAGCAGGACTCTTGCAACTTCATCGTTATCCTTGCAGCGGGAATCGTGCTGGCTGAAGGAATGGGACGGGTCTGCACCATCTGCAAGAAATTCCACCGGTGTCCAGTGGATCAGATCATCGGAGGTGGCAGCATAAATGTCACTTTCTCCCCAGTACATCCAGTAGGTTTCCTTGAGCTTGACCGGATAAAAGTGGTCACCCTCCTGCCTGCAGACAACTGCGCCGGATTTTGACCAGAGGTTTTTATATTTCCCATTCATTGCATCCTTGAAGATCGGTCCGTGCTTTTTCCAGTGGACAAGATCGGTGCTTTCTGCGCAGCAAAGCAGTGCAACCTTTCCGTTATAGGAAGTATAGTAGAGAAAATATCTTCCGTCCTTTGTTTCTACAATACGGGGATCCTCGCAGCCGCCCTCCCATTCATAGACAGAAAATTCGTCCTTTTCGGGATATAGGACGGGCTCCGGCATGGTGGTAAAATGCAGACCGTCGTCGCTGACTGCCAGACCGATGCGAGAGGTTCCTGCATATTTTCCCTCGTGATCTTCTGCGCGGTAAAGCAGGTAAACGCGGTCATCCTTTACGACGGCCGCAGGATTAAATACATCCTTTGCTTCCCAGCCGAGTTCCTTTTCCTGAACCGGGCAGAAAAAACGGGATACTGCATTGGGAACCAGACAGGGATTGGCTTCGGCAGCCTTTTCAAAAGGGCCGAGCATCCAGGAATATTCTTTTGTCATTGGTAAGTCCTCCTTTTTATAGGGAAAACAGATCGCAGCGTGCGGTGTTTCCCCGGATTATGATATTCCCCCAAGAGCGTTAAAGGCTATTTACGCTAACTATAGCATAGGAAAATGGAAAAGTCTGTGTAGAAAATGTCAGAAAAAGAGGAAAAGGAATGTGATTTTCTTAATATACATTATAAAACTTATTTTATATATTTTAAAATATAATTATACTTTGAAAATATACGGAAATAAAATGTGATATTTTCTTAAAACATATATTTATAAGCTATAACGCATATAAAAATATTTTAAACAGAGAGTTTCATGCATGAGAGGGGAGAAAAACAAATGAAATATGGGATCGATGAAAAGCATGTAAAAATCATTGGACGGACGCTGACAGACCGGGGAATCCGATGGTTTGGGGCGTCCGGCTCAGGAATTGATTTTTTTCTGAAGGCGCGCAGCGCAAAGCTGCTGTTCGATGGGGATGATACGACGCTGGGCAATACGCTGGGAGGACCTGCGCGGATTGCAATTTATATGGATGGAACAAAAGTCCGGGACTTTTTGCTGACAGAGCCGCAGATGGAGGTTACGCTGTGGGACGAGAAAGAAACGGAGGAGAAGGTGTTTGCGGCGAAAGCCGCGAAAACGGAACTGGCGCCGCCGACCGTCCAACCCGTGCGAATCACTGTCGTGAAGCTGTCGGAGTGCTCCGTTTCTCTGATGGGAATCGAAGCGGTTGAAACAGACGATGCGGCAGAGATTTGTCCGGCACCGGAGCGAAAAAGAAAAATTGAGTTTATCGGAGACTCGATCACCTGCGGGTTCGGCGTCGATCTGGAAAAACCGGATACGGAATTTGAATCCAGGACGCAGGATTTTACGAAAACCTATGCGTATAAGACGGCAGGCTATCTGGATGCGGACTACGGCGTGGTGGCCTTCAGCGGTTACGGCGTGCTTTCAGGATTTACAGACAACGGCGAGAAGAACACGTTCGGGCTGATCCCGCCGCTCTATGACAAGATCGGGTTTTCCAATGGAAAGGTGCGAAAAGACCTTACACCGGAGACAGCCGAATGGGATTTTGAACGGTTTGTGCCGCAGCTGATCGTCATCAACCTCGGGACGAACGATACTTGCTACTGTCAGACGGACGAAGCAAAGCAGCAGGAGTTTCAGAACGCATATGTTCAGTTTTTAAAGCAGGTCAGACAGAAAAATCCACAGGCAAAGATGCTTTGCATCGAGGGGACGATGGGGACGATCATGGCAGAGCCAATGAGACAGGCAGTTCTGATGTATCGGGAGGAAACGGGCGATTTGGATGTATATCCGATGCCTCTTCCCGAACAGCTTCTGGAGGACGGGCTTGTGACGGGCAATCATCCGACCGAGCGGACACATGAAAAGACAGCGCAGATGATCGTACCGAAGATTCGCGAAATCATGGGCTGGATAGAGTAAAACAATAGAATGCACGCTCTGCGAGCATTCTATTGTCATGAACAAGAAACCTGCGCGGCGCGCGGGCGGTGAAAAGCAAAAACGGTGCGACGGCACGCAGACGAAAAAGAACATGCGGCAACAGAAAAAGGGGAAGACTATGAAAAGAGTATTATTACTGGGTGATTCGATCAGAATGGGCTACGATACAAAGGTAAAGGAGCTGTTAAAGGATGAGTACGAGGTCGTTTATTCCGGGGATAACGGAAGATTTGCGGCGTATACGCTCTGGCAACTGAACCAGTATTACAAAAACGAGGGCAAATTCGATCTGGTACATTGGAACAACGGCTACTGGGATATGAATATTGAAGCACCGATGAAGGAAGCGATTCATCCGCTGGAGGAGTATCTGGCAGTCTGTGGACGACTGATTCGTCTGATGAAGCAGCAGGGCAGCAAAATCGTTTATGCGACGACCACACCGATCTTCGAGGACGGCGAAAGCCTGGACAATACCGGAACCGGCGCAACGATCAACTACCGCAACGAGTGGGTTCTGACTTACAACAAGGCGGCATGTGAATTGATGGAAAAGGAGAATATTCCGGTCAATGACCTCTACAGTCTGTGCCTGAAGGGACCAAAATATTATAAAAGTGAGGATATGTTGCATTTGACGGAGGAAGGCTATTGGGCGATTGCAAACCAGACGGCAGATTGTATAAGAAAAACACTTGGATAAAACAATATATATACAAAATTAAAATTACATAAAGAAATATAAAAATATATATTGACAAATGAACTAAAAAGTATTTTAATAATACTATAAAGTATGTATTAAAAATAATAAAACATAATAAAAGAAAAATCTGTTCTGTGAAAGGGGAGGAACAATGGATGCTGTGACAGGGGGAACGATACCGAAACCCGAATATAAGGATGCAGGGCGGGCGAAACAGAAGAAAAATGGGAAAAAGCTCGCGATAAAAATTCTGGTGTATATTTTGCTGATTGCATTGGGAACGTTGTTTTTCATTCCGTTTTTATGGATGATTATGACATCGTTAAAGGACAACATGGAAATCGTCAAACAGAATTTCTGGCCGAAAAAATTCATTTTTTCCAATTATCCGAAAGCGCTGACTACGATGCCATTTCTGACATATACGAGAAACACGCTGATCATCACCGGTCTGAATATGATCGGAACCGTATTTTCTGCATCGCTGGTTGCTTACTCATTTGCAAAACTGAGATGGAAGGGCAGGGACATCTGGTTCATCGTCATGCTGGCGACAATGATGCTTCCGAGTCAGGTGACACAGATTCCACTGTTTGTTCTTTATAAAAAGCTTGGTTGGCTGAATACTTATTATCCGCTGGTAGTTGGGTCGTTTTTCGGCGGCGGGGCGTTCAATATCTTCCTGCTGCGGCAGTTTTTCAGCACCTTGCCGAATGAATTATCAGAAGCGGCAAAGGTGGATGGCTGTTCGGAAATGAGGATTTTCTTAAATATCGTTTTACCGCTGTGTAAACCGGCGCTTGCGACGATCGCGATCTTTTCATTTATGGGATCTTGGAACGACTTCTTTGGACCGTTGATTTATCTGACAGAGCCTCAAAAATACACGATTGCACTCGGACTGAGAGCATTCCAGGGATACTCGGGCGTACAGTGGAACCTGCTGATGGCAGCCTCCGTTGTGACCGCGTTCCCGACGTTGATTTTGTTCTTCTGCTTCCAAAACTATTTTGTAAAGGGTATTACCCTGACCGGTATCAAGGGCTGACTGGGCAGAAAACGGAGCATAACTTATTCATTATGTTGATTCAGCCGGCAGCAGTGCCGGATGGAGATAAAAAGGGGAAAAAGAAAAAGGAGAGAAACGTATGCGAAACAGAAAAAGAATGTTGTCACTGATTTTGGCAGGTGTGATGGGAATGTCCACCCTGCTGGCAGGTTGTGGAACGACGGATGCAGGTACTGGAGACGCTGCTGTCGATACTGCTGTCGATACTGCTGATGTGACAGCAGATACCGCAAAAGCGGAAACAGAAAACAATGGGGAAAAGACAACTATTACCTACTGGCACATTTTTCCGGAAGGCGATGCGTTTAAACCGGTTCATGACGAACTGATCAAGCGCTTCAATGAATCCCAGGATGAAATTTATGTAGAAGATCTGGGGATCAGCTTCTTTGACTTCCTGTCCAAGATGGATACCGCAATTCCTGCAGGCACAGGGCCTGACGTAGCATTTATGGATCTGACAGAAAGCCTTCGCCGTGCAGAAGCAGGCGTGCTGGTAGACCTGTCTCCTTACATTGAGAGAGACGGCTTCGATATGGATCAGTTCTATAGCTGGACAAAGGATGTAGGAACCTATGAAGGAGACTGGTACGGCATTCCGTTCTCTGGCGGCGGCAGATGGCTGGTATATAATAAGGATATGTTTGAAGAAGCAGGCCTTGATCCGGAACAGCCTCCGAAAACTCTGGATGAACTGGCTGAGTATGCGGACAAACTGACAAAAGTGGGCGATAATGGTGAAATTGAAGTGCTCGGTTTCCATCCTTCTCTGGGTAATGTATCGTTCCGTGACTATGTATTGAACCGCGGCAACGTATTCTTTGATGAAAATTCCAATCCGGTAGTAAACAGTGATGCAAATCTGGAAACGCTGGAATGGTATGTGGATATGACCAATAAATACGGCGCAAAACAGGTTCAGTCTCTTGAAGCTGCATCCAAGACAACCGGTATCGATCCTCTGCTGTCCGGTTATGTAGCGATGGAGGTAAACGTAGTAGACTTTTATAAGAAGCTTTCTGAAAGCGATTTAAACTATGGTGTAGCGCTGATGCCTGGATTAAAAGAAGGTGAAAACACGACACAGGGCGGCTCCTTTGATCTGGAGATTTTCGATCATGGTGATCAGGCGAAGATTGATGCTGCATGGGAATTCATCAAATTTATGACTAGCGTAGAATCTCAGCAGTACTGGGCAGTAGAAAACAAGTGGCCTTCCACCAACCAGAAAGCGATGGAAAGCTCCGAAGAAATCAAAAACGATCCTGTATGGCAGGTAATTCTGCAGAGCATGACAGATACTGCTGTAACAAAATATGAGCCTACCTGCCCGAACTGGTGGAACTTAATTGCTCCCGAACTGGAGGCAGCTCAGCTGGAGCAGAAGACACCGAAACAGGCGCTGGATGATGCACAAACCGCAATAGAAACTGCGATTGAAAATAACAAAACTCTGAGCGAATGATAAAACGGGATCAGGGATACCCACCCGGGCATCCCTGATCTGATCGGGGGAAAGAAAAAACATGAACCGACATGAGCAGAAACCAACCAGTAAAATGAGACAACGGGAAAATCGGATGGGATATGCTTTTGCACTTCCGTGGTTGTTGGGCTTTTTCATTTTTACATTATATCCTATGTGCTCCTCGCTTTACTACAGCTTCACAAATTACAACACGCTGAAAGCTCCGAAATGGATCGGACTGCGCAACTATATCATTATTTTTACATCGGATCCGCTTTTCTGGAAGAGTCTTTGGAATACTGTGTATTATGCGGTGCTGAGCGTACCGCTGGGTATTGCGGCAGGCGTGCTGATTGCGCTGCTGTTAAACCAGAAAGTGAAGGGAATGCGGTTTTTCAGAACCATTTTTTATTTGCCGACCGTTGTATCCCAAGTTGCGGTTTCTCTGCTGTGGATGTGGATTCTGGAACCTAACTTCGGATTGCTGAACACTTTTTTAAAGAAAATTGGAATTATCGGCCCCGGATGGCTGACTGATCCGACATGGTCGAAAAATTCCTTGATTCTGATGAGCCTGTGGACAGTCGGTGGCGGTATGCTGATTTATCTAGCGGCGCTGCAGGATGTTCCGGAATCACTGTATGAGGCAGCGATAATCGACGGAGCTGGCGCATTTAAAAAGTTTTGCAAAATCACGATTCCGATGATTACGCCGACCCTGTTCTATAACCTGATTACCGGAATCATCGGAGGACTGCAGGTATTCAGTCAGGCATTCATTATGACAAGCGGCGGACCGTCTTATTCCACTTACTTTTACGGCTATCATTTGTACAATAAGGCGTTCGGCGAATACCAGATGGGTTATGCTTCTTCATTGGCATGGATTTTGTTGGTGATCACACTGCTGCTTTCGCTGATTGTCTTTAAGACAAGTAACAAGTGGGTTTATTACGAAGGAAAATAACAGGAAAGAGTGTCCATGTTGTCGGAAGATGACATGGACATTTTGGGTAAAAATATGGGAGATACGTTATATTTTGTAGATGGATATCATGGTGGTGTGGAAGGGCATATGCCGGACGGCGCGTTTGAGGATATTTTGGATGCACTGGAACGACTGCCGGAGTGGAAGGTGAGCTTCGAGGTGGAACCGGAGAGCTGGAACGATTTAAAGCGCAAAGACCCGACCGGCTACCGGCGTCTGAAAGCCTTTATTAAAAATGAAAAAACGGCAGGCAGGATCGAATTTGTCAGCGGAGCGTATGGACAGCCGTTTTGCTGGGCGATCAACGGAGAAAGCAATATTCGCCATCTGCGGCGTGGGATCGAAGAAATCCGAAAGCATTTTCCGAATGTTGTGATCGATACTTATGCGGTGCAGGAGCCGTGTTTTTCGTCCTGTATGCCGCAGATCTGCAAGAAGCTCGGCTACGAGCGCATGAGCCTGAAAAATCCGACCTCGTGGGGCGGGTATATGCAGAAAATGTCCGGAGAGATCGTCCGGATGGAATCCCACGACGGTTCTGCACTGCCCGGTGTGCCGCGCTATGAATGCGAAGAACTGGTCAGCTGCAGCGCGACCGAGGCGGCTGGCTATGATTTTCGATCTATCGACGGTTTTGCGGAAAAATGTGTGAAAAACGGCATCGCGCATCCGGTCGGGATGTGCTTTCAGGATCTTGGCTGGAAAGCGGGACCGATTGTGACCGGAAAAGACGTAGAGCATGTGACGTGGCGCGAGTATTTTGAGCGCTTTTGCGATGAGCCGGAGGAAACGGTCCGACTTAATCAGGACCAGATTCTGTGCGCGTTGCCGTGGGGCAACCTGATTTTGCAACAGATGTGCCGCAAGGTCAGAAAGCTTGAATGGGGTGTACTGCAGACCGAAAAGCTGCTTTCTTTTGTGGAGACGCAAAAGGGCAGACAGGACGACCTGCAGAGGCTCCTTCGTCGCGCATGGGACGAACTGCTGTTAGTTCAGCATCACGACGGCTACATCTGTGCGACGACCGGCGGCAGTCCGTTTGGCAGTTGGAAAATCCGCGCTGACTACCGCACGATGTATGGCGAACAGCTGTTGAAAGAAATCCGCGACCGCGCGATGGAGCTGATGCAGGAGGATGCGACGGCGAGCGAAGACGTGGAAGATGAGGCGGCTGAGCTGGTGCAGATGAATGCGGCATGCGTGGGCGACGTGGAGTCGCAGGCAGTAGCAGTGGGCGGAGCGCGCAGCGGTGCGTTGTCATCCGTAGGGCAGTATGTTCGCGTTTATAACACTACCGGCGGTCACCGAGACGAAATTGTTTCTGTAGATATCGCACTTCCGAAAGGATCTCAGGGCGTGCGCGTGACAGATGCGGACGGAAAACTTTGCCAGGCGCAGCCTTTTATCAAGCGATTCTATGACGATCAGAGCCCGGATGCCGTTCGCGTTTCGTTCTCGGTTTGCATCGATGGTGTCGGCTATCGGACGTATTGTGTCGAGCCGGTTTTGAAAAAGAATGTCTGGGAAAAGCCGTTGGCGAAGCAGACGGTACAGGATACGATCGAGGTTGAGAACGACTGCATTTTTGCCGTGTTCGATAAAAACTGTGGTGGCGCGCTCGTGAAGCTTGTGGAGAAAAAGACCGGCAGGAATTTTGTGACGCCGGGCAGCTGCATGGGATATTTTCGGGGATTTCTCGTGGAGAAAAATGCCTTTTACACGACAAAAGATAAGCGGGCAGAAGGAGAAATTCTGGAAAATGGTATGCTGTATACAAAAATTCGTTTCCGCGTGAAAAATTCGATCTGCACAGTGGAAACAACCTATGAGATTTTTAAAAACAGTGCGAGAATCGACGTGCAGAGTCTCGTGATTTTCCCGGAGAAAACGGAAATCGGTTATCCCTGGAAGTCCGCGGAGGACGAAGAATATTATGACAGAAAGCGTTCCGGTTACCGCGAGGATTACAAGTTTGGCGTACAGTTCCCGCTGCCCAAAGCGAAGCTGCAGGTCATCAAGCATGCGCCGTATGATAATTTTGTCAGCCAGAATACAGACACGCGCTTTCTCGGCTGGGATGAGATCAAAAACAATATTTTCAATCAGTTTCTGGACTTCTATCTGGAAGAAGAGGATTGCGGACTTGCGGTGCTCTGCGATCATGTGACGGGCTATTCTCTGGTGGATAACCAGTTTGCGCTCACGCAGGCGTTTGGATATTACGGTGGATTCTGGTGGGGTTATCAGCCGGTTGTCGGCATCTCCGAAATCGGCTATTCGATCCTCGTTCATGCGGGGGACTATCTGGCGGGAGAGGTTGCCTCACATAACAGCCGTAAAAACGAGCCGCTTTTGCCACAGCTGCTTGCTGCAAAACCGGAAGTCATGGAAAAACAGCTGTTTTATATTCCTGATCCGGATTTTGAACTGATCAGCATCTTCCGGGAAGACGATCAAATGTATGCGCGGATTTTCCATCATGGAATGCAGCCAAAGCGCCTGAAATACGTGACAACACTGCCTGGATTTTTGAAAATCAAAACAGATTTAAACGGAAAAACGACAGAAACGCAGACTGATGTGGCAGCGCCGTGCGAGGTTGTGACGATCAAGTGAATAAAGAAAATTTTTGACATTTTTACAGATGCGTGTTAATATGTCTATAGAAAAAGAGTGCTACCGATAGACGGTTAGTCCACATATTTATTGATTACAAAAGTAACCGCTTAGTTTGCAGACAGGGCGGTTATTTTTGTGTCTTGCTATTATCCTTGCCGAATGTGTATCCGGCACAAAAGCAGGTGATGCCGAAGCTCACAACTGCGATGAAGTCCACAATACTCATTGGCTTAGCCCTCCTTTCAGTCAGATTCCATTACAGGTCTCTATGTAATCAGAGGGTCACAGTCCCTCTGGAGAGGGGCTAACCGCCTACCGTTATGGTAGCACTCATGCGATGATTATATCAATGAAAGGTGGGAACTGCAAGAGACATCTCTGCTAAAAAAGGAAAGATAACAAGACTGCTGAAGTGAAAAGACTATCTGTTGTTATTAGAGTAAGAAGCTCCCATTCATGTAAACAGGGCATTCAAATCCTGCTTCCCGGATGGGAGTTTTTTTCAGTATTCCTCACACGTTGCAACCGACGTCCTGCGGATGATCGAAACGCCGGAGATCATCTTAGTGTGGTTTCCGGTCAGGACGCCCTGGATAGCGCTGTGGAGCAGATAGAATGAATTTCTGCCGACTTCTTGGAAATCCTGGCGGATCGTAGTCAGTCCAGCGGCTTTATTTAAGGAATCGTCCCATTCGTCGAAGCCGATGATCGAATAATCCCGCGCGATGGTCAGTCCTGCGCGCGCAAGCCCCTGAATGGTGTTTAATGCAAGACGGTCGTTACAACAGAAAATCGCTGTGAACTCGCGGCGTTTGATTTGTTCGGCGAGCACGTCCGTATCGACGTCGCGGATCAGATTGTGGTGATCGACCGGGATACCGGCTTTAATCATCGCACAGAGAAAGCCATCATAACGGGTCTGCTCGGATGGCAGGAAAAATTCGTATGCAGCGAAAGCGATCTTTGTATGGTGCGCTTTGATCAGTTCTTCTGTGGCGAGCAGACCGCCTGTGAAATTGTCACACCCTGCATAATAGCAAGGATAAGAGTGGTCGCAGCGGTCGATCAGGACATAGGGAAGGTTACGTTCTTCAATCAGGGACAGCATATAACGGTTCTGTTTCGGGTCACTTAAATATAGAAGGAATCCTTCCACATTCTGCGTCAGCATTTTTCGGATCGCGGTTTCTTCCTGATGTGGTTGACGGTCACACCATTCGATCAGGACAGAGTAGTTCTGCTGGGATGCCATCGCCTGAATCCCTTTGATAATTTTCATATAAGAAATATCGTAACGCTCGTTCGCAGAGATGATGACTGCAATCAGATGGCTGGCAGCAGGTGCAGGTTCGGTCGGAGTATCGTTGACAAAGGTTCCTTTTTTGCGGATGCGGGTGATATAACCGTCTGTAGTCAGCTCGGTCAGCGCTTTGCGGATGGTGATCAGGCTGACTTGATACTTCTGAGCGTATTCTTCCTCGCTTTTTAATTTTTCGCCGGGGGAAAGGCGCCCCTCTTTGATTTCCTTTAAAATAGCTTCTTTTACGATGAGATATTTATAAGTATTGTTCATAACTGTCCCTTATCTGTGAAATTTTTTTGGAGGATAAATTTGTACATAAAAAAAGATCGTAACTTATGTGAAATATTATACTTTAATATAAAAATATATTCAAGTTAAAAATAAAAAAATACGAAATAAAATATTTAAAATATAATAAAACCTATAATATTGACAAATAAAATATACAATGATAACATAAGGCTTGTAAAAGGAATCCTGAATGACAGGATTCTCTGCCTGTGGCGGGCAGCAAAAACTCAGGAAGGGGAGTGGCTATGCCTTACTATCAGAAAAATACGCTGGACCGCATTGAGAAGATGTTCTGGAGACTCCAGACGAGTTATTACAGACAGATTGCGGATCTGGAAGTGACGGCTTATGTGACAAAAGAGCCGGTACCTTATGCAGAGCGTTTTTCCGGGGAGGAAAAGAAGCTTGAAATCGGAGCCGTGTGGGGAGAACTGTTCGACTGTGCATGGTTTCATTTTACCGGGAAGCTCCCGGAGGGATATGATCCGGCGGACTGCAGCCTGATTATCGACATCAGCGGAGAGGGGCTGTGCGTCGATGAAAATGGAAATCCACTGATCGGTATCACAAACGGCAGTGCGATATTTGAAGCAGGATCGACCAGAAAACGTTCCGTGCCGTTAAAATACCTGAACGTCAAAGACGGCTATGTCGACATGTGGATGGATGCAGGTTGCAACGGTCTGTTCGGTGACTACGCATCGGGCGCGCTGCGGGAAGCGAATATTTCCATGCGTCTGGAAGAATTGCGTTCTTTATATTACGACTATTTCGTTTTAAAAGAAACGATGGAACAGCTATCCGAAAAGACGGCAAGATACCACTGCATCCAGCGCGCATTGAACAAAGTGTGCAATATCATGGATGAATACACCGAAGAGGAAGCTGTGCAGGCGCGCGCTGTTTTAAAGTCCGAGATGGAAAAATCTGGCGGCGATGCTTCCCTGACGATCACCGGAATTGGACATGCGCATATCGACCTCGCATGGCTGTGGCCGATCCGCGAAACAATCCGTAAGGGTGCGCGTACCTTTGCAACCGTGGATAAGCTGATGGATATCTACCCGGAATATCGGTTCGGATTTTCCCAGCCGCAGCTGCTTTTCTGGATGAAACTGTATTATCCTGATCTGTATACAAGACTGCAGAAGCGCGTCAAAGAGGGCAGAATCGAGTGCCAGGGCGCGATGTGGGTAGAGTGCGATACTAATATCACCGGCGAAGAAGCGCTGGTTCGTCAGATTATGCAGGGTGCACGGTTCTGGAAAGATGAATTCGATTTTGATATCGACAATATTTGGTTGCCCGATGTATTCGGTTACAGCGCAGCGCTGCCTCAGATTATGGAAAAGAGCGGACTGAAATATTTCATGACTCAGAAGCTTTCCTGGAGCGAGCATAACCAGTTCCCACACCATACCTTTAATTGGGTCGGTATCGACGGCACTTCTGTGCTGGTACATATGCTTCCCGAAGAAACCTATAACAGCCTTGCAGGTCCGGCTGCATTGCATCGTGCGGAGGAGAAGTTCCTTGATAAGGGCGTCAGCGACGAAGCTCTGATGCTGTTCGGCGTAGGCGACGGAGGCGGCGGCCCCGGGGCAATCCATCTGGAAAAGCTTGCGCGTCTACATGACGTGAACGGTTTGCCCAGATGCAGACAGGGCTTTGCAAAGGATCTCTTTGCTAGAATCGATCATGACAGAGACGAATATGCAACCTGGAACGGCGAGCTGTATCTGGAGTTCCACAGGGGAACGTATACGACTCACGCAAGAAACAAGAAATTCAACCGGAAGATGGAACAGCTGCTGCGCGAGCTGGAATATGCGGCATCGCTTGCATATGTGTACGCCGGAAAAGATTATCCGACACAGCTTCTGGATGAGACGTGGAAGGAAGTGCTTTTGTATCAGTTCCACGATATCATTCCCGGCTCTTCGATTAAGCGCGTTTACGATGAATCCCTCGCCAGATATGAAATTCTGGTGGAAAAGATTCAGGATGCAATTCAGGAGTACTATGCAGCAGTTTATGATGGCGAGTATGCAATCAACTCCTTAAACTTTGCAAGAACCGAGTATGTGCAGAAGGACGATACGTGGTATAAGGCAGAGCTTCCTGCGATGGGCGCTGCAAAGTTGCTCGCTCTGACAGCTGCAGATCAGGACGTAACTGCAAAGGACGGCGTTCTGGAAAATGAAAAGTTGATCGTGAAGTTCGGCGAAAACGGCGAGATCGTTTCGATTTTTGATAAAGAAGCACAGAAAGAGACGCTGGAAGAAGCGGCGAATAAGTTCAAGCTTTATGATGACACGGATGGTGACGCATGGGATATCCGCATCTACTATATGGAAAAGAACCCCAAAACCATGCAGCTCATTTCTTCGAAGTTTTATGTAGACGGACCCAATGCGGCTGCAGAGCAGACCTTTGAGTTTGGCAAATCTTTCCTGACCCAGAAGGTGATCCTGCAGAAAAATTCTGACTATGTGACGTTCGATACGACCGTTGACTGGAAAGAGACAGAAAAAATGCTGCGCACCAATTTTGCAACCTGCATCCATACCGATGAAGTGACCTGCAACATCCAGTACGGTAGCTTAAAGCGTCCAACTCACCGTAACACCAGCTGGGAAATGACGAAATTCGAGGTCTGCGCGCATAAGTGGATTGATCTTTCCAGAGATGATTACGGCGTAGCGTTGCTAAATGACTGTAAATACGGCTATGCGGTTCTGGAAAACCGGATGGACATCAACTTGCTGAGAAGTACGATGTCTCCTGGTGTGGACGCCGACAAGGCAGTGCATACATTCCGGTACGCATACTATCCGCATAGAGGAAATGAAAAGCATGCGCTGGTAGAGCAGAAAGCGATTGCGTTCAACATCCTGCCTGTCCTGACAAACGGTCACAATGCAGCAGCGCTTCCGGAAAGCTTCCTGCAGACCGACTGCACAAATGTGGAAATCACAGCAGTCAAGAAAGCGGAAGATTCGGATCGTCTTGTTGTTCGCATGTATCAGACCGACGGCACGGAAAGCATCTGTTGCGTAACGCTTCCCGCAAGAGTGAAGAAGGTTTCCTTCTGCGACTTGATGGAGCGTGAGGCGGAAGAAGTGCCGGTAGAAAATGGCGCAGTTGTGCTGAAGTTCAAGCCGTTTGAAATCCATACGATTCTGGTGGAGATGTAAAGGTACAGAGTGCTTTGGGGGAAACCGGTTCGGTTAGGCACGTTACATAGAAAAATCCCGGCCTCCTGTTATTTGGAACAGAAGACCGGGATTTTTTATACGGCATGCTGCCGTGCTTATGGATTGTTTTGCTGTGTTATCATTCTACATCCTGCAGTGCAGCGATATTTTCTTCGCCGGTGCGGACCTTTACGACTCTGTCAACATTGTATACAAAAATCTTGCCATCGCCGATGTGACCGGTAAAGAGTACCTTCTTTGCAGTTGCAATGACGGAATCAACAGGGATCTTGCTGACAACAACCTCGATCTTTACCTTAGGCAGCAGGGTTGCATCGATTTCTGCACCACGGTACATTTCGCCTGCACCCTTCTGGATGCCGCAGCCCATTACCTGTGTCATGGTCATACCGGTTACACCAAGGTCGTTTAATGCAGTCTTCAGTGCTTCGAAGCGAGACAGCTTTGCAATGATGACAACCTTGTAAATGCCGCTTGCAGAAGCGGTGATCGGAGCTTCCACAACCTTGACAGCTGCATCCTTCTGGAACTCGGAAGCCTTGTCGTAATCCGAAACACCGAGATCGGTGTTTTCGTTGACATCCATTGTCATGGTATTGGAGATATCCATGATGGAGAAGCCGGCATATGCGGACGGAAGACCATGTTCTTTTGCATCAAGACCAACAATTTCCTCTTCTTCGGAAACACGAAGACCGAAAAGCTTTTTGATAACAATAAATGCGATCGTAATGGTTACAGCAGTCCATGCAATGGTAGCGAACATACCAAGGAGCTGTAAACCAAGCTGTTTGAAGCCGCCGCCATAGAAGAGACCTGCACCTGCGATCTGGTTTGCACCGAAGCTTACGCCATCACCGAAGCCTCTTGCAAAGGCAGGAGCGGAAGGAGTAGCGAAAAATCCGACTGCAACTGTACCCCAGATACCGTTTAAGCAGTGTACTGCAACTGCTCCGACAGGATCATCCACATGAAGCTTGTAATCCAGAAACCATACGCCAAAGACAACCAGAACACCGGCAACTGCGCCGATTACGATGGAACCAAAAGCATCTACAACATCACAGCCAGCGGTAATGGCAACCAGACCGGCAAGGGAAGCATTTAAGCACATCGAAACATCAGGCTTGCCATATTTTACCCAGGTCAGGATCATGGTAACAACGGTTGCAATAGCGGGAGCGATGGTTGTAGTAACAAAGATGGAACCGAGCTCTTCAACGGAGGTTGCAGCAGCACCGTTGAAACCGTACCAGCCGAGCCACAGAATGAAAACACCCAGTGCGCCAATAGGAAGGTTATGTCCGGGGAATGCGTTTACCTTCGTTACTTTGCCTGTCTTATCCTTTACAAACTTACCAATACGGGGACCAAGCATTGCTGCACCGATCAGAGCGGAAATACCGCCGACCATGTGGATGCAGTTGGAACCTGCGAAATCGTGGAAGCCGATCTGGGAAAGCCAGCCGCCGCCCCATGTCCAGTGTGCTTCGATCGGATAAATGACTGCGGAAATGACTCCGGAATACACACAGTAGGAAATGAACTTTGTACGTTCTGCCATTGCACCGGATACGATGGTAGCGGTTGTTGCACAGAACACAAGGTTGAATACGAAGTTTGACCAGTCAAAATTTGCATAATCGGTAAAAATGTCAAATCCGGGTTTTCCGATGATGCCGGCCATGTCTTCTCCAAGGAGAAGGCTGAAGCCGATCAGGATGAAAACAACGGTACCGATACAGAAGTCCATCAGGTTCTTCATCAGGATATTGCCGGCGTTCTTTGCCCTTGTAAAGCCGGTTTCCACCATTGCGAATCCGGCCTGCATCCAGAATACCAGCGCGGCGCCGATCAGAAACCAGACACCGAATACTTCGCCGTTTAAAACGCTTAAGATTTCTTCTGTCATAATAGTTCCTCCTCGTTTCCCGGAGGGAAATGCCCACCCACGCTTGCGTGGGTTGCTCTCTGCAGGAGCAGAGGAACATTTCCTCCTCATTTTGTGGTATAAAAAAACGATGCCAGGGATTTTCTGTGTTTCGAAGCCCCATTGCATCGTTTCAGGTGGATCTCAGACAATCCGGTTTGCCCGAGAACCGAAGTATGTTTATCCGACCGCATGCGAAATTGAGTTGGAGTGTCGGATAAAAAAAGGTGCTGCGACGTTTTGTCGTAGCACCTTTGCTATGTTGGAAGTATAGCACCGTGCTAAGAACGTGTCAAGGAAAAAATGAAAAATTTATAAACTTGAAAATCCAAAGAGCAAGTCCGTTTTTTTGGACACATTATCTGTTATGCTGGAATTGTTCCAGACAGGGACAGAAAGAGAGAAGATGAGTATGATCGTGCAGATGAGCAGTAAGTCAAAAATATATCACAGACCGGGATGTCAGTATTTGAATCGTATCAAGGAAGGATATCTGACATTAGTGGAGCTACAGAAGAAAACAGTTGGAAAATTATTTCCCTGTAAATGTTGCTGTAAGCTCAGCAAAATGTACAGGGACTACGAACCGGCGATGAAAAAGATTCTTGAAGAGGTTGACGGATTAGCGAAGCTGGAAGAAAATCAGATCAAAATCCAGACGAAAAATTATTGTTGGGAAATCCGGTTTGATCCAGCAAAGCAGCATTTCAGGCTGTATAAGAAAATTTGGGATGAGACGATAGGACGGACGAATCTGATACAATGCAGCGGATATGATGGGAAAGAAGAGACAGGGCAGCTTGAGAAGATAATAGCTTTGCTTGTAGGAAAAGAGAGAACAGCATCTTATCCGGAAGCTTACCGGAAAGCTGCGTGGAATATTGAGCGTCAGGCAAAAGAGCATCATATGAGTATTGAGTATGACGGAGATATTTTATATGTACTTACGGATATGGCTGCATGGAAAATAGTATTTTTTGACCGGAAGCAGTGTTACAAGCTGTTCCACTGTCCGTTTGGCGGGAAAAAGATGACAATGGAGCAGGCAAAAAAAGCCAGATATCACAGACAGGTGGATGCAGGAGAAAATAGTCATCCTGCGAAATATCTGAAATATATTGCCGGTCATGACCGTGCTAAGAAGATTATGGAACAGGATTATCATTTGCTTCCGCAGAGAAGCAATAAAGAAAAAATGTATTATAATCAGGCGAGAAAGAGAGAGGCAAGGAAAAGTACCAGACGGGTCTGGAACCTGTTTGCGGAGCTGGAAGCACAACAGGAAGGCTTTCAAAAACTGTCGTTTTGTTGATAAGTAAAGAATTTTTGCGGGACGTTTTTATTGTACATAACACCAGCCCGCAGGCTTCAATCCTGCGGGCTGGCATTTTCCATACCGGTGCAGTTCCGGTACAGATGTATAAAGTATGCATCTGACAGTCAGGGGAGAGTTATACAGGGTAGTGACTGTCAAAGCATGCTTTGCAAAGTGGAAGATCCCCGGTCATCTGCTTCAAGTCCTCCAGCTTCATGTAGCCGAGGGAGTCTGCGCCGATAGAGGCACAGATTTCGGCAGCAGTGTGGGAGGACGCGATCAATTGATCGTTGCTGGGAACGTCGGTTCCGTAGTAACAGGGGAAAAGAAAAGGAGGGGAGCTGATACGTACATGCACCTCCGTTGCGCCGGCATCCTTTAACATACGGATCAGACTGGCCATTGTCGTGCCGCGGACGATAGAATCGTCAATCAGGACAAGACGTTTGCCTTTGACGACGCTGGAGAGTACGCTCAGTTTCAGGTGAACAGCGGACTCCCGCTCCTTTTGGGTGGGTTTGATGAAAGTTCTTCCCACATAGCTGTTTTTGTGAAACGCAAGGGCGAAGGGCAGACCGCAGGCCTGCGCATAGCCCATTGCTGCAGCCAGACCGGAATCCGGGACTCCGGTAACAAGATCCGCCTCAACCGGGTAGGAAGCGGCAAGCGCTTTTCCGGCGCGGATTCTGGCATCATATATGTTTACATTGTCCATCGTGGAATCCAGACGGGCAAAATAGATGTATTCGAAAATACAATGTGCATGAGGAATCTGTGCAGCTTTACTTTCCTCGATGAGACGGGAATCGGATTTGATCCCATTTTCGGTAATGGTAACGATCTCACCGGGAAGGATATCACGTACAAATTCTGCGTCTACAGCTGTCAGGGCGCAGCTTTCCGATGCAAGGATGTAGCTGTCACCACGTTTGCCAAGACATAATGGTTTTAAACCGAGCGGGTCTCGGACGCCGATCAGTTTTCTGGGGCTGATGATGACAAGAGCGTAACCGCCCTTTAATTTGCGTGCAGTCTGTAAAATTGCATCTTCTACACAGGAAGTTCTGGTTCTTTCCCTGGCGATATCGCAGGCGATGACTTCGGAGTCTGTCGTGGAGCGGAAAATAGCGCCGCCCTCCTGAAGAGACTGACGGAGTTCGGATGCATTTGTGATGTTGCCGTTATGGGCAAGCGCAAGTGTGCCTTTTAAATAGTTTAAGACGAGGGGCTGCGCATTTTCCACGGTGCTTGCGCCGGTGGTGGAGTAGCGGACATGGCCGATACCGATATTTCCCTTCAGGGAATCCAGGGATTCTTCATGGAATACTTCGCTGACAAGCCCCATGTCTTTGTGCCAGGTGATATTTCCTTTCGGCCCATTTGTGTTACAGACAGCAATACCGCAGGCTTCCTGTCCGCGGTGCTGCAGAGCAGAAAGCCCGTAGTAGATGGAAGGGGCAGCGGCGCTGCCATCGGGATTATAAATTCCGAAGACGCCGCATTCCTCTTTCAGTTTATCCTCTTGTTCCGGATCAAAAAAACTCATTTTAAAGTGTCCCTTCCGGCTGTTTTAAACGGAAAACAGCAGCTTCTCGTAGTTCGGGTAAGGCAGAATGCTGTCAGGAATATAGGTTTCTGCAGCATCTACAGCGCTGCGGACTGCATCCATATCAGGCAGGATTGTCTCGTGATAGAACAGGGACAGGGCAGGCTGATCGGTCATGCCTTCTGCTGTTGCAAGATCTGCTTCCAGCTTTTCTTCCGCGGTATAAATTGCTTCGTAATAGCCGGAAAGTGTGGTCAGCAGTTTCTCCTGTGCGGTGCAGGGCAGTGTTGCAAGAACTGCTTTTTTCGCGGAGATCGATGCTGCAACCTCGTCTGTATAGGTCATCAGGGCAGGCAGGAAATCGCGGCGAACCATATCCTCCATGGTCTTTGCTTCGATATGGATGGTTTTGCTGTAGGTCTCCAGCAAAATTTCATATCTGGAGAAGATCTCTTCTTTGGAGAAGATGTGATGGCTGGTAAACAGGTCGATATTCTTCTCGTGAATGAAATAAGGAAGCGCATCAGGGGTGGACTTTAAGTTGTACAGACCGCGCTTTTCAGCCTCCTGAACCCATTCGTCAGAATAGCCGTTGCCGTTAAAGATAACCTTTTTGTGCTTCAGGATCGCTCTCTTTACCAGAGCGCGAACTGCTTCATCCATCTGATCTTCGGGGAAGGCCTTTAATTCTCCGTAGAACTGACGCAGTGCTTCTGCAACAGCTGTATTTAAAATGATGTTTGGACCTGCCACAGAGCTGGAAGAGCCAAGGCTTCTGAATTCAAATTTATTGCCGGTAAATGCAAAGGGTGAGGTTCTGTTTCTGTCGGTATTATCCTTAAAGAAATGAGGCAGTACAGTTGCGCCGGTATCCATCTGAACAAGAGGATGCTTGCCAAAGAAGGTGTCATTTTCAATGGAATCCAGAACGGCAGTCAGCTCATCCCCAAGGAAGATGGAGATAATAGCCGGAGGCGCCTCGTTTGCACCGAGACGATGATCGTTTCCTGCGCTGGCAACGGAGATACGCAGCAGATCTGCATAATCGTCAACCGCTTTGATGACAGCCATCAGGAAAATCAGGAACTGTGCATTTTCAGCAGGAGTACGTCCGGGCTCCAGCAGGTTTACACCGGTATTTGTAATCATGGACCAGTTGTTGTGCTTCCCGGAACCATTGATACCGTCGAAGGGTTTTTCGTGGAGCAGACATACCAGATCGTGTTTGTCAGCGACTTTTTTCATGACTTCCATCGTCAGCTGATTGTGATCGACTGCAACGTTTGCAGTGTCGAAAATCGGAGCTAACTCATGCTGGGCAGGAGCAACTTCGTTATGCTTTGTCTTTGCAGGAATGCCAAGCTTCCAGAGCTCTTCATCCAGATCATGCATGTATGCGGATACACGGGGCTTTAATGCGCCGAAATAATGATCTTCCATTTCCTGACCTTTGGGAGACATTGCGCCGAACAGAGTTCTGCCGGTAAAGATCAGATCCTTTCTCTGCTCATACAGAGCTTTGTCAACCAGGAAATATTCCTGCTCGGGACCGATGGTTGTGGAAACACTTGTAACGTCCTTGTTTCCGAGCAACTGCAGAATCCTGACTGCCTCTGTGTTCAGAGTTTCCATGGAACGCAGCAGAGGAGTCTTTTTATCCAGTGCCTCGCCGCTGTAAGAACAGAAAGCGGTAGGAATGTAAAGGGTTCCATCTTTAATAAAAGCGGGAGAAGTAGGATCCCATGCCGTATAACCTCTTGCTTCAAAAGTAGCGCGCAGACCGCCGGACGGGAAGCTGGATGCATCGGGTTCACCCTTTACCAGTTCTTTTCCGGAGAAATCCATGATGATCTGACCATCTCCGACCGGACTGATGAAGCTGTCATGCTTTTCAGCAGTGAAACCGGTCATGGGCTGGAACCAGTGCGTATAATGGGTAGCACCGTGCTCAACTGCCCATTCCTTCATGGCAACCGCAACGGAATTGGCAACATCCAGTTCCAGATGGGTGTTATTTTCGATTGTTTTACGCAGCGCTTTGTAAATATCCTTGGGGAGCTTTTCGCGCATCACTTTGTCGTTAAAGACCAGGCTGCCGTAAATTTCAGGAATACTTTTTGACATAGATCAAATCTCCTTTCAACTGTAGGGTAAGCATTGTACATTTCGGTGTTTTGTCTGACGAAACGTTTCGTTCTGCAGAACCTGTTCTTTAGAACGAAAAAAGGCACTTCGGAGAAGATTCTCCAAAGCGCCTTTGCTTTATGTGACGTATCATACTCACAAATAATAAAACTGTCAAGCCCCTTTTTTCAAAAAACGAAAATTTGTGCAGCAAAGCCATAGGTGCATTTGAGGGAGCTTTTTTGTCAACTTACCTCCGATCCTGAGACAAGCAGCGCGTTTTCGTGTATGCTTTTGTCAATGAAAGGAAAGGAGGTCTGGGCATGAAAGTGAGCATTGAACTTTCACCGGAATACCGGATTCCGTATGCAGTCATTTATGCGGATAAAATAACGGACGAAATTCAGAAGATCATGGAAAGCTTCAGCCGGCAGGAAACGCCGATCACGGCGCTGCAGAATGAGGAAAATCTCGTCGTTCTGCAGCCGGAGGAAATCTACATGGTGAGGGTGGAAGCAGGAGAGACGATTCTTTTTGGAGAGTGTTCGAAATATCGTTCCAGAAAGAGGCTTTATGAATTGGAAAGACAGCTTGGAAAACAGTTTATGCAGATCTCAAAATCCACACTGGTTAATCTTTCGTATCTGGACAGTATCGAGGCCGGGTTTAACGGCACCTTGCTTCTGAAGTTGAAAAATGGCTGCAAAGATTATGTATCCAGAAAATATCTGCCGGAATTTAAAAAATATCTGGGACTGTAGGAGGAATAAAGATTGAAAAATATCATTTTTCAATCACGAGATTTGTGTCTGCGCGCACTTGACACAAACTCGGTATGCGCAAAAAGCGTGCGCAGAAATGAGAGGAAAGCATGAAAGCGATTGTAAAAGAAGCAGCGAAATATGTTGGAATCAGCACTGGGATTGCACTTGGAATTTTCTGTTTTGTCGGAATGATATTTGACCTGTATTATGGCGGAAATTTCAGCCTTTCCGGGTATCAGTTTACAAAGATGGTGATCGGCTGCGTGCTGGTTGGCTGGGGCTTTGGCGTTCCGGCTGCGGTTTACCGGAAAGAAAATCTGCCGATGCCGATCAAAATCGTGATTCATATGGGAACAGGCTGCGTGATTTATACGCTGGTCGCATGCAAGGTCGGCTGGGTTGATCCGGCGGCAGGAATCTGGCAGGAAATCGGGATGATCGCTGCCCAGCTGGCAGCAGCATTTCTGATCTGGTTTTTGTTTCTGCTGCATTACCGCCGGGAAGCGAAAAAGATGAATGAACGGATACAGGAGATGAAAAAAGGAAAGGATTAAAATCCTTCCTTATTTCGTTGGATGCGAAGTTCTTTTCTTTTCTGCCCGGCTTCCCATTCCGCCTGCTGTCCGATGGATTCGATCAAAAGACCGGGAACTTTGGTCGGTTTTCCGTTATTGTCGACGGCGACGAGCGTCAGATAAGCCCTGTTTACGGGATATCGTGTGCCGTTAAGTTTTTCCACATAGGTATCGACCCGGACTTCCATGGAAGTGCTGCCGACCCAGGTGAGGGTTCCGACCAGAACGACAAGGTCATTTTGAAACACGCCGCGGATGAATTTCAGGTTATCGACGGATGCAGTGATGACATTACACTGGGAATGACGGATGCCGACGAGCCCGGCGACTTCGTCAATCCACTCCATCAGCCTGCCGCCGAAAAGCCGTCCTGCACCGTTTAAATGTTCCGGGCGGATCTGATAGACCTGTTCCACGCGGGATTCGATTGCTCTTTTTTTCATAGTATTTTGGGAAGACCTCCATTCTGAGTACAGATTTTCCTGCAGGTGCGAAAATGGTCCGCAGGGAGCTTAAAAGCCTTGAGATTATTTTATTTCTACGGCTTGGGACAGTCAAGTGGCAGAAGATATGCTATAATGGTGCCAATGAAAAACAAGCGATGCGTCAGCGTCATTTGTTTTTCGGGTGCCATTAGCGAACGGGCAGCTTGCACAGTAGGCAATAAAGCGCGTTTTGCGCGGGCTTGTGGCGGGAACAGGCAAAGGGAGAAACAAAATGGAAAAAATCTGGGAAGACTTACAGAAAGCGGCAGTCGCTGTGATTCGCCCGCGCGAGGTATCGAAGATGAAGTGGTAACACTGGGGGATCAGACGCCAGAATGGTGGCTGTGAGAATAGATCAAAATAGGGGATGTGATCGTTGAATGGCTGTAAAATACAGATGATTTATAAAATTTTATAATGGGTAATTGCAATAAAAAGGAGAAAGAACATGACAGAATGGGAAAAGGCACAGAACGGATATTTATATGATGCAAACTATGACCAGGAGATTGTAGAGGCAAGAACCCATTGTGCGGATTTATGTTATGAATTTAACAATTGTAAACCGTCAGAGAGTAAAAAACAGGGTGAACTGTTGAGTCAGATGTTCGGAAGCATAAAAGGAAATCCGGTCGTTACAGCGCCGTTTTACTGTGATTATGGATTCAATATTTCCGTAGGGGAAAATTTTTATACGAACCATAATGTCACGATACTGGATGGAGCGAAGGTCACTTTTGGGGACAATGTATTTATTGCTCCGAACTGCGTATTTTCAACAGCCGGTCATGCGATTGACAGCGAACAGAGAGGGCGCGGACTGGAAATCGCTCTGTCGATTACTATAGGGGACAATGTTTGGATTGGAACGAACGTGTCGGTGCTGCCGGGCGTGACGATTGGAAGCAATACCATTATCGGCGCAGGGAGCGTTGTGAACAGGAATATTCCGGATGGGGTAATTGCAGCCGGAAATCCCTGCAGGGTGATTCGCAAAATTACAGACGCAGATAAGAAAAAATATCCTGTATTTGAAGAATCTGCGAAGCAGTGAGGAGTATGCCTATGAAAAAAATGATTCGTGCCGCTTTTGTATTATGCCTGCTGTTTGCATTATCCGGATGTGGCAAAAAAGAAGCGACCGTGGTAAAGACCTATGCCGCTACGGACGTTCTGGATGTCGAGAAAGAGATGGCGGCAGGACGGGAAGTGACGATGGTTCCTTATTATGAGATGAGCGACGGAACCTGGCAGATCGAAGATGGGCATTCTTACAAGTACCGGCTGGAAGTGAGCGGCAGGATGAATGCGGCAGAGAGCGACAGTACGTTTATCTATTTGAGCAATCAGGAAAGCATTCCCTTCGATCAGGCATGGAAAGCGAGCGGATTGAGCAGCAATATGGCCGATTATTTCGATGAAGCGGATGCAAAATTCGTGGGGATGAAATAAAAGGCTGGATTTTTCCTTTACACACCAGAGCAGTGTTGTTATAATACTCTCCGGGAATGAGGTTCTCCCGCGCCGTATGGCGGAACCGCTTGAAAGAATTTTAAGCTGATGACTTCTGTGATTTTAGATGCAAAAGCGACAGGATTTTGGCATCGATGGCTGACTGCAAATGTCCGCAGAAAGGATGTTTGTGTGCAACAAAAATCGCAGAGGACATCGGCTTTTTTGATTTTTGACAGTAGAATGTTCGCAGAGCAATGCCGCAGCGGGTGCATTCCAATTCCACAGAGAATAGAAATGGAGAAAAACATGTTGACTTCACTTGCGTTTATTTTTCTGGCAGGTCTTGCCATGGCGGCGATCTGTGAACGGATCGGATTGCCGAGGATTATCGGAATGCTGGTCACGGGCATCGTGCTCGGACCGTATGTGCTGAATTTGCTGGATCCGTCGATTCTGGGCATTTCCTCGGAGCTTCGCCAGATGGCGCTGATTATCATTTTGTTAAAAGCTGGTCTGTCCTTAAACCTTGCGGATTTAAAGAAGGTCGGTCGCCCTGCCGTGATGATGGCGTTTGTTCCGGCGAGTTTTGAAATCCTTGCGTTCTTTTTATTCGCACCGTATGTGCTTGGAATTACGCGGATAGAAGCCGCTGTGATGGGTGCAGTGCTTGGGGCGGTTTCCCCGGCGGTCGTGATTCCGCGGATGGTACAGCTGATGGAAAACAGTTATGGGACGCAAAAGAGCATCCCTCAGATGATTATGGCGGGTGCATCCTGCGACGATATTTTCGTCATCGTTCTGTTCACGACATTTGTGCGCATGGCGCAGGGAGGAAGCGCAAAGGCGTCGGACTTTGTGCAGATTCCGATTTCGATCGGGCTCGGCGTTGTGCTGGGAGCCGCTGCAGGTTATGTGCTGGCAAGGGTTTTTGAAACGGCATACGCCCATGCCCACTGTGTCCGAAACAGCATGAAGGTGATCCTGGTGCTCGGTCTGTCGTTTCTTTTGATGGCAGTGGAAACGTGGCTGAAAGGAATCGTTCCGGTGTCCGGGCTTTTAGCGGTTGTGAGCATGGCGTGCATGTTGAAGGCAAAATGTGTGCCGGAGGTTTCGAAGCGCCTGTCTGAAAAATTCGGCAAGCTCTGGCTGGCAGCGGAAGTCGTGCTGTTTGTGTTGGTCGGCGCGGCGGTCGATATCCGGTATACAGCAAGCGCTGGTGCGAGTGCACTTTTGATGATCGGGATTGCGTTCCTGTTTCGTGCAACAGGCGTGTTCTTGTGTATGGCAGGGACGCAGCTGAATAAAAAAGAGCGGCTGTTCTGTGTGATCGCCTATCTGCCGAAAGCAACCGTACAGGCGGCGATCGGGTCGGTTCCGCTGAGTCTCGGTCTGCCGTGCGGACAGCTTGTGCTCTCGGTTGCAGTGCTTGCGATTCTTGTGACCGCGCCGATTGGAGCGATCGGGATGGACAAAACGTATCGGAGGCTGTTGGCGCAGGAAGGCGGCGCGGCTGGGGAGAACCCCGGCGCATGATAAGGGCGCGTCGCATGCGAGCATGAAATCTGCCCGCAGAAAGCTACATGGGAATTTCCGCACGTCAGTGCCCCAGTTCCCCCGCGCCATTCGCAAAAACGCATCTGCGATGCTATCCGCTGCTGCGCAGCTACTTTTGCTCATAAGAGTTGCGCTCCCTCTGTAGCTTTCCGCAAGCAGATTTTCATGCGAGCATGAAATCTGCCTGTGGAAAGCTACATGGGAACTGGAAAATTAAATTAAAAAACCTCTTTACAAATGAAAAAAGATAGGGTAGACTACATTGCATGAAAAATAGTGTCGTACATAAGATGTAGGCTGACAAAGGGGTCAGGAAACTTGCATTGCAGGTTTCCTGACCCCTTTCTTTCTGTAACATGGGTTCCATGTTACAGAAAGAGGCACTGACGTGCCTGAGATGCGCACTCGCGCGAAGATGAAAAATGTCGCAAGCGACCGCGCTCGGCGCGAGAATGTGCCAAGGCACATTCTTTTATGTATCAAAGTATTTTTATGAACGGCACACTGACAGTAGGAAATGCTGTTGCAGGGCAGCAAGGAGGAGAGCATGGGCGTAAAATATGTATTTGTGACCGGCGGCGTTGTGTCCGGTCTTGGAAAAGGAATTACCGCAGCTTCGCTGGGACGGCTGCTCAAAGCGAGAGGATATCATGTAACCATGCAGAAGCTGGATCCCTATATCAATGTGGATCCCGGTACGATGAATCCGATCCAGCACGGAGAGGTATTTGTAACAGATGATGGCACGGAGACAGACCTGGATCTGGGACATTACGAACGGTTTATCGATGAAAGCCTGGATCAGAATTCCAACGTTACAACGGGTAAAATTTACTGGTCGGTTCTGCACAAGGAACGTCATGGAGATTACGGCGGCGGTACCGTACAGGTCATTCCTCATATTACAAACGAAATCAAATCGAAATTTTACCGGGAGAAGTCCCCGGAGGAAGATACCATTTCTATTATAGAAGTCGGCGGTACAGTCGGCGATATCGAAAGCCAGCCGTTTCTGGAAGCGATCCGTCAGTTTCAGCACGAGATGGGACGGGAAAATGCCATCCTGATCCAGGTTACATTGATTCCATATTTAAAGGCATCCGGCGAAATGAAAACAAAGCCGACTCAGATGAGCGTCAAGCAGCTGCAGAGTATGGGGATCTGGCCGGATATCCTGGTTTGTCGTTCGGATTATCCGATCGATGAAAAAATGAAAGAAAAGATCGGATTATTCTGTAATGTGAAAAAGGAACATGTTTTGCAGAATCTGGATGCACCGTCCCTTTATGAAGTGCCGATGATGATGGAAGAAGAGCATTTGGCTCAGGCGGTCTGTGAATGTCTGAATCTGCCCTGCCCGGAGCCGAATCTGGAAGACTGGAAAAAGATGCTGGAGGATCTGCATCATCCCACCAGTTCTGTCACCATCGCGCTGGTTGGGAAATATGTAGCCCTGCATGATGCTTATTTGAGCGTAGCGGAAGCCTTAAAGCACGGCGGCATCGCAAACCGCACCCAGGTCAACATCCGTTGGATCGATGCAGAAGAGCTGACACCGGAAAATCTGGAGGAATATCTGCACGATGTGGACGGCATTTTGGTACCGGGCGGATTCGGACAGAGAGGAACGGAAGGAAAGATTCTTGCAATCGGTTATGCAAGACGCAACAAAATTCCGTATCTTGGATTGTGTCTTGGCATGCAGCTTGCGATAGTTGAATTTGCAAGAAACGTAGCAGGACTTTCCAAAGCGGCGAGCATTGAGCTCGATCCCGAAACGCCTGATCCGGTCATCGCACTGATGCCGGAACAAAACGGGATTACCAATCTTGGCGGTACTTTAAGACTGGGCGCATATCCCTGTGTCCTGCAGCCGGAAACACTGGCCCATAAGCTGTATGGAAAGACAGAGATTTCCGAACGTCACCGTCACAGATATGAAGTTAACAATGATTACCGGGAAGTGCTGACGAAAAACGGCATGGTACTTTCCGGACTGTCTCCGGACGGAAGAATCGTGGAGATGATCGAATTAAAAGAGCATCCGTTCTTCGTTGCAACACAGGCACACCCGGAATTCAAATCCAGACCGAACCTGCCGCACCCGCTGTTTGAGGGCTTTGTAAAAGCGGCAGTAGCATATGAAGCGGCAGGCAGCAGCGCCGTTTAAATAAGGAGGACTACCATGGGAGAAAATCAGGTACAGCAGGGACTTTACAGCCAGAGCTTTGAACATGATAACTGCGGCATCGGAGCTGTGGTTAATATCAAAGGCAGAAAAGACCACCAGATTGTTGCAGATGCGTTAAAAATTGTAGAACAGCTGGAACACCGCGCCGGAAAAGACGCGGAGGGAAAAACCGGAGACGGCGTCGGAATTCTGACTCAGATTTCCCATCGCTTTTTTTCCAGAGTATGTCAGGAAATCGGCATCGAGCTCGGCGGCGAAAGAGAATACGGAATCGGCATGTTCTTTTTCCCGCAGAACGAGTTAAAGCGCAGCCAGGCGAAGAAGATGTTTGAGATTATTGTAGAAAAAGAAGGCATGAAGTTTTTAGGCTGGAGAGAAGTGCCGACTGCGCCGGAGGTGCTGGGACATAAGGCAAGAGAATGTATGCCTGTCATTTGCCAGGGCTTTGTCAAAAAGCCGGAAAATATTGCAGCAGGGCTGGACTTTGACAGAAAGCTCTATGTGGTACGCCGCGTATTTGAGCAGAGTAACGATAATACCTATGTGCCGTCCTTATCGAGCCGGACCATCGTGTATAAGGGTATGTTTTTGGTGGGACAGCTGAGAACCTTCTTTAAGGACCTGCAGGATGCAGAATATGATTCCGCGATTGCAATTGTCCATTCCAGATTTTCGACCAATACGAATCCCAGCTGGGAGCGTGCACATCCGAACCGGTTTATTGTGCATAACGGTGAGATCAACACGATCAAGGGCAATGCGGATAAGATGCTGGCGCGGGAGGAAACAATGTGTGCACCGCGGTTCTCGGCAGATGATTTAACGAAGGTGCTTCCTGTAGTCAATACAAATGGATCGGACTCCGCAATGCTGGACAATACACTGGAATTTCTGGTAATGAGCGGAATGGAGCTGCCGCTTGCGGTCATGATTACAATCCCGGAGCCCTGGACCCACAATGATACGATTTCCCAGGAGGGACGCGATTTTTATCAGTACTATGCGACGATGATGGAGCCCTGGGATGGTCCTGCTTCCATCCTGTTTTCGGACGGTGACCTGATGGGCGCTGTTCTGGACAGAAACGGTCTGCGTCCCTCCAGATATTATATTACAGACGATGACAGACTGATCCTTTCTTCTGAAGTCGGTGTCCTGGAAATTCCCGCAGAGCATATTTTGAAAAAAGAGCGACTGCATCCCGGTAAAATGCTGCTGGTGGATACTGTAAAGGGCGAAGTTTTAACAGACGAAGAAATCAAGGAGACCTACGCGAAGCGGGAGCCTTACGGCGAATGGCTGGATTCCAATCTGGTTACGCTGCATGAGTTAAAAATTCCGAATGAAAGGATTCCTTCTTATAACAAAGAAGAACGGGCGCGTCTGCAGAAAGCGTTTGGTTACACCTACGAGGAATACCGGGAGGGTATCTGCTCGATGGCGTTAAACGGAACCGAACGGATCGGCGCGATGGGTGTGGATACACCGCTGGCTGTCCTTTCCAAAGAATATCAGCCGTTGTTTTATTATTTCAAGCAGCTGTTCGCGCAGGTAACGAACCCTCCGATCGATGCGGTCCGGGAAAAAATCGTCACTTCCACAACCGTATATGCCGGCAAGAACGGAAATCTTCTGGAAGAGAAGCCGGAAAACTGTCAGGTACTGAAGATCAACAATCCGATCCTGACAGACCTCGATCTGTTGAAGATCCGCACGATGAAAAAGCCCGGCTTTAAGGTTGTCTGTGTGCCGATCATTTTCTATAAGAGCACACCGATGGATCGTGTGCTGGAGCATCTGTTCGTACAGGTGGATAAGGCGTACCGGGAGGGTGCGAATATCCTGATTCTTTCCGACCGCGGTGTGGATGAAAACCATGTTGCAATCCCGTCGCTGCTGGCAGTTTCCGCCGTACACAAGCATCTGGTCAAGACGAAAAAATGTACGGCACTGTCCATTATCCTGGAATCCGGCGAGCCGAGGGAGGTGCACGATTTTGCGGCGCTGTTAGGCTACGGTGCGTGCGCGGTCAATCCGTATCTGGCCCATTCCACCATCGCAGAGCTGGTAGAAGACGGTCTGCTGAACAAGGATTATTATGCGGCAGTAGAAGATTATGACCATGCGATTTTGCAGGGCATCGTAAAGATTGCGTCCAAGATGGGCATTTCCACGATTCAGTCCTATCAGGGCAGCCAGATTTTCGAGGCGATCGGCATTTCGCAGGAGGTCATCGATGCGTACTTTACCGGAACGGTCAGCAGGATCGGCGGTATTACCTTAAAAGATATCGCAGCCCAGACGGATGCGCAGCATTCCAAGGCGTTTGATCCGCTGGGACTGGCAACAGACCTGACGTTGTCCTCCATGGGCAGACATAAGATGCGCAGCCAGGGCGAGGAACACCGTTACAATCCCCAGACGATCCATATGCTGCAGCAGGCGACAAGGGATGGCAGCTACGAAAAGTTCTGCGAATATACAAAGATGGTGGATAAAGAGGAAACCGGTTATCTGCGCAGCCTGATGGACTTCAACTTCCCGGAGACTGGTGTTCCGATTGAAGAAGTAGAGAGCGTAGAGTCCATCGTAAAGCGGTTTAAGACCGGTGCGATGTCTTACGGTTCGATTTCCGAGGAAGCGCATGAAGCGCTGGCGATTGCCATGAATAAACTACACGGCAAATCCAACAGCGGTGAAGGCGGCGAGAGCGATGAGCGTCTGGAATCCGCAGGAACCGATCATGACAGAAGCTCTGCGATCAAGCAGGTGGCAAGCGGACGTTTCGGCGTAACGAGCCGATATCTGGTCAGTGCAAGAGAGATTCAGATCAAAATGGCTCAGGGGGCAAAACCCGGCGAGGGCGGACATCTTCCTGCCAAGAAGGTGTATCCCTGGATTGCAAAGACAAGACATTCCACACCCGGTGTGAGCCTGATTTCTCCTCCGCCTCATCATGATATTTATTCCATCGAGGATCTGGCACAGTTAATTTACGACTTGAAAAATGCAAATAAATATGCACGAATTTCCGTAAAATTGGTTTCGGAAGCCGGTGTCGGAACCGTTGCAGCCGGTGTTGCAAAAGCAGGTGCACAGGTAATCCTGATTTCCGGTTATGACGGCGGTACCGGTGCTGCGCCCATCAGCTCCATCCATAATGCAGGACTTCCGTGGGAGCTGGGACTGGCAGAAACCCATCAGACTCTACTGCAGAATGGTCTGAGAAACCGCGTTGTCATCGAGACAGACGGTAAGCTCATGAGCGGCAGGGATGTTGCGATGGCAGCGCTTCTGGGAGCAGAGGAATTCGGCTTTGCAACTGCTCCGCTGGTAACCCTTGGCTGTGTCATGATGCGTGTCTGCAACCTGGACACCTGTCCGATGGGTATCGCAACCCAGAATCCGGAGCTGCGCAAGCGCTTTATCGGAAAACCGGAATACGTCATTAACTTCATGACCTTTATCGCGCAGCAGCTGCGGGAGTACATGGCAAAGCTTGGCATCAGAACTGTAGATGAGATGGTAGGGCGTACCGATCTGTTAAAGAAAAAGGATGGTCTGACCGGAAGAAAAGCGACGATCGATTTGAGCAGAATCCTGTACGAGGGCGCACAGGCGGAAAGAAAGGTCAGTGTTTTCGATCCTGCATGCGCATATGATTTCAAACTGGAAAAGACAAAGGATGAATCCGTTTTATTAAAGAAAAAAGAAGTAAAGGCAGCCATTGCGGACGGAACAGAAATATCCTGCAGCGTGAAGCTGACCAATACCGACCGTACCTTCGGCACACTTCTGGGCGCAGAAATCACAAGACAGCATCCGGAAGGACTGCCCGAGGATACCATCACGATTCACTGTGAAGGCGCAGGCGGACAGAGCTTCGGTGCATTTTTGCCAAAAGGTCTGACCTTATCGCTGTGCGGTGACAGCAACGACTATTTCGGCAAGGGACTTTCCGGCGGCAAGCTGGCAGTCTTTGCACAGGAAAAAGCGAAATTTAAACCGGAAGAAAATATCATTATCGGCAACGTTGCCCTTTACGGCGCAACAAGCGGAGAAGCCTATATCGCAGGTGTGGCAGGAGAACGGTTCTGCGTCCGCAATTCCGGTGCAACTGCTGTTGTAGAAGGCGTCGGAGAGCATGGCTGCGAGTATATGACTGGTGGTCATGTGGTTGTACTGGGACCTACCGGCAAAAACTTTGCGGCAGGTATGAGCGGCGGCATCGCTTATGTACTGGATGAAGAAAGCTGTCTGTATAAAAACCTGAACAAGGAAATGGTACTCATGGAGAAGGTGGAGACCAAGTTTGACCAGGAGGAGCTCCGTGCCATGATCGAGGCGCATGTGCGCAATACCGGTTCCAAAAAGGGACAGGAGGTACTGGATCACTTTAAAGAGTATCTGCCGAAGTTCAAAAAGATTATTCCTGGAGATTACAAGCGGATGCTGCAGCTGTCCTCCCAGTTTGAGGAACAGGGCATGAGCCGCCAGGAAGCGCAGATTGAGGCATTCTATGCGAGTGTCGGCAGCAGAGCGTAACGGGAGGAAACAGTCATGGGGAAACCTACAGGTTTTTTGGAATATGAGCGTAAAGACGGACCGGTGACGGCTCCAAAGGAAAGAATCAAAAATTTTAAGGAATTTCACGGACAGCTGCCGGAAGAGGAGCAGCGTCTGCAGGGAGCGCGCTGCATGGAATGCGGCGTTCCCTTCTGCCAGGCGGGTACAATGATTGCCGGAATGGCTTCGGGATGCCCGCTGCATAATCTGGTGCCGGAGGTCAACGATCTGGTCTGGCACGGCAACTGGGAACAGGCTTATGTCCGTTTGTCAAAGACTCACTGTTTCCCGGAATTTACTTCCAGGGTCTGCCCCGCGCTGTGTGAGGCGGCCTGTACCTGCGGGCTGCACGCAAAACCGGTTTCTACGAAGGAAAATGAACGTGCGGTCATTGAATATGCTTACGCGAATGGTCTGGTAAAAGGCGAAGAACCAAAGGTACGCACCGGAAAGAAGGTCGCGGTCATCGGCAGCGGTCCGGCCGGATTGTCTGCAGCCTGGAACCTGAACAAACGCGGACACAGCGTAACGGTCTATGAACGTCATGACAGAGTCGGCGGTCTGCTGCGCTACGGCATTCCGAATATGAAGCTGGACAAGAGCATCATCGACAGAAGGATCGAAGTCATGAAGGCTGCCGGCATCAAGTTTATCTGCAATGCAGACGTTGGAAAAGATATTTCCGGCAAGGAGCTGGAAAAAGAATACGACCGCGTGATTCTTTGCGGCGGGGCCTCCCATCCAAGAGATATCCATGTGCCCGGCAGGGATGCAAAAGGCATCTGGTTTGCAGTGGATTTTCTGGGAACTGTAACAAAGCAGCTCCTGGATACGAATTTTGAAAAAGTGCCCTATGAGCTGGCAAAAGGAAAAAATGTGCTGGTAATTGGCGGCGGAGATACCGGAAATGACTGTGTCGGAACTTCGATTCGGCTGGGTGCGGCAAGCGTGACACAGCTGGAGATGATGCCGAAAGCGCCGGAGTGTCGGGCAGCATCCAATCCCTGGCCGGAATGGCCGAAGGTCTTAAAGACCGATTACGGTCAGGAAGAAGCAATCGATGTATTCGGTCATGATCCGAGAATTTACCAGACAACCGTAACAGAATTTAAAAAGAAAAAAGACGGAACCGTATGCAGTGCGGTGCTGGTAAGCCTTGAGCCGAAGAAGGATGAAAAGACCGGACGGCTTTCGATGGTTCCCATCGAAGGCACACAGAAGGAAATTCCGGTGGATCTGGTGCTGATTGCAGCCGGATTTTTAGGCAGTGAGGGTTACGTTGCAGAGAGTTTTGGTGTAAAATTAAATGCGAGAACCAATGTGGAAACCGTAAACGGCTCTTACCGCACCGGAAAAGAGAAGATTTTCACTGCGGGAGATATGCACAGAGGTCAGTCACTGGTTGTATGGGCGATTGCCGAAGGCAGGGAAGCCGCAAAGGAAGTGGACAAGTCGCTGATGGGATACACATACGAGTAATTCACAACAACAATTCAGGGAACAGGCGGACAGACTGTCCGCTAAAGAGGAGAGAGAAGCATGAAAACCAGAGAAGAAATTCTGCAAATGGTAGAGAATGAAGACGTTGAATTCATTCGTCTGCAGTTTACAGACATGTTCGGCACGCTCAAAAACGTTGCCGTGACCGCTACCCAGCTGCAGTACATGAAAGACAACCGCTATCTGATTGATGGTTCCTGCATGTACGGAGAATTGAGAAACGGGGAAGAGGATATGTATCTGTGCCCGGATTTGGATACCTTTGTAATCCTGCCATGGAGACCGCAGCAGGGAAAAGTTGCAAGACTTTTGTGTGATGTCTGCAGGGCAGATGGAACACCCCTTGCGGTCAGCCCGAGAGAAATCCTGAAAAAGACGATGGAAAAGGTCGAAAAGGAAGGATATACGTTTCAGATTGATCCGGAATGTGAATTTTTTCTGTTCCACGAGGATGAAAACGGCGTGCCGACAACCGTAACCCATGAAAAGGCCGGATATATGGATATCAGCCCGCTGGATCTGGGAGAAAATGCCCGCCGTGATATGGTGATGACGCTGGAGGATATGGGGTTTGAAATCGAATCCTCCCATCATGAAAAAGCGCCCGGACAGCATGAAATTGACTTCCGTTATGCGGGTGCGATGGAAACCGCGGACCGGATTGTGACGTTCAAGACGGCAGTGCGTTCCATTGCAAAGCGGTTCGGCCTTTATGCGACTTTTATGCCGAAGCCAAAGGCTGGTACGGCAGGTTCCGGCATGCATATCAATATTTCTCTGTTTCAGAATGGGAAAAATATCTTCAGCGATCCGGAAGCGGAGGATGGTTTAAGTCAGGAAGCAAAATGGTTCATGGGTGGTATTATGGCCCATGTCAAAGGCATGTGTGCCGTGACGAACCCTCTGGTTAACTCTTATAAGCGTCTGACCTCCGGCTGTGACGCGCCAAGAGATATCATCTGGACAACAAAAAACCATAATACCCTGCTTCGGATTCCCTTTATGCGGGGAGAGGATACCAGGATCGAGCTGCGTTTTCCCGATCCGTCTGCAAATGCGTATTTGACGATTGCACTCTGTATGGCCGCAGGACTGGATGGAATCGCAAAGCATCTGGATCCCGGAGCGGAATCTGCACGACTGTTTGCAAGCAGAACGGAGGCAGAAAAGGCTGCAGCCGGTATCGATCATCTGCCGGATACGCTGCGTGAAGCAGTTGCGTTCATGGAAGAGGATTCTTTTGTAAAAATGGTTCTCGGACAGGAGTTCGTGGATCTTTATGTAGAAGCAAAAAAAGCTGAGTGGAATGAGTACATGTCCCAGGTATCCGAATGGGAAGTAGATAAATATCTGTATCGCACTTAAAGGAGTGACAGGATGAGCAGCATCATAATTGTTTTGCCGAAACTCGAGGACGCAAAACATATCAAAGACATCCTCGCCCGGCGGGGACTGACGGCTGCTGCACTCTGCACAACAGCTTCCATGGCGCTTTCACAGGTACACCAGCTAGACAGCGGTGTCGTGATCTGCAGTTATCGGATCAGGGACATGCACTATACACAGCTGGCGGAATATCTGCCCGATTATTTTGATATGCTGTTGCTTGCTTCTACGTCGGAACTGGAAAGTGCACCGCACGATATGGTGACATTGACATATCCGATTCGTCCAAATGATCTTGCCAGTACTGTGGAGATGATGCTGACACAGCTGGACAGACGGTTAAAGAAGCGCAAAAGCCAGCCGAAAAAGAGAACGGAACAGGAACAGAACTATATTAACAATGCAAAATGGTTGCTGATGGAAAGAAATCATATGACAGAGCAGGAGGCGTTCCGCTATATTCAGAAAAGCAGCATGGATTCCGGCACGAACATGGTTGAAACCGCGCAGATGATTCTGCTGCTGATTTATGACGGATGAGGAAAAAGAACATGTTTACAATCAATGAAAATTACTTAAAACTGCAGGGAAGCTATCTTTTTTCCACAGTAGCAAAAAAGGTGGCTGCCTACAAAAGCATGCATCCGGACAAAACAGTCATCAGTCTCGGGATCGGAGATGTGACGTTGCCGCTTGCACCTGCGATTATCGAGGCGCTGCAGAAAGCGGTTGCCGAGATGGGCACAAAGGAAGGCTTTCATGGCTATGCACCGGAGCGGGGCTATGATTTTTTATTAAACGCGATTGCAAAAGAGGATTTTGCAGCACGGGGCTGCGAGATTTCTCCGGATGAGATTTTTGTATCGGACGGTGCAAAGTGCGATGTCGGAAATATTCAGGAGATTTTTGGGACCGATAATCTTGTTGCGGTCTGCGATCCGGTTTATCCGGTCTATGTGGATACGAATGTCATGGCAGGCAGAACCGGTGTATATGACAAAGCGCTGGGCACATATGAGGGACTGGTATACATGCCCTGTACCCAGGAAAACGGCTTTGCACCGAAGCTTCCTGATAAGACACCGGATCTGATCTACCTGTGCTTTCCCAATAATCCGACTGGTGCGGCAATTACAAAGGAAGCGCTGCAGAAATGGGTCGATTATGCAAATGAAATTCATGCGGTCCTTCTTTTTGATGCGGCATATGAAGCCTATATCACGGAAGAGAATATCCCGCACAGCATCTATGAGTGTGAGGGAGCAAAGACCTGTGCCATCGAGATGCGCAGCTTTTCCAAAAACGCGGGCTTTACCGGACTGCGTCTCGGTTACACGGTTGTTCCCAAGGAACTTGTCAGCAATGGTGTATCCTTAAATGACTTATGGCTTCGACGTCACGGTACGAAATACAACGGCGCGCCTTATATCGTCCAGCGCGCAGGTGAGGCGGTTTATTCGGAGGCAGGAAAGGCGCAGATCAAGGAGCAGATTGCCTACTACATGGAAAATGCCCGCCAGATACGCGAGGGCTTAATTGCAGCGGGTTATCAGGCCTTTGGCGGCGTCAATTCTCCTTATGTCTGGTTAAAAACCCCGGACAACCTGACCTCCTGGGAGTTCTTTGATAAGCTCTTAAACGAAGCACAGGTAGTCGGCACGCCCGGCTCAGGATTCGGCGCAAGCGGCGAAGGGTATTTCCGTCTGACTGGCTTTGGAACCCATGAAAATACAAAAGAAGCGATCAAACGGATTCAGGCTTTGAAGACGAAATAAGAATTCAGCTTTTGATCCAGAGAAAAGAAATAAAAAATAACAGAATGTACGATCTGCGGACACTCTGTTATCGGGAATTGAGAGGTTGTCGCACCTGCGGCAGCCTCTTTTTTATTTCATAGGAAAATGCGTCCTATGAAATAAAAACGCTCCGCGAGGATCGCACTCGGCGCAAGGGTAGATGGTTGCCGAAGCAACCGCGCCTCGGCGCGAGAATGTGCCAGGGCACATTCTTTTTCATCGTATAGAAACGCATTTATTTCGCAGTTGTCTCGTCCTGCCGGCTTGCTCTGCGAAATGCGCTGGGGGACATTCCTGACAGCTTTTTAAAGGTCTGGGAAAAATAGCTGGAAGAGGAAAAACCGCAGGAACGGCTGATGACGGAGAGGGAAAAGTCTGTTGTGGAAAGCAGGGTTTTCGCTTTTTCGATGCGGGCGCGCATCAGATAGTTGATCGGAGAAATGCCGTACACGTTGGAAAATGCATGCACCAGATAATATTTGTTGACATGCGAAAACTGCGCCAGCTGCTCCAACGAAATATCCTCACTGCAGTTTGCGTCGATATAGCGCCGGACAGATTCACACAGATGAGAGGATTTTTTATTGGTTGGCGTCAGGATGGTCTTAAAGTTTGTCTGTCTGCCAAACAGCACGATCAGGATTTCCATCAGATCCTGGCAGACTGCCTCATAGCCGGGCGCACGGGTTTCAATTTCCCGGAGCATCATTTTCAGGTAAAAGTTCATCGTTTCTTTGATCTCCCGAAAGCTGACGATACAGAAATTTTCCCCTTCATTTGCGACGGACAGCTCCAGGTTTTCAATCCCCAGGACGATATATTTAAGCGGATTTGCATGAAAGCCAAGCTCTGTATGGGAAACGTTTGGATTGATAATGACGAGATCGTTTGCGGATACAGGGAAAATCCGATCCTCCACCTGAAACTGACCGACGCCGTCTAAAACATAGAACAGCTCAGAACAGTAATGTGTGTGGGGCGTGGAGATCCAGTCTCCGCCGTAGGTAGAGGAAGAGACATAAAGAAGCTTCGCTTTATCTTTCATGAAATAATCTTTTGGAATACTCAGATCATGCCGGCTATTACCCATCGAAAAATATCCTCCTATCAGAACAAATAAAACTGTCAGAACAAACAATAGAATGCACGCTCTGCGAGCATTCTATTGTCATGAATAAAAAAGGAAATCCTGATTTCATTATACTATAGAATGTTTGGAAACCGGTACAATATATTGCCCTAAAATATCAAAATATTGCGCAGCAATAAAAGAAAATATATGAAAAAATGATGTGCAACCTGTATGCTGAAAAAGCATATTATAGAAAAAATATAAAAAATATGACGAATGGAAAAGCTGAAAAATGCATTTTTTAATAAAAAACAGCAATATAATAATAAATTATAACAACATAGAAATTGAATCGCTGCCCAGGGACAGATATAATAAATACATCAACAAGTGATGGAACGTTTACAAGGAGGAACGGGTATGAAAAAGAAATTAGTAGGCGTGTTATTGACCGCAGCAATGGCTGTATCGGCACTGGCAGGCTGCGGCAGCAAGCAGGCGGCAGCACCTGCAGAAAGCAAGGCTGCAGAAGAAAAGACAGAAACTGTGCAGGAAGCGACAGAAGAAGCTGAGGCTGCAGAAGGGGAAGAAGTCCTGACTGTATGGTGCTGGGATCCTAACTTTAATGTATATGCAATGAAGCAGGCAGAAGCACTTTATCAGAAGGAGCATCCGAATTTCAAGCTGGATATTCAGGAAAAGGTATATACCGATATTGAGCAGAGTCTGATCACTGCAGCAGAAGCTGGAAACTACGATACTCTGCCGGATATCTTCCTGATGCAGGATTATTCCTTCCATAAAGATGTTACAAACTATCCGGAGATCTTTACAGAGCTGACAGATTCCGGCATCGATTTCTCTCAGTTCTCCGGCGGTAAGCTTGCAGATTCTACCGTAGATGGCAAGCATTACGGAATTCCCTTTGATAACGGTGCAACGATCATGGCGATCCGCTCTGATATGGTAGAAAAAGCAGGACTGACGGTAGAAGACTTCAAGGATACTACCTGGTCTGAATTTATGGAACTTGCAAAGAAGGTAGTAGATGCCAATGGTGTACCGATGCTGACAAGCTCCGGCGGCTCGGAAATCGTAATTGAAATGCTGCAGTCCGCAGGTGCGTCTCCCATGCAGGACGGTGAAGTGAAGCTGGTAGATAATGCAGCACTGAAGAAAGCGATCGAAGTATACAAACAGCTGATTGAGGAAGGCATCATGGTAGATTACACAGACTGGGATCAGTACATCGCTTCCATGAACAAAGGCGAAGCTGCCGGTGTGATCCAGGGCTGTTGGATCATGTCCTCTATTCAGGCTGCAGAAGACCAGAGCGGCGAATGGGCGATCGTGAACATGCCTGCACTGGACGAAATTGACGGCGCAACCAATTATGCAAACTGCGGCGGCGCAAGCTGGGCAGTATCCTCTAACTGCAAAAACACAGAGCTTGCATTTGACTTCTTAAATGCAACCTTTGGCAGCAGTGTAGACCTGTATGACGAGCTGCTTCCGAATGCAGGCGTGATCGCAAGCTACCTGCCTGCAGCAGCTTCTGATGCATATGGCGAAGCTTCTGAATTCTACGGCGGACAGGCTGTTTATAAGGATATCGTGGAATTTGCAGGAAAGGTTCCCGGAATCGATTACGGCGCATATTATTCTGATATCAGAAGCGCGTTGACTGACGCTATCACCAATGTCGTACAGAATGGTGCGGATGTTGAGACAGAAATCCAGAATGCACAGGATACGGTAGAATTTAACATCAGCGAATAAACATATGAACCAGTACCGGGAATGCAGCGTATTGCGTTCCCGGTATTTTTATCCAGGAAGTATACAGGAGAGAGCAGTATGCAGAAAAAAGCGAAGATGAGTCTGGAAAAAAGACATAATCTGACCGGTTGGGCTTTTCTGATCCCGGCGGCACTTCTGATCTTTATTTTTTGCTTTTACCCGATGGTGCAGGCACTGATCCTTTCTTTTTCCAAAAAAGGAACGGGTGGGAGCACCTTTGTCGGATTGGCAAATTACCAGAGAATTTTAAAGGATAAGACATTCCAGCAGTGTCTGTTCAATACCGTTTTTTATTTTATCATTCAGGTTCCGGTGATGCTTGTGCTGGCGCTGGGACTTGCACAGCTGTTAAATAATCCCAAGATCAAAGGAAAAGGTATTTTCCGTACGCTGATCTTTTTGCCCTGTGCAACATCACTGGTATCCTATTCGATGATCTTTAAATCTTTGTTTGCCCAGGATGGACTGGTCAACAATGTGATCACTGCCATCGGATTTTCCAGAATAGACTGGTTTCAGAATGCCTGGGCAGCCCGCTGGGTGATCATCCTTGCACTGATCTGGAGATGGACAGGCTATAACATGGTCTTTTATCTGGCCGGACTGCAGAATATTGACTATTCCGTATATGAAGCCAGCTATATTGACGGAGCGACACCGTTTCAGCAGTTTTTGAAGATTACGGTTCCGCTGCTGAAGCCTACGATTTTGTTGACTGCGATCATGTCCACATCAGGAACCCTGCAGCTGTTTGATGAATCGGTCAACCTGACAGCAGGAGGCCCTGGAAAATCGACGATGACGCTGGCACATTATATTTACAATATTTCCTTTGTAGAAACGCCGAAATTTAACTATGCGGCGGCATTATCTGTGTTTATCCTCGTCAGCGTAGCAATTTTGTCAGCCATTCAGATGAAAGTAGGTGACAAGCGTGACTAAAGTAAAAACAGCTTTTTCTTATGTGATTTTAATTCTTGCCAGTTTTTTGTCGGCGTTTCCGCTTTACTATATGATCTGCGGGGCGACCAATACCAGTATCGACATTGTGCGCGGAAGATTACTGCCGGGAACCCATCTTCTGGAAAATTTCCAGACACTGATCGCGACGCAGAATCTCGGACGTGCGATGTTTAATTCCTTCCGAAATGCCATTATCATCACGGTAGTTGCGCTGCTGGTCTGCTCGATTGCAGGCTATGGCTTCGAAATCTACCATGATAAAGGAAAAGATATTTTGATGAGCATCCTGCTGCTGGCAATGATGCTGCCATTTGTTGCAATCATGATTCCGCTGTTTAAAATGTTTTCTGCATGGAAGCTGGTCAATACCTGGATTGCGCTGGCACTGCCGTCGATTTCGACGCCGTTTTTGATCATGATGTTCCGACAGGCTGCACGCTCTTTTCCACATGATATCATCGAGGCCTCCAGACTGGAAGGACTCAGTGAGATCAAGATCTTTTTCACGATGTTTCTTCCGATCATGAAGTCTACTTACGGAGCAGCAATGACGGTAACATTCATGAATGCGTGGAATAACTATCTGTGGCCGACGATTATTTTACAGGATAAAAATCAGATTACGATGCCGATGCTGGTTGCCAATTTAAAGAGCGGATACAGCGTGGATTATGGAATGCTGATGCTTGGAGTCCTGATCTGTACCCTTCCGACCGCGGTCATCTTTTTATGTCTGCAGAAGAGCTTTGCAAACGGAATTGCAGGAGCAGTGAAATGAGAAGAGCATACGCGTTATCAGAAGAGGAATTTTGCCGGGCAGAGGCAGAGCTTGAGCTCGCGGTATCACTGGGGCTGATTGGGCAGGCGGGCTTTGATGCGCTGGAACAGCGGCGCCTGCAGAAAAACGAAGAAAACCGCAGAAAAAAAGCTGCCGGAGAAGTTTTTTACGGACCCTGCAGCTTTACCAGACCGATGTATCTGCAATATGAGCTGACCAGATTCCGACTGGAATTTGCTCTTCCTTCCAGGACAGTACGGGATTCTGGATATTGCCCTGAGATAACAGAAGCACAGAAAAGGACATTTTATCAGGAAAATCAGGATCTGCTGACGCGCGCGCAGGGAGATCTGTTTTCCTATGAAGAAATCGAAGCAGTGATCGAAAAAAGACTGAGGGAGGCGGCTTATGACAGACTGGTGCAGGACATATTATGTCAGTCAGAAACACGGGAATGACCAAAACAGCGGAAGAAGCAGTGCAGAGCCATATGCCAGTCTTTTTGCGATCAACCGTCTGAAGCTGCAGCCAGGCGACCGGATTTTGCTGGAAAACAATTCCGTATTTGCCGGACAGTTTTTACAGATTACGGACAGCGGGACGAAGGATTTACCGATTGTGATCGGTGCATATGAGGATCGGACGCAAGCAGAGCAGTATCCGCCGGTTATCGCAGCAAACGGGCAGGGAATCTGGTATCAGGATTATGGATGTGAGCTGGATTCCCCGGCACATACCAGGAACGGATATGTATCGTCTGCGGTATTGTTGTATGATGCAGAATATGTGACGCTGCAGGATCTCGAGCTGACAAACAGCGGGCAGGATATTATCGGGGAACGCTACAGTGCACCGGATAAAATGAACCGAACCGGAGTTGCCGTCGCTGCGAGGGATAAAGGTGTCAGAAGCGGGATTACGCTGCGCAATCTCGTCATCCACGACGTCAATGGAAATGTGTACGACAAGCATATGAACAACGGCGGTATCTATATGACGGCGCAAAAGCCGATCGCAAGGAACACAGAAGCTGCGCGTTTCCGGGATGTGACAGTAGAAGGCTGTTATGTAGACCGGGTGAGCCGCTGGGGAATTGCAGTCGGTTATACTTATGCGCATGCCGCTTTTGCCGGAGCAGAGCTTTCGGAAGAAGCGTTTTTAAAGTATGGACACGAAAATATTACGATTCGGGATAATTATGTGAAGCGGTCAGGAGGCGATGCGATTACTGTAATGTATGCGTTAAGACCTGTGGTGGAACATAACTGTTCGGACAGCGCGGCGCAGGAGATCAACGACCGGATTTACCAGGAGCCCCGGAAGCGGGGCGGAAAAGTGGCAGCTGCGATCTGGCCGTGGAAATGTAAGGACGCGCTGTTTCGGTTTAATGAGGCAGCAGATACGAGGCTGAATCAGGATGGAATGGCATACGATGCGGATTCCGGAGACGGGACGGTGTATGAATATAATTTCAGCAGACAGAATGAGGGCGGCTGCGTGATGTTCTGTCTGGAGGAAGCAATTCACAGCCGGTTTTGCAACAATGTGAGCTTCGATGACCTTTCCGGGACGATCAGTCCGGCGCAGAATCCGGATGCCCTGCTTTCTCACAACAGGTATTATGTCCGGAAAGGAATACCGTTTGTCCGAAAAAATATGGACGGCGGAACGTATACGCAGAAAGCGGATGAAATTATTTTGCTGGAGGAGGAAGAACGATGAGGGAGCGGACAGGGAGAGTGACGATTCCGACAAATCTGGACATCGTGCCGGAAACGATAGAATTGATGAAACGATGGGGCGCAGATGCGATCCGGGATTGTGATGGAACAGAATTTCCCAGGGAGCTGGTTGAAACCGGTGCAAAGATTTATGCGACCTATTATACGACCAGAAAAGACAATGAATGGGCGAAGAAAAATCCGGATGAGGTGCAGCAATGCTATATTATGTCGGCTTTTTATACGGCGGTTGATAAAACGCTGAAAATTCCGCTGATGAAAGGCATTTCCAAAGAGTTGATGGAGGTCAATACCCGGGATGATATTCGGCGCTGGTGGGAGGTAATCGACCGCTCGACCGGAGCTGTTGTGGATTGCATGCAGTGGGAATACGAGGAAGAAAGCGGAAATGTGATCATTCATGACGCAGAGCTGTTCCATGAATATACCGTCAGCTTTTTAGCCTATATCATCTGGGACCCGGTGCATATGTACAACGCCGTGACGAATGAGTGGAAGGATTTTGAACATCAGATCACCTTTGATGTCCGGCAGCCCAAAACCCACAAATATTCGATGGAGCGGCTGAAAAAATACTGTGAAGAGCATCCGTATGTGAATGTCATCCGCTATACGACGTTTTTCCACCAGTTTACGCTGTTGTTTGACGAATTAAAACGCGAAAAATATGTGGACTGGTACGGGTATTCCGCGTCTGTCAGCCCGTATATTTTGGAGCAGTTTGAAAAAGAGGTTGGCTATCGGTTCCGCCCGGAATTTATTATCGATCAGGGCTATTACAACAACCAGTATCGCGTGCCTTCGAAGGAATTTCTGGATTTTCAGGCATTTCAGCGTCGGGAAGTCGCAAAGCTTGCAAAAGAAATGGTGGATATCACCCACGAATACGGCAAGGAAGCGATGATGTTTTTAGGCGACCACTGGATCGGAACAGAGCCCTTTATGAAGGAATTTGCAACGATCGGTCTGGATGCGGTAGTAGGAAGCGTCGGAAACGGAAGCACGCTGCGCCTGATTTCCGATATTGAGGGCGTAAAGTATACAGAGGGAAGATTTTTACCGTATTTCTTTCCGGATACCTTCCATGAGGGCGGCGACCCGGTAAAGGAAGCAAAGGAAAACTGGATCACGGCGCGTCGTGCGATCTTGAGAAAGCCCATCGACCGGATCGGGTATGGCGGTTATTTAAAGCTCACGTTGGATTTCCCGGAGTTTCTGGATTATGTGGAAAGCGTCTGCAACGAGTTTCGGGAGCTGTATGAGAATATTCGCCAGACGACGCCGTACTGCGTCAAAAAGGTTGCAGTGTTAAACAGCTGGGGAAAAATCAGGAGCTGGGGCTGTCATATGGTGCATCATGCACTGTATCAGAAGCAAAATTACAGCTATGCCGGTATTATTGAAGCACTCAGCGGTGCACCCTTTGAGGTATCGTTCCTTTCGTTTGACGATATTTTAGCCGATCCGAGCCTGTTAAAGGAAATCGATGTCATCATCAATGTAGGTGACGGGGATACAGCGCATACCGGCGGAGCAGCGTGGGAAAATCCTGCGGTAGCGGCGGCAATCCGGAAGTTCGTATACGAGGGTGGAGGCTTTATCGGAGTCGGAGAACCCTCCGGACATGCATATCAGGGACATTATCTGCAGCTCGCTGACCTAATCGGTGTGGAAAAAGAAACCGGGTTTACCTTAAACTATGACAAGTACAACTGGGAAGAGCATCCGGAACATTTTATCCTGCAGGATATCACAAAGCCGGTGGATTTTGGCGAAGGCAAGAAAAACATGTACGCCTATGCCGACACTGAGATTCTGGTGCAGCGCGACCGGGAGGTGCAGATGGCTGTCAATGAGTTTGGAAAAGGGCGCAGCGTTTACATCAGCGGTCTGCCCTACAGCTTTGAAAACAGCCGGATTTTGTACCGCAGTATTCTGTGGAGTGCCCACGGTGAGGACATCCTGCATTGCTGGTACAGTGAAAACTTCAACGTAGAAGTGCATGCATATGTGGAAAACGGAAAATACTGTGTGGTCAACAATACTTACGAACCACAGGAAACGACGGTATACTGCGGCGACGGCAGCAGCTTTTTCCTGAAGCTGGAAGCTAATGAGATCAAGTGGTATAGCATCTGAGGCTGCATGTAAAAGGTAAAATTCGTATCCAGGCAGGAGACTGAGTTTGGCTTCTGTCGGGGCGGTGCAAAACAGAAAAAAAGGAAAAATGGAAACCGGCAGGGCTGATTGGGCACCTGCCGGTTTTTTATTTCCTGTTGTGTAAAAGATAAAAACGGTGCATAATCGTAAAGAGACGGGTTGGCGCAGATCTGGCGCAGACCCGTCGTCGGAAATCGTATTTTCGGCAGCGATTGGCGGAGTTTTACGCAGCGCCGAAATCATATTTTTTGGCTGTACGGCAGCGGTAAATCAATTTTGGAACAGGAATTTTTGACATGACACAACAGGAAGCATATAAAATCCTTGGAATTACGGAGGAAGAAATCGAGGCGGCCGGGGCAGTGCCGGAAGGTACAGAAGCAGCAGGAGCGAGTACGGAAACGTCCAAAAGCTTTGACAATGCGTTTCAGAATTTTAACCGACAGGCAGTTGAGCGCCTGATCAAGAAAAAATATCGGCAAAGGATACTAAGCGCACATCCGGACGTCCAGCCGGAGGAAGAGACGGAATACAGTGCGCAGTTGTTAAATTATGCGTATGCGTATTTGAAAAAGAACGGCTGGTATGATGGACATGTGTCTAAAAAGTCGTATCAGATGAAATCCCGTGCGTCAAAAACACAGGTCTGGGATGCACCAGTCAACCTGCGGGCGTGGCGCGAACGGGAAATTTATTCCTATGCGGAGGACAGTGAAGGCGAGAAAATCGGGTATTTTAAAATCGCAGCAGGAAAATATATCTGGAAGACAGAAGAGGACTTTTCCCTGTTCCAGAAAAGCATTTTCGCCTGCGCATCGCAGATTTTGGAAGAAGTAGAGCGCAAAAAACAGATATATAAAAGTGAGCGGCTCCGCATACAGACGCTGGCGGCTCTGGTTTATTTATTGGCACAGCAGTTTCTGAACAGCACGGCGCTGTTAAAAGAGCTTGGACAGGAGCAGAAAGCGGACGCAGAAGGCAACCGGATTTTTCTGATTCCGGCGATGCTGGAACTGACCGGAAACATCCAGGCAGCCGAGGGCGAAGTGATCTCCCCGAAGCGCCTGACCAAACACCGCCTTTATGTAAAAAACAGCCAGGGCGAAGAACTGGGCTACCTTTCGTTTCGGGACGATTGCATGTACTATGTTGTCATCCCGCTGATGGAACAACGCCGTGTAAAGGTTCGCATGAAAGCTGCTGAGGGCAAAAAGGCAGCCTGCCAGAAGCTGAATTTTTATGTAAAGCTTTTGGAAAAAGATACGGCAGGCATGCCGGAAAGCGTGAATCTGCAGATCGAACAGCTGCTAAACGACTATACGAGGTAGCGCGCAGCAAGAGAATGTCGCTTGCCCGAAACCGGAAAGCATAGTATGATGATATCAGGGATCCAAGTTCAAAAGCCGCCGTGCTTGCACGTGGCGGCTTCTGAATTTTAAATAGAAAAGGAGTATACGCATGTCAGAAAAAAAACTCAACGGAACTGTCATTGTAACCTACCGCTGTAACGCGAGATGTTCGATGTGCAGCCGTTATAAAAAACCTTCCAGACCGGATGAGGAAATTTCAATCGAAACGATAAAAAAGCTGCCGAAAATGTACTTTACCAACATCACCGGCGGTGAACCGTTTATCCGCACGGATTTAAAGGACATTGTCCGGGAATTATATAAAAAGAGCGACCGTATTGTAATTTCCACGAACGGATTTTTTACGGATCGGATCGTTGATCTGTGCAAGGAATTTCCAGACATCGGCATCCGCATTTCGATCGAAGGGTTAGAGCAGACGAATAACGAAATCCGCGGTCTGCAGGACGGTTTTAATAAGGGATATACGACCCTGAAAACCCTGCGGGAAATGGGTATGAAGGATGTCGGCTTCGGTATGACGGTGCAGGATAAAAACGCACCGGACCTCGTTCCGCTGTATGAGCTTTCCAACGAGATGGGCATGGAGTTTGCAACGGCGAGCCTGCACAACAGCTTTTATTTCGTGGAAGCCAAAAATATCATTCACGACCGCCCGATGGTGGCTGAGAATTTTGAAAAGCTGGTCAACGAGCTGTTAAAATCCAACAGCCCGAAAAAGTGGTTCCGCGCGTATTTCAACCACGGTCTGATCAATTATATTTATGGACAGAAGCGCCTGCTGCCCTGTGACATGAGCTTCGATACGTTTTTCATCGATCCCTACGGAGATGTCATGCCCTGCAACGGTACAAAGGACAAAGAAGTGATGGGCAATTTAAACACCCAAAGCTGGGATGAGCTGTGGAGTAGCCCGGAGGCGGAAGCCGTGCGCAAAAAGGTGCGCTGCTGTGACAGAAACTGCTGGATGATCGGTTCAGTTTCCCCGGCAATGCATAAATATATCTGGGTTCCGGCAGCATGGGTAATCTGGCACAAATGTAAAGCCCTCTTTATGAAAAAGCCTTACTCCATGTATGAAAATAAAATTGTCCGCGATTATCGGGATGGCAAGGTGACAAAGGAGCAGCTGGACCGCTGCAGCACCTGCGACCAAAATGCAAAGGTAAACGATGGCTTAAGCGCCGCATCCCGCGCACAGCTGGCGCATCAGACCGGAGAAGAAATCGTGGACGCAGATATCGCAAGACAGACTGTAGAGCAGAAAAAGCAACAATAGAATGCACGCTCTGCGAGTATTCTATTGTCAGGAATAAAATGCACGTTCTGCAGGTAGATCGAAAGGGGAGGTTTGTATGCTGACCAAAAAGAAAGAGCTGTATAACCGCAGAAGGCAGAGAAGTGAGATTGACCGGATTCTGCAGAAGCAGCGCGCCTTTTTTGCAGAAGGAAAGACCTATGAGATCCGTTTCAGAAAGGCTGCCCTAAAACGGCTCGAGGCTTCGATCCTGGCGCACGAAAAGGAAGTCTGTCAGGCGTTGACAGAAGATCTTGGGAAATCGGAAACGGAAGGCTATATGTGCGAGGTCGGGCTGACGCTTGCGGAAATCCGCGGGCTGTACCGGAATGTCAAAGCCTATAGCAAAACAAAACGTGTCCCGGTCAGCATGGCGAATTTTCCGGCAAAAGGATATCTGGTGCAGGAGCCATACGGTGTCACGCTTGTGATGTCCCCGTGGAATTATCCGTTTATGCTGGCGATGGAGCCGCTCGCCGGAGCAATTGCGGCGGGAAACTGCTGCGTGGTAAAGCCGTCCGCCTATGCACCTGCAACTTCGGCTGTCCTTGCAGCGATTGTAAAAGAGTGCTTCCCGGAAGGCTATGTTGCGGTGATCGAGGGCGGCAGGCAGGAAAACCAGGAGCTGCTGGAACAGCGGTTTGATTATATTTTCTTTACGGGAAGTGTCTCTGTCGGAAAGCTTGTTATGGAAAAGGCAGCAAAGCATCTGACGCCGGTTTCCCTGGAGCTTGGGGGAAAAAGCCCGTGCATCGTTGACCATACGGCGAAGCTGTCGCTGGCAGCAAAACGGATTGTATTTGGAAAATTTTTAAACTGTGGGCAGACGTGTGTTGCACCGGATTATGTGCTGGTGGAGCGCCGGGTAAAGGACACATTTTTAAAATACCTGATCTACTGGACGAAAAAAATGTACGGCGAAAATGCGTTTGCAAATCCATCCTATGGACGAATCGTCAACCGGAAGCATTTTGACCGGATCAGCGGGCTGATAGAGGAGAACAAAGTCGTTTACGGCGGCAGGACAAAGGAAGAAACACTGCAGATCGAGCCGACGATCCTGTTTCCGATTTCTGAAAAAGATGCCGTCATGCAGGAAGAAATTTTCGGACCTGTTTTACCGATCCTTGTCGTGGAAAATATGGACGAAGCGCAGCGCTTTGTGCAGAATCGGGAAAAACCGCTCGCCTGCTATATCTTCACTTCGAGCAGAAAGACGCGCAGAAAATTTGTCTGTTATACGTCCTTTGGCGGCGGCTGCGTCAATGACACCGTGATGCACCTGACAACTCCTGAGCTGCCCTTTGGAGGCGTCGGAAACAGCGGCATGGGCGCTTACCACGGCAAAAGGAGCTTCGAAACCTTCAGCCATCAAAAGAGCATTCTGGACAAATCTCAAATCGTGGACATTCCCGTGCGCTATCAGCCCTACCGGATGTGGAAAAAGGCGGTCATCCGGCTGATTGGGACGAAGTGAGGACATTCAAACCCGAATCAAACAATAGAATGCACGCTCTGCGAGCATTCTATTGTCATGAATATCATTTTTATAAACACACTACCGGATTGCTTCCGATAGTGTGTTTTTTTCTCCTACCGGATTCCCTATCATAAGCTGTCCCTTTTTTGCATAGGTTGTACCTGTAAACAGAAGTGTTCAGGGCAGAGTCGGAGGAAGCATGGTACAGAAACAGGAATTTTACCGGCAAACGATACAGGAGGCTGCAGCCAGCCTGCATACCGATCCAAAGCGGGGACTTTCTGCGCCGGAGGCGGAACGCAGGCTTTGGGAAAACGGAGAAAACCGACTGCCGGAGGCAGAAAAAAAGTCGGTGCTGCAAAGCTTTTTAGAGCAGTTAAACGATCCGTTAATCTATGTGCTGCTCGCAGCAGCGCTTATTTCCGTGCTGCTTGGAGAATACAGTGACGCAGGAATTATTGCATTCGTTGTTTGCTTGAATGCTGCGGTCGGCGTTTTGCAGGAGGGGAAAGCGCAGCGGGCACTGGATTCCTTAAAGCAGCTGATGCAGCCGCGTGCGGTCGTGATCCGGGACGGTTCAGAGCAGGAAATTCCGGCGGCAAAGCTTGTTGTGGGTGATCTGGTCTGCCTGCAGGCGGGGGCGATGGTTCCCGCGGATCTGCGGCTTGTGGAGGCGGAGAATTTACAGCTCCAGGAGGCGGCGCTGACGGGGGAAAATCTTCCGGTGCAAAAACAGACGGCGAGCCTTTCCGGAAAACAGGGCGGCAGGATCCCGCTGGGGGACCGGAACAATATGACGTTTTTATCGACGATGGTGAGCGCAGGGCGAGGGACGGGGATGGTCTGTGCGGTGGGTTTGCAGACCCAGATTGGAAAAATCGCGGCGCTGATGCACGAAAGCCGGGAGGAGACGACGCCGCTGCAAAAAAAGCTGGGAGAGCTTGGAAAATTCTTAAGCCTGGGCTCCCTTGGAATCTGCATCGTGTTGTTTTTGCTGGCGATTGTGCAGAAGCGTCCGGTGTTCGATATGCTTCTGACGGCGATTTCCCTTGCGGTGGCAGCTGTCCCGGAGGGATTGCCGGCGGTGGTCACTTTGTGTCTGGCACTGAGCGTGACGCGGATGGCAAAGATCAATACGATCATCCGTCGTCTGCCGAGCGTGGAAACATTGGGCGCGGTTTCTGTCGTCTGCTCGGATAAAACCGGGACGCTGACGCAGAATAAAATGACGGTGGAAGCCTGTTTTGCAGACCAGCGGTTGTTGCCTGCAGAGCGGATGAACGGAAAAAGAAACAGGGAGCTGTTTCTGGCGATGCTTCTCTGCAACGACGCACAGATCGAAAAAAGCAGGGTAGGAGATCCGACGGAGCTCGCGCTGTTGGATTTCGGGGCGAGATATGGATTTGAAAAAAACGCACTGGGAACTTCTTTTGAACGGAAAAAAGAGAATGCCTTTGATTCTGACCGGAAAATGATGTCCGTGCTCTGCCGGGAACAGGGAAAGCTGACATGGTATGTTAAAGGCGCGGCGGATCGGATTTTAAAGTGCTGCAGTCAGTTGATGGTGTGGGGACAGCCTGTGCCGATGACGCAGGCGCACCGGCAGCAGATTTTGGCAGGAGTGGAAAAGATGGCGGCAGAAGAGCTGCGGACGCTGGCGTTTGCCTGCAGACCGTATCAGGAAGGGGAACCGGAAAACATGGCGGAGACGAACCTGATTTTTCTGGGAATAACCGGTATGCGGGATCCGATCCGTCCGGAGGCAATCCGTGCGGTGGCGGATTTTCAGAAGGCGGGCGTCAGCACGGTTATGATCACAGGAGACCATGTAGCGACAGCGTTTGCGGTCGGGAAAAAACTCGGAATCGTATCAAAACAAAGCCAGTGCATGACGGGAGAGGTATTGTCCGGATTGTCGGAGGATGATCTTGCAGGACATCTGGATGAGATCCGGGTGTTTGCGAGGGTTTCCCCGAAAGATAAGGTGAAAATTGTGCGGGCGTTCCAGAAACGGGGACAGATCGTGGCGATGACAGGGGACGGTGTCAACGATGCGCCGTCGTTAAAGGTAGCGGATGTTGGAATTGCGATGGGAAAGGGCGGAACGGATGTGGCGCGGCAGGCGTCCGATATGATTTTGACAGACGACAACTTTGCGACGATTCGCAGGGCGATGGAGGAGGGCAGGGGCGTCTATGAAAATATCCGAAAATCAGTGCTGTTTCTATTGTCCTCCAACCTGGGGGAAATCCTGACGATGTTTGCAGCAGTGCTGATGGGACTTCCCTCGCCGCTGCAATCCGCACATATTTTGTGGATCAACCTGATTACGGACTCGCTCCCGGCACTGGCGCTCGGTGTTGATAAAAACGATGGAAAAAAGTTGATGGGCAGACCGCCCCGAACAGCGTCGGAAAGCCTTTTAGCAAACGGCGGACTTTCGGTAATCTGTTTTTACGGTGCACTGATTGCCGGCATCAGCCTGACGGCGTTTTTTACCGTCCCGTATATGCTGATGAAACAGGAGGAAGCGGATTTTTCGGTTGCGGTGCTGGCTGCGTTTCTGGAACAGAAAAAGGTGTTAAAACGGGCGCAGACCTATGCCTTTACCGTGCTCGGCATGTCGCAGCTGTTTCACGCGGTCGGAATGCGGGATGTGAGGCAGAGCATTTTTTCGCACAGGCCGTTTGAAAACCGGCTGATGCTGGTTGCCGGTGGGATTGGATTTTTGCTGCAGGCAGCGGTGACAGAGCTGCCGTTTCTGACCGGGGTGTTCTCAACGGGCAGACTCTCTGTAGGGGAATGGCTGTATCTGGCGGGGCTTTCCTGTTTTCCGCTGCTGGCCCATGAGCTGTTTGTTCTTTTGGAAAAGAACGGTACTCAGAAACCGATGGAAAAATTTGGGAGGGATGCGTATGAATCAGACAGAGATCATGAAAGAGCCGCGTGACTGTTTTGCAGTGCTGCAGCTGTTCCCGGAGCCATACCGGCAGAAGGTCCGCACGGCACTGGAGAGCGCCGGAGGCAGGGGTGTGCCGGACAGGCAACCGCTCAGTATCGGCGGCGCGTCACACAGCCGCCAGCGCTACACCTGTGGCCTGCAGGAAATCCGCTTCCGCATCGGACGTCCGGTTTTGTTTTACATAGACGGCGAGGAATGGTTCGCAACGGAGGACGGCAGTTTGCAAAAGACACTGCAGCCTACGCTGCAGTGGATCGCCAGCCGGAAGGAGATTTTGCAGATCATTCAGCACATCTGCCGGTATTCCATGTATGCGTATGAAGAGGAACTGGGAAAGGGGTTTATCAGCACGGCGTTCGGCTGCCGGGTCGGCGTCGCCGGGGAGGTCTTAATGGGAACGGACGGCAGCGTCAAAAATATCCGCTGCATTTCCAGTCTGAACATCCGCGTCGCCCATGAAGCGAAAGGAATCGCGGGCGTGGTGCTGCCTTATTTATATGAAGAAAAAAAGCTATGCAGTACGTTGTTGATTTCTCCTCCGGGCTGTGGAAAAACGACGCTTCTTCGGGACATCATCCGGATGGTTTCCGATGGAAACAGGCTGGCTGGTGGAATGACAGTCGGTGTTGTGGATGAGCGGTCTGAGCTTGCAGGCTGCTGTGATGGGATTGCGGTCAATGATCTTGGAATGCGGACAGACATTTTAGACGGGTGTCTAAAAGCTGTCGGAATGCTGATGCTGCTGCGTTCCATGGCGCCGGATGTTGTGGCGGTGGATGAGCTGGGAGACAGGGAGGATACCACTGCGCTGGAGCAGGTGCTCAAATGCGGGTGCAGCGTGCTCGCTACGGTTCATGGAGGTTCGTATGAAGAGCTGAGCCGGAAACGGTTTTTACAGCCACTTTTGCAGGCTGGCGCGTTTCAACGGTATCTGGTGTTAAAACACTGCGACGGCACCTTTTTCGTCGAGCAGGTACGGGACGGAGACGGACAGCTGCTGGCGTCCGGTCTGGCATGCTGCGCCTGATGGGCATCTGCCTGACGCTTGCCGGGAGCTTCGGGAGCGGGCTCGCCTTTTGCCGGGAAAAAAGCAGACATGCCGGAACGCTTTTTTTGTTGGCGGAGCTGTTTTGGCGGATGGCGGAGGAAATTGGCTACAGCGCAGAGCGCCTGCCGGACGTATTTTCCCAAATGTCAGTCTGGCTGGCAAAGGACGCAGAAAACGATAGTTTCGGAAAAGAAGAAGCGTCAGCGCTTGCAGAGGCACTCCTTCACTGTGCAGACCGCCTGGAGCAGGAGCGCAGCGAGTCACTGGAAGTAGTGTGGAACGCAGAACTCGGTGCATGGGCAGCTCAGACGGTGCTCTCGAGGGAAGAAGCTGAAAAGCTGCTTTCCTTTGCAAAGGAGCAGGGCTTTCCAGACCGGGAACGACAAAGACAGTGGATGCTCAGGCTGTCCGGCGAATTCAAAAGCCGGGCGGAATCTGTTTTTGAAAAGGCAGCGTCAGAAAAAAGGATGGTGTTGTCTGTCAGCCTGGCAGCTGGAGCGCTTGTGGTTGTGCTTTTTTGGTAAAAACAGATCATCTGAAAGAAGGGGTGCAGGGATTAGATGGAAGTTGGACTGATCTTTAAAATAGCGGCGGTGGGGATTTTAGTGACAATTTTAAGCCAGGTGCTCAAGCACAGCGGTCGGGAAGAACACGCATTTTTGCTCTCCCTAGCGGCGCTGATTCTGGTGCTAAGCTGGATTGTACCCTATATTTTCGATCTGTTTTCGACGATTCAGACGTTATTTTCCTTATGAATTTCTGAAAGAAAGGGAGGGATGCAGATGGAGCTGGTGAAAGTGTGTGCGTTCGCTCTGATGGGAGTGCTTCTTGCACTGCAGTTTAAAGGTGGAAAACAGGAATATGGCATCTATCTGGGCGCAGCATTGGCGGTTGTGGTATTTTCCTGCACCCTTTCCTATATGGGACAGGCAAAAAAACAGCTGATGGGATTATGGCAGCAGCTTTCCGGCGGGCAAAGTTATCTGACACTTCTGTTTAAGGTGGTCGGAATTACGTGGATCAGCGAGCTGGTTTCCGGAATCTGTAAAGACAGCGGTTACAGTGCGGTTGCATCCCAGGTGGAGCTGTTTGGAAAAATCGCTATTCTGTTTGCCGGAATGCCGATTTTCCTAGCACTGGCGGAAACGATTGCAGGATTTGCAGGAGGGTAAGGGGTGGAACCTGGGAATACAGAGCATTATCTGGAACAGTTGAATCTCACAGAGCTGATGGAGCAGTTAAACCGGTGCTTTTCTTCTGCGTTTTTGGCAGATTTTAGTCTGGAGCAGCTTTTTTCAGATATTCTGTCCGGAAATGGAAAGGAGGCACTGCAGCTTTTGGGACGCCAGATCGCAGGCAGCGTGGGACAGGAGTTTTCCGGGATGCGGCAGATTTTATCGGTTTTATTGCTGCTCGGCATCCTGTCGGTGCTGGTCTCCTGCCTGATGGGAAGCTTTGAAAATCAGCAGGTGGCGCAGATCGCCCATGATATGTTTTTTTTGTTGGTGTTGACCGTACTGTTAAAGGTATTTTCGGCGGTGTACCGGATTACCGGCAGCACGCTGGAAACGCTGAAGCAGTTTTCACACCTGACCCTGCCGGCGCTTTGTCTTTCGTTGGGACCTGCAGCGGGCAGTGTGACGGCAGCAGGGTATTATGAGCTTGCGCTGGGGTTCATTTTTCTGATAGAACGGTTCCTTTCCGGGTTTTGCCTGCTGTTGCTTCCGTTCTGGATGCTTCTAGTCGTGCTGTCCGGCGTATGGGAGGAGGGGCGACTGAGTGCGATGATGGAGCTGGTGGAAAAATCCTTGTCCTGGATTTTGAAGTTTTGCCTCGGAACGGTGACCGGTCTTGGCGTGCTGCAATCGATGGTGGCACCAGCGCTGGATGCCTGGAAGCGGACGGCTGCGCAAAAGGCGATTGCTGCAATTCCAGGTCTTGGTGATCTGGCAGAAGGCACGGCGCAGGTGCTTTTAGGTTCTGCGGTTCTGGTTAAAAACAGCCTCGGCATGTTCGTCGGAATTTTGCTCGCTGTCCTGCTCGTCGTCCCGCTTTTGAAAATCGCGGCATACGGTGTGGTGCTAAAGCTCGCCGGGGCGTTTGTCGGACTTGTGGCGGACAAACGCCTGACCGCCTGTATGACAAAAACGGCGGATGTGGTGTTCTCTTCGCTGAAGCTGGCGGGCACCGGCGCAGCGTGCTTCTGGATACTGGCGGCGATTGTGAGCTGCCTTGCAGGAAGGCTGTAGAAAGGAAGAGCATGGAAAATCTGCTGCAGGTATTAAAAGAGGCAACCCTGTTTATTCTGACGACACAGTTGTTTCGTCATCTGCTTCCCGGCAAAAAATATCTTCCATATGAAAATGTGATTTTATCGATGGCAGTGCTTTCGATGCTGATTGTGCCGATCCTGTCCGTCGCAGACGCAGACCTTCCGGGAGAATTCGGGGAGAGGGTTGCTTTGCTGGAGACGGAAAATGAGATGTTTTCGCAGCATCTGGAGAAGCTGGAGGAACAGGAAACGGGATTGCTTCATAATAATATGGCGGATTCGATCGAGGTGCGTGTGCAAAAAGAGGCAGAGGCGGCAGGCGTCAGAGTAAAAGGAGTGCGGCTGCTGGAGGATGGGACGGTTTTTATCAGCGTTTCCGGGCAAAAGCACGCAGAAGGGGAAGGTCAGGCATCCGGCGCGTCTACTCTGAGCAGGGAAGCAGGGGCAGGGCAGGACTCCGGCATATCGGTCGAGCCGGTCAGACCGGTCGGGAGCACCAAAGCCCGGCAGGAACAGTTTGTTCTGGCGGACGGGGAAGCTTTAAAAGGCACTGCACGGGAGGATTTAAAGGAGCGGTTTGCCGCTGTGATTGGAATCGGTCAGACCCAGCTGGAGGTGGTAGAAGTTGAATAAGCTGTTTTCCTGGTGTCGGAAAAAGATGACAAAAGAAAATATGATCGTATTGGCGCTGTCAGGCGTTCTTTTGATGGTGGTCGCGATTCCGACCGGAAAAGAAAAAAATAAGACGGACGAAAGCAAGTCCGTTCAATTGGACACCCAGACGGTTACAATGGATTCAGAAAGCAACAGTGCACAACAGGAAGCGATGGAAGAAAAGCTCGCTCAGTTTTTATCCCGGATGGAGGGTGCAGGCAGGGTGGAGGTGCTGATCACCTACGCTTCCACAGAAGAACAGGTCATAGAAAAGGAGATGCCGTCTGTCACGAATTCGCAGACGAGTGAGAACGACGCAGGCGGCACGAGCCGGGTGATTTCCGAGTCCTCGCGTCAGGAAAACACGGTCTATCAGACCGGCAGGGACGGCAGTAAAACACCGTATGTGACCCATACGCTTTCTGCAAAGGTGGAGGGCGTGACGGTGCTTGCACAGGGTGGGGATTCCCCTGTTTTGAAGAAGAACATTACCGAAGTCATTGAGGCATTATTTGATATAGAGCCTCATAAAATAAAAGTAGCAAAGATGGCGGACACCCGGTAAGCCTGCTGTAATGCATACCGGAGGCGTGCCGGATCAAAACAAAGAGCAATGCGGAAGGGAGCAGGAATTGAAAAACATGTTCAAACGCAATCAGGTCATGATTACAGCGCTTGCTATTATGATAGCGGTGGCTGGGTATCTGAATTTTGCAGGGACAAAGGTTGGGGAAGAAGAGCTGGCGGACGTCGGGGCGTCTGCCGGGCAGGAATCGGACATGGAAGCACTGTTGGAGCTTTCAGATGAAGATGGAAAAGAGGACATCGCAAGCCTGGATTCGGATACGGAGGATGTGGCGGCGGAGAATTTCCTGAATGAAAATATGCAGACGATCAGCGATCAGGATGTTGCAGCGTTGACGGATGACGCTGCAGATTCTGCGGAAGAAGCGCTGGATGCCGAGGTGCAGGAGGGAGAGATTCCGGGCGAAGCGGTCTATACTAACTCTGGCTCTGTCAGCAGCCTTTCCGGGGCGCGGCTTTTAAAAGAACAGACGCGCGCCAAAAATAAAGAGACGCTTTTAGAGATCATCAATAACGCTAATATCGCAGAAAATCAGAAGCAGGAAGCGGTCGATGAGATGATCGCGCTGACGGATCTGACAGAGCGGGAGACGGCGGCAGAAATTTTGCTGGAGACAAGGGGCTATGCGGACGCTGTCGTGACGATTACGGATGAATCGGCAGACGTTGTGGTCGGCATGTCCGTGCTGTCGGACGCGCAGTGTGCGCAGATCGAGGACATCGTGGCGCGCAAGACCGGAATCGCCGCGCAGAATATCGTCATCAATCCACTCTCCCGGTAGAGAGGCGCCAAGCGCGTTGTCCCAGGCAGAAAAAGCAGCGTTGTTACGGCTGTTTCGAATCCCCAAAAGAAATGCGTGCCAAACAGAAGAAAATATGATACACTGATTCTAATTGTGCAGATATGCGGCTGCCTGCATGGAAGAATGAAGGCGGCTGGTTTGGATTATGAAGACAGGAAGCATCCGGCAGACGGTCCGGATGTTTCCTGATAGAAAGACGAGGAGAAATACGTTGGGCAATCTGAAAGAAGAAATCAACAGAAGAAGAACATTTGCAATTATCTCTCACCCGGATGCCGGAAAGACTACTTTGACAGAGAAATTCCTGCTGTACGGCGGAGCGATCAACCTGGCGGGGTCCGTGAAAGGTAAGGCGACAGCCAGACACGCAGTTTCCGACTGGATGGAGATCGAAAAGCAGAGAGGTATTTCCGTAACCTCTTCCGTCCTGCAGTTTGAATACGATGGCTTTTGTATCAACATTCTGGATACGCCGGGACACCAGGACTTCTCAGAGGACACATACCGTACCCTGATGGCGGCGGATTCCGCAGTCATGGTCATCGACGCGAGCAAGGGCGTAGAGGCGCAGACCCGAAAGCTGTTCAAGGTCTGTGTTATGCGCAAGATCCCGATTTTTACCTTTATCAATAAGATGGACCGCGACGCGAACGATACGTTTGACCTGTTGGACGATATTGAAAAGGAGCTGGGAATCGCAACCTGTCCGATGAACTGGCCGATCGGTTCCGGCAAAAGCTTTAAGGGAGTCTACGACAGAGAAAAGCGCTGTGTGATCACCTATTCCGATACCGAAAAGGGAACCAAGGAAGGCGAAGCAACCGAGATTCCGCTTAGCGAGCTGGACAAGCTGACCGGCTTTGTCGGCGAGAACTTAAAGGAAAAGCTTCTGGAAGAAATCGAGCTTTTGGACGGTGCGAGTGCAGAATTTGATCTGGAGCAGGTACAGGCAGGCGAACTGACCCCTGTATTTTTCGGTTCCGCGCTGACCAACTTCGGCGTGGAGGACTTTTTACAGCACTTTTTACAGATGACGACGACGCCTCTGCCGCGCCGCGCGGACATCGGACTGATTGACCCTGTAGAGCATGACTTCAGCGCGTTCGTGTTCAAGATTCAGGCGAACATGAACAAAGCGCACCGTGACAGAATCGCATTTATGAGAATCTGTTCTGGCAAATTTGAGGCGGATATGGACGTCAAGCATGTCCAGAGCCAGAGAGTTATGAGACTTTCTCAGCCGCAGCAGATCATGGCAAACGACCGAAAAATCTTGTCGGAAGCCTATGCCGGAGATATCATCGGCGTATTCGATCCGGGCATTTTCTCCATCGGCGATACGCTCTGTATGCCGAAAGAGCAGTTCGCATATGAAGGGATCCCGACCTTCGCGCCGGAGCATTTTGCAAGAGTACGCCAGGTCGATACCATGAAGCGGAAGCAGTTCGTTAAGGGCATTACACAGATCGCGCAGGAGGGCGCAATACAGATCTTCCAGGAGTTCAATACCGGTATGGAAGAGATCATCGTCGGTGTTGTCGGCGTCCTGCAGTTTGATGTTTTAAAATTCCGTCTGGAAAGCGAATATAATGTTGAAATCCGTCTTGAGCCGCTTCCTTATGAGCATATCCGCTGGATTGCAAATAAAGAAGAGGTTGATTTGACGAAGTTAGTCGGCACCTCCGATATGAAGAAGATCAAGGATATGAAGGGCAATCCGCTGCTCCTGTTTGTCAATTCCTGGAGCGTCGGCATGGTGCTTGACAGAAATAAGGGACTGGAACTTTCCGAATTCGGGAAAAACTAAACAGACCGGGAGATGCCTATGGAAAAAATCCTTGCAGGCGGAGCAAATACGGATGGAAAAGAAATCGCTGCCTTTGAACAGAAAGCTTCTTTTAAAATTCGCGTTGTACGAAACGCCTACAGGTTCTGCAGTGTCATATTCACAGCTCTGCTGCTGTGCCTTGCAGGCTGCGACAACGAATGGGATGCGTCCAAAGACTTGACGATTGGACAAGACTGGCTTGAGGAAGCAGAAACGGATACGGCAGATCGACTGGAATCAGACCTGTTCCGGGAAGACGAAGGCAGCGAACCGCAGTCCGGCTGGACGAACACTGCCGACGGCGCCCCGTTTGGCGAAAAGGACCTGTCGGCACAGTCCGATACAGCCTTTTCCTACGGGTATTCGCAGCTGTCAGGAGATGAGCAGCAGCTGTACCGGGAGATTTTAAACAGCCTTATAAGCTATCAGGAAGAAACGGAGCTTTCCGTAAAAGATCCGGAAATGGTAGAGCGCGTGTTCCGGTATGTGATGGCGGATCACCCGGAAATTTTTTATGCGGACGGCTATGAGGTGACGACTTATCGGCTTGGAACAGAACTTCGCAGGATCACGTTTACCGGAACCTGGACGCTGGAATCAGACGAAATTCTTTCGCGCCGGGCACAGCTGGAAGCGGCTGCAGCGCTCTGGCTGGAAGGATTGCCGGATGGGACGGACGATTTTGAAAAGGTGAAATATATTTACGATGAACTGATTTTGCGCACGGAATACGAGCAGGGCAGCGCGGACAGCCAAAATATCTGCTCCGTTTTGTTAAACCAGCGTTCGGTCTGCCAGGGCTATGCCAAGACATTTCAGTATCTGTGCCAGCTTGCAGGGATTCCTGCGATGCTCGTTACCGGAGAAGTGAGCGGGGAAGGACATGCCTGGAATATCGTTTTCCTCGACGGGGACTGGTATTACATCGATCCGACCTGGGGAGACGCTTCCTATCAGAGAGAAGAAGGGGAAGAAACGCCCACGCTGACGGAAACGGTCAACTACGATTATTTTTGCGTGACGACACAGGAGATCGAACGGACGCATTCTATGGATGATAACCAGCTGCTTCCGGTCTGCAGTGCGGTGCAGGATCAGTATTACCGCCATGAGGGACTGTATCTGCAGAGTGCGGACAAAGAAAAAATCGACGAAATCTTTGCACGCGCAGCGCAAAAGGGCGAACCGATGGTCTGTTTTCAGTGTGCGGACGATACCGTTTATCAGGAAGTGTACCGGCTGTTAATTGAGGAACAGGGGATCTTTGCATATCTGCCGGAGTCGGAAACAACGGCAGCGTACCTTGATTCCGACAGAGAAAGGACGTTTTATTTCTGGTTTACAGAGGTCTCGTGACGGATACCGGACATATTTCGTGCCTGTACAGGAAACGAAGTCTAGCCAAACCAGAAGGATTTTGTTATAATGAGATGTGAGAGTAAAGGAGGCGCCATTATGGGAAAAGAAACCGTTAAAAATACCTATGTACTGCAGGAGGATGAAAACATCGGCACTGTTCAGATTGCTGATGAAGTTGTTGCAATTATCGCATCTTTGGCCGCTACGGAAGTAGAAGGTGTTTCTTCCATGGCAGGCAATATTACCAACGAGCTGATGAGCAAGGTTGGCGTAAAAGGTCTGACAAAGGGCGTAAAGGTAGAAGTGTTCAACCATCAGGTAAGAGCTGAGCTGGCTGTACTGATGGAGTACGGATACAACATCCCTGCTACCAGCCAGAAGGTACAGGAACGTGTTAAGAATGCGATTGAAAATATGACTGGTCTGACTGTAACGGATGTCAATATCCGTATCGCAGGCGTGAATATGAGTGCCGGCAAACACTGATACAGAAAGCCGGATGGGAGAACAGATGAACAGAAGAGAGCTGAGAGAACAGATTTTTATGCTGCTGTTTCGGGTAGAGTTTAATCAGAAGGACGATATGCCGGAGCAGTGTACCCTTTTCCTGGAAGATGGAGATACCGAGATTTCCGAAAAGGATGCTGCCTATATCCGTTCCAAATATGAAAAAATTGCAGAGAAACTGCCGGAGATTGATAAGCTGATCAATGAAACAGCGATAGGCTGGGATACCCAGCGTATGGGAAAGGTGGAACTGACGATCATCCGCCTTGCGGTTTATGAGATTCGGTTTGACGAGACGGTTCCGACCGGCGTCGCAATCAACGAAGCAGTAGAGCTTGCAAAGAAATTCGGACAGGAAGGTTCCTCCGGATTTGTAAACGGTATTCTGGCGAAATTCGCATGAAAAATGTCTATACAGTAGCCCAGGTAAACGGATATATCAAAAATATGTTTACCCAGGATTTTTTACTCCAGTCCATTCTGGTCAAAGGCGAAGTGAGCAATTGTAAATACCATTCTTCAGGGCATATTTATTTTACCCTGAAGGATGGAAAGGGCGCAATTGCCTGTGTTATGTTTGCCGGCAACCGGAGCGGACTGAAATTTCATATGCAGGAAGGACAGCAGGTTGTCGTCGGAGGGACGATCGACGTGTTTGAACGGGACGGCAGATATCAGCTGTACGCAAAGTCGATTACGCTCGACGGGGCAGGACAGCTGTATGAGCGTTTTGAACAGCTCAAGCGGGAGCTGGCGGAGCAGGGGCTGTTTGCACCGGAATATAAACAGCCGATTCCTCGTTTTATCCGGACGCTCGGCGTTGTGACTGCACCGACTGGAGCTGCAGTGCGCGATATTATCAACATTGCGACGCGACGCAATCCATACGTGCAGATTATCCTGTATCCTGCGATCGTGCAGGGAGAGCAGGCGCCTGCGAGCATTGTCAACGGAATACGGGCGCTGGAACGCTGCAAGGTCGATGTGATGATTGTCGGGCGTGGCGGCGGTTCCATTGAAGACCTCTGGGCATTTAATGAAGAGATTGTCGCACAGGCGATTTTTGACTGCAGCGTTCCGATTATTTCCGCAGTCGGTCATGAAACGGATACGACAATCGCCGATTTTGTTGCAGATCTGCGTGCGCCGACGCCGTCTGCAGGTGCAGAGCTTGCAGTTTACGATTATTCGCTGATGCAGACGCAGCTGGATGAGCTTGCACTGCGCTATACCAGACGGATGAAACAGCAGATCGCATCTGCGAGGATGCGCCTGTCGAACGACCAGATCCGCCTTTCTCATTTAAGCCCGGCAGGACAGATCCGGGAGAAGCGAAGCTATCTGGTTTCCCTGGAAGAAAAGCTGGAACGGCAGATGCAGGAAAAGCTTCGGGAACGCAGGTATCAGGTATCCTTATATGCGGAGAAATTAAAAGGCCTGTCGCCACTGGAAAAGCTCAGTCAGGGATTTTCCCATGTGGCGGACGCAGAAGGACGGACGGTAACCGACGTCAATCGGATACAGGTCGGAGAGCTGGTGACGATCCATGTCAAAAACGGACGGATTGTTGCACAGGTGAAGGAGAAGGAAGAATGGAAACAGCCGAAAAAGAGCTGACGCTGGAAGAAGCATTCTTACGTCTGGAAGAGGTGACAAGGGCGCTGGAGGATGAAAATATCTCTCTGGAGGAGTCCTTTGCCGTATACCAGAAGGGAATGGAGCTTTTGAAATACTGTAATGAAAGCATTGATAAAGTGGAGAAAAAGGTTCTCGTCTTAAACGGGGAGGGAAAACTGGATGAATTTTAAAGAAACGCTTGCGGAGAAAACAGTTCATGCAGAAGACGTTTTAACAAAATATCTGCCGGAAGAAAAAGGCTATCAGAAAAAAGTCATCGAGTCGATGAATTACAGCGTCCTGGCGGGTGGAAAACGTCTGCGCCCGATTCTGATGGAAGAGAGCTTCCGGCTGTTTGGCGGGAACTCTGCAATTGTGGAGCCTTTTATGGCGGCGCTGGAAATGATCCACAACTATTCCCTGGTACACGACGACCTGCCTGCGATGGATAATGACGAATACCGCCGGGGACGCAAGACAACCTGGAATGTATACGGCGAGGGCATGGCGGTGCTGGCCGGGGATGCGCTGTTAAATAAAGCGTTCGAGACGGCAGCAGAAGCGTTTTCCATGATCGGGGAAGCAGCAGACATCGCAGCCCGGTACGCTGCTGTCGCAAAGGCACTGCAGATTCTCGCCAACAAAGCGGGCATCTATGGTATGATCGGCGGACAGTGCGCGGACATCTGCGCAGAAGAGCTGCCGTCAGATCAGGTGACGAAAGAGCTGCTCTGGTACATCCACAAAAATAAAACGGCAGCGCTGATTGAAGCGGCGCTGATGATCGGAGCCGTTCTGGCAGGAGCGTCGGACGAGGCGGTAAAGAAGCTGGAACAGGCGGCGGAAAATATCGGCATCGCATTCCAGATTCAGGACGATATTTTAGATGTGACCAGTTCTCTGGAGGTGCTTGGCAAACCGGTTGGAAGCGATGAAAAGAATCATAAGGTAACCTATGTGCGGTTAAACGGACTGGAACAGTCGAAAAAAGATGTGGAAGCACTGTCGGAAGAAGCACTGAAAATTCTTTCTTCCTTTGACCGGCGAAATGAATTTCTGGAAGATCTGGTTCGCGCACTGATTACAAGAGAAAAATAAAGAGGGGGCTGCTTATGCTTCTGGAACAGATACAGCAGACAAATGATATCAAAAAAATAAATCCAAAGGATTATCCGCTTCTTGCAGAGGAAATCCGTCAGTTCCTGATTGAGAAGATCAGTGTAACTGGCGGGCATCTCGGCTCGAATCTGGGAGCTGTCGAGCTGACGATGGCGATGCATATCGCGCTGAATCTGCCGGAAGATAAGATCGTATGGGACGTCGGGCATCAGTCCTACACCCATAAGCTGCTGACCGGCAGACGCGAGGGCTTCGACCATTTACGCAAATACGGCGGAATGAGCGGATTTCCGAAACGCAAAGAGAGCGACTGCGACAGCTTTGATACGGGACATTCCTCCACTTCGATTTCTGCCGGACTGGGACTTGTGCGCGCAAGAGATATTCAGGGCAAAACCAATACCGTTGTTTCCGTGATCGGAGACGGTGCGCTGACAGGCGGAATGGCATACGAAGCGCTGAACAATGCGGCGAGGATGGAGACGAACTTTATCATTATTTTAAATGATAACAACATGTCTATTTCCGAAAATGTGGGCGGTGTTTCCAAATATCTGAACAACATCCGTACTTCGAACGCCTATTTGGACATCAAGGACAACATTTACGACGCACTGCGCAACACGCGTTACGGAGACGGCGTTGTAACCGGTGTGCGCCGCGCCAAAAACAGCTTAAAACAGCTGGTGATCCCGGGTATGTGGTTTGAGGATATGGGGATCACCTATTTAGGGCCTGTGGATGGACACGATGTCAACGGACTGGTTCGGGTCATCCGCGAGGCGAAGCGGCGCAAAAACTGCGTCCTGATCCATGTTCTGACCCAAAAGGGCAAGGGCTATGCTCCGGCAGAGAAGCATCCGGCGAGATTCCATGGGGCAGAGCCCTTCGATGTGGCAACCGGTGTTCCGGTAAAGAAAAAGACAAAAGCCAACTATACGGACATTTTTTCTACTGTCATGGTAAAGCTTGCGGCGCGCCATCCCGATGTGGTGGCGATTACGGCGGCGATGCCGGACGGAACCGGATTAAAGCGTTTCCGTAAGGCATACCCCGAACGGTTTTTTGACGTTGGCATTGCGGAAGAGCATGCAGTGACCTTTGCAGCAGGTCTGGCGGTTGGCGGACTGCATCCGGTTGTGGCGATTTATTCTTCGTTTTTGCAGCGTGCCTACGACCAGATTTTACACGATGTCTGTCTGCAGAATGTTCCGGTAATCTTTGCGATTGACCGGGCGGGGCTGGTCGGAAGCGACGGTGAGACCCATCAGGGCATTTTTGATCTGTCGTTTTTATCGTCCATCCCGAATATGCACATCATGGCGCCCAAAAACAAATGGGAGCTTTCCGATATGATGAAGTTTGCCTATGATTTCAAAGGACCGATCGCAATCCGGTATCCCCGCGGCGAGGCGTATGACGGGCTGGCGGACAAGCGTGCGGACGTTGAAATGGGCAAGAGTGAGATGCTGTTCGAAGAAGAAAAGATTGCCCTGTTTGCAGTCGGCAGCATGGTAAAGACTGCGGTAGAGGTGCGGGAAGCATTGAAAGAAAAAGGCATTTCCTGTACAGTTGTCAACGCAAGATTTGTCAAGCCCATCGATGAGAATATGGTTCGATACCTTGCAAAGAACCACGACCTGATCGTGCCGATGGAAGAAAATGTGGCGAGTGGCGGTCTGTCTGAAAAGGTAATTACGCTCGTGGAGCAGGAAAAGCTGCCGATCGAGGTACTGCCGATTACGATTCCGGACGAATATGTAGAGCACGGCAATGTAGATATTTTGAAACAGGAGATCGGAATCAGTACATCCGCTGTCCTGGAAAAGATAGAAAAGGAACTGGAAGCAAAATGAAGGAACGCTTGGATGTCCTGTTAGTGAAGCAGGGACTTGCAGAATCAAGAGAAAAAGCCAAGGCTGTGATTATGGCGGGAGAGGTCTTTGTCCAGGGACAGAGAGAGGACAAGGCGGGAGCCATGTTCGATGAATCGAAGGTGACAATCACGGTAAAGGGAAGCTCGCTGCGTTATGTGAGCCGCGGCGGTCTGAAGCTGGAAAAGGCGATGGCGTGCTTCCCGATCACACTGGAGGACGATATCTGTATGGATATCGGTTCTTCGACCGGAGGCTTTACGGACTGCATGCTGCAGAACGGGGCGAAAAAGGTCTATTCCGTCGATGTCGGACACGGTCAGCTCGCGTGGAAACTGCGGCAGGACGAGCGCGTTGTCTGCATGGAAAAGACGAATTTCCGGTATCTGACGAGGGATCAGATTGCAGATGACCTCGATTTTGCATCGGTGGATGTTTCCTTTATTTCCCTGACGAAAATCCTGCTTCCGGCATGGAGACTTTTAAAATGCGGCGGACAGATGGTTTGTCTGATCAAACCACAGTTCGAGGCAGGTCGGGAAAAGGTCGGGAAAAAGGGCGTTGTCCGCGATCCGGCAGTGCACCGTGAGGTCATTGCAAAGGTTATGGATTTTGCGGCGCTTTTACATTTTTCCGTGTTGGGGCTGACCTGGTCGCCGATCAAGGGACCTGAGGGAAATATTGAATATCTGATTTTTATACAGAAAGAAGAGCAGCCGGAAGCCTATGAAAGCGAACAGGCGGCAGAGGCTGCACTGGAAGAGACACAGGCTGCTAAAGGCGGTATTTCCGAAAAAGAAGAGAATCGCCAGCTGATTGCGAGCATCGTAGAGCAGGCACACGAAACGCTCAAAGAATAAAAATCCGGGCAGGGGAAAGAATTATGAAACACTTTATTATCATTACGAACCGCCCGAAAGATCCGGATCTGGAGATCACCCGACGGGTGCAGGAGCTGTTGAAGCTGCGGCAGGCGTCATGCAGTGTTTATGCGGACGAAATTCCGAAAGAGGAATGGAAGCGGATTCTTCTGAGGGAGGGAGACCGGACGGATGCGATTTTGGTACTGGGCGGGGACGGGACGATGCTGCGGGCGGCGCGGGATACGGCGGATAGCCAGATTCCGATGCTCGGGATCAATCTGGGAACCCTCGGCTATTTGACAGAAGTAGAAAAAAATGGAATGGAAGATGCAATTGACCGGCTGATGGCGGGCAGTTATCAGGTGGAAGACCGAATGATGCTGTGCGGACAGATTTACCGGCAGGGTAGGATGGAAGAGGAAAACAGTGCACTAAACGATATCACGATCACGCGCTGCGGCCATCTGCGAATGTTGTATTTTCAGATCTATGTAAATGGAAAATTGTTAAAAGAATATCATGCGGACGGCATTATCATTGCGACGCCAACTGGTTCAACCGGGTATAACATGTCGGCAGGCGGTCCTCTGGTAGAGCCGGGCGCTCAGATGATTCTGCTGACGCCGGTTTGTCCGCATACCCTGCAGACGAGAAGCATCGTCCTGCGGGCGGACGATGAGATTATTATCCGGATTATCGGCAAGGCGGGGCGGGAAGAGACCGGGATTGAGGCATGCTTTGATGGGGCGAGAAACGTGGAGCTGGCTCCGCTTGACGAGGTGCGGGTGACCAAAAGCATCAAGACGACTTCGATTATCAAAATCAGTGAAGCCGGTTTTTTGGACGTGCTGCATCGGAAGATGAGCGATTAACCGTCTGTAAGGGGAGAAAACAGGAATGAAACAGAACAGACATCAGAAAATTGCAGAGCTGGTATCCCGCTATGAAATCGAAACCCAGGAAGAGCTTGCGGAAAAATTAAAAGAAGCCGGATTTACGGTGACGCAGGCGACGATTTCCCGCGATATCCGTCAGATGAACCTTTCCAAGCTTCCGACCGGAAACGGTCGGCAGAAATATGTGATTCTGAAAAAAGAAAATGAGCTGCTGTCGGACAAGTATATCCGCGTGCTGCGGGACGGCTTTGTGTCGATGGATATGGCGCAGAATATTCTGGTCATGCGGACGGTTTCCGGAATGGCGATGGCGGTGGCGGCTGCGCTGGATGCCATTCATTTCGGGGAAGTGGTCGGCTGTATCGCAGGCGATGATACGATTATGATTGCAGTTCGTTCCGTAGAGGATACCCGGATTCTGATGGGAAAAATCCGGGAACTGATGAAACAGTAAAGGGAGTACAAGATTGAGCCAAACGATGTTAGTGAGTCTGCATGTCAGGAACCTGGCGCTGATCGAAGAGACGGAAGTGTTCTTTCAGCCGGGACTGAACATTCTGACGGGCGAGACGGGCGCCGGAAAATCCGTCATTCTTGGCTCGGTGGCGCTGGCGCTCGGTGCAAAGGCGGATCGGGATATGATCCGGACGGGCGCGGAATATGCGCTGATCGAGCTGACCTTTGAAGGGTCAGAAGAAGTGAGAGAGGCGCTTCGCCGGATGGATCTCCCGGCGGAGGACAATCAGATTATTTTACAGAGAAGGGTTATGCCGAACCGGAGTATCTGTAGGATTAACGGAGAGACCGTGCCGATCCGCCAGATGCGCGAGCTGGCAGGGCTTTTGATCGATATTCACGGACAACATGACAGCCAGATCCTCTTGCAGACGAAGAGGCATCTGGAAATTCTGGACGCATATGCGGAAAAAGAGCTGCCCCGTGTAAAAGAAGCGTATGCTGCCTGCTGGCGAGAGCACAGCGTGATTCTGCAGGAGATTGCGGAAAACGAGCTGGACGAACAGACGCGCAAACGGGAAATTTCCCTCGCAGAGTTCGAGCGGGATGAAATTGAAGAAGCAAATTTGCAGGCAGGTGAGGACGAGCAGCTGGAACGTGATTACCGTCGGATGGTGAACGGGCGCAAGATTGCAGAGACGTTGAATCTGGTACACGGACTGACCGGAGAGGAAGAAGGAAACGGAGCCGGGGAGCTGACCGGGCGTGCGCTTCGGGAGCTGTCACAGGCGTTATCCTGTGATGACGGACTCGGACAACTGGTACAGCTGCTGGCGGATGTGGACGGGCTGCTGAACGATTTTAACCGGGCGGTTTCGGAATATCTGTCCGATCTCGAATTTGATGAAGAACAGCTTTCAGAGACGGAAAATCGTTTAAATACAGTCAATCACCTGAAAGATAAATACGGCAGCACTATAGAAGAAGTTTTGGCTTACGCAGAGCAGAAAAATCAGGAGCTGGATCGCCTGCTGCACCAGGAGGAATGGCTGGAACAAAAGCGCAGGGAGCTTTCCGAGAACGAAAAAATGTTAGCGCAGCTGGCACAGAGTCTGACAGCGCTTCGAACAAAGGCGGCGCAGGGGTTTCAGAAAGACATGGAAAGCGCATTGCAGGATATGAACTTTCTGCATGTGGAATTTCAGGTTTCCCTGACGCAAAAAGACAGCTTTGGTGCAGAGGGAAAGGACGAGGTTGTATTTTTGATTTCGACCAATCCCGGAGAGCCGGTCAAACCGCTGGCGGCGATTGCAAGCGGCGGCGAGCTCTCCAGAATCATGCTTGCGCTAAAGACGATTACGGCGAAGCAGGAAAAGATCGGCACGTTTATTTTTGATGAAATTGATGCCGGAATCAGCGGAAAGACCGCCTGGAAGGTTTCGGAAAAACTGGGAATTTTAGGCAGAACGCACCAGATTATCTGCATCACGCATCTGCCGCAGATCGCGGCGATGGCGGATTATCATTTTTATATTGAAAAAAATGCAACCGACCATTCCACGGCGACGACGATCACAGAGCTGTCCGAGGCAGACAGCCTGAAAGAGCTTGCAAGGCTTTCCGGAGCGGCGCAGCTGACAGAGTCGGTGCTTGCCAATGCAAAAGAAATGAAGGATTTGGCAGAAAAAAAGAAACAGAACTGAGCATACTAAAGAGGACGTCAGAGATGATGTTCTCTTTTTTTATCGTACAGGAAACTTTGTATCTATACGATAAAAAACGCTCCGCGGGGAGGCGAAGGGAAATGATGTCGCTTATGTTACCCGCCGCAGGCGCAGGATTCTACAGGCTATTGGAAGGAAATCAGAAAGGAGAAGCTGCATGGAGAAAAAAGACGTTGTCAAAAAACGGAATCCGGAAAACTGTATGCAAAACAGTGCAGCTTCGCTGTCCCATGCGCCAAGTAGCGTTTTTCCTGCGCATGCAGCTGGGAAGAAACGAAAGCCTTGTCTTCGGAAGATTTTAGCATTCTGGATTTTGATGGCGGTGCTTGGTGGTGCTGGCGGCTGGATTTACCAGACCTGGCAGAAAATTCCCTCCTCCATCCGGATTCGCGCCGGAGAAGAGCAGGAGTTGTTTTTGGATGTGCCGGTGAGCGGAACGATTTACGGCGAAAAGACGGCGCAGAAGGACGTGATTCCGGTCAATTTGAACAGACCGCTGACCGTGCAGGCGAGTCAGATTCAGGATTACACGATGGATGTAAAGCTGTTTGGAATCGTGCCGTTCAAACAGGTGGACGTCCATGTGGTCGAGGGACAGCGGTTGATTCCGGCAGGCGTCCCGGTGGGAATTTACATCAAAACCGAGGGGATTTTAGTGATCGCAGAAAGCGATTTTGAAGGATTGGATCATAGCAGAAAGGAACCGGCAAGATACCTGTTGAGGGCGGGAGATTACATTTTAAAGGTGGACGGCGTAGAACTGGAAGGAAAAAAGCAGTTCACTGAGCAAGTAGCAGCGTCGGAGGGAAAGGAGCTGTGTCTGACGATCTGTAGGGACGGACAGACCTTTGATGTGACGGTTACGCCGCAGCAGAACACAGAGGGGGTATACAAGCTGGGTATCTGGATTCGGGATAACGCGCAGGGCGTGGGTACGATGACCTATCTGGATGAGAAAAACGGCTTCGGCGCACTGGGACATGGAATCAACGATACGGATACGGCGGACTTGATGGAGGTACAGAGCGGCAGTCTTTACAAAACAAAAATCGTCAACATTCGAAAAGGCATTAGTGGAACGCCGGGAGAACTGACCGGAGTGATCGATTATAAGAAAGAAAACCGGATCGGCGCGATCTCCATAAATTCTGTCGAAGGAATCTTCGGCACCCTGAGCCAGGAAGAAGCGGACGAAATACAGGGCGAAGCACTGCCGGTTGGATTGAAACAGGAAGTAAAAAAAGGAGAAGCACAGATCCTGAGCTGCCTGGAGGAGGACGGAGCGCCGCAGCTCTATACGATCGAAATCAAAGCCCTTCACCTGGATCACGACAACATCAACCGCGGAATCGAAATCCAGGTAACGGATGAAAGACTGCTGGAAAAAACCGGTGGAATCGTCCAGGGCATGAGCGGTTCTCCGATCCTCCAGAACGGGAAAATTATCGGTGCCGTCACCCACGTCTTTGTAAATGACCCCACGCGGGGATACGGAATCTTTATCGAAAATATGCTCTCCCATTGAGCCGGGCAAAATACTGTCCAGATGCACCGCTGCAAGTTTACTTGCAAGCGGTGCAGTCTGGACAGTATTTTAAGGGGCGAAAGCCCCACAGTCATCAAAGCGCCAACGGCGGTTTGATGACTGCTGCTCCAAATACTGTGAAACAGCAAGCAGCTCCTCTTTTGTATCGATGTCCTTTAATTCTTCCGAATAAGAAACCGGAAGTGTCCGGACGAGATTTGGATACCTGGAAACGATCACGTTCCCTCCTTTTTTGGGAGGGAGATTTTTTAATTCCTCAAAAAAGCAGGACGGAAAGATCACCGGAGAACCGACTGTGTCGCTAGAGCAGGGGCGCCAGATAAAGTCAGGCAGATTTTTTGCGCAAAGCAGCAGGGAAGCGATGGTTTCCGGCAGGATCATAGGCTGGTCGGACGGCAGGAAGGCGCAGCGATCGATAAAAGAGCTGATTTCACCCATTCCAAGGCGGATCATGTCATTTCGGTCGGGAAAAGGATGCAGAAGAACCGGGATATCCTGCGAGAGACAGAGCTGTTCGATTTCTTTGTGCACGGTCACAACCAGGCGGTGTGCAAACAGACCGGCGGAAGCATCGAGTGCCCATTGAATCAGTGGCTTGCCTGCAAGATCTGTCAGCAGCTTGTTTTCCCCAAAGCGTCTGCCCTGGCCGGACGCCATGAGAATACAGCCTGCGTTTCCGTAGGGCTGATCCAGATCGAGAACGAAGACATCCTGCTGTGCAAGCAGACTGTCCAGGAAAGGAAGCTTTTGCTTGCGGACGACCATCAGGAGATGCTTGTATGCCATCAACTCAGAGAGGGCGTTTTGATATTCGGGACAGGTGCTTTCGAGATATCCGATTTCATCAATGGTGATCCAGTCAGAAGAAACGTCGGCACAAGCGCGAAGAAAAGAAACACCGGTTTGGGAAAATGCGTCTAAAACAGGCAGCATCCGGTTTTCGGCACCGGTGCTGTCAGGGTTAAATCTGCCGATTTGCACGGTCTTGGAAGAAAAATTGTCCTTTAAATAGACGCCCTGCTTTGGAACCGCCCAGGAGGTAAGCCCCGGCATCGGGCATGGAAAGAGCGCAGAAAGCAGTGTTGTTTTGCCGCTTCCCCTGTCTCCGGTGAGGATCAGATGTTTTTTACCGCTTGTTTGAAAAGATTTCCAAATACAGCTTGCGGTTGGCATGAACGCAGGCGTCCCGATAGGTTTCATATTTTGTCAGCCATTCCTTTCCCTGTGGGGTGAGTGTACTTCCACCGCCGGATTTTCCGCCAACACAGCGTGTGGTCAGTGGAAAGCCGAGAGCGGCTTCGGCATTTTTGATTATGCGGAGCGCCTTGGTGTAGGCAAGTCCCATGGATATGGCGGCGGAACGAAGAGAGCCGGTTTCTTCGATGGCATGCAGCAGACGGCAGGGACCTTCCCCGAAAAATTTTTCATCGTTGTCGTCACAAAAAGTAATTCTCGTAACCGCTTTCAACAGGCATCGTCCTCCTTTATCATGATCAGCCGTTTCTCGCCGCTGCGGGTGGAAAGTGTTGTTAAACTGATTGTACCATAGATGGAGGAAAGAAGCGGTTCCATTTTGGAAATCGGGGTAGAAAATGGTTGAAGCTCTCCCAATAGACCGCAATCGGAAAGCACCAGAAGCGTATCGCAATAATTGAGGGCGAGAGAAGGATCGTGCAGCGTTACAAGTGCGGCGGCGTTGTTTTTTGCAACATACGTTCGCAAAAGTCCCATCGTTTCATAGCGCAGCCGAAAATCCAGGGCGCTTTCCGGTTCATCCAAAAGCAGAAGCCTGCGCTTTAATACAAAAGTGCGCGCCAGCAGGCAGAGCTGCTTTTGCCCTTCGCTTAGCTGCTGGAAGTTATCGTCTTTGCGGGACCCAAGACCTACCGAGCAGAGGGTGTCAAATGCTTCCTTTTTCATCTGCTCCGTAGGAGACTGCAGGAGAGAAAGCTTTGGATTAAACCCCATTAAAACGACATCCAGAAGAGTTAAATCGATCGAAATACCGCTCTTTTGGGGAATGTATCCGCAGAGTAAAGCAAGCTGCCTTGGAGAAGCGTTTTCCAAGTAAGTGTCATCTAACTGACAGCTTCCGGTATGAGGAAGAAGATTTGCAATCGCTTTGATCAGGGTGGTTTTACCGCACCCATTTGCACCGAGGATTCCAACGATCGTTTTTGGGGCGACGAAAAAGCTGATATCTTTTATGACCTGTTTTCCGGCATATCCGGCGGAAAGGTTGGTTACAGTGAGCAGGTTCATTGCAGTGGTTTCCTCCTGATACAGAGATAGATTAAGAACGGCGCGCCGAGCAAACTGGTAAAAATACTTACTGGCAGTTCGGTAGAAGCGATGCTGCGGGCAAAAATATCACCGAGCGTCAAAAGGCATCCGCCGAGCAGACCACTGAATAACATGGTGGATAAGCGGTTGTTTTTAAAGAGCAGGCGGGCTCCGTGGGGGGCAAGAAGCGAAATAAAGCTGATCAGCCCGGTCATGCTGATAACGCTGGAGGCGGCAAGGGTTGCGATCAAAAGGACGATCAGGCGGATTTGCGTCACATTTACGCCGAGCAGCCGCCCTTCCTGATCATCCAGAGAGAGCAGGAGGATCTGTCGGTACAACAGGAACATCCCAACCAGACAGATCAGGCACAGAGCGATGTTTCCGCCGATGGAATACAGGCTGATGCCGTTTAAACTTCCCATGATCCAGTATTCGATGGATGCAAGCTGTTTTTCCGGGTCGGCGAGGAGCTTCAGACAGACTAACGCGGTCTGTGCCAGGCTGTGCACGGCGATGCCGGAAAGGACGATGCTTTTGCCGTCTTTTTCGGCGGTCAGGGAGGAAAGCGCCAGTGCAAGGAGTACACAACAGATGGCTCCGGCAAAGGCAGATAGGGTGACAGCCACTGCGCCGGGCAAAAACAGGATGCCGAAAGCGGCGCCTACGCTTGCACCGGAGGATGCGCCGATAATGTCGGGGGAAGCGAGGGGATTGCGGAAAACGGTCTGATAGACAAAGCCGGTAACTCCGAGGACAAAGCCGCCGATTGCGCCGATCACAGCGCGGCTTGCGCGCAGGGTGAGAAAAACCCGCCACTGCATCGCGTCCCCGGATAACAGACCGGACAGAGTAAGCGGATATTTTCCGACGAAAAAAGAGCATAAAGTCAGGACCGTTAAAATAACGGTCCCGACGAGAAGAAACGATTTAGTTTTCGTTGGAGATTCCATAGAAGGTTTCATAATAAGTGTTGCTTTCCGTGGTATAAGTGTCAGCGGGAATCTGTTCGGGATGGAGAATGCCGGCAAGCCATACGGATGCAAGGATGCTTGCGGGAACCGGGCTGTCCAGAGCCTCTACATCGCCGGGAATCTGATATACCTGACCGTTTTTCACAGCGGTGCAGTCTTTTAAGTTTTCATCGTTTAAAATGTCGTCAACGGTGTAATCTGCATCGGAAGCGAGGATGATATAGGCAGGATCCCAGGCAAGCAGCTGTTCGTAGCTGATTTCTGCCCAGTAAGTATCGGTAATTTCTTCCGCTGCATTTTTGCCGCCTGCAAGCTCGATCATGCTGGACTGGTACATTGCAGGACCTGCTGTGGAAAGCAGGGAAGAATTGCCTGCCAGATATACGCTTTTGGGCTCTGTATCAGCTAACGTATCAGAAAGCATGGACTTCTGGGAAGCTATATAGGAAAGCAGCTCGTTTGCACGTTCCTGTGTGTTGGTGGCGGTAGATACCAGCTCGATCATTTCTGTCAGAAGCTCCTGGCTTTCCGGATTGACAAGCAGCACCGGGATACCAAGCTCTGTCAGGCTCGCTGCTGCGTCCTTTAATTTTAAGGGCAGGATAACCAGATCAGGGGAGAGGGCTGCGCAGCCTTCCAGGTCGAATTCCTTTGCGGTGCCGACACTGGGAAGCTCTATCAGATCAGGTGCAGCAAGCTTGTAGATCGCACGCTTGCCAGCCTTTGCTTCGATGCCTACCATCTTGTCCTTCAGACCAAGAGCGATCAAAAGGCTGGAGGGAATGTAATAGCCGCTTACGATGGTCTCAGGTTCAGCTTCGAGCGTTACTTCACGGCCTGCCTGATCGGTCAGGGTGACGGGATAAGTCGTTTCTGCAGCTTCAATGGCTTCTTCGGCTGCAGTCTCTTCTGTTTCGGCAGAAGCGGTTTCTGTGACAGTCTCGGCAGCCTGCTCTGTGACGGATTCTGTTGCAGGAACAGTTTCTGCGGGGGCAGAAGCAGTGCCGCAGCCGATCATAGAGATCAACAGTGCACATGCAAGGGACAGGGACAGGTACTTTTTCAGAGTGTTTTTCATTACGTTCACCTTTCGTTGTAGTTTCAATAATACAACGGTATTGTAGCAAAGCGTCTTTTCAAAAGCAAGGGATTTTATTATAATATAATTGGATTTTTTGGTTTTTGTTCACGGATTGCACGAAAATAGAAAAGGGTGCATGGGAACAGTAAGGTTTCAGGGAGAACATTTTATGGTTACAATTCAGAATTATGTGCGCGCAAAAAGTCTGGAAGAGGCATATGAGCTGAACCAGAAAAAGGGGAACTGTATTCTCGGTGGAATGCTCTGGACGAAAATGCAGAATCGCATGATTCAGACAGCAATTGATCTTTGTGATCTTGGACTGAATGAAATAGAAGAAACGGAAGAGGAATTTTTGATCGGCGCCATGGTATCGCTGCGGCAGCTGGAGACAGATGCCGGGCTGAATGCCTATACACAGGGTGCAGTAAGAGATGCGGTAAAGGATATAGTAGGTGTGCAGTTCCGCAATCTTGCAACGGTTGGAGGAAGCATCTGGGGACGGTTCGGATTCTCTGATGTTTTGACGGTTTTTCTTGCAATGGATACCGAGGTGGAATTATTTCAGGGTGGAAGAATTCCTTTAAAAGATTTTGCCGAGAAAAAACAGGACAGAGATATTTTAGTCCGTCTGATCGTGAAAAAGACTGCAGGACGCTTTGCCTACGCAGCGGTCCGCAACCAGAGCACGGATTTCCCGGTGATTGCCTGCGCCGCTTCCTGCGTCGGGGGAGAATACCGGTTGGCAGTCGGTGCAAGACCGCATCGGGCAGTGCTTCTTTGCGATGAAGAAAAGTTTCTTTCCGGCGGTGTGAAGGAAGAAAGCGTAAAGGCATTTGCAAACTGGGTAAAAGAGCAGATTCCGACCGGTAATAACCACCGTGCCGGGGCAGCCTACCGCACCCGTCTGATCGGAGTGCTGAGTCAGAGACTGTTTTGCAAAATCGGGGAGGCGTAGGAATGGAGATCATAATAAAAGTGAATGGAAGAAGGATCGCCGAGCAGATCGAACCGGATCTGCTTTTGATCGACTTTTTGAGAAAACATGGATGCTACAGCGTAAAACGAGGCTGTGAGACAGCAAACTGTGGTCTGTGCACCGTTCTCATGGATAATACGCCGGTGCTTTCCTGTTCTGTGCTCGCAGCCAGAGCAGATGGACATGAAATCTATACCCTGGAAGGACTTCAGGAGGAAGCGTCAGAGTTTGTCGGATTTATTGCCGATCAGGGAGCGGATCAGTGCGGCTTCTGTAATCCGGGATTTGTCATGAATACGATCGCGCTGCTTCGGGAGAATCCGGATCCGACGGATGATGAGATTCGTGCCTATTTGGCAGGAAACCTCTGCAGATGCTCCGGCTATGAAGGACAGCTGCGGGGCATCCGGAATTTTCTGGATCAGAGAAGAAAGTAAAGGAGAGGCTTCATGGAACATAAGAAATACAATGCGATCAACCAGCCGGTCCGCAAAAAGGATTCTATGCAGCTGCTTTTGGGAAAGCCGGTTTATGTGGAGGATATCGCACCGAAGGATGCGCTGGCGGTAAAGCTGTTAAGAAGCCCGCACGCAAATGCGATTGTGGAGGAAATTAACGTTTCGGTTGCCAAAAAGGTTCCGGGTGTCGTGGATATTTATACCTGGGAAGACGTGCCAAAGCAGCGCTTTGCCATAGCGGGACAGACCTATCCGGAGCCGTCGCCTTACGACAGGCTGATTCTGGACCGGCATGTGCGTTTTGCCGGGGACGTGGTCGCCATTATCGCAGCAGAAAATGAAAAAGCGGCGTTAAAGGCAATGAAATTGATCAAAGTAAAATATAAGATCCTGGAACCGGTTCTGGATTTCCATCAGGCAAAGGACAATGAAATTTTAGTGCATCCAGAAGAGGACTGGCTTGCACAGGTTCCGGTGGGCGGAGATGCAAAGCGGAACCTGGTTGCCAGTGAAATCAGTGGTGACGGGGACGTGGATGTAGTGCTTGCAGACTGCGATGAGGTGCTGGAACATGCGTACCATATGCGTTCCTTTAATCAGGCGATGATGGAGACCTTCCGTACCTATACCGAGCTGGATCGATACGGAAGACTGCATGTGATCTCCTCGACCCAGATCGTATTTCACGTTCGCAGAATCCTTTCCCAGGCGCTGGGAATCCCCAAAAGTAAAATCCGTGTGGAAAAGCCCAGGATCGGCGGCGGATTCGGTGCAAAGCAGACGGCGGTAAGTGAGGTTTATCCCGCATTTGTCACACTGAAAACCGGACGCCCGGCGCAGCTTATTTTTACGAGGGAGGAGAGTCAGATTGCAGGATCTCCCCGGCATGAAATGGAAGTGCGTGTGCGGCTGGGCGCAGATAAGGACGGACATATCCGGGGACTGGACCTGTATACATTATCCAACTCCGGTGCTTATGGCGAGCATGGTCCGACGACGGTAGGACTGAGCGGACACAAATCGATTCCGCTTTATACCGGAGGCCTGGAGGCATTCCGGTTTGGCTATGATGTTGTATATACCAATACGATGGCAGCAGGTGCCTATCGGGGCTACGGAGCGACACAGGGTATTTTTGCACTGGAAACCTCTGTCAACGAGCTGGCAGAGAAGCTTGGAATCGATCCGACAATCATCCGGGAAAAGAATATGCTCCGGGAAGGCATGAAAATGCCGGCCTATTATGGCGAAACCGCGAATGCCTGTGCGTTGGACAAATGCATGGCGCGCTGTAAGGAGCTGTTCCATTGGGATGAAAAATATCCCGTTCGGGATATGGGAAACGGAAAGGTGCGCGCGGCAGGCGTGGCAATGGCGATGCAGGGCTCCTGTATTTCCAATGTGGATGTCGGTTCCGCAACCGTGAAGCTTGCAGATGACGGCACCTTTAACCTGATTATCGGCGCTGCGGATATGGGAACCGGATGCGATACGATCCTTGCCCAGATGGTTGCGGAATGTATGGACTGTTCCGTAGATGATGTGGCGGTATTTGGCGCGGATACGGACGCTTCCCCTTATGATTCCGGCTCCTATGCCTCTTCCACAACCTATATCACCGGTAAGGCGGTGGAGATGGCCTGCGCAAAGCTAAAGACACAGCTCTGTGGGATCGCGGCGGGAATGCTTGGCTGCAGCACAGAAGAGGTTGTGTTTGAAAACGGACGGGTAAAGCAGATCAACACGGAGAAAAGCGTTTCTCTGGCAGAGATCAGCGTCAAAGACCAGGTAAATAACGATATTGCAGCGGTTGCGACCGCGTCCCATTCCTCCCCGGTTTCCCCGCCTCCTTACATGGTCGGAATGGTGGAAATCGAGCTGGATAAGGATACCGGAGAAGTGAAAATTCTGGATTATGTTGCGGTAGTGGACTGCGGAATTACGATCAATCCCGCATTGGCGCGTATTCAGACAGAGGGGGGTATCGTACAGGGAATCGGGCATACCCTTTTTGAAAATATCACTTATGACAGAAATGGACGCCCGATTGAGTCCAGCTTTTTACAGTATAAGGTTCCGACCCGTCTGGATATGGGGCATCTTCGCGTGGAATTTGAAAACAGCTATGAGCCAACAGGACCCTTTGGCGCAAAATCCATCGGGGAAATTGTTATCAATACCCCGGCAACTGCAATTGCCCATGCGATCTACCGGGCGACCGGCGTATGGCACAGGGAACTTCCGATCACACCGGAGAAGATTTTGATGTCGATGCCGCAGTAGGATGAAAATGCTGCAGTCCACATGCGCAGCAGGTTTGTGTGTGGGCTGTGACAATAAATCACAAAATGAGGAGAGAGAAAAATGAAAAAAAGTTTCAAACTATCTGAGGAAGCATTTCAGATGGATGGGAAAATGCCCCTTTCTCAGGCAATTCCCCTTGGCTTACAGCATGTCCTTGCAATGTTTGTCGGAAACCTGACTCCGTTGTTGATCATTACGGGTGCATGTGGGCTGGCCGGCGGAGAGTTTGCACAGCTGCAGCTTTCCCTGCTGCAGAATGCCATGCTGGTAGCCGGTATTGTAACGCTGGTACAGCTGTTTTCCATCGGACCGGTGGGCGGAAAGGTTCCGATTATTATGGGTACTTCTTCCGGATTTATCGGAGTATTCAACAGTGTTGCTGCGTCGATGGGTGGCGGTGTGCTGGCGTATGGTGCGATCATGGGTGCATCCATAATCGGCGGACTATTCGAAACGGTGCTGGGCTTTTTTTTAAAGCCCCTTCGAAAATTCTTTCCGGCGGTTGTAACCGGTACGGTCGTTATGTCGATCGGTCTGAGCCTGATCTCTGTAGGCATCAATTCCTTCGGAGGCGGAAATAATGCAAAAGATTTCGGTTCTGTGGAAAACCTGCTGCTGGCTGTTTTTGTTCTCGTAGTGATTCTTTTCTTCAAGCATGGGACAAAGGGCTTTTTAAGCTCTTCTGCAATCCTGTTTGGTATTATCGCAGGCTACATTGCTGCAGTGGTAATGGGATTTGTCCTGCCTACGACCGGTGTTACTGCAGATGGCGTGGAATATACAAAAGCATGGGTATTAAACTGGAATAAGGTTGCAGAAGCTTCCTGGTTTGAAATTCCGAAGCTGATGCCGGTAAAGCCGGTGTTTGATCTGCGTGCGATTTTGCCTGTCCTGATCATGTTTATTGTAACGGCAGTGGAGACGGTCGGTGATATTTCCGGTGTAATGGAAGGCGGACTTGGCAGGGAAGCAACAGATCGGGAGCTTGCAGGCGGCGTGATGTGCGATGGTCTTGGTTCTTCCTTTGCAGCGTTATTTGGTGTATTGCCGAATACCTCCTTCAGCCAGAATGTGGGACTGGTCGCCATGACAAAGGTAGTAAACCGCTTTGCACTTGCGACCGGAGCGATTTTCCTGATCTTGTGCGGCCTTTGCCCGAAGCTGGCGGCGCTGGTTTCCATCATGCCTCAGTCGGTACTGGGTGGCGCGGCAGTTATGATGTTTTCTTCTATCGTCATCAGCGGTATTCAGCTGATTACGAAGAATCCGTTGACTGCCAGGAACCTTTCTATCGTATCGGTAGCGCTCGGTGTAGGCTATGGTATGGGCGCCAACACAGGAATCCTTGCGAATGCGCCTCAGTTTATTCAGCTGATCTTCGGCGGCTCCGGTATTGTACCGGCTGCGATGGTAGCGATTTTATTGAATATTGTACTTCCGAAAGAGGATTAAAAAATTGCCACCTTTATGGTGGCAATTTTTTTTAGAGCAACTATTATATGAAATTGTTATGCTGCAAAAATGTCTCTGAATGAAACGCAGGTTATAGCTTTACCGGCCCACCGCTGCATTGTCCTGTCCCATCCGTTTTAACTCCGGCAATACAGTGCAGAGCATTGTGATAAAGCAGAAGCTGCCGCCGATGACGTTGGACACCGGTTCGGCAAGGAAAACACCATCTGTGCCCATGTGGAGTGTATAGGGCATCAGATAGGTTAACGGAACGACAATAAATACCTTTCGGAGCAGGGAGAAGAAAATCGCCTGCTTCTTTTTATTTAAGGATTTAAAGGTTGTCTGACCGATATACTGCAGATCCATGAAAATAAAGGCGGCAAAATATTGTTTCAGCGCAGGGATGGCATCGGCAATCAGCACAGAGTCGGAGCTGAAAATCCGGATCAGCATACCGGGGGCGAGGATGATCAGGCTCCACATGATGGCAGTATAGCCCAAGGCCATGAGCGCCATAACAATACCGGCGTTTTTGACACGGGACGGACGGCGGGCACCGTAATTATAGCTCAGGATAGGAGAGGTTCCTTCAGTGATCGCGTAAATCGGCGTTTCCACGAGCTGCCGTACGCTGGAAATGATGGTCATGACGGAAATATAGATATCCCTGCCGGTGACGGAAAGGACGTTGTTGCAGCAGATCGTAACAAGGCTGTTGGTCAGCTGCATGACAAAGCCGGATGTACCGAGGCTGACGATATTTTTTGCATAGCCGCTACATTGGGAAAATTCTGTTTTCCGCAGAAAGCGAACCCTCAGCTCCGCCCTTTTCGTCAGGAAAAGCAGGACGAACGAGGCAGAAAGCAGCTGGGAGAGCACGGTTGCAACTGCAGCGCCCTGCACGCCGAGGCCGAAAACAAAAATAAAGAGAGGGTCAAGGAGCAGATTGGCAGCTGCGCCGATGGCGACGGAGCACATACCAACAAGGGAATATCCCTGTGCGTTGATAAAAGGATTCATGCCGACTGCGATCATGGAAGGCAGCGTGCCGATGAGATAGAGCATCATGTATGGATATGCATAGACTAAAGCATCTGCAGACGCGCCGAAGAGCACCAGAAGGGGACGGGCAAAAACAAGACCAATCGTCATCAAAAGGGTGGCACTGACACATACCATTGTAAAAGATGTGTTCATGATGCGGTTTGCCTGTTCTGTTTCCTTTTTTCCGCGGTAAATGGAAAAAAGCGGAGCACCGCCGCTTCCAAAGAGATTGGCGAATGCGCTGAGGATGACGATCAGCGGAAAGCACAGTCCCACTGCGCCGAGGGCGGCTGTGCCGCACCCAGGGATACGGGCGATATAGATACGGTCTACGATGTTATAGAGCAGGCTCAAAATCTGGGCAACCAGCATGGGGAGGGCTGCTCCGAGAATGTTTCCGGTTACGGTTCCGTTTTCAAAATCAATTCGTTTCATAAGTCGGGAGCTTCCTTTTTTTTCGTGTTCGTTTTCCAGTATAGCAAGCTCTGTAGAGAAAGTAAATTCCGAGTTATAGGTTCCCGACCGGAATCTCTTAACACCAGGAATAAAATTTGAAATTTCCGTCATCAGGAAAAGAAAAGGATAGCGGAAAGATCTGGATTGGTGTATGATGAGGAACGGGTTGCTGTTTTTAGATTTTATGACAGGAGAAAGAAGAAAAATGTACTTATTTTTGCTTGCACTGATTTATATTGCATTTATCAGTCTGGGACTGCCGGATTCGCTGCTTGGCTCCGGCTGGCCGGTCATGCACGCAGAGCTTGGCGTACCGGTATCGTATATGGGGATCATTTCAATGATCATTTCCGGTGGAACAGTTGTATCGAGCCTTTTTTCGGATAAAATGACCAGAAGATTCGGAACCAGAATCGTAACGGTTGCCAGCGTATTTCTGACCGTTATTGCACTGTTTGGATTTTCCTTTTCTTCGCAGTTTTGGATGCTGACCGTTTTTGCAGTGCCCTATGGATTGGGGGCAGGTGCGATCGACTCGGCATTGAACAACTATGTGGCACTTCATTACAAAGCGAAGCATATGAGCTGGCTGCACTGCTTCTGGGGTGTGGGCACAATTGTCAGTCCGTTTATCATGGGCTATGCGTTGACGAACCGGACGTGGAACAGCGGCTATCGTATCATTGGATTTTTGCAGCTGGTCATTGCCATTCTTTTACTTTTGACGCTGCCGGTATGGAATATCAATAAATCGGCGGCGGAAACCGCTGGAAAGAGTGTCGGACTGGTAGGTGCGCTGAAAATAAAGGGCGTTCCCTTTCTGCTGCTTGGCTTTTTTGCGTATTGTGCACTGGAGGCAACAGCAATGCAGTGGGCGAGCACCTACTTTGTAGAGGTAAAAGGAATTTCTACAGAGCGTGCGGCAACCTTTGCAGCTCTGTTTTACATCGGTATTACTTCCGGAAGATTTGCAAGCGGTTTTATTACGGATAAGCTTGGTGACCAGAAAATGATCCGACTGGGAACCGGAATTTTAATTTGCGGTATCCTGGTGCTGTTCCTTCCGATTGCGTCCTATCAGGCGGCGTTTGCGGCATTCCTTGTGATCGGGTTTGGCTGCGCACCGATTTATCCCTGCATCATTCATTCTACCCCGTCCAATTTTGGAGCAGAGAACTCCGGTGCGATCATCGGCATTCAGATGGCGAGCGCATACATTGGAACGACCTTTATCCCGCCGATTTTCGGTATCCTTGGAAATTCCATCGGATTTTTCATCCTGCCGCTATATCTGCTGGTGTTCGTGGCGCTGATGATTACGATGGTTGAGGTGACCTTCCGGATCACAAAAAACAGAAATTCTCTGTAAAATCGTGGTTTTTCGCCAATTTTTGTAAAAAAAGGAGTCAGAAATTCTCGGAAAGAGGAATTTCTGGCTCTTTTTTTGCGATGACAGTTTCTTGCAGGATCCAGCAGAATCAGCCTATAATGATGCCTGTAAAGAGGAAGCAAACCGGTATTGCGAAAGGAAAAAAGATTGAAAAATAAAACTTTTCAATCGCGAGATTTGTGTCTGTGCGCACTTGATACAAATTCGACCTACGCAAAAAACGTGCGCAGAAATGAGGAAAACTATGGAACAGCTCAGCCTTACAGCAGGAAAAGAAAAAGAAAACGTGGTTCAGATTCTGACCGATTTGATGGAACATAATAGAGAATTTCAGATTATGATTACCGTTCCCGCCAGAGCGGCAGGAGAAGAAAACTCCCTGGAATATGTACAGGCAAAAGAAGTGCCCAAACGGGACCTGGAGCGGGATGTCACGAACATGATCCATGACATCGGCGTACCGGCACATATCCGTGGATATCAGTATCTGCGCGAAGCAATTCAGATGTCAGTCAAGGACATGGATATGCTCGGCTCGATCACAAAGACGTTGTATCCGGAAATTGCGAAAAAGTATGAAACGACACCGAGCAGAGTCGAGCGCGCCATTCGTCATGCGATCGAGGTTGCGTGGAACCGCGGCAGGATGGAGACGCTGGACGCGCTGTTTGGATATACGATCAATACGGGAAAGGGAAAACCGACCAACTCGGAGTTCATCGCGCTGATTGCGGATAAAATCCGGTTGGCGTACCGGGAGTAGATGTCATCCAGTGTTGGCTGCGTCCCGCGCTGTGTACCGCACGGACGGAGTGCGATGCCTACATGCAACCTGTATGTGTTACTCCTGCTTGTCTATCCAGCGGTCGAATCGGGAAAGACTCTCCTTGCTGCCGGACAGGATCAAAATGTCGCCGGGGCAGAAGCGGTAGTTTGGATCGACGTGCTCGATCACCTGACCGTTATGCTCAATGGCGATGATGTTTAGACCAAACCGGGTTCGCAGATTCAATTCAACGACAGATTTCTGAACGAGGGCATCCGGGACGGACAGCTTGGTGATATTCAATTTTTCACTCAGCTGGATAAAATCCAGGACCCGGGAGTTGGAAAGCCTGGTTGCCAGGCGAATTGCCATATCGCGTTCGGGATAAACGACCTGTGCGCCGAGGCGTTTTAAAATCTCGCCATGCTCCGGGCTGGTGGCTTTGGCAATGACAGTCGGAATCCCGAGGCTGACGAGATTTAATGTCGTCAGGATAGAGGATTCCATATGCTCGCCGATGCAGACGACCGCAATATCGCAGTTCTGGATACCGGTTTCTGTCAGGGTTTTTTTGTCCAGGGTATTGACAACGAGTGCATTTTCGGTCAGTTCCCGCATTTCACGGACCCGCTCTTCTTCGCGATCCATGACAAGCAGCTCTGCACCGGAGCGTGCAAGCTCTGTCGCCAGCGCTTCCCCGAAGCGCCCAAGTCCGATAATACCGTATGCAATGGCATTTTTTTTCTTTTTTCCAAACATAATATCCTCATTTCTGAGCGGTTCGCTCGCATATTTTTCCGATAAGTTATGCAAAGATCTGCGCTGTGTTTCTGGATTGTGATCCTGCACAGTGCTGGCAGAGTGTCTGCATGCCGTGGGCGGTCACTCACCCGATGGCGATTGTCCCTTCCGGGTAGCGGACGCGTTCCCCGATCGTAAAGTACCACAGGGATGCAACAGTCAGGGGTCCGAGTCTGCCGATGTACATCATAATAATAGAAAGAATCCGGCTCTGAGCGCTCAACTGCGGTGTGATGCCGGTGGAAAGACCGGAGGTGCTGAAAGCACTGATCATTTCAAACAGTACATCCCGTAGGGAAAGCTGCGGATCGAAGATCAGCATCAGATAGGAGGCTGTCATAACCAAAAAGGCAGCAAGTATACTGATGACGGAGGCCTTACGGAACGCGTCCTTTGGGATCGCGTTGTGGAAGGCTCTTTCGGAATGGTTTGTTGCTGCGGAATAGATGCCGGAGAGCAGGACAAAAAAAGTGGTGGTCTTGATGCCGCCGCCGGTGGACGCGGGAGAGGCCCCGATAAACATCAGTCCGGAAACGACCAGCAGACCTGCAGTAGAGAAATCGCCGAGGTTATAAGTGGAAAAACCGGCTGTCCGGGCGGAGACGCTGTAGAAAAAAGCGCCGAGCCAACTGATACTCTCTGTGAGTTTTAATAAAAGTGTTCCGAAAAGCAGCAGGGCAAATGTCGTGCTCAGCACAACCCGTGTATGCATTGACTGGCGTTTCCAGGAAAAGTGTTTCAGGGGCAGCTCAAAAATGATCGGAAAGCCAATGCCGCCGGCGATTACCAGAGCACAGGTCACGAGATTTAGAAGCACATCCTTCTGATACGGAATCAGGCTTGTCCCGTTTCCGAGCACGTCGAAGCCGGAATTGTTAAAGGAAGCAACCGAATGAAACAGGCTTAAGCCTATGGCGCGAGGCAGCGGATAATCCCGGAAAAAGACAGGAAACGAAAGAAACGCGCCCAAAAGCTCAATGAGAAGTGTCGTACAAAAGATTGCTTTGACAAATCGGATCAGGCCTTTGCCGGAATCCAGGTTCATTGCATCACGGATAACACGGCGTTCTTTCAGATTGATCTTTTTGCCCATTGCGAGCATGATCCCGACACCGATGGAAGCGACACCCAGTCCTCCGATCTGGATCAGGCAGCCGAGGACAAACTGACCAAAGGGTGAAAAGGTACTGCCGGGGTCGATGACGTTTAAGCCGGTTACACAGACTGCGCTGGTGGCAGTGTAAAGGGCGTCAAGATAGGGCAGTGCGATACCGGGCTGCAGGCTGCAGGGCAGCATCAGTAAAAGGGAGCCAAGCAGGATGTAGAAAAGAAAACCGAGGGCAATGATGCGCCCGGGGGAAAGCTTTTTCAAAAAGGTTGTCAAAGACATAGGTTAAAAATCTCCGTTAAAATATAAAAATCAAAAAAGACACTGTGGAACCATGGATATCATTATAAGCTATTTCGAAAAAAAGTTACAGTAAGGAAATCAGTTTTTTAAAATTCTCTTGACAACAGAGTTAGTCATACATATACTTAACAAGTAAACAATTAACTAGTTAACAAGAGGGAAATGTGATGGAACAAGAACAAAATGCGAAGCACTGCGGGAATCCGACACCGGAAGGCAGGCTGTCATTTCTGTTTCGACGCACGGATCGGCAGCTGCGCCGTTGTATTGAAAAAAAGGTGAATCATACGGGAGTCTATCAGAGTCAGCACCGGCTTTTGATGCACTTAAATCATCATCCGAACTGTTCCCAGGTTGAAATTGCGCGTGAGCTGGAGATTTCTCCGGCAGCGGTTGCAGTTTCCTTAAAAAAGCTGGAAAGCGGCGGATACATTACACGGGAAACCACAGAGTCTGACAACAGGACACACCGGGTGACGATCACGCCAAAGGGACGCAGTGTCATTGAGCGGAGTGAGCAGATGTTCTGGGAAACGGAAAAAGCGATGTTTGAAGGATTTTCAGAAGAGGAAATGCAGAGTCTGCAGCAGTTTTTCGAACGAATTTATGAAAATCTTCTGCGGGATCAGCAAAAGGAGGAATAAGGATCAAATGAAACGTTACGGAAAATATATCAGGCCCTGCTGGTATGCGTTTATACTGGGACCGCTTCTGATGCTGACGGAGGTAGCAGGAGAAGTACTGCTTCCGTCTTTTATGGCGGATATCATTAATGTCGGGGCAGCCAATCATGATGTAGGCTACATCCTTCAGAAGGGAATGATCATGATCCTGACGGCGTTCATCATGATGGCCGGCGGCGTTGGAGGAGCATGGTTTGCATCGGTTGCGGCGATCAACTTCGGAACAGGGCTTCGAAAAGATGCGTTCAAAAAAATCCAGACCTTTTCGTTTTCGGAGATCGACCGGTTCTCCACGGGCTCTCTGGTTACGCGTCTGACCAACGATATCACACAGGTGCAGAACCTGATCATGATGGCGCTTCGAATGATGCTTCGCGCCCCCGGCATGCTGATCGGCGCGATTATTATGGCGTTTTTGATGGATCGGGAGCTGGCGGCGGTATTTCTGATCGTTCTGCCGGTTATGACAGTAGTGATCCTTTTGCTTTTACGCATTGCATATCCGAGATTTGAGTTTATGCAGAAAAAGCTGGATGCTCTAAACTCCAATATTCAGGAGGTACTGACGAATGTGCGGGTCATCAAGTCCTTCGTCCGTGAGGATTATGAAAGTGCCCGTTTTGAAAAGTCGAACGCAGAGCTAAAGGAATCCAGCTTAAATGCATTTAAGATCGCAGTTGCACAGATGCCGCTGATGATGCTGTTTATGAACCTGACAACGCTGGTTGTGGTATGGCTTGGAGGCAATCAGATCCTGGGCGGAAAGATGCAGGTCGGTGATCTGACGGCGTTTACAACCTATATTGTGCAGGTGCTGATGTCCCTGATGATGCTGGCTATGGTATTTTTGCAGAGCTCCCGGGCATTTGCGAGCGGACGCAGGATTAACGAAGTGATGGATACAAAAGTGAGTCTGACAGACGATCATGCAGCATATCCGGAAGCAGTTGTAAAAAACGGAAAGATCGAATTCCAGAATGTTTCCTTCCGATATTACAAAGACAGTGCAGAAAAAGTGCTGGATCAGATCAATCTGACGATCGAGCCGGGACAGATGATCGGTATCATCGGATCGACGGGCTGCGGCAAAACAACGCTGGTGTCCATGATTCCGCGTCTGTACGATGTGGATGAGGGAAAGGTTTTGGTGGATAGCATCGACGTTCGGGATTATTCCCTGAATCATCTGCGGGAGGGCGTTGGTATGGTGCTGCAGAAAAATGTACTCTTTTCCGGTACGATCGAAGAAAATCTGCAGTGGGGCGATGAAAATGCTGACAAAGACCAGATTCGGGAAGCTGCAGAAAGTGCACAGGCGGAAGGCTTTATTCAAAAACTGGCAGATGGATATGATACGGAGCTTGGTCAGGGCGGCGTAAACGTTTCCGGCGGTCAGAAGCAGAGACTGTGTATCGCGCGGGCACTTTTAAAACGTCCGAAAATATTGATTCTGGATGACTCCACGAGTGCGGTGGATACAGCGACAGAAGCAAGGATTCGGGAAGCTTTTTCCACGACGCTGAAGGAGACAACAAAGCTGATTATCGCACAGCGGATCGGCTCCGTGATGGAAGCGGATCAGATCATCGTGATGGACGGGGGAAAAATCGTCGGGCTTGGCAAACATGAAGCCCTTCTGGAAACCTGTAAAGCCTATCAGGAAATTTACGACTCCCAGATGAAAAAGGAGGTGATCGCATAATGGACGAGCAGAGAAAGAAAAGACTGATTGCCAAATACAGCAAGAGCAGCGCAAAGAGGCCTGAAGGATTCGGCGGTCCCGGAGGCCCGGGAGGTCCAAGACCTGGTCCTGGCGGTGGAAAAATGAAAGTCAAAAAGCCGCAGAATACCAAAAAAGCGATTGTGCGTCTGATGGGATATCTTTCTGAAGATAAGGGACGGCTGATTTTCGTCTTTTTCTGTGTCATTGCCGGGACGATTGCGAACCTTGCAGGCTCCTATATGCTGCGTCCGATCATCAACGGATTGACCGGGGAGGGCAGCAGTGCGCAGAAGCTTCTGCATTCGCTTCTGACCATGGCAGGAATTTATATCATCGGTGTCACAGCACAGTATCTGCAGCAGCGGATTATGATCGGCGTTTCCCAGGGTGCACTGGAAAAAATCCGAAACGATTTATTTGTGAAAATGCAGCATTTGCCGGTTCGGTTTTATGATACGAACAACCACGGCGACCTGATGAGCCGTTATACGAACGACCTGGATGCGGTCGGAGATATGTTGAACAACACCGTGCTGCAGATCATTTCCAGCGTGATCACTGTAGTCGGAACCCTCGGACTGATGCTCTACACGAACGTGTGGCTGACAATTGTGACGGTTGTGATGGTTCCGCTCATGATGAAAGTAGGCGGAGCAGTGGCAGGAAAGAGCCGGAAATTTTATCAGGCGCAGCAGGCAGCGATCGGTACTTTAAACGGTTATATCGAAGAAACGATGACGGGACAGAAGGTTGTAAAGGTGTTCTGCCATGAAAACGTTGCGGAGGAAGAGTTTGAATACTTAAACGACGATCTTCGCGGAAAACAGATTTTCGCTCAGTTTTTTGGAGGAATCATGGGACCGGTCATGGGCAACTTAAGCCAGGTCAGCTATTCCCTGACTGCGATGATCGGTGGTATATTATGCGTGCTGCAGGGCTTTGATATTGGCGGTCTGACTGTATTTGTCAACTATTCCAGACAGTTCTCCAGACCGATCAACGAGCTGTCCATGCAGATGAATACAATCTTTTCCGCTCTTGCGGGTGCAGAGCGTGTGTTCCAGGTGATGGATGAAGCGGCGGAAACTGCAGACGCAGCGGATGCGGTTGTTTTAAATCCCTGCAAAGGACATGTGGAGTTAAAGGATGTGACGTTTGGCTATGTGCCTGGTCATACGATTTTGAAGCATATTTCCCTGTATGCGAAACCGGGACAGAAGATTGCGTTTGTCGGCAGTACCGGCGCGGGCAAGACGACGATCACGAACCTGATCAACCGGTTTTACGAGATCGACAGCGGAGAAATCCTGATGGATGGCGTGGATATCCGCAAGGTTGGACGAGAAAACCTGCGCAGTAATATCGCAATGGTGCTGCAGGATACGCACCTGTTTACCGGAACGATCCGGGAAAATATCCGCTATGGCAGGCTGGATGCGACCGATGCAGAGGTCGAGCAGGCGGCAAAAATGGCCAGCGCACATTCCTTTATCATGCGTCTGGAAAACGGATATGATACGATGATCGAGGGAGATGGCGCAAACTTAAGCCAGGGACAGAGACAGCTGTTAAATATTGCCCGTGCGGCAATTTCCAAGGCGCCTGTCCTGATCCTGGATGAGGCAACGTCCTCTGTCGATACGAGAACCGAGCGACATATTGAGCATGGTATGGATCGCCTGATGGCAGAACGGACAACCCTTGTCATCGCCCACAGGCTTTCCACCGTTCGAAACGCGAATGCGATCATGGTATTGGAAAACGGTGAAATCATCGAGCGCGGCGATCACGATCAGCTGCTGGAACAAAAGGGAAGATATTACGAGCTTTATACCGGCAAGAAACAGCTGGCGTAAAAGATTTTAAAACAAAAAAGAACCAAGCTGCAGCCTGGTTCTTTTTTTTGTCTGCGTCGCGGCAATGCAAACTCGCTGTGAGTGCGCAGAATAATCTGATTTTATTTCGCCTGGAAGCGGTTTAAAATCGTTTCCAGGTATTCAGTACGAATAACAGCAGCAGCGGGAACAGCTCCAGGCGTCCGGCAAGCATGTCGAAGATCAGGACAAGCTTGGAAAAGTCGGAAAACATGGAAAAGTTTCCGCTCGGACCCACCAGGGAAAGACCGGGGCCGATGTTGTTCAGTGTCGCAGCAACTGCAGAAAAGTTGGTGATAAGATCGAAGTTATTCAGCGCGATCAGCAACATGGAAAAGGCAAAAATAAAAATGTAGACGGCCATGTAAACATTTGTGGAGCGGACAACCTCGTGCTCGATCGCCTTGCCGTCAATCTGGATGCGGCGTACACTCCTGGGATGCAGCAGCTGGATCAGTTCTTTTTTTACCGTTTTCAGCATGATCAGGATGCGGGAAACCTTAATGCCGCCGCCTGTACTTCCGGCACAGGCACCGACAAACATCAGCAGGACGAGGATGGTGCGGGAAAACTCCGGCCACAGGTCAAAGTTTGTTGTGGCATAGCCGGTTGTTGTAATGATGGAAGCAACCTGGAAAATCGTCTGCTGGAATGCCTGTGCAAAGCTGCTGAAATATCCGCGTACATTGAAGGTGATCGCAAGCGTTGCTGCAGCGATAATCAACAGATAGGCACGAACTTCTTCACTTTCCCATGCCTGTCTGAATTTACGGATCAGGATCAGGAAGTAGGCGTTAAAGTTGATGCCGAACAGGATCATAAAGATCGTGATAATGACCTGACAATAGGTGGAATAGCCTGCAATGCTGTCGTTTTTGATGCCGAAGCCGCCGGTGCCCGCCGTGCCGAGGGAGAGCGTGATGGAATCAAACAGCGGCATGCCGCCAAACAGCAGGAGGAAAATCTCAATAATTGTCAGGACAATGTAAATCATGTACAAAATTTTTGCAGTGGATTTTACCTTCGGAACCAGACGGGTAACGGAGGGACCCGGGCTTTCTGCCTTCATCAGGTTCATATGGCTGCCGCCTGTGAGGGGAATCAGAGTCAGCAAAAAGACCAGAACACCCATACCGCCGATCCAGTGCGTAAAGCTGCGCCAGAACAGCAGACAGTGAGGAAGCGCTTCCACGTCTGTCAGAATGCTTGCACCGGTTGTTGTAAAGCCGGAAACGGTTTCAAACAGCGCATCGACCGGATTGGGAATATAACCGGAAAGTACAAAGGGAAGTGCACCGACACAGCTTAATACGATCCAGCAAAGTGCAGTCGTGGCAAACCCCTCACGCAGGTAGAATACACGGTTTTTCGGCTTCCTTATAACCAAAGGAAGACCGATCAGCAGGCATAACAGGACAGCAGCAACGAGTGACCAGCCGCTGCTTTCCTGATAGATCAGGGCTACCAGACAGGAGGGAAGCATAAAGGCCGCTTCCAGATTTAAAATCCAGCCGATAATATAAAAAATAATAGAATAGTTCATCGGGCGTACCTATTTTCTCAGGATATCCAGGATATCGCCGAGACCTTTCTGAGTGGTAACGATGATGACAGTGTCACCAACCTGGATCGTATCCTGACCACGGGGAATCCAGGTTTTACCCTTTCGGTTGATGCTGCCGATCAGCAGGTTGGATTTTAATTTCAGCTCTGCCAGCGGAATATTCGTGACGGCAGAGGCATCATGGATGGCAAATTCCAGCGCCTCTGCGCGTCCGTCCAGAATTTGATACAGCGTCTCGACGTTACTGCCGATGGAATTGGACATCGCGCGGACATACTGTAAAATATAGTCTGCCGTCAGATGCTTAGGATAAATGACGCTGCCGATATCGAGGTTGTTGATAATCTCGGTAAAGGCGATTTTTGTCACCTTTGTGATGAGTTTTGCGTTGGAGTTTGCCTTGGCGAACAGAGAAAGCAGGATATTCTCCTCATCCAGACCGGTTAAGGTCAAAAAGGATTCCGCTTCGGAAAGACCTTCTTCCAACAGCAGCTGCTTGTCCGTTCCGTCTCCATAGATGATGGTGGAATCAGGTAAAAGCACGCTCAGCTGTTCGCAGCGGTCGCGGTTATTTTCCACGATGCGGACGTTGATATTCATCGCCTGCAGGAGGTTTGCTGTGTAATAGCCGAGCTTTCCGCCGCCGACGATCATCGCGTTTTTGACCTGACCGGTTTTAAAGCCGATGTGCTTGAAAAAGGTGGAAGCATTCTGCGGGGAAGCGATGATGGACAAGAGATCGTTGTCCCGCAGGATAAAATTACCATCCGGGATCGCGATCAAGTCGCCGCGCTCTACGGCGCAGATTAAAATGTCGCTGTTTGTATGGGAGCCGATCTGGCTGACCGGCATGTTATTTAAGTGAAACTCCGGTTTGATGCGGAATTTTAACAGCTCCACGCGTCCTTTTGCAAAGGTGTCGATCTTGATCGCGGAGGGAAAACGCAGCAGACGGGAAATTTCCGTTGCGGCGGTCAGCTCTGGATTGATAATCATGGAGATGCCGAGCTTTTCCTTGATGAATCCGATTTCCTTATTATAAATCGGATTGCGGACGCGGGCGATGGTATGGCAGTTGCCCGCCTTTTTGGCAATCAGGCAGCAGAGCAGGTTTAATTCGTCGGAACCGGTCACTGCAATTAACAGATCGGCTTCTTCAACGCCCGCCTCCTGCTGGATATTGACGCTGGCACCGTTTCCAAGAATGCGCAAAGCATCCAGCTCTTCCGGGATGGAGGAGAGCTTCTGGGAGGATTCATCTATCAGTACGACATCGTGTTTTTCAGCGGAAAGCAGTTCCGCCAGTGTCAGGCCGACCTTGCCGCAGCCAATAATAATAATTTTCATGTTAGCCTCATCTTTTGAACTTGTTATTCGTCGTGTGTAAGGAGCAGATTGGGACTACTCCCACTCACTAGCACTCATTATAGCACGACGCAAATTTATTGCAATTGCAAAAAATATTCTTGACAAAAATTTAATTCTTTCCTATAGTGTACATAGTACACGGACAAAGATGAGGAAGAAGAAGAGTACGTTTACCCGGCTGACAGAGAGGGTCCCGGATCGCTGAAAGGAGACCTGAGCAAAGGAGAACGGAATGTGGCTTTGGAATCGGAGAGCTGAATGCGCAGCTGCGTGGTAAGCTTTCACGGTAGTCCCCGTTATCGGACAGCGGTTCTAGAGGAATGACCGCGACAAGATTCCGAAACAGCTGGCGGCGCAGTCTCTGCAGCAGATCAGTTTTTCCGGAAAACAAAGGTGGTACCGCGTTTGGATTCAGACGCCCTTTGGCAGAGTTTTCTGTCGAAGGGCGTTTTTTTATCGTATAGGAAACTTCGTTTCCATACGATAAAAAAAGCTCCGCGAGGATGCGCACTCGGCGCAAGGGTAGATGGTTGCCGAAGCAACCGCGCCTCGGCGCGAGAATGTGCCAAGGCACATTCTTTTTCATTCGCAGGATTTCTGATTTTTTCTCTCGGCGTCCCAAAGCCCTATAGCGGCAAAAATGAAAATGGAGGAAACAATGAGCAAGGAACTGGCAAAAACCTATGATCCCCATGGCATTGAGGATCGTCTGTACCAGAAATGGCTGGATAAGAAATATTTTCATGCGGAAGTAGACGAGAGCAAGAAACCGTTTACCATCGTCATTCCGCCCCCGAATATCACTGGACAGCTGCATATGGGGCATGCGCTGGACAATACCATGCAGGATATTCTGATCCGTTTTAAGAGAATGCAGGGATATAATGCACTCTGGCAGCCCGGAACAGACCATGCAAGCATTGCAACAGAGGTTAAAATTATCGAGACACTCAAAAAAGAAGGCATCGATAAGCGCGACCTTGGCAGAGAAGAATTTTTAAAGCGCGCCTGGGAATGGAAAGAGGAATACGGCGGGAGAATCATCAATCAGTTAAAGAAACTGGGCTCCTCCTGTGACTGGGACAGACTCCGTTTCACGATGGACGAAGGCAGCAATCAGGCTGTTACAGAAGTATTCTGCCGTATGCACGAAAAAGGCTGGATTTATAAAGGAAACAGAATCGGCAACTGGTGTCCTGTCTGCAAAACTTCTATTTCTGATGCAGAGGTTGTATACGAAGAACAGGCTGGTCATTTCTGGCATATCAAATATCCGCTGATCGATGAAAACGGAGAGGTAAGCACGACAGAATTTCTGGAATTTGCGACCACCCGTCCGGAAACCATGCTGGGCGATAGTGCGGTTGCAGTTAACCCGTCCGACGAGCGTTATCAGCATCTGGTTGGCAGAAAGGTTCTGCTGCCGATTGTAAACCGTCAGATTCCGATCGTTGCGGATTCCTATGTAGATATGGAATTTGGTACCGGCGTTGTAAAGATCACTCCGGCACATGACCCGAATGACTTTGAGGTAGGAAAACGTCATAACCTGGAGCAGATTAATATCTTAAATGATGATGCAACCATCAATGAAAACGGCGGTAAGTTCGAAGGCATGGATCGCTATGAAGCGAGAAAAGCCATTGTGAAGGAATTAGATGATATGGGTCTGTTAGTCCGGATCGAAGACTACAGCCATAATGTAGGCACCCATGACCGCTGCGGCACGACCATCGAGCCTATGATCAAAAAGCAGTGGTTTGTAAAGATGGACGAGCTGATTAAGCCCGCAGTAAAAGCAGTTCAGGATAAGGAAATCCGTCTGATTCCGGAACGCATGGAAAAGACCTACTTCAACTGGACGGACAACATCAAAGACTGGTGTATTTCCAGACAGCTGTGGTGGGGACACAGAATTCCGGCTTATTATTGCGATTCCTGCGGCGAAACCGTGGTAGCGCGCACCGAGCCGACTGTTTGCCCGAAGTGCGGCGGCACACATTTTACACAGGATCCCGATACGCTGGATACCTGGTTTTCTTCCGCGCTGTGGCCCTTCTCCACCCTCGGCTGGCCGGAAAAGACGAAGGAGCTGGAATATTTCTATCCGACTGATGTGCTCGTAACCGGTTACGATATCATTTTCTTCTGGGTTATCCGTATGATTTTCTCCGGATATGAACAGATGGGCGAAAAACCGTTTAAAACAGTACTGTTCCACGGACTTGTAAGAGACTCTCAGGGACGCAAGATGAGCAAATCCCTCGGAAACGGTATCGATCCGCTGGAAATCATCGACAAATACGGTGCGGACGCGCTGCGTCTGACGCTGATCACCGGCAATGCGCCCGGCAACGACATGCGTTTCTACATAGAGCGTGTAGAAGCGAACAGAAACTTTGCAAACAAGGTATGGAACGCATCCCGTTTCATCCTGATGAATATGGAAGGCAAGGAAGTTCCTGCGGATGCGTCTGCGCATCTGGAGCCTGCCGATAAGTGGATTCTCTCCCGTTTGAATAACGTCGTAAAAGAAGTGACCGACAACATGGAAAACTTCGAGCTGGGTGTTGCCGTACAGAAGGTTTATGACTTTATCTGGGATGAATTCTGCGACTGGTATATCGAGATGGTAAAACCCCGTCTGTATGCGACGGACGATGCCGACAGCCAGAACGCTGCACTGTGGACGTTAAAAACTGTCCTGATCGACGCTTTAAAACTTCTGCATCCGTATATGCCTTTTATTACCGAAGAAATCTTCTGCACCCTGCAGTCCGAAGAGGAATCTATCATGATTTCCTCCTGGCCGGTTTATCAGCAAGAGAGACACTTCGAGAAAGAAGAGCAGGAGATCGAAATCCTCAAGGAAGCTGTCCGCGGCGTCCGCAACGTCCGTACCAGCATGAACGTTCCGCCTTCCAGAAAAGCCCATGTTTATGTGGTAAGCGACCAGAAAGAGCTGCAAAATACCTTTGAGGAGGGCAAGCTGTTCTTTGCATCCCTGGCGAGCGCATCCGATGTGACCTGTCAGGCGGATAAGACAGGTATCGCAGAGGACGCGGTATCCGTTGTGATCCCGAACGCAACCCTTTATATTCCATTTGCAGAGCTGGTTGATCTTGCAAAAGAGATCGAGCGTCTGGAAAAAGAAGAGAAGCGCCTCGAGGGCGAGCTTTCCAGAGTAAATGGCATGCTGCACAATGAGCGTTTCATGAGCAAGGCACCGGAAAGCAAGATCGCAGAAGAGCGCGGCAAGCTGGAAAAATACACGCAGATGATGGAACAGGTAAAAGAACGGTTAGGTCAGCTGCGCAAGTAAGCGGGAAGATGCATGCTTTCAGCGAAATATGGTTTTCTTATTAAGTTTTTTATTAATAGGAAAGTGCAGGGCGGTTTTGTAACAAAAGCAGAGCCGCTCTGTTTTTGTTCATGCAACGCTGCATTCCTGTAAACCGGTCGGGATTGCAGCATGTCCGCAGTTTCTGACGGAAAAACGCGAAAATGCGAAGTGCTTTCCTGAATTTCCGGAAAAATTAGATTGATTTTTTTGTGTGCCCTGCGTATTATAATGGTATTGAATCCATGAGGATAAGAGCAGATAAGCGGGAGGATGCGCATGATCAACTTTGAAGAAGAATTGAAAAAGTTCCATCCCAGCCTTGAAATCGATGAGGCGGAGGATGTGATTATAAACCACAATATGACAGACTTTACGGATATTCTGGTAGACATGGTCAAAGAGCAGGAAAAAGAAATGGCCGATGCCGCCGGGAAGAAAGAGTAAAGGAGCAAATATATGCAGTGCTATAATTGTGGAGCAGATCTGACAGAAAAGAATTTCTGCACGAACTGCGGGGCAGATGTTTCGAGATATAAGAAGCTTCTGAGCATTTCCAATTATTATTATAATGACGGTCTGGATAAAGCCGGTGTCCGGGATCTTTCCGGTGCGATCGAGAGTCTGAAGCTGTCGTTGAAATTCAACAAATATCATATCGAGGCGAGAAACCTCCTGGGATTGATTTATTTTGAAATGGGCGAGACCGTTCCGGCGCTGAGTGAATGGGTCATCAGCAAAAACCTCCGCCCGGAGAAAAATATCGCGGATGATTACATCAACGCTGTACAGAAGAGCCCGACGCAGCTGGAAGAGTTTGCACAGATGAGCCGGAAATATAATCAGGCGCTCAACTACTGTTATCAGGACAGCAAGGATCTGGCGCGGATTCAGTTGAAAAAGGTGCTTTCCGACCATCCGAATTTTGTACAGGCACATCTACTTTTGGCGCTTTTGTACATGGATGCGGCGGACTGGGAGAAAGCCCGCAAGGAGCTGACCCGCTGCCTGCGGATCGACTGCGCAAATACGATGGCACTTCGGTATATGCATGAAGTGGACATTGCGTTAAAAACCGATGACGACGGGAGATTCGCCCGCAAACAGGGAAAGGATGAGGAAGTCGTCAAATACCAGAGCGGCAATGAGACGATTATTCAGCCGATCAGCCAGATAGAACCGAAAAAGAACTTCGGGTGGCTGTGGGGAACGCTCGCAGGCCTTGCGGTCGGTGTAGCGGTATCCTGGTTTTTGATCCTGCCTGCGCGGGTACAGATCGCACAGACGGAGTTAAACAATAAGCTGACAGCAGTCGGGGAAGAAGCCGACCGCAAAAATGCAGAGATTTCCAGCTTAAATCAGCAGATAGAGACGCTGACTAAGGAAAATGACGAGCTGACGGCGCAGAACGGCAAGCTGTCCGGCGCGGACGGCAGCATGAGCGCGGTAGAAGCGCTGTTGAATGCGGCAAGTGTCTATATGGAGACGCCGGACGATATCGAAGCGCTTTCTGAAGCGGTGGACAAGATCAGCCGCGATGCGATGGAGAGCAGCGATACCTCCGAGGCGGCGCGCAAGCTCTATCAGCAGCTTTTGCAGGACACCGGCACAGATCTTGCAGCGAACTATTATGACACCGGCTACAAGGCATATCGTTCCGGGGATTATGAGACGGCGATTGAAAACCTGACGAAAGCGGTTTCCTATGATGAGACGAACAGTGAAGCGCTTTATGCGCTGGCAAATTCCTATCGCGACAACGGCAACAAGCGCCAGGCGAAGGAAACCTACCAGAAGGTAATTGAACTGTTCCCGAACACGGAAAAAGCAACCCAGTCCCAGCGCGCGCTGGATCAGCTGGACAATTAAAAGGCGACAATTTAAAAAGGATTTTACAAAAGAGGATGAAAAGCACAATGGCTTTTTGTCCTCTTTTTGCTATCTACAGATTCCGAATGTTTGCAGATTGCCGTGCGGCAATCCGGGGATAGCTATTTCAAGGTTAAGGTTCCCAAGCCGTTTGTGCCTGCACGAAATTTATATAGAAAAAGGAGAGTAGCATGGAAGAGGATTATAAAATTATCGATCACTATCTGATGATCCGCCTGCCGGAAGAAATCGACCACCACAGCTGCAGCGTGATCTGCAGGAGGGCGGATCACATGATGTTGGACAATAGCGTCAGCCACATCGTGTTTGATTTTTCCGACACAAAATTTATGGACAGCTCCGGCATCGGCGTACTGGCGGGGCGTTACCGCAAAATTTCCTGTTTTGGAGGCAAGGTGTATGTAATTCACGCCAACCGGCGCATCCGGAAAATTTTGGAAATGTCGGGCATCGGCGATATCGTGGAGATGATAGATCAGGAAGAAAAGATTGAAAAACAATAGAATGTACGCTCTGCGAGCATTCTATTGTCATGAATAAAATTTTTCAATCGCGAGATTTGTGTCTGCGCGCACTTGACACAAACTCGGCATGCGCAAAAAGCGTGCGCAGAAACTGCCGTTTCGGAGGCAGTTACAAACGCAGTCATCCACGGATATAAGGAGCAGGGAGGAACGATTGAAATTTCCTGTGTGCTGGAAAAGGATCTTTTGAAAATGGAAATCACCGATCAGGGCTGCGGGATCGAAAATGTGGAACAGGCGATGGAGCCGATGTTCACGACGCGCCCGGATCTGGAACGTTCCGGTATGGGATTTTCTTTTATGGAAGCGTTTATGGACTGCCTGGAGGTGGAATCGACCGTGGGGAAGGGGACGCGTGTGATTATGGAAAAAAAACTGGGAAATGCGCCGTGGGTCAGTGATCCGGATCAAGAAGAGGAGTAGCACATGGAAATATCAGTATTGATCGAAAAGGCGCAGGCAGGAGATGCGTCTGCCAGAAAAATACTGATAGAAGAAAATCTGGGACTAGTTCACCATATTGTGAAACGGTTTGCAGGGCGGGGATACGAGGCGGAGGATCTGTTCCAGACCGGAACGATCGGACTGATGAAAGCGATTGATCATTTTGATTTAAGCTACGATGTCAAATTTTCTACATATGCGGTTCCTCTGATTGCAGGAGAGATCCGGCGTTTTCTGCGCGATGATGGACCGGTCAAGGTCAGCCGGTCATTAAAGGATGCGAATTATAAGCTGCGGCAGGAGGCTGCGCGCATTCAGACGCAGGAGGGACGCGACCCGACGCTGCGCGAGCTGTGTGAAAAAACAGGAATCGCCTATGAAGACGCGGTCATGGCGGTCGCTGCAGCCGGGGAGGTTGAATCGCTGTCAAAGCCGGTCTATGAGGGGGATGGGAAAGAGATCGCGCTGATGGATCAGCTTGCGGCACGGTCTGCAGACAACACCTGGGAGGACGCAGAAAAGAACCGGCTGGTAGACCGGATGCTGTTAAAACAGCTTATAGACGAGCTTCCCGAACAGGAAAAAATCCTGATCCGGCTGCGCTACTACGAGGATCAGACGCAGGCCCAGATCGCCAAAAAACTCGGTATCAGCCAGGTGCAGGTTAGCCGGATGGAAAAGAAAATCCTGATCCGCATGCGAGAGCGGTCGGGGGTGTAGGACAGCGATGAGGACTGCATAGCTGTAGAAAGCGCTCGGCGGCAGCGATGGCAGCAGGGCAGTGCGTAGAACCAGCTGGCGGCAGATGGTACGATTTTTGCAGACAGCCCGAAAAAGAAAAAACGTCTGATCTGCATAACTTTTTTTGCCCGGGTGCATACTGTGTGAAACAGGAGGAACATACAGATGCCGAAAGAAGTGCTGTATTTAAAGCTTGAGCAAAACGCAGAGCTGTCCGGTGAAAGCGTGCATATCAGCGATCTTGGAAAATTATATTGTAAAACGCAAAGCGTGCAGAATCGATGCAGAACGCTTCCTGTTTTCCGATTTGAGGAAAAAGATAAGGGGCGCCGGGTGGTTAGCGCGCTTTTTGTGATTTCGCTTTTGCAGCAGGACAATCCGAATCTGGAGGTGGAAAGCATCGGCGCGCCGGAAACGGTGGTGGAGCAGGTAAAAGTCAGTCGTTATCCGGGCTTCTGGCAGGTGTGCAAAATCGTCTTTGTCTGCTGCATCTGCTTTTTTGGCGCAGCGTTTACGATCATGGCGTTTCATAACGACATCGGGATTCGCGAGGTGTTCGGGCAAATTTACGAGCTTTTGACCGGACAGGAGCCGCAGTCGGTTACAGCGCTGGAAATCGCGTATTCGATCGGGCTGGCACTTGGCATTTTGGTGTTTTTCAACCATATCGGTGGGAGGAGGATTACGTCCGATCCGACACCGATCGAAGTGGAAATGCGTAAATATGAAACGGACGTCAATCAGGCATTGACAGAAACTGCAGATCGGGAAAAAAAGACGCTGGACGTCTGAAAGGGGGGAAAATTGTGATTTTATCGAAGCTTTTGCCGGTGGTTGTCGGACTGGGCGCAGGCATTCTCGTTTCGGCAGGCGTTTTTACGGTGCTGCTTTCGGTAGGACTTGTGCCACGCTTTGCAGGAAAGACCCACACGGGGGAAAAAATTTTTCTGTACGAGGAAATGGTTGTCTTTGGAACGCTCGTCGGCTGTCTGGCAAGTGTATTTCCGGGTGCAGTAATTTTTGGCAGGGAATGGTTGCAGAAAAGGTTGGAAGCGGGAGCAGCTTTTGAGTGGCTGGTTCTGACGGCGGAAGCCCTGACCGGTCTGTTTGCCGGAATTTTCGTCGGCTGTCTGGCACTTGCAATTGCAGAAATGCTGGACTCCATTCCGATTCTGACGCGTCGGATCGGTTTTCGGCACGGACTCGGGCTGATGGTGATTTCCATTGCGATGGGAAAAGCGGTTGGAAGCCTGTTGTATTTCTGGCATCCTATTTTTCGGTAAAAACTCCGTTACAAACGGTGAATCGTGCAGCAGATTCGGAAAGGAACAGCATATGGAAAAGTATCAGGCAGACCAGTCTTTTCAGAAACAGTATGAAAAATATGTCAAACAGGTGACGCCGACACACAATCTTGCATTGCAGATGCTGCATGCATTTGTGACGGGCGGTATAATCTGCACGGTAGGACAGATTATTTTGAACGTTGCGAAGTCAAACGGATTGGACGATGCGGCAGCAGGAAGCGTGTGCGCGATTCTGCTTGTTCTGGCGAGCGCACTTCTGACCGGCTTTAACATTTATCCGTCTCTGGTAAAGTGGGGCGGGGCGGGGGCGCTGGTTCCGATTACCGGTTTTGCCAATTCCGTAGCCGCCCCGGCGATTGAATTTCAGAAGGAGGGACAGGTATTCGGAATCGGCTGCAAAATTTTTACGATCGCCGGACCGGTTATTTTGTATGGAATTTTTGTCAGCTGGGTGCTTGGACTGATCGGATGGATCGGTTCACTTTTATAATTTTCCTGCGAGCAGGAAATCAGTCTGCAAAAATGCTGCGGGTGAATGTTGTTGAAACGATGCCGTTCACCCGCGCCATTCGCAAAATCGCAGCTTCGCTGCTCCCCGCTGCTTCGCAGCTTCTTTTGCTCATGAAATGGCGCTCCCCTCGTGCCTTCTTACAGACTGATTTTTCTGCGAGCAGGAAATCAGGCTGCAAAAAGGCACGGGTGAACTTAGTCGATCACATGGTGCTGGAGCCACTTGCGGGAGTGGAAGCGGAGCATGAAAACGACCGCGCGCACGCTCCAGTCCGCGAACATGCCGATCCAAACCGCGATGGGACCGAAGCCACAGAAGCGGCATAAAAAGATGCACAGGCTTACCCGGCACAGCCACATGCTGGCGCAGGAGGTAATCATGGAAAACTTCACATCGCCGGCTGCGCGCATGCCGTAGGCGGGAATAAAGGAAAGCACCCACGAAATCGGTTTGGTGATGGTAATAAATGAGACCATCTGCAGGCAGAGGCGGGCGCTTTCTGCTTCCATGCCGCCGAGGATAGTGACAGGCTTTGCGAGCAGATAGACGACGGCACAGGAGATGAGGATGACGATTTCCGAAAACCAGGACAGCCTTTTGATGTAATAAATCGCTTCATCTTTCCGTTTTGCACCGATACACTGACCGACGACGGTCATCAGTCCGATGCCGACACCCATGGCGGCGATTCCGTTTAACGCCTCCAGGATACTGGTCATTGCCTGCGCGGCGATGGCAACCGTACCGAGAGTGGAGACGGTTGACTGAATGGCGAGCTTACCGAACTGGAACATGCTGTTCTCAATTCCGGATGGAATGCCGATGAATAAAACGCGTTTGATCAAAGACCAGTCCGGACGGATAGAAAAGTAGTTGCGTACATAAATCTGTTCTGCAGGGTTTCTCAGCTGCCAGATCACGACGATCGCACAGAAAATACGGGAAACCAGGGTGGAAATTGCCGCGCCGGCGACGCCCATGCCAAAGACGAAGATCAGGATCGCATTTCCTCCGATATTTAAGAAGTTGGAAAGGATGGAAATCGTCATAGGACCTTTGGTGTTGTTTTGTGCACGCAGAATGGAAGCACCTGCATCGTATAGACCGATGAATGGGAACGACAAAAGCGTGAAGAAAAAGTAAATCTGGGAGTTTGCCATAACGTCCGCATCTACAGTGCCGAAAATCAGACGAAGCAGCGGAAAACGGAAGATCAGGCATAAAAGCGACAGCGAACAGGAAAGGACGAGCATAACGAAAAGCACCTGCTCTGCGGAACGCTTCGCCTTTTTCAGGTTCTGACTGCCGAGGTACTGGGAGCAGAGGATCGCGCCGCCTGCCGCCAGCGCGGAGAGCGCCTGAATAACTAAAATGTTGATTGCATCAACGAGAGAAACTGCGGAAATTGCAGCGGAGCCGACGTTGCTGACCATCATCGTGTCGGCGGTTCCCATTAGGGAAGACAGAAGCTGCTCGACCATGATGGGGACAAGCAGCGTCCGAAGCTGTTTATTGGTGAAAAGATGTTGCGTTGCTGTTTGTTTTTTTGTGTTCACGAAAAAATCATGCGCCTCCTGAAATATTGGAAAAATCTGCGGAAAATGTTACTGTTCACACGCGCCATTCGCAAAAACGCGTCTTCGACGCTCTCCGCTGCTTCGCAGCTCATTTTTGCTCATAAAGTGGCGCTCCCTTCGTACCCTTCTGAGTTCAGATTTTCGTGCAAGCACGGAATCTGAACTCAGAAGGGTACGAGTGAACTACCGGAAATGCGCTGCAGCGTTTCCTGAAACGGAAAAACATTATTTTTTCGGCAAAACGTTATGGAATCGATGCGTTGGGCGCGATGGCGCAGGGATTGTTTGCGTCGCTTTTGATCGGCACAATTATCGGAACGCTGGGAGAGCAGATCGGAAGTCAGGTGCTGGTGGACGCCGGAGGCTTTGCAAAAAGCGTGGCCGGACCGGCGATGGCAATTTCGATCGGCTATGCACTGCAGGCACCGCAGCTGGTATTATTTTCCCTGCTTGCAGTCGGGGCGGCAGCCAATTCGCTGGGCGGGGCGGGCGGACCGCTTGCAGTTTTGATCGTTGCGATTGTGGCGGCGGAATGCGGCAAGGCGGTTTCCAAGGAAACGAAGATTGATATTTTAGTCACGCCTCTGGTGACAATCCTTTCCGGAGTGCTGCTGTCGATGTGGTGTGCGCCGACAATCGGAGCTGCTGCGAGCGCAGTCGGAAGCCTGATCATGTGGGCGACGGAGCTGCAGCCGTTCTTTATGGGTATTTTGGTATCGGTTATTGTAGGTGTTGCGCTGACGCTGCCAATCAGCTCTGCAGCAATCTGCGCGGCGCTGAACTTAACCGGGCTTGCCGGGGGTGCGGCAGTTGCGGGCTGCTGTGCGCAGATGGTCGGCTTTGCGGCGATGAGTTTCAAAGAAAACAAGTGGAGCGGACTAATTTCTCAGGGATTGGGCACAAGTATGCTGCAGATGGGCAATATCGTAAAAAATCCGCGCATCTGGATTCCGCCGACGCTGGCGGCCGCCATTACCGGACCCATCGCAACCTGCCTGTTCCGCCTGCAGATGAACGGACCCGCAGTTTCCTCCGGAATGGGAACCTGCGGACTGGTGGGACAGATCGGCGTTTATACCGGCTGGCTGGAAGAAATTGCAGCGGGCAGTCGGAGCCAGATCACAGCGTTTGACTGGATCGGCATGATCTTGATCTGCTTCGTGCTTCCGGCGGTGCTGAGTCTGGTGTTTGGACAGATTTTAAGAAAAATCGGCTGGATCAAAGAAGAGGACCTGAAGCTGTAAAGCATTTGGACAAGAAGGCAGCATTCAGATAAAAGCGTTATCAGAGGAAAGACTGCTGCATTTACGGCAGAAAAGGAGGGTATATGATTTCTGAAAAAAAGAGCGGAGCGCCGTACTTAAACGTCTGGTTCGGCAATTTTTACCGACCGGCGTATGACGATCAGGCGTTTGTCGCAGAGGGGATGGAGCTGTTAAAAAAGCTCGGCTTCAATAGTGTTTTGCTCGATTCCAAGGACTGGGAGGATTTTCGGGAACGCTATGAGGGAAAGCCTGCGAGCCAGTATGTCGGCATGCAGGAGTTTATGATGGAGCAGATCAAAAAGCAGGGGATGAGCCATACATTTCTGGCAATTTATCTGAATGCAGATAACCTGTATCCGAATATTCGCTTTAGCCCGCCGGTGTTCGGGGAATCTGTTGTGACGGCAAAAGGCAATGACGGTCGCTGGTATCGTTATTGGTCGGAGAAAGCGCAGGAGACGATGACGGAGCACGTTTCACAGCTTTTAGAGATGTACGGTGAAAATATGACCCGGATCGAAGTGGACGGGGAAGAAAAAAAACCGCTGTGCAGCATGTGGGACCCGGTCGTTGCACCGAGCTTCGATGAGGATGGAAAAAAGCGCTATCGCAGCTGGCTTGAAAAACGTTATAACGGAGATATTGAAACCTTTAACCGCTTCTACAAAACGGAAGCAAACAGCTTTGAAACGATCGAACCCGAGCAATACTGGTTTGAACTGCGTTATCCTGGAAAAAATGGTTTTTCGGAAAAAGAGCTGGAAGACCGGGATGAAAAATGCCGCGTATGGATGGACAACCAGCGCTGGAAAAGCGACGAGCTGGTGCTTTATTTTGAAGCGATGCAGAAAAAGCTCCATGCACTTGATCCGCAGCTGTATCTATGCCCGGATTTGAGCCAGTGGGGATATTTTTTGAACGTGGATGGAAGCTTTTTAACCGGTGCAGGGCTTTCTGATCTGTGGGATACGGCGGTGCGAGGCGCTGATTTTTACCGGATTGCCCCGTATGTGGATGCGGCGCATTTTATTTCTGTGCCGGTGCTTCCAAACGGCGACCCGGACTGCTATGTGACAGCATGTCAACACAGCATGATGCGGAATATGAATCGTGGCAGATCCTTTGTCGGCGGTATTTACTGGGGAAGATTTGTTTATAATGACCTATATGCGTGGATTTCTCCGTGTGAGGCGGTCGCCTCGATGGCGGCGTCCGGCGCTTCCGGATATGCGTCTTACGGCATGTGCGGGTTAGACGACGGCGGCGTGTTACACCGGATGCCGGAAGCATTCTGCAGGTCTTTAGAAGAAGGCAACCGCTGGTGGAAAGAGGTTGTCCCGAGACTCGGAGGGAGAAAAGCTGCAAAGGCAGCAGTGCTGTTCCCGTCTGCGATGGCGCTTGCAGAGACGTTTGACACGGAGCACAATCATGACAGGCGGCTGGATCTTCTGGGCTGGTATAAGGCTCTGGAGGACTGGCAGATCGACGTTGACGTTGTAGATGGCAGCATTTTCAAGGATCAGACAGCAGATCAGTACGAGGTGCTCGTGCTCGCGGCAAACGACTGCTATGCGCTTGACCCGGATTCTGAACTGGAGCAGGGCATTGCAGCATGGGTAAAAAATGGCGGAATGCTGCTGCACGGACCGATGGATTTGCTTGCACAGGCGAGCGTTGGCAGCTGCTGCCTTTCCCATGGAAAGGATGCGTTTGAGTGCAGCGGCGAAAAGGGAATGCTGACCGGAACGCAGTTTGGCAGCTTCGAGGAGGAAAACGCCGACGTGCTCGCAGTCTGGGAAACGGACGAAAAGCCTGCGATTGTCAAGCGCACATTTGGGAAGGGAACCGTTTGCGAAATCGGATTTTTCTACGGCTTTGAATACACCGGCAGAATCGCACCGCACGTTCCGCTGACGCAGCGTAATAACGAGCTGTACCCTTTGACCATGCTGAAAAAAGATCCCGTAGGGATGCTTCTGGAAGAAAAATTCGGCACGACACTGACCCGGAAAAAGGGCGTTGAGCGCGCAGAATTTGAAAACGGTACGGTCATCGTCAACCACAGCTCCTATCCGTGCAGAATCGATGAACCCGGAACACGTTATTTCCAGAATCCCGAGCTATACCAGGATTTGGACAGCAAAATCCTGCTCCCGCATATGGGAGTTTTTATCGAGAGGAAAGTTTGAAAAATGTTTTAAACTTTTCAGAGTGCGCTGTCGCGCGTTGACTTCTCGATGGAAGATCGTTATAATAAAGACCACGGCTTTTGCTGTGGTCTTTATTTATTCATGACAATAGAATGCTCATAGAGCGTGCATTCTATTGTTGTATAGGAAACTTCGTTTCCATACGATAAGTAACGCTCTACGAGGATGCGCACTCGGCGCAAGGGTAGATGGTTGCCGGAGCAACCGCGCCTCGGCGCGAGAATGTGCCAAGGCACATTTTCTGACGGCGGGTCTGAAAAAGAACGAGGTATTCCGGATTTCGAGTGCATCTTGTATGCTGCCGGAGGTGATGGTATATCTGACGAACATGCAGAATCAGTATGAATCCGTCTATGGAAGCCAGATCTGGAACGCTTCCGACGGACAGCTTTCGCTGGAGCAGGAGGAACGGGAACAGGTGTTGACACAGCTGGCGAGAATCAAGGTGATGAACCTGCTCGCCCAGAAAAAAGAAGTGACGCTGGATGATAAGGAAAAGGAGCGCGCGGCAGCGGCGGGCAGGGAATATTTTACTTCCTTGAACAGCGCGGAGGTGACGGCGCTCAACGTGACGCAGGATCTGATTACGAAGATGTATGAAGAGTATGCGCTCGCGGAAAAGGTTTATCAGACGATTGTAGAAAATGTCAATCCGGAGGTAAGCGACGATGAAGCGCGCACCATCACGGTAGATAGGATCAAGGTCAGCAGTGCTGCAAAAGCTTCCCAAGTGCTTGGCAAGGCAAAGGAAGAGGGTGTGGATTTTGAGACGCTTGCGCAGGCGGAGAGCGAGGACCAAACGGTGACGCAGTCGTTTGGAAAAGGCGAGGTTCCGGAAGCACTGGAAAAGGCGGCGTTTAATCTCGGCAAGGACGAAATCAGCGACGTGGTGGAATCAGACGGAAGTTACTATATTTTAAAATGTATCAGCACGTTCGACGAGGCGCAGACCAAAGCGAATAAAGAAAAAATAGTAAAACAGCGCCAGAGCGAGGCATTCGATACGGAATATACGGCGTTTGAGCAGACATTGGTACGTCAGCTCAACGAGGAACTCTGGAATTCCGTCACGATGATTCATCAGGACGATGTCAAAACTTCCAGCTTTTTTGAAGTATACCAGATGTATTTCCAGCATCAGGAGTGAGCAGGAATAGCTGGGCATTCCGGCAGGACGTCGCGCTTCCGGCTTATGAAAACTGCCCTGTCGGACGCTGCGTTTCAGCTTATGAAAACTGCCCGACAGTGCGCTGTACCCTGTTTATGAAAAATTTAGAATTGCGGGAAACGCGGCAAGCATGCGGGTTTTCAAAGAATTATTAGCACTCAACTAAAATGAGTGCTAATTTTTTATTGACTTTTTGAAACGACAGGACTACACTATGGATAAAGCTTGGAGGAAAGCTTCTCCAGGCATCTGAAAACGAACTGAGAAAGAAAGGATCGTGATATTTCATGGCTGAAAAGCACGGAGCATTATCAATTAACAGCGACAATATTTTTCCGATTATTAAAAAGTGGTTATATTCGGATCATGACATTTTTTACAGAGAGCTGATTTCCAACGGCTGCGATGCCATTACGAAGTTAAAGAAGCTGGATATGATGGGAGAATACGAGCTTCCGGAAGGCTACAAGCCCAGAGTGGATGTTATCGTTGATCCGGATGCAAAGACCATCCAGTTTATCGATAACGGTGTCGGCATGACTGCGGATGAGGTGGAGGAATACATCAACCAGATCGCATTTTCCGGCGCGACAGATTTTATCGCAAAATATAAAGATAAGACAAACGACGACCAGATTATCGGTCATTTCGGCCTGGGCTTCTATTCCGCATTTATGGTAGCAGATGAGGTGCATATCGATACCCTTTCCTGGCAGAAGGATGCAAAGCCGGTTCACTGGGAGTGCGACGGCGGCACAGAATATGACATGCAGGATGGTACCCGCACAGAAGTCGGTACCTGCATTACCCTGTTCTTAAACGAGGACTGCCTGCAGTTCTGCAACGAGTATAAGGCAACCGAAGTGATCAAAAAGTATTGTTCCTTCATGCCTGTGGAAATTTACGTTTCCAGAGCCAATACACCTGAGACACAGACGATTCTTGCGAGTGAGAAGCTCGACAGCGATCATGTGATCGAAGAAGTGAAGAAAGAAAAGGAAGAAGATCCGGATAAGCTCAAAATTACAAAGCGTCCGGAGCTGATCAACGATACTCACCCGCTCTGGACGAAGAACCCCAGTGAATGCACAAAGGAAGAGTACGTTGATTTCTACCGCAAGGTATTTATGGATTACAAGGAGCCTCTGTTCTGGATTCATCTGAACATGGATTATCCGTTCAACTTAAAGGGTATCCTGTACTTCCCGAAGATCAACATGGAATACGAATCCATCGAGGGCGTCATCAAGCTGTACAATAATCAGGTATTTATTGCCGATAATATTAAAGAAGTAATTCCGGAATTTTTACTGCTGTTAAAGGGTGTCATTGATTGCCCTGATCTGCCGCTGAACGTGTCCAGAAGCGCGCTGCAGAACGATGGCTTTGTAAAGAAAATTTCCGATTATATTACCAAAAAGGTTGCGGATAAGCTGTCCGGCATGTGCAAGACCCAGAAGGATGAATACGAGAAATACTGGGATGATATCGCTCCGTTCATCAAATTCGGCTGCTTAAAGGACGAAAAATTCTGCGAGAAGATGACGGATTACATCCTCTTCAAGAACCTGGACGGCAAATATATGACCCTGCCCGAGTGCCTGGAAGTCAATAAGATTGACCCGGATGAGACCCAGGAGGGTGCTGTGGATGAGAACGGCGAAAAGGTAGAAGCAGAAGTCGTAGAGGACAAGAACGAAGATTCCGCTGAGGAAGAGAAGAAAGACAAGACCATCTACTATGTAACAGATGAAAAACAGCAGAGCCAGTATATCAACATGTTCAAGGTTGCCAAAATGGATGCCGTTATGCTGACCGACCGGATCGACCAGCCCTTTATCTCTCAGTTGGAAGCAAAGAATGAGGGGATTCATTTTGCAAGAATCGATGCTGACTTAACCGATGCGTTTAAGGCAAAGACCAGCAAGAAGACGCAGGAAGAATTAAACGCGCAGGCGGAAAAGGTTGAAAAGCTGGTTCAGAAAGCACTGAAAAACGACAAGATCAAGGTAAAGATCGAAAAGCTCAAGAATAAAAAGGTATCCTCTGTTCTGACGGTTTCCGAAGAGAGCAGAAGAATGCAGGATATGATGAAGATGTATGGCGGCGGCATGGATATGAGCATGTTCGGTGCAGAGGGCGAGACGCTGGTATTGAATGCAAACCATCCGCTCGTAACCTACATTACGGAGCACGAAGACGATGCAAACACCCAGATGATCTGCGAACAGCTCTATGATCTGGCGAAGCTCCAGAACGCACCGCTTTCTCCGGAAGCGATGACCAAGTTTGTAGCGCGCTCCAATGACATTATGTTGCTGCTTGCAAAATAAAAGCGCAGGCTGTGAAAAGGGCGTTGCTGCAAATAACTCATCAGAGAAAACTAGTACATCGTTATTTACGAAACGCTGTACTAGTAAATGCGAAGACCGCATGCAGGATGAATATACAATTCCTGTCTGCGGTCTTTTTATCGTATGGGAAACTTCGTTTCCATACGATAAAAACGCTCCGCGAGGATGCGCACTCGGCGTAAGGGTAGATGGTTGCTAAAGCAACCGCGCCTCGGCGCGAGAATGTGCCAAGGCACATTCTTTATTATCGTATAGGAAACTTCGTTTCCATACGATAAAAACGCTCCGCGCGGATCGCACTGCAGCGGAATGGAAGAATGTCGCTTGCGCGACCCGCCGCAGCTGCTCCTGTATCTGTCGAACCTTTGTGCCGGATGCACCGATTGTCAGGTCATAGCCAGGCCAGGAGGATGGGACGCCGCTGATGGCCTGGGCTGCGTTGATATACATGTCGTTGCCGTAATAGTAGCGGATGATCTCAATCGCGCTGTAGCCCTGATCACCGAGATATTTGGAGCCCCACTGGGAGAGACCCTGACAGCTGACGCGATTTCCGTCGCAATAGCTGGTAAAGATCGGTTGCCGCACGCCGGGGCGGGAGAGATAATTTGCAAAAATGGAGTCCACGAGGCGGTCGATGTTGCTGTAGATATTTCTGCCGTAGATGAATTTCTGGTCGTAGGCGGTGGAAGAGGTGATGGTAAAGGAATAGCCCTTTGCACGATACCATTCTGTGTATACACGATTCAGGGTAAAGGACTGAATGACGAGGATGTTGGCGTAGATAGTGCTCTCCGGCCAGGTTGCATAGATTTCGGAAGAAGCGACGTTTTTGATATAGTCTTTATAGCGGACATAGTAGTTTGGCGCGCTGGAATCGTCGGGAAGACCGTCGTGGACGATGATATATTCCGGGATGACGACGCGGCTTAAGACGATTTCTCCGGTTTCGGCTTCGGTTTTGATCTCAGCTTCCGGGATTTTGGCAGGATATTCACCGTAAAGCGTGTGATCCGGGATGAAAATGTCCTGTTCTTCGGGAGTGTCGGAAACTGCGGTGGGTGTCATGGAAACCGGAAGAATGCTGGATTCGTCCGGCAGAATTTCAGCGCCGTTGATACGGACGGGCTCGTAACCGTCCGCTTGTACTTCGATCATATAATCGGTGTATGGCCGCGGATTGGAAGGACTCTGGGAATAGGCGGGATTGGGCGCAGGCAGCAGGACGGACGTTGTCTGTCCGGATTCATCGGTAGTAAGAGTTTCAAGAATCTGTTCCGGGGAAGCACTGTCGGAGATCGTAACAGTAGCGCCCACAACCGGGAAAAAACCGACAGAAGAAGTTACGCAGATCATCAGGGAGCCGGGATAACCGGTTTCTTCTGCTGCAGCACAGGAAAGCTGTGGCATAAAAGTACCTCTCATATCCAGAATATGTGATAATAAGATATGCCGGAGATAGAAAAAATGATACGATGGTCTGCTCTAAACGTCAGCCGCCGAAAACCTGCCAGCAGCGCTGCGATCGACATATATCGAACGCTGGTTGCAACGGACTCTGATCAAAGCCCGTGCCGAACACCAGCCAAAGCCGAAAGCTGCGCAAACGAAAAAACAGCACCCGTCGGTTATACGATAACCTGGCGGGCGTTGTTTTTTCCGGATAACCGGATCTTTTACAAAGCGTACAGTTGATTCGTTTAATCAAGATTCAGACAACGTTTCATTACATAGTTGCAGATCAAGAAAGCAGGAACGCATAGAACCAGATTTGCGAACAGGGAAATCAGCATAATTGACCAGTAAATGGAGGCAAAATCAGTCATCGGATTCGCAGAAGTCGATTGAAGGATGAACACGCCTGCGGTCGTAGGCGTAGTCAGAAGCATCATAGCGGTCGAAAGGATGGTGCTCAGCCCGAGATAACACAGGATGGATGCGAGCACCTTGTGGCTGGAAAACAGCTGTCCCAAAGAGATCGAGGCATAGATGGTAAGCAGGGAAAAGACAGAGCTGATGATCATCACGGGAATTGCCAGGAAGAGTATGGATGGAACAGTGAAAATCGTGTGGTACGACTGGAACATTGTCCGAAGCTCCAACAGATCTTCCGGAGAAAAATATGCCATTGTGGGCAGGGCAATCAAGGTGATCAAGGTAATTGCACCAACCAACAACAAATCGATCAGATAAAACCAGATGGTTCCGATGGTCAGCTTGGAGACAATCAGCATCCAGGGCTTGACAGGGAGCGTGTGCATCAGATAGCCCTCGTCGGTATAGAGATTTTTATAAAAACGGATAGCAAAATAGATTGTCAGGATCATGGAAAGACCGCTGAGAATCAGGATGTATGCGATGTAAAGTACAAAGTTTCGCACATTGAGATCTGTGCCGGCGCTAGCCTGGTCAGCAACGGAGAAGTATACGAGGCTGGCGGCGGAAAGCAGCACCGTGATAGTGAGCAGAAGGGCAGGAACTTTAAACGTATCTTTCCATTCATGGGAAATCAGTTTTGTGAGCATGAGAATACCTCCCGGAAATAAGAGTCTACGGACTGATGGCGGGTGTCCCGGATCTCCTCCACGCTGGAAGAGAGAATGATCTGTCCGTCTTTCAGGAAAATAACATCGTCCAGAAGCTGCTCGACGTCCGCAATCAAGTGTGTGGAGAGCAGAATTGACGCATCCTCGCTGTAATCCTGGATAATGGTCTTTAAAATGTAATCACGCGCGGCGGGATCGACGCCGGCGATCGGCTCGTCCAGAATATAGACCCTGGCGCGGCGGCTCATGACCATGATCAGCTGCACCTTTTCACGGGTTCCCTTCGAGAGCGTCTTTAAGGGGCTGGACGGATCGATGTCGAGCTTTTGCAACATTTCCTCCGCCTTTGCAGCGTCAAAGTCTGTATAAAAATCCCTGAAAAAAGAGAGCAGTCCCTTTACCCGGACAGTATCGGGCAGATAGGTGCGCTCCGGCAGATACGAAACGATCGCCTTGGTTTCGGGACCGGGAGCCTGGCCGCAGATGAAAATTTGTCCGGACGAGGGTACCAAAAGTCCGTTGATGAGTTTGATCAGTGTGGATTTGCCGCTGCCGTTGGAGCCTAAAAGCCCGACCATCCTGCCGGGAGCGATTTCGAGGCTGATATGGTCAAGCGCTGTTTTTTTGCCGAAGCGCTTGCTGACGTCCTGCAGACGGAGCAGGGTATCGGATGTCTGTGTCATGAATTTTCCTCCTTTTTGGCCAAAAGCAGCCGGATACTATCGTCTTTCTGATAGCCGAGATGCTGCATCCGCGTCAGAAACTGACTGATCTGAAGCTCTGCCAGCTCACTGCGCACCTGTTCAATCAAAGCAGTATCTTCGGTGACCGTCCGCCCGCTGGTGCGGCGCGTGACAATCAGACCGGTACGCTCCAGCTCGGTGAAGGCTTTCTGCATGGTGTTCGGATTGACGCTTGCCTGTGCAGCGAGGTCGCGGACACTGGGAAGCCGGGAGCCGGGCGGATAGAATCCGGATACGATTTCATGCTTGAGCCGGTCAACAATCTGGGCGTAAATAGGTCTGTCTGAATCAAGTTCCCATGGCATGTGAACACCTCCTTGCTTGTATGATTGATTTAATACAATAATACTTAAGCGGAACGCATTTGTCAATCCCTTGCGCGATATTCGGAAATAGGGTAATATAAAAGTTAAGACTATTGGAAATGACCGCCTGATCGGGAGCGTCCCGGCAGGCAAAAATGTGCAGAAAGGGGAACGCAAGTGAGAAGACTGGAAGAGCAGATTCTGACAGAAAAATACCGCAGAATAGAAGGAAAGCTGACATTTTCTGTCCGGCTGGCAGAGCTGTCTGTTGCGCCGGGGGAAGCTGCAGAGGGCGCGTTTACCATTTTTGCATCACAGGAAGAAATCCCGGCACAGGGCTATGTCCTGACAAAGGATGAGCGGATGGAGTGTAAAACGGAGTGGTTCAACGGCGTACAGGAGAAAATCGTGTACCGATTTTGTGCAGACGGGCTGCAGGAGGGCGACAGCCTGCAGGGACAGTTCCTGATCATATCGGACTACGGGGAATACATGTTGCCGTGGAAGGTGACGGTGCGCAGAGAGGCGGCAGCAGGAATTGCAGGAAAAGTCTCGACGCTTGCCGGATTTACAGAGCTTGCGCGCACGGACTGGAAAACGGCGGTACAGTTTTTTTACAGCAAACCGTTTGCAGAAATCTGTAAAAAAGAAGGCGAAAAGACCTGGCTTTTGTACCGGGGGCTGTCCGCCGGATACTATAACAGCTCCAACGTCGAGACATTTCTGGAGGAAAACGGCTGCAAGCAGGCACTGACTTTTACTGCTGCCAAACCGGAAATTCAGGTCAAAGACGTACAGGAAACGGTACGGGAGGAGCTGCAGATTCTAAAAAATGGCTGGGGACCGGTCGGCCTGAAGGTGCAGACAGAGGACGATTTTTTGTTTCTGGAAAAAAACAGAATCGGGGAGGATGACTTTTTAGGCAATCTCTGTCGCCTGCCGGTTTATATATCGGAAGAAAAGCTCCATGACGGGAAAAATTTCGGGACGGTGACGGTTTCGTGGAGCCGGGGCAGCTTTTTGGTCGGTGTCACAGCGACCCGCCGGAAAACGGGACTGTCTGCGGAAACCGAAAAAAAAAGCCGCCAGAAAAAATATACGATCCGTCTGACAGAGCTTTATTTAAAGCTGCGCGCAAAGCAGATCGACCTGGCAGACTGGCAGGAAAAGGTGCGGGAATGTGTGGAAGAACTGGCTGTCCTGGATCGGAAAAGTATCGTGCCAAAGCTTTTTTCCGCACAGCTGTTATTGACGGAAAACAAAACAGAAGAGGCCGGCTGGATGTTAAAGCAGCTGCGCCCGATGCTGGAGGGAGAAAGCCCGGCGGTCGTCAGCTATTATCTGTATCTGACGACACTATACGATAAGCGCGAGGAATATGTGAAGCGTGCCGCCGCGCGGGTGGAGGAAATTTATACCCGTTACCCGGAAGAATGGCGGATTGCGTGGCTGATGCTGTTTTTATCCCATGAGATCAACCGGAGCACCTACCGGAAGTGGCAGTTTTTGCAGGAACAGTTCCAGAAAGGCTGCGTAAGCCCGCTGTTGTATCAGGAAGCGGTGCTTTTGCTGAACGCAGATCCGGCGCTTTTGACGGGGCTAGACCCGATTGTGCGCAGGGTTTTAGTTTATGGCGCACGGAAAGGGCTTTTGAATGAAAATCTTTGCGGACAGGCTGCAGAGCTTGCCTGCCGGGAAAAATATTTCGAGCCGGTTTTGTTTGAAATTCTGGAACGCAGCTGGGAAAAAACGCAGTCCACAGCTATTTTGCAGGCGATCTGTTCGTTATTGATCAAAGGGAACAAATGCGAGCAAAAGTGGCATGTCTGGTATGAAAGAGGTGTGGAAAACAAGCTGCGCGTCACGCGTCTGTATGAATATTATCTGTTGAGCACCGATCTGTCGCGGGATATTGAGCCGCCCAAAAGCGTGCTGCTGTATTTTGCCTACCAGTGCAACCTGGACTGGGAATATGCGGCGTGGCTGTATTCGTGCGTGGAGCGATGCAAGACAAAGGACCCGGAGCTTTACATCACCTACAAGCCGGAGATGGACCATTTTCTGCTGGACTGTCTGAATAAGGGAAGAATCAACCGGCATCTGTCTTGGCTGTACAGGGAAAATTTGCCGGCGTTGGCGCTTGACAAAACGCAGGGGGAGACGATTACTTCACTGCTCGGAAGCACTGAAGTTGTATTGAACCGCAAGGAGTGCCGCAAGCTGATCGTCGTTCATCGCAGACTGAAAGGCGAAGAGACTTACTGGCTGCAGGATGGAAAAGCCTGCGTGTCCGTTTACGATCCGGAGGATTTGCTTTTTACAGAAGACGAAGAGCAGAACCGCTGTCTGGTGACTGTTGACAGGAAAGAGCTGCTTTCGTTTCAGAATGCGGTTTCTGCCTGGGGAATGGAAGCACTGCGGGAATGGGGCACAGAGAGCATTGCGTTTTTATTGGAAGCGGAAAAAAGAAAGCTTTCGGAACTCGATCAGATCGCCGTCTGGACGAAGCTTTGTACAAACAGACAGCTGGAGGATGTTTACGGGCAGGAGCTTCGCTGCCGGCTGGCGGTGTGGCTGTCCGAACAGGAGAAAAATAAGGAGCTGAACGCCTTTTTGCGGACAGTGTCCAAAGAGCAGATTGCGGAAAAGGACAGGCTATGCATGGCGCGACTGATGATTCTGCACGGTTTTTATGACAAAGCATATGAGTGGCTTGCCGGTCAATGCTTTTGCAAACTTGAGCCGGCGGAGCTGATGCGCCTTTGCAGCAGACTTCTGGCAAAAGAAAGCCATCTCGAAGAAAAGCGCCTGATGCTTCTGTGTGCGCAGGCTGCGCTGAACGGAAAATATGACGATCGGATTTTACAGTATCTGGCGGATGCTTACGAGGGAAGCTGCAGCGAGCTGGAAGTGCTATTGCAGGCGGCAAAAAATTTTGAAATCGACATCTGGAAAATCAACAGGAAGCTGCTGGTTCAGCTATTGTTTACCGGGCAGGATGTGACGGAGCGGATGGATCTTTTGCGGGATTATATCAGTGCGGGCGGCAGTCCGGAGCTGGAAGAGGCATTTTTGTATCGCTGCGCCTATGCAAATGTGATTTTAAAGCAACCGATCCACCGATATATGGTGCAGATGATTTTGCGGCTCTGCAGATGGGGTGCAAAGGTAAGCAGGCTGTGCAAAATTGCGGCGCTGCAGTATTACGCCAAAAACAAAGGCATGTTAGAGGAAAAAAACCGCGGTCAGGTGGCTAAAATTATCAGGGAGTTATTTGAAGAAAACTGCCTGCTTCCGGTGCTGCAGCAGTTTGCAGACCTTGTGCCGGAGGTTTGGGAGATTCTGGACAAAACCTTTGTCGTATATGAAGGAGAACCCGAAAAACAGCTGGTTTTGAACTATCGGAGAGTGGAAGGGGAACTGGCGGAAGCGCAGTATCATGAAATGGAACTTCCATGTGTCTGCGACGGCATTTATGCGGCGGGATTTATTCTGTTTCCGGGAGAGCGGCTGCAGTATTATATCACAGTGTCCGAAAGGCCGGAGAAAATTTTGGAAAATGGCATGTTGCTTGCGCAGGAGAAAGCTGCAGAGGCAATGCAGGGCAGGTACGCATGGCTTTATGAAATGGCACAGGCACAGCTTTTGCAGGAGGATTTATCGGCGCAGAAGGAGCGGACGCAAAACTACCTGTATACCGCGTTTTGTGCAAAACGGCTGTTTGGAATGCTGAAATAGGGAGAAGGAGATATGTTTTTAGAACACAGGGAAAAAGAAGAAAACAAACGGCAGGCAACGGCTGGCTATGATCTGACGGATGCATATGCGCAAATCAGCTATTGTCTGCCGGGAGAACCCTGTCCAAAGACGATCAGCCTGCAGGCGGATCAGGAGCAGTATCTGATTCCGGCGCTGCTGGGACGGTATACCGATCAAGACCTTTGGGTGTACGGACCGAAAGCGCAGGCAGCGGCAGCGACTGGAGAGGTTTTTCTCGCTGACGGACTGCTGACGAAGGCAGCACACCAGGAAATGGTGGAGGTAGGAGGACAGAACTATAGTTCGATTGCACTGCTTTCTCTGTTTTTAAAACGGACGATGTCGCTGCTTGCACCGATCGTGCGCCCGGAACGCCTGCAGGCGCTCGTCTTTTCTGTGCCGGAGGTGTCTGTACCCGTATTGTCAGCGGTGACGGATGCGGTCGGCATGCTCGGTCTGAAAAATGCGAGTCTGTTTCTGATCGGACGCGCGGAGAGTTTTTTCTATTATAATATCTGCCAACCCGAAGAGCTCTGGAAACAGGACGTGCTTCTGTGTGATTTTTCCGGCACGTTTCTGCATACGCTTCTGTTTACGGCAAACCGGAAAACATCTCCGGTCGCCTGCTTTGTGGAGGAAGCGGACTGGAAGGAAGTGGCGGCAGGCAGAGAAGATCTGGATCAGCGCTTTTTAGAGACAATGAAAGCGGTGATCGGCGATAGAAATATTAGTTGTGTCTACCTGATTGGCGAAGGCTTTTTGGGAGAATGGTATCAGGAATCGCTGCGGTTTCTGTGCCAGGAACGCCGGGTGTTTCTGGGCAACAACCTTTACAGCAAGGGAGCTTGTTATGCGGCGCGCCAGCGTATGACGCCCGGCAGCGTTTCCGAAGGGTATGTGTTCCTGGGAAAAGACATGTTAAAGGCAAACATCAGTCTGTATGTGGAAAAGCGCGGGCAGGACAGCTGCCATCCGCTTCTGGATGCCGGGACGAACTGGTACGATGCAAAGGCGGAGATCGACTTCTTACTGGAAGAGGAGAATCGCTTTTCGCTGCGGATTACACCGCTAAACGGCGGCGAGATCCGGGATGTGGAGATCGCGCTGACCGGACTTCCACAACGTCCGGCGCGCACAACGCGCATCCACCTACAGATTGACATGGCGGATCTGACGACACTGCGCCTGAACATGGAAGATCTCGGCTTCGGAGAATTCTTCCCGGCGACGCACCAGTTCTGGGAGAATACGATCTCGATCGGGCAGCCGGATACTGCGGCAGGCAGCAGCACTGCAGCCCAGGCGTCAGCAGGTGCCGATACGACAGACACTGCAACTGTGGCGTCAGAACAGAGTGCAGCAGGCGCTGATGCAAAATCCGCTGCGCCGCCGGTTTTGGCAGAATTATAGACGAATTTTAGAGGAAAATCATGGGACGTGTATATCTGTGTCTGGGGCAGAACGCAGAATTGCCCTACTATTTTGAAAAAGCAAAAGTACATATCTGGAATATCGAAGAACTGTGCTATTTTATTCGGGAAAACGCATGGATAATGGAGCCGGAGCTGCTGACAAAAGAACTGATCGACTGGGTTGCGCAGCAGTGCGGTTTGCCAAAGCTTGCGGTGCTGTTAAATGACAGCCTGAAAGAAGAGGACTGTGTGACGGCGTTTGCGGCATGTCTGTTTTCGTATACCGGATACTGTCCGCAGGAGCAGGCGCTGCAGGTGCAGAAAATCCTGCAGACGAATGCGGGAAACAACGAAACCGACCGGGCGAAGGCACGGGGGGATTATTTCCTCGAATCCGGAAAATATTTCCGCGCGCTGCAGGAATATGAGCCGCTGATGAAACAGCTGACCGGCGCAAAGCCGGAGATCGTCGGGAGTGTGTATCATAATGCGGGCTGCGCTTATGCAGGTCTGTTTTTGTTCGATCGGGCGGCTGCCGCGTATGAAAAAGCGTGGAAGCTTCTGCGGGATAAAAGAAACGCGGCCGGATTTCTGGCGGCAAAACGGATGGGACTGTCTGAGCAGGAATATGTGGATTTTCTGGCGAAAAATCCAGAGCTGTACCAGATTTCGCTTCTGGTGGAGGAACAGCTAAAGGACTGCAGGCAGAAATGGCAGGGTACGCCAGGACAGGCCTTTTGTGCGTCCATGGAGGGGGCTTTGCAAAATGGTTCCGGAGATATTTGCCAAAAGCAGCTGGCAGATAAAATCAAAGAGCTGGAAAAAGAATACCGGGAAGCGGTTTCGTGATACCGGAGTTGTTATCGTAAGATGAGGCAGCCACACGTCAGTGCAGCTGCCTCATCTTTTCTGTAAAAGGAACATAAAAATTCCTGGCGGCTTGTATTTACAGCTTATGAAAAGCCGGTACCCGTTTCTCAAATGTGCAGTAATAAGAGAATCCGCACGCTTTCAGCACGTCAGCTGCGTGGTCGAAATGGCGTCCAATATCCTCCGGGCGGTGTGCATCGGAGCCGACTGTGATGATCTCACCGCCTTTTTTGCGGTACTGACGGATGAATTCGGTGCAGGGATGCTGCTCCTTTAAGCCTTTATCCAGACCGGCGGTGTTGATTTCGATGCCTTTGCCGTTGGCGATCAGCGTTTCAATGATGGGGTCAAAAATATCTGCATACTGCCCATAGCAGTAGTTTAAATCCTTTGTTTTGCTGTAACGGATCACATAGTCGATATGTCCGTAAATATCGAAATTGGTAAAGGAGCGGATGGATGCCAGGATTTCATTAAAGTAGGCGCGGTAGCCCTCCTCAGTTGAGATTCCTTCATAATAAGAGGGAAAAGCAGGATCCTGATGCTGTACGACATGGGTGGAGCCAATGATAAAGTCAAAATCATAGGATCTTGCGTAGTCGGAAATTTCTTTGAGGTAATCTGGCTGGAGTCCCAGTTCAACGCCGAATTTAATATTAATCTGTTCCCCGAATTTCTCCCTGGCGCGGAGCAGATCATAGAGATAGGAATCGGTATTTAATAAAAACATGTCTTCGGGACACTCTTCGGAAGCAGGATAGTGCAGGTCCATATGCTCGGTAAAGCATATTTCCTGATAACCGAGTGCGATGGCGCGCGCTGCCATGTCCTGCATGGGCGCTCTGGAGTCTCCGGAAAAGCTGGAGTGCATATGATAGTCTGCTAAAATTGGCATGAAAAACTCCTCCTGTTGGTGTTTGTTGATTTTTCATTCCAAAGTATAGCATAAAAACGACGGATGTTTCCAATATTTTTAATTTTACATCTTGATATTTTGAAACAAATTAGGTAGAATAATTGTGCTGATAAAATTTTGTCAAGCATACTGCCCTTTGATCGGACAGCTTGTCTGACAAAAGAATTTCAAAACATTTTTAGGAGGAAACTAAAATGGCAGTAAAAGTAGCAATTAATGGTTTTGGCCGTATCGGTCGTCTGGCTTTCAGACAGATGTTTGGCGCAGAAGGATTTGAGATCGTTGCAATCAACGACCTGACATCTCCCAAGATGCTGGCTCACTTACTGAAATATGATTCCACTCAGGGCAGATATGCACTGGCTGATAAGGTTGAAGCAGGCGAAGATTCCATCATCGTTGATGGCAAAGAGATCAAGATCTACGCTAAGGCTAACGCAGCAGAGCTTCCTTGGGGCGAAATCGGTGTTGACGTAGTTCTGGAGTGCACCGGCTTCTACACCTCTAAGGCTAAGGCTCAGGCTCATATCGATGCAGGCGCTAAGCACGTTGTTATTTCTGCTCCTGCAGGCAACGATCTGCCTACCATCGTTTACAATGTAAACCATGAGTCCCTTACCAACGAAGATACCATCATCTCCGCTGCATCCTGCACAACCAACTGTCTGGCACCTATGGCTAAGGCTCTGAACGACAACTTCCCGATCCAGTCTGGTATCATGTGCACCATCCACGCTTACACTGGCGATCAGATGACTCTGGATGGCCCTCAGAGAAAAGGCGATCTGAGAAGATCCCGTGCAGCAGCTGTTAACATCGTTCCTAACAGCACTGGCGCAGCTAAGGCAATCGGTCTGGTTATCCCTGAACTGAACGGCAAGCTGATCGGTTCCGCTCAGCGTGTACCTACCCCTACAGGTTCTACCACCATTCTGACTGCAGTTGTTAAGGGCAACCCTACAAAGGAAGCAATCAACGACGCTATGAAGGCTGCTTCTAATGAATCCTTCGGTTACAACACCGATGAGATCGTATCCAGCGATATCGTTGGCATGAGATATGGTTCTCTGTTCGATGCAACTCAGACCATGGTTCTGCCTATCAACGACGAGCTGTCTGAAGTACAGGTTGTTTCCTGGTACGACAACGAGAACTCCTACACCAGCCAGATGGTTCGTACCATCAAGCACTTCGGCAAACTGCTGAACGCTTAATTGGCGTTAGGCTTTTTCGTATAAGACAAAGGCCATTGGAGGTCCGGTCTGAGAAGGACCGGGCCTCTTTTCATCGTATCGGAAACTTTGTTTCCATACGATAACAGTTAAAATTTCAGGAGGTTCCTATCATGGGCTTAAACAAGAAAACCGTTGATGACATCAACGTAAAAGGCAAAAGAGTTCTGGTAAGATGCGACTTTAACGTTCCGTTAAAGGATGGCGTGATCACAGATGAAACTCGTATCGTTGCAGCGCTTCCTACAATCAAGAAGCTGATCAACGATGGCGGCAAGGTTATCCTTTGCTCTCATCTGGGCAAGGTAAAGAACGGCCCCAACGAAGGCGAGTCTTTAGCTCCTGTAGCAGTAAGACTGTCCGAGAAGCTGGGCAAAGAGGTAAAATTCGTTGCAGATTACAATGTAACCGGCGAAGCAGCTACCAAGGCTGTTGCTGAAATGAAAGACGGCGATGTTGTTCTGCTGCAGAATACCCGTTTCCGTGGCAAAGAAGAGACCAAGAACGGCGAAGAGTTCAGCAAAGAGCTGGCTGATCTGGCTGATGATTATGTATGCGATGCATTTGGTTCTTCTCACAGAGCACATGCATCTGTTGCAGGCGTTACCAAGTTCATCACCGAAAAAGGCGGCTCCAATGTTGTTGGTTATCTGATGCAGAAAGAAATCAACTTCCTGGGCAATGCAGTTGAGAACCCGGTTAGACCTTTCGTAGCGATCCTGGGCGGCGCTAAGGTTGCAGATAAGTTAAACGTTATCTCCAACCTGCTGGAGAAGTGCGACACTCTGATCATCGGCGGCGGTATGGCATTTACTTTCTTAAAGGCTCAGGGTCTTGAGATCGGTAAGTCTCTGGTTGACGAAGAGAAGATCGACTACTGTAAGGAAATGATGGCTAAGGCTGAGAAGCTGGGCAAGAAGCTGATTCTGCCTGTAGACGCAGCTGTAGCTGACGCTTTCCCGAACCCGATCGATGCTGAGATCCCGGTTGACTATGTTGATGTTGAGAATATCCCTGCTGACAAAATCGGCCTGGATATCGGACCGAAATCTGCAGAACTGTTCGCAGAGGCTGCTAAGACAGCTAAGACCGTTGTTTGGAACGGACCTATGGGTGTATTCGAGAACCCTGTTCTGGCAAAAGGTACTATCGCTGTAGCGAAAGCTCTGGCTGAAACAGATGCTACCACCATCATCGGCGGCGGTGACTCCGCAGCAGCTGTAAACCAGCTTGGTTTCGCTGACAAGATGAGCCACATCTCCACCGGCGGCGGCGCTTCCCTGGAATTCCTGGAAGGCAAAGAGCTTCCTGGCGTAGCAGCAGCAGACGACAAAGAGTAAACAAAGGAGATCAATTTATCATGGCAAGAAGAAAGATCGTAGCCGGCAACTGGAAGATGAACATGACTCCCAGCCAGGCTGTAGAACTGTGCAATACTTTAAAAGACCTTGTAAAATCTGACGATGTAGACGTAGTTTACTGCGTACCTGCAATCGACATCGTGCCTGTAGTAGAAGCTGTAAAAGGCACAAACGTTGAAGTTGGCGCAGAGAACATGTACTTCGAAGAAAAGGGTGCTTACACCGGCGAAATCTCTGCAGACATGCTGCTGGATGCTGGCGTAAAATACGTTATCATCGGTCATTCCGAGAGACGTGACTACTTCAAAGAGTGCGACTGCCTGCTGAACAAGAAGGTGAAGAAGGCTCTGGAAAAAGGTCTGATCCCGATCCTTTGCTGCGGCGAGACTCTGGAGCAGAGAGAAATGGGCGTTACCATGGACTGGATCCGTCTGCAGATCAAATCTGATCTGGCTGACGTTACTGCAGATCAGGTTAAGGGCATGGTTATTGCATACGAGCCTATCTGGGCAATCGGTACCGGCAAGACCGCTACCACCGAGCAGGCAGAAGAAGTCTGCAAGGGTATCCGTGAATGCATCGCTGAGATGTATGATACCGATACTGCAGAAGCTGTTCGTATCCAGTACGGCGGTTCTGTAAATGCCGGCAATGCAGCAGAGCTGTTTGCACAGCCTGATATCGATGGCGGTCTGGTTGGCGGCGCATCTCTGAAGGCTGATTTTGGCAAAATTGTAAATTACAAATAAGATCTGACTTTGTGCAGAGACAGGGCTGGCGCTTCGGCAATATTTGTCGGGCGTCAGCCCTTTTTTATCGTATGAAAACTTCATTTCCATATGATAAAAAACGCTCCGCTAGGATGCGCACTGCGGCGGAAAGGAATTGTGTCGCTTATGCGACCCACCGCAGGCTTAAGAATCCTGCTCCGCAGGATTCTATTTTACCGTATAGGAAACTTCGTTTCCATACGCTAATAAACACTCCGCGAGGATGCGCATTTACCGTATAGGATTCTTTACATTTCCCACAAATGCCCCTTTAACAAAAGGCAGGAATGATGTATAATGAATATAATAAACGGGGTTTATTCCGAGGATTATAATCAAGTGGGAGGATGTATCATGAAAAACATTTTGTTCATCGCATCAGAAGGTGTGCCATTTATCAAGACAGGCGGACTGGCAGATGTGGTTGGATCACTGCCGAAGGGCATTGATAAGGAATATTATGATGTGAGGGTTATCCTGCCCAAGTATAACTGCATGCATCAGGATAAGAAGGATATGCTCCATTACAGAGATCACTTCTACATGGAATTTAACTGGAAAAACGAATATGTCGGCATTCTGGAAGCAGAATACGATGGGATTAAATATTATTTTATTGATAACGAATATTATTTTAACGGTTTTAAGCCGTACTGTGACAACGCTTTATTTGAAATTGAAAAGTTTGCATTTTTCTCAAAAGCTGCGCTGTCGATTCTGCCGGTGATCGGTTTCAGACCGGATTTGATTCACTGTCATGACTGGCAGACTGGTCTGATTCCGGTATATCTGCATGAACGCTTTGCAGGCGGTGAGTTTTATCGGGGTATCAAGACAGTTATGACGATCCATAACCTGAAATTCCAGGGCAAATGGAGTATCAAGGAGGTTCAGAGCATTACCGGATTGCCGGATTACTATTTTGCGCCGGATAAGCTGGAAGCATACAAGGATGCAAACCTGTTAAAAGGCGGTCTGGTATATGCGGATGCGATTACAACCGTAAGCCCGACCTATGCAGAAGAGATCAAGACGCCGTTTTATGGCGAAGGTCTGGACGGATTGCTCTGTGCACGTTCGAATGACCTGCGTGGTATTTTGAACGGTATCGACTATGATGCGTTCAATCCGGAGACAGATCCTTACATCACGAACCGTTATAATGCAGTGAACTTCCGAAAAGAGAAGATTAAGAATAAACGTGCCCTGCAGGCGGATATGGGGCTGGAGCAGAACGACAAGACGATGTTGATCGGTATCGTATCCAGACTGACTGACCAGAAGGGCTTCGATCTGATTGCATACATGATGGATGAGCTGTGTCAGGATAATGTCCAGATTATCGTACTTGGTACCGGTGAAGAACGTTATGAAAACATGTTTCGCCATTTTGCATGGAAATATAACGGCAAGGTTTCCGCACAGATTTATTATTCCGAAGAGCTGTCCCATCGGATTTATGCGGCAAGCGATGCGTTTTTGATGCCGTCGCTGTTTGAACCCTGCGGTTTGAGCCAGCTGATGAGCCTGCGTTACGGAACCGTTCCGATCGTCCGCGAGACTGGCGGTTTAAAAGATACCGTATGGCCTTACAACGAGTTCGAAGGAACCGGAACCGGATTCTCCTTTACGAATTATAACGCCCATGAAATGCTCGCAACGATCCGTTATGCAGAACAGATCTACTATGATAAGAAGCGCGAGTGGAATAAGATCATCGACCGTGCGATGGCAGCGGACTTCTCCTGGAATGTTTCCGCACAGAAATATCAGGAGATGTATGACTGGCTGATCGGACGTTGAATAAAATTAGAATGAAATAGGAAAGCTGCAGGCTGAAAGGTCTGCAGTTTTTTTGTATAAAACTTTCGCGGTGCGGGCATTCTGTGAAAAAAGGAAAGGCAGAATGCGATGATAAAACGGCAAAGGGCGCTTTTGTCCGCGGCTGCGTGTCTGTGTCTGCTCCTCGGGATTGGAATCGGACTGAATGGCTGCGGTCAAAAAGGCGATCTGAGTGAAAAAGAAGAAAACTCTGTGGAAAGCCAGATGGGAGAGGTGCAGCAGGGCGTAGAACAAAATACAGACAATGCAAAACAGTTTCATGGAAATTCGGGCAACTCTGAAACGGGAGAACGGGCACGCACATCGGAACAGGTGCACGCATCAGATCAGAATTTGCAAAACGGCGGACAGGGCAGAAATGGACAGCTGCAAACGTCTGAATGGCAGCGTGCATCGACATGGATTGGAAGCGGGAGCGTGGCAGAATCCGGGCGTGTGACAGAAAATGTGCGCGCGACAGAATCCGGGCGGTCGGGGAGCCTGCTCGAGGGTGGAAGCGGCAGCGTAACGTATCAGGTAAAAACGGTGCAGGAAAATTTTCATGCGGAAGATGGGACGGTGCTGTATCAGCTGCAGCTGTCGTGGCCGTATTTTGCCGGGAAGGCGGGCGGAGTCCTGCAGGTCAATCGTTTTTTCGAGGACTGGAAAAATGAAAAGCTGCGCATTTATGAAGCGGATGGGGATTCCATCCGACAAGCCGCGTTGGAAATCTATCGGGAGAGCAAAGACAGCGGATGGACGGGCAGTTGGACAGAGCGCTATCGCGTCAGTCGGGTGTGCACGAAAGGGCAGTATGTGAGCGTTTTGCTGGATTCTGATTTAAAGGAAGGAAACTTGAAAAAAATCCCGCACCGGGAAAGCTATGTGCTTGATCTCGAAAGCGGGCAGCAGGTGACGCTGGAAAAATTGTTGGGAAAATCCAGAGAGGAATGTTATCAGCTGTTGCAGGAGGCGTATCGTGACAAACTGCGCGAAAATCCGGGCGTTTATTATGCGGATGCGGAAGAAAAAATTGCAGCGTTGAATCCGGAAAAAATTGGCTGGTATTTTACGGAAACAGCGATCGTCTGCTATCTGGAGCCGTACACAATCGCCCTGCCGGAAGAGGGCTATGTGGAGGCAGAGCTGCCGATCGAGGATGATCGTGAATAAAATTCTGTGGTTCGGAAATACTCATCAGGAAAACCGTGCGGTTTTCAAGTAAAAATATCTGTAGAAACGAAGGCAGAAGATTGAAAAATAAAATTTTTCAATCGCGAGATTTGTGTCTGCGCGCACTTGACACAAACTCGACATGCGCAAAAAGGAAGTCTGCGATGGAGAACAAGCAGGCGTTGATGGATTTCCTGCGCTGAGCAGGGGCAAGGAGAGGAATATGTTTGAAGATAAGACGATGGTAGCGGACACGCTGGCAGGAATCAACGGAGAGCTGATGCGGTTTGGCGAGATGATTCCGCAGACAGAAAATAAAGAGTTAAAAACAACCCTGAAACAGTTTCGGGCTGCGTGCGAGCAGTCTCAGGAAGAACTGTATCAGATCGCACGGGAAAAATCCTATTATGTCCCTGCAGCTGAGGCAACGCAGAAGGAGATTGAGCATGTGCGGAACCTGTTTTCCAAAAGCAGCCTGTAGGCAGAAGCAGCGGCGGGATAATCCGCCGCTGCTTTTTGTTCTCGTATAGGAAACTTCGTTTCCATACGATAAAAATGCTCGCAGAGCGTGCATGCTATTGTTTTTAGTCCTCCGCCATCCGGATGCCGGAAATATCCGTCGAAATCACCATAGAGTAGTTCGTGTGGTAAATAACGAATCCAGGTTTTGCACCGGCCACCTTTTTAACCTGTTTTTTTTCTACATAATCGACTTCGATTTTTTCCTGATCGCGTCCGGTGGAGTAGTGGGCGGCAAGACGTGCGGCTTCTTCAAAGGTTGCGTCCGGAAGCTCTTTTCCGCCGGTTTTTACGATGACATGAGAACCCGGTCTGCCCTTTGCATGGAACCACCAGTCGTTGCCGACAGCAAACTTAAAGGTCAGTTCCTCATTCTGCAGGTTGTTCTTACCGACATACATGGAAAAACCATCGCTGCTGATATAGTGGAACGGACGGCTTGTGATTTTTACCTTTTTGGAACCGCCTTTTCGGCGGATATAGCCGCTTTCGATCAGCTCTTCCTTGATCTGAACAAGGTCTTCCTCAGCACGTGCGATGTCGAGGGCGTTCGCAACGGATTCCAGATGCTCGATTTCATCATGCACCTCTTTGGTCAGGGCAGTCAACGCCTCATTGGTACGTTTCAGCTTATTGTATTTTTCAAAATATTTCTTTGCATTTTCTCCGGCAGTCAGCTGCGGATCGAGGGGGATTGTGACAGGTTCGCCGTTGTAGTAATTGACCGCCTCGAGGGATTTGTCACCGGGCTGTGCACTATAACCGTAGGTATTCAATAATTCGCCCCAGATGCGGTATTTGTCGCGTTTTTCGGTGTCTTTAAGCTGCTTTAACTGGAGGTCGTATTTTTTGACATTGCGCTCGAGGGCGGTGGATACGATTCTGCGCAGGTCAGAAGAACGCTGACGGATGCGGGTGATTTTGTTTTTCTCCGCATAATAATCTTCCAGAAGCGACGAAATTTCCGCATAGTCTTTGCGGTTGGATTCCGGATAGGAGGTCAGCTTCAGCGCGGCATATTCTGCAGGCACGTCGTTTTCATAGACGATACAGGGAGAAAACTGTCCGTTTTTCATCTGGGTGATGATCTCAGAAAATGCGTTCCAGAGAGATTCTTTATCGGCATCTGTACATGCAGCGGTAGAAAGTGCAGCATGCCCGCCGGCACGGAAGCAGATTTCGTGTGAAATTGCGGGAGAGAGTCCGGTGAAAGTCGTATAAAGCGCCTTGAAACAGTCGCAGGGCTTTAAAAAGACCTGTTCCATAAAAAGGGCGCGGTCTGCAGTGAGCGGGTCGAATTTTTCCTGTGTGTGAGGGATGAACCACGGCTTGCCGGGCAAAACCTCGCGGACAGAGCTGACCAGACCGGAAATGTGCTTGATACTATCCAGTATTTTGTTGTCCTCATCGCAGAAGATGATGTTGCTGTGCTTTCCCATGATTTCGACGATCAGCTTTTTGCGGCGCAGATCACCCAGCTCATCCAGGTGTTCCAGTTCAAAAATGACGATTCGTTCCAGACCAGGCTGGGAAATGGAGACGATACGCGCATTCTGGACATGCTTTCGAAGCAGCATACAGAAATTCGGCGCGGTCATGGGGCTTGGTTTATTGTCGCGCGTCAGATAGATGAGCGGCAGGGAAGCGCTTGCAGAGAGACAGAGACGCTGCTGACCGTTTTTGCCTTTAATCGTGCAGAGCAGCTCGTCAGGTTCAGGCTGGGCGATTTTGGACAGCCGACCGTCTATGAGATTGTCCTGTAAATCTTTTACAATATTTGCAATGGTAATGCCATCAAATGCCATGAAAATTCCTCTTTTCTTTCGGTCCGGGACCGGTAATGCGTCAAGCCTGTGCAGGGAGAGCTGACAATATCTGCACAGACACTGTTATCAGTATAGCAGAACGGGCAGCGAATGAAAAGGGGCGGCTGTCAAACCAGAAAGTCATGAATGAACGGATAAAAATTGTATATTTTACATAAAATTTGCAATAACTTTCTTAGGAATGCAGATAAAATGTCAAAAAATGAAACAAAATTTCATAATGAAGCAGATAAATTGACAAAAATGTTTGACAAAGTATAATGAAGCTATAAGGAGAGAAAACAAAAAGAAAAGCGCACGGAAGTGGGGAACTACATGAAGAATGTACTGATCCGGATTCAGGAATATAAGGGAACCGCGAGTGAGACGGAAAAAGGGATTATCGCATGGATTACAGAGCATCCGCAGGAGGCGAGCGAATGTAGTATCCAGGGGTTGGCACAGGAGACCTTTTCTTCGCCTGCGACGATCATTCGGTTCTGTCACAAGATGGGGTTTAAAGGATTTAAGGAATTTCAGAAATCGCTGTTATATGAACTGGCGATCCGCAAGGAAACCGACCGGAAACGTTTTGAAGATATCAAAGAAGAGGACAGTCTGGAAGAAATTGTGGATAAGGTGACCTATAAAACGATCAGCTCTCTGGAAAATACGCGAAAGCTGATCGATATGCAGGTGCTGGAAAAATGTGTGAATCTCTTGATCGAAAGCAGCGCAGTTTACTTATATGGTCTTGGGTCATCGCTGTTGGTAGCGCGGGATGCGTATTTAAAATGGCTTCGAATCAATAAAGAATGTTTCATCTGCGATGATGTGCATGCGCAGTATTTACAGGCGATGAACATGAAAAAGGGCAGCGTGGCGATGATTATCAGTTATTCTGGTATGACGCAGGAAATGATCACCTGTGCGGAAATCATCCGGGACAAGGGACTGCCGATTATCCTGATTTCCAGGCTGGATGATTCCCCACTTACAAGGCTGGCGGATTATAATCTATGTGTCGCTTCTACGGAAGTTTTGATTCGACACGGCGCGATGTCATCGAGAATTTCACAGTTGAATATGATTGATATTTTATATACCGCATACATCCGGCATAACTTCGAAGAAAACATGCAGCAGTTGAAGCGGACACATATCCGAAAGCAGGAATCGCCGGAAAGCTAGAAGGGAGGACGAATGGAGCAGCGTTATGAACAGCTTGAAACTGAAAAAAGAAATGAGCGGACGGAACACATTGATGAATGCACAACCTTGGAAATTCTGGAACTGATCAATGTAGAGGACGGAAAAGTTGCCAAAGCAGTAGAAAAAGCGCTGCCGCAGATTGTGGACGCCGTAGAGGTGATTTGCAGTCGCTTCGAAAAGGGAGGACATCTGATTTACATCGGGGCGGGAACCTCCGGACGGCTGGGCATTTTGGATGCAGCAGAATGTATTCCGACCTTTGGGGTTTCGCCGGAGATCGTACAGGGCTATATCGCAGGCGGTGACCGAGCGCTGCGGACACCTGTGGAGGGCTGCGAGGATGACGGTTCTCTCGGCAGGAGGATTATCATAGAACATCAGATCGGCGCAAACGATACCGTCGTCGGGATCAGCGCGAGCGGAAGTGCCAGATTTGTGATCGAAGCCCTTCAGGAAGCCAAAGACAGAAACGCCGCGACGGTGGCGGTGGTCAATGCGAGTAACAGCCCGTTGGCCGCGGAAGCGGATGTGTCGATCGAAGTGATTACAGGACCGGAGGTTATCAGCGGTTCGACGAGAATGAAAGCCGGAACAGCGCAGAAACTGGTGCTAAATATGCTGTCAACCGCATCCATGATCAAGATGGGCAAGGTATACGGAAACCTGATGGTCGATTTAAAAGCGACCAATCGTAAGCTTCGGGCGAGGGCAAGACGGATCTTCTGTGCGGTGACCGGAGAAAACGAAACGGAAGCGGAACGGTTTCTCGATCTGGCTGAGGGCGATACCAAGCTGGCGATTTTGATGGCGGTGTCGGGTTATGACAGACAGGCTGCACAGAGCGCGCTGGATGGCTGTAACGGCTTCCTGGGAAAGGCGCTGCAGGCGATCCATAAAGAGAGGGAATGCGAATGAAGAAAAAGAGATCGTGGAAACAGCTGAAAAAAGACATCTACCGGGCAAGAGCGATCTATCTGATGATTTTGCCGGTCGTTGTGTGGTTTCTGCTGTTTCAGTACTGGCCGATGACGTGGCTGTCCATTTCCTTTTTTGATTACAATTTATATCTCGGGTTTGTAGGGAGTAAATTTGTCGGATTTCAGAACTTTATCAAGTTTTTCACAGGGATGGATTTCTGGAGACTGATGCGAAATGTACTGTTGCTGAACTTTTACGCATTGCTGGTAGGCTTCCCGGCACCAATTATTTTCGCACTGTTTCTGAATGAAATGCGGTCGGCAAAGGTGAAAAAAGTCATCCAGACAGTCAGCTTCCTGCCGTATTTTATCTCGATGGTCGCGTTTGTGTCGTTGGTGACGGAATTTTTGTCCCCGTCCACCGGACTTTCGGCGGATATTTTGAAATTCTTCGGAAAAGAACCGATTTATTTCTTGGGAGATGCGAAATATTTCCGGACAATCATGGTATTTTCCGGCATCTGGCAGACGATGGGGTACAGCGCAATTGTATATCTGTCGGCGTTGACGGCTGTGGATGTGAATCTGTATGAGGCGGCGATGGTGGACGGAGCGAACCGTTGGAACCGGCTGATTCATATCACGATTCCATGTATTATGCCGACAATTGTGGTGATGTTCATTTTACGAATCGGTTCCCTGATCAATGCCAATTTCGAGAAAATTTATCTGTTCCAGAATTCGGCAAACCTGGAGGTTTCCGAGGTCATCCAGACTTGGGTTTATAAACGGGGCATGGTGAAATATGATTACAGCATGGGAACGACGGCAGGGTTGTTTAACGGAATTGTTGCACTGATCCTTGTCGTGATGGCGAACCGGTTGAGCAAACGCTATTCCGATTCGGCGGGAATCTGGTAAAGGAGGATGTAAGATGCTGCACAGCAAAATGACAAAAATGGATTACGTAATAGAAGCTGTTCTGATCGTCATCGGCGCAATTGTCTGTATCTGCATTCTGTACCCGATCCTGAATATTCTGGCGATTTCCATCAGCGCGGACGGACCGGTGCTGCGGCATGATGTCAGGCTGATTCCGCAGGGATTTACGCTAAAAGCCTATAAAGATATTCTGAAGAATGAGAGTATTTTGCGGGCATTTGGAAATTCCATTTTTATCACAGGTGTAGGCGTGGTCTGCAGCCTTGCGGCTACTTATCTTGCAGCGTATCCGATCGCCTGCTGCGAATTTCCGGGAAAGAAAATTTATAATGTTTTTGTCCTGATTCCGATGTGGTTTCAGGGCGGCATGGTTCCTTCCTATCTGTGTGTGCAGAAGCTGGGACTAATCAACAGCTACTGGGCACTGATACTGACGGCGTTGATTTCTTCCTATCATGTGCTGATCTTGACGAGTTTTCTTCGGGGCATTCCGAGAGAACTGTTGGAATCGGCGAGGATGGACGGAGCCGGGGAGTTTCGAGTCATGTTGCAGGTAGTTGCACCTCTGGCAAAGGCGTCGTTTGCGACGATCGGTCTGTGGGTAATTGCGGGACACTGGAACGCGTACTTTGGCCCGTTATTATATATCACTAAATCAGAACGCTTTACGCTACAGCAGGTACTGAGGGAAATCGTACTGGAAGCAAATGCGGCGCAGATGGATCTCGGAACAGCGAGAGGCGGACAGGTTTCTGTCAATATCGCAGATCAGATCCGGTACGGTGTTTTGATCGTTTCTATGGTACCGATGATGGTTATTTATCCATTCGTCCAGAAATATTTTGTAAAAGGTGTTACGCTGGGCGCAGTCAAAGGATAAACACACAATTTTCTATGACAGGAGGATGAGTATGAGGAAAAAGACAGTGGCAAGAATGATGAGCGCGGTTATAACAGGCAGCATGATAATTTCTCTGGCAGCCTGCGGCAGCAGTTCTGCACCGACAGCAGAAAGCGCACCGGTAGAAAGTGTTGCAGCTTCGACAGAAGCCGAAACGACTGAAGAAACTACAAATACGGAACCGTTGGAATTTTCCTATTACGGTCCGATCTGGAAGCCGTATCAGGAATCTACACCGATTTTTGACGAGCTGATGAAACGCACGAATACGACGATCGACTTCGAATGGGTCAGCAACGATGCGTTAGAGACACAGCTTGCGTCCAAGGTTGCATCCGGCGATCTGCCCGACGTCATCAGCGGCGGTACTTCTGCAGCACCCGGCATACAGGATCTGATCAAACAGGGCGTTATTGTACCGATCACGGATTATTTGGAAAAGGATATGCCCAATTATGTGCGCTTCCTGGAGGGTAACGATTATCTGACGCTGACCAACTATGAAGACGGCGAAATTTATGGCTTCGGTCTTGTCATGGATGTTCCGCCCGCATTCAGTACTGCAATCCGTACAGACTGGTTGGAAAAACTGAATCTGGAAATGCCGAAGACTTGGGAGGATTGGGTAACGGTATGGAAAGCCTTTGCAAAAGAGGATGCAAACGGCAACGGTGACCCAAACGATGAAGTGCCGTTTGCAGTTTCCCATCAGTTCTTTAAATTCGTGCTGAATATGTTTGGCATGCAGTCAAACGGTGAGTTCTCCGTGGTAGACGGAGAGTATTTGTACGATCCGGAAAATCCAAATTATGAAAAATTCCTAGACAGCATGAGAGAGCTGTATGCGGAAGGAATTTTACCGAAAGAATTTGTAACGCTGGAAGGCGCGGACTTTAATACTTTGGGCGCAAGCAACACGCTCGGTTCCTATGTAGGATATGCGGAATATTCGAAAAACTACACTATTTCCTGCCGCGAGCTGGATGAAGACGCATTTTATCAGTGCGTGATTCCAATTCCTGGACCGGACGGCGCGCAGAATATCCCGGCGCGTGCAAAGGTTTCTTCCACGACCTATATCACCGTAAAGGCGCTGCAGGAAGGCAAGTTGGAACGGATTTTACAGTTCTTCGATTATGTATACAGCGACGAGGGCATTGAGCTGACCAATTATGGTATTGAGGGCACAAACTTTGAAATGGTTGATAACAAGCCTACTCTGGTTCCTCCTTACAACGAGAGCTTTGCAGTTGCAAGAGAAAACGGTCTGATACCGAGTACGATCCCATTCTGCTTTACAGAAGATGTTTACATGCAGATTCTGATGGGCGGCGTGACCTATGACGAACTGGAAGATTCCGGTCAGACCTTTATCGACGGTATGACAATCAACGAGCCTTATTATTATGACGAGCCCCCTGTAATTCAGACGGAAGCCTATGCGGATCATTTCGATCTTTTAGAGCAGCAGGTAGCGCTACGCGACAAATACATCATGGGGCAGATTAGCAAGGACGATTATAACAGCGGTTATGAAAAACTCAAACAGGGTGGATTAAACAATGTGATCGAACAGAGTAAGGAAGCTTATCAGAAAATTAGCGCACAGTAAAGATACATAAAAGAGGTGCTTATGCGGACAGTATTGGGACTTGACAGAATCGGGGAATATGATCGGCTGTTTACTGGAAAACGGATCGGACTAATTACGAATTATTCCGGTGTGGACAGTAGCTGGAACTTAAATATCGATCTGTTCCTGAAAAAAGGATATCAGCTGGTGAAGCTTTTTACCCCGGAGCACGGACTGTTCGGCAGTGGAGCTGGGGAGGCGGTAGCAAATGCCGCCTTCCCCGGCAGCAATATCCCGATTATCTCTCTTTTTGGGGAAAAGGATAAGCAGCGTCCGTCAAAGGAAGAACTGGAAGGTATCGACCTTCTGATATATGACATTCAGGACGTCGGGCTTCGGTATTATACCTATATTTATACGATGACCTATTGTATGGAAGCGGCAGCAGAGCTTGGAATCCAATTTATCGTGCTAGATCGTCCTAACCCGCTCGGCAACCGGATTATAGCGGGTGGTGTGATTGAACCGGACTGCGCCTCCTTTATCGGGGATTACGGACTGCCGATGCGTTACGGGATGACACCGGGGGAGGTTGGAAATTATTTTATCGCATATCGAAATCTGTCGCTGGATTATATGGTAATTAAACTGAAGGAATACGGCAGGGACATGCTGTTTCCCCAAACCAGACAGCCGTGGAATGTACCGTCTCCAGCGCTCCCGGATTTTACCTGCACGATCTGCTATTCCGGCGGATGTGCGGTCGGCGCATCCAATATCAGCGAGGGCAGGGGAACGCCGCATCCGTTTCTGACTTATGGCGCACCTTATATCGATATGGATGAATTTTACGAAGCGCTTTTACCGTGGGTGGATCGCGAGAAGCTGCTGATCCGCAAAAAGGCATTCACGCCGTCGGAACGCAAATATATCGGAGAAATCTGTTACGGAATTGAGTTGATGCCATTGTGCGATACCTATGATTTTATTCCGCTGTCGATGCGAATATTAAAAGCTGCAGCTGACCTGTATCCTAACGATTTTGAACTTGTAAAAGCGGCGGACGGTCAGATGCATATCAGCCGTGTGACCGGAAGCCATGAGATGGAACGCGTCTTGGAGGGCAAAAAGGATCTGGACAGCCTTCTGACGGAATGGGACGCTCAGAGCAAGGTATTTGCGGAAGCGACAGAGCAGTATCGAATCTATCGTTAAAACTGTTAGAATTGGCGGGAAGTATCACGGATGATAAAGTGATATGGCAGGACACTCAAGGGAGTGTCAATGGAGGATACAGATCATGAAATTATCGACGACGATCAACTTTTTTACCTATGAGGATGACGGCAGCTATTCTGCCTATTATTATGATCTTGAACACTATGCGAAGCTGGGATTTTCCTATCTGGACTCAATTTTTTGCTCAGCGGACGCACCTTTTTCACCACTTTGGACCAATCACTACGAGGACTGGGCGTATAAAATCCGGAAAAAGGCGGACGAACTGGGAATCACCTTTGTACAGACACATGTACCGTTTTACAATTTCTGCGATCCGAAAAAGGGCGTGAACGAGAATACAGAAGAAATTGTACGCCGTTCCATTGTCTGTACGAATATTCTCGGTGCGCACTGGACGGTATCGCATCCCGGAACGGCATATGCGGACAGTTTGATCGTAGACGGCTCGAAAAAGCAGAATCTGGAATATTTTTCCAGAAATCTGGAATTTGCAAAGAAGAATGACGTCGGAATTTGCATTGAGAACATGGCAGATTTTCCGGGACAGGGCTTTAAGCGGAGCTACTGCGCGACGGTGGAAGAGCTGGCAGACCTTGTGGATACGCTGCACAAAACCTATGATAATGTCGGAATCTGCTGGGATTTCGGACATGCCAATCTGGTCTATTCCAATCAGGTTCCGTGCCTGAACTATCTCGGAAGTCGAATCAAAGTGACGCATGTACATGACAACATGGGACTGGAGGATGAGCATCGCGCTCCGTTTCTGGGAAATATCAAATGGGACAAAATTATGCCCGCACTGGCGCGCTGTGGCTATGAGGGCAATTTCAGCTTTGAGGTAAAACGTCTTGCGGCGGACGTGCCGGAGCACATCAAGGATGCGTACTGGAAGTACATGAAGACGACGGGGGAATACCTGCTGTCGATGGCAAAATAAGGTTTGTGAATAAAAAGAAAAACGAAAGGGGACGAATCGGGCGGTTCGTTCTCTTTTTTTAGTAATAGGATGCTTGTACATTCTATTGTATGGCTGGAAAAGTTACAGACATAAAGCCGTCAAAGCGTTCACCCCAACAGAAATCCTTGACGGAATCCAGGTCGGCGATTATAATAAAATGGATTATGGGAATTCCAATGTTGCCGGCAAAATGCGCCGGTCGGATGGGAGAACAGATGATAAAGAGTATGACGGGATTTGGCAGATGTGAGATCTGCGAGGATAACCGCAAATTTACAGTGGAGATGAAATCGGTCAATCACCGGTATCTGGACGTGAATTTAAAGATGCCAAAGAAGCTGAATTTCTTCGAAGCTGCGATCCGCAATCTTTTGAAAGAGTACATCCAGCGAGGCAAGGTGGATGTTTTTATCACCTACGAGGATCTCGGGCAGGAGAAGGTCAGCATTCGTTATAATAAGGATGTGGCTGCGAAGTATCTGGATTATTTAAGACAGATGTCGGCGGATTTCGGACTGGAAGACGACACGAAGCTGTCTTCCCTTGCGCGGTTTCCGGAAGTATTTTCGATGGAAGAGGAAGAACCGGACGAAGAGGGAATCTGGAAGACGTTAGAAAAGGCGCTGCGCTCGGCGGCAGAGGGCTTTGTCACTGCGAGAGTGCGCGAGGGGGAGGCGTTAAAGACCGATCTGTGCGCAAAGCTCGACGAGATGAAAGGCTATGTGGATTTTATCGAAGAGCGTTCTCCGCAGATTGTTTCGGAATACCGTCAGAAACTGACCCAGCGGGTGCAGGAGCTGCTCGGCGACGTCAAGGCAGACGAGAGCCGCCTGCTGACAGAAGTTACGGTTTATGCAGATAAAATCTGTGTGGATGAAGAGATTGTGCGCCTGCAGAGTCATATTTCTGCAATGAAAAAGTCTCTGACAGATGGTGGAAGCATCGGCAGAAAGCTGGATTTCCTGGCACAGGAAATGAACCGCGAAGCAAACACGATCCTGTCCAAAACGACCGATCTGGAGCTGTCCAACTGCGGAATCGAGTTAAAGACGCTGATCGAAAAGGTACGCGAGCAGATTCAGAATATCGAGTAAAGGCGGAAACAGGATTGAGCCAGTTTATACATATCGGTTTTGGCAATATTGTCAATACGGATAAAATCATTGCAGTGGTCAGCCCGGATTCGGCACCGGTCAAGCGTCTCGTACAAAAGGCGAGGGAGACCGGAAACGCAGTGGATGCCACCCAGGGCAGACGAACGAAGGCGGTTCTTGTGATGGAAAACAGTCAGTTGATTTTGTCGGCGCTGCTGCCGGAGACGATTGCGGCGAGGGCTCAGCTGCCGCAGGATACGCAGCCGTCTGCAGAGGAGGAAAAACAGGATGAATCATAGAGGATTGCTGGTCGTAGTGTCCGGCTTTTCCGGCGTCGGAAAGGGTACGCTGGTCAAAAAGCTCGTGACAGAATGTGACAATTATGCACTTTCCGTATCCATGACGACAAGAAAGCCGAGAGAGGGAGAAATCGACGGCGTTTCTTATTTTTTCGTGGATCACGATACGTTTGAACAGACGATTGCACAGGATGGACTTGTGGAATACGCAAGCTATGTGGGCAATTATTATGGCACGCCGAAGGCATGGGTCGAAGAGCAGCGCAACAGCGGCAAGGACGTTGTGCTCGAAATCGAAGTGCAGGGCGCACTGAAAGTAAAGGAAAAGTTTCCGGACGCAGTGCTGATTTTTGTGCTGCCCCCGTCTGCAAAGGAGCTAAAGAGCCGACTGGAAGGCCGCGGAACGGAAACACAGGACGTGGTTTTAAAGCGTCTTTCCCGCGCAGAGGAAGAATCTGCGTTTGTAGAGCAGTATGATTATATTGTAGTCAATGACGATCTGGGAGCGTGCATGGAGGCGGTCAACGGGATTGTCCGTGCAGAGCATCAGCGCCCGAATCTGAATTTGGAGCATATTACAAACTTAAAGGAAGAGCTGAACGCTCTCGTGAAAGGAGAAAATTAACATGTTACATCCTTCTTATTCTGATCTGATGAAAGTCGTAAACAGTGAGGTAGAACCCGGCGAAGAGAAGATTGTAAACAGCCGTTATTCCATCGTAATGGCAACAGCAAAAAGAGCAAGACAGATCATAGGCGGACATGAGCCGATGGTAAAGGTAAAGCCCGGCGAGAAGCCGCTTTCCATCGCTGTAGATGAGCTCAATCAGGGCAAGATCAAGATCCTCGGCGAGGAAGAGGAAGAAGATTAAATCTCCTGGAAAGGAACAACATATGCAGATTTTATTTGTATCCCTGGGTTGTGATAAGAACCTGGTGGACACGGAAATGATGCTCGGTCAGCTGGCGGAAAAGGGCTATACCTTTACCGATGATGAGGCTGAAGCGGATATTGCGGTTGTCAACAGCTGCTGTTTTATCGGCGACGCCAAGGAAGAGAGCATCAACACGATTCTGCAGCTTGCAGAATTGAAAACGGAAGGACAGTTAAAGGCGCTGATCGTCTGCGGCTGTCTGGCACAGCGTTACAAAGATGAAATTCAGACGGAAATTCCGGAGGTGGATGCGATCATCGGCACGACGGCGATTGATAGGATCGTAGAAACTGTCGATTCCGTCCTGGCAGGAAAAAGCGAGAATCATCTCGAAGATATCGACCGCGCCTGCGTTTACGGGGTTCCGAGAAGTGTTACGACAGGCGGACATTTTGCGTATCTGAAAATCGCAGAGGGCTGTAATAAGAGATGCACCTACTGCGTTATTCCCTCTGTGCGCGGCAATTACCGATCGATTCCGATGGATTCCCTCGTGCGTGAGGCAAAAAAGCTGGTGGAAAACGGTGCGAAGGAGCTGATCTTAGTCGCACAGGAGACGACCGTTTACGGCATCGACCTTTACGGGGAAAAGATGCTGCCGGAGCTTCTGCGCAAGCTTTGCACGATCGAAGGGCTTGTCTGGATTCGCCTGCTTTACTGTTATCCGGAAGAAATTACAAAAGAGCTGATTCAGGTCATGAAGGAGCAGCCGAAAGTCTGTCACTACCTGGATATGCCGATTCAGCATGCATCCGATAAAATTCTTGCGAAAATGGGACGCAAAACCCGGAAAGAAGAGCTGGAAGGGATTATTGCAAAGCTTCGGGAAGAAATCCCGGACATCTGTCTGCGTACAACATTGATTTCAGGTTTCCCCGGAGAAACGGAAAAAGACCATGAAGAGCTGTTGGATTTTGTCAATCGGATGGAATTCGACCGCCTTGGTGTTTTCCCATATTCTCAGGAAGAAAATACGCCCGCCGCAGAGATGCCGGATCAGGTGGAGGAATCCGTGAAGCTGGAGCGTCAGGCGGAAATCATGGAGCTGCAGCAGGATATCGCGTTTGACAAGGACGAATCCATGATCGGACGCTCGCTGCTTGCGATGATCGAGGGCAAGGTGGCGGACGAAAACGCTTATGTGGCGAGAACCTACCGCGATGCGCCCAATGTGGACGGATATCTGTTTATCAACACTTCCAGAGAACTGATGACGGGAGATTTTGTACAGGCAAGAGTTACAGGCGCTTATGAATACGATCTGATAGGAGAATTGGAAGATGAATTTACCAAATAAACTGACGATGGCGAGAGTCATCATGATTCCGTTTTTTGTTATTTTTATGCTGACTGGATGGGGTGGAGAGGCCTCTAAATGGATCAGCCTTGCAATTTTTATTGTGGCAAGTCTGACGGATCTGCTGGACGGTCACATCGCAAGGAAGCATAACCTGGTTACCAACTTCGGTAAATTTATGGATCCGCTGGCAGATAAGCTGCTGGTGTGTTCTGCAATGATCTGCCTGGTGGAAATGGGACGGATTCCGGCATGGATCGTTATCGTGATCATCAGCCGTGAATTTATCATCAGCGGCTTCCGCCTGATCGCTTCTGACAACGGACGCGTGATCGCAGCAAGCTACTGGGGCAAGTTCAAAACGACGTTCCAGATGGTTATGATCTGTCTGATGATTGCCAATATCGAAGCACTGTCCGTATTGACCACGATTGTAATGTGGGTGGCGCTTGTGCTGACAGTGGTATCTCTGGTAGATTATCTGATGAAAAACAAAGACGTGCTCAAAGACCAGCACTGATCAGGATAAAAGTTCTGCTTTGCCGTAATGTGGCTTTTGCAGAGTACTTTTATGAATTTTAGGAAAAGACAGGCGCGCTGCGCATGACGCTTTTTTATAACAATAGAATGCTCGCAGAGCGTGCATTCATTGTTTGCGCATGTGCCGCGCGCCTGAGCTGTTATATGGAAAAACGAAAAATACAGCGCAGGATTTCCGAAAACACAGACTGGAGGAAGATTGAAAAATAAAATTTTTCAATCACGAGATTTGTGTCTGCACGCACTTGACACAAACTCGACATGAGCAAAAAACGTGCGCAGAAATGAGGAAAATTATGACAGTAGAATTGATTTCAGTCGGAACAGAGATTTTGCTGGGAAATATCGTAAATACGAACGCAGCGTGGCTGTCGGAGCAGTGTGCGCGGCTGGGGCTTTCCTGCTATTATCAGAGCGTAGTCGGCGACAACGCGGTGCGCTTAAAGGAGCAGATACAGCAGGCGCTGAACCGTTCGGATATTGTTATTTTGACAGGCGGACTGGGACCTACGACGGATGACCTGACCAAAGAGACTGCAGCGCAGCTGATGGGGAAAGGTCTGGTGATGGATATGCACAGCCTGGAACGCGTCGAGGCGTATTTTAAGGCGCGCAGGATCGAAATGACCGAAAATAACAAAAAACAGGCGCTCTGCCCGGAGGGAGCAATGGTGCTCGACAACGATAACGGTACAGCACCGGGACTGATTCTGGAAGAAAACGGAAAGCGTATGATTTTGTTACCCGGACCTCCGAACGAGTTGCATCCGCTGTTTGAGCAGCAGGTAAAACCGTATTTACAGAAGCTCAGTCCGGAAATTTTCTATTCCCGCACCGTAAAGCTGTGTGGAATCGGTGAGAGCAAGGCTGCAGCGATGATTCAGGATATGATCGATGCGCAGACGAATCCGACGATCGCGCCCTATGCCAAAACCGGCGAGGTACATCTGCGTGTGACTGCCCGTGCAAAAGACGAGCAGGAGGGCAAAAAGCTGGTGAAGCCAGTTATACGCGAGCTGAAAAAACGCTTCGGTGAAATGGTTTACACGACAAAGGAAGAGCGGACGCTGGAAGAAGCGGTTGTGAAGCTGCTAAAGAAAAATAAGATGAGCATTACCTGTGCGGAATCCTGCACCGGAGGCCTTCTGGCTGGCAGAATTGTCAATGTGGCGGGAGCATCCTCCGTGTTCCAGACCGGTTATGTGACCTACGCGAATCAGGCGAAACGACGGCTCCTTGGCGTAAAAAAGAGCACGTTAAGGGAATTCGGTGCGGTCAGCACGCAGACGGCAAAGGAGATGGCCTCCGGCGCGCTTGCGGCGGCGAAGGCAGACGTCGCGGTATCGATCACCGGAATCGCAGGACCAGACGGAGGAACGGCACGCAAGCCAGTCGGACTGGTTTATATCGGCTGCAGCGTGCAGGGACATACGATCGCGCAGGAATATCGATTTTCCGGAAACCGTGAAAAAATTCGCGACAATGCGGTATCCGCAGCGCTGACGCTGACGCGGCGCTGTATTTTGGAGAATTGTTCGAAAAAGGAGTGATCGGGGATGAAGAAGCACCAAAATCACCGTTATTTTACGGCTGTCTGCATCGCTTCGGCAATCTTTGCGGTTCTGTTATGCCTCGCCCTGTTCCTGATTGTGACGGGCGACCGCTCGGAGCTTGACCGCATGGAGGCACAGGCGGCAGTCTTTCTGGAACAGATGGAGCAGGCGGCGGACTCTGCACGGCAGAGCGCTCTTGCAGGTGCACAGGACAATTTTGGAAATTCGATGCCGGGGACGCCAGATGCTTCGTCAGGCATACAGCCTGGCTCGGCGGACTCTGCCTCCGGCAAATCCACGGATGAAACCTATGTTCCGTCTGCGGACGATGAGTATTATGAAAAAATCACGGATGCGATTCGCGATGACCTCCCTTACGGCGTGGAGTGGCAGGAGTGTGATTTGAGCCGCAAGCAGGAGGATGCGTCGTTTTATGCGTTGTATCCGAAGCTGACCGGTGAGATCAGGAATCGGGATTATTTGAATGAAATCATCGAAAAGCAGGCGCTTCTTTATAAAAATTACTGTCAGATGTACGTCGAACAGGCGGGCTTTGATTCCTGTCACATCCAGTGCTTTGGCTATGTCACGAACATGGACAGCGAGCATCTGAGTGTTGTGTTCGATCAGAAGTTTTATCTGAATAACCAGAGCATGCCGGGACTGTCTGCGATCAATATCGATGTGGAGACTGGGACAATCCTGGAAAAAGAGCAGCAGTTTAACTATTCGACGCGACTGGCAGAGCGATTCCGTAAACAGTGCCAGAAACAGAACGGGTTGGAACTGTCAGAAAACGAGTGGCCGACGGAGATGCTCCGGCAGCTTCTTTCCTCGGACGGAGGTATTTTCTTCTATACGCCGGTCGGTCTGGAAATCGGGTTTAACTATAACGGTGTGAACAATCAGTTTGGATGGATGACGGCGACGATAAAGGATTACGGGGAATATCTGAAAAAAATGTAAAACAGCAGGGGATCGCCCGGTTCCGTTATGGAGCGTGGGCGATCCCCTGCGTTGACGATTTATAGCATTGCGCCGAAATCGGTCACGATCACCTGTCCCGTGATGGCGCGGGATTCGTCACTTGCGAAGAAAAGGATCACGTTGGCAACATCCTCTGCGGTGCAGGACGGTGTCCTTAAATTGCTGTGAGCAGCCATTGCGCCGATCATATCCGGGTCGAGCGCGGCAGGATCGGTTCCGGTCGTCATCGGTGTGATGATATTCCCGGGGCAGATTGCATTGCAGCGGATGCCGGTCTGCTGGAAACGGAGCGCAGTGTGTTTGGTCACGCCGATCACGGCAGCCTTGGAAGCGACATAAGCGGCTCCGCCGCAGCCTTTTACGCCTGCTACGGAAGCGACGTTGACGATCGAAGCACCCGACTGCATTCGTCTGGCAGCAGCACGCATACAGCGCATGGTTCCTTTCTGGTTCGTCTCAACAATGCGGTCGAGATCTTCATCTAAAAAGCGGTCGATTGGTTTTAAGCCGGTTTCCAGAATTCCGGCATTGTTGATGAGAATATCAATTTTACCGTATTTTTTCAGGACCAGCTCCATGAGCCGTTCGGGATCCTCCGATTTGGAAATATCGGTGGAGACAGCAAAAGCTTCGCCGCCGGCGGCTTCAATTTCTTCGGCAACCTTCGTCAGGGCGGCCTCCCTGCGGGCGGTGATGACGACAACAGCCCCCTCTTTTGCAAACAATTTGGCGGTCGCTTCCCCGACACCGGAATTTCCGCCGGTGATGACAGCTACTTTTCCTTTCAAACGATCCATACAGTACCCTCCTTGTCTGTTTGATAATTTTATTATACTATTTTCAGACAGGGGAGGCAATCCTGAACTGTACCGCAAAAGATACCGGGGAAAGGCTGTTCAGACCGGTGGTTTTATGATATGCTGAAAAAACAGACTGCTATTCATACGAAGAATTTCTGGGGAAATGCATGCCGCGCATGAACCGTAACTTCTGTTGTTGACAAAATCGAACAAATGTTTTATGATAATACCAGAACATCCGTTCTTGTGTAGAAGGAGACAGCATGGAAAGAGAAGAAAAATTAAAAGCGCTCGACGCAGCGATTGCAAAGCTTGAAAAAGAATATGGCAAGGGAGCAGTGATGAAGCTCGGCGACCCTGCCTCTCAGATGAATGTGGAGACGATCCCGACCGGTTCCCTGAGCCTGGATATTGCACTGGGACTGGGCGGAATCCCTAAGGGACGTGTCATCGAGATCTACGGACCGGAATCCAGTGGTAAGACGACGGTTACCCTGCATATGATCGCAGAAGTACAGAAAAACGGCGGAATCGCCGGATTTATCGACGCAGAGCATGCGCTTGACCCTGTTTATGCGAAAAATATCGGCGTAGATATCGATAACCTTTATATTTCCCAGCCGGACAATGGTGAACAGGCGCTGGAAATCGCGGAGACGATGGTTCGCTCCGGCGCGATCGATATCGTTGTTGTGGACTCTGTTGCGGCTCTGGTACCTAAGGCGGAGATCGAGGGCGACATGGGCGACAGCCATGTAGGCTTGCAGGCGCGTCTGATGTCCCAGGCACTGAGAAAGCTGACCGGTGTCATCAGCAAGTCCAACTGTACCGTGGTATTTATCAACCAGCTGCGTGAGAAGGTCGGCGTTATGTTCGGTAACCCTGAGACAACGACTGGCGGACGTGCGTTGAAATTCTACGCTTCGATCCGTATGGATGTGCGCAGAATCGAATCCTTAAAGCAGGGCGGTGAAGTGGTCGGCAACCGTACCCGTGTCAAAGTTGTTAAAAACAAGATTGCGCCTCCGTTCAAGGAAGCGGAATTTGATATCATGTTCGGAGAAGGTATTTCCGTTGTCGGGGATATCCTGGATCTGGCAGCGAACATCAACGTCGTGAACAAGAGCGGCGCATGGTATGCTTACGAGGGCAATAAGATCGGTCAGGGACGTGAGAATGCCAAAAGCTACTTAAAGGACCATCCGGACATCTGCGAGGAGATCGAGGAGAAGGTACGCGAGCATTACGGCCTGAAGAGAAAAACACCTGCAGACGCAGCAGCAAAGTCTGAGAAAGTTGCGACAGGCAAAGTAGAGAAGTCTGGTGCAGACGCAAAAGAACAGAGCCTGACAGAAAAGGAGTAAGACGTACATGACAGTGACCCGGATAGAAGAATTGTCCCGGTCCCGCTGCAAAATATATTTAGAGGACAGTTTCGCCTTTGTATTATACAAAGGCGAACTTCGTTTATTCGGGGTGCGGGAACAGGAAGAGCTTTCAGAAGAATCCTATCGGGAGATCATGCAGGAGGTGCTGCCCAAACGGGCGACGCTGCGCTGTATGAACCTTTTGCAGAGCAGAGCGTATACGGAGAGCAAACTGCGCAGCAAATTAAAAGAGGGCGGTTATCCGCAGGAAAGCATCGACAGCGCGCTCGCTTATGTAAAATCCTATCATTATGTGGATGATCTGCAGTTTGCAAAGGATTACATCGTTAATCAGGCGGGAAAAAAGAGCAAACGCGTGTTGGAACAGGATCTGATCGCAAGAGGCGTTTCGAGGGATGAAATAGAAGCAGCATTTGCAGAAGCAGCAGAAAAGGGAGATGGACCGGACGAACTTGCGCTCGCGCAGATGTGGCTTGCCAAAAAGCGTTACGATCCTGCGCAGGCAGACTTTGCAGAGAAGCGGAAGGTGGCGGCTTTTCTGTCTCGCAAGGGCATCTGCGCGGAAACCATCAGAAAAGCCATGGAGCTGGCGGGTGAACTGTAACTACCGGGGCACCGATTTGTGCAGAATGGCACGGAATTACTTGACATCTGTAGTGGAATTGTATAAAATTGAGATGTTGTAAAATTGTTTATAAGAATGTGAATGAACATTCTATAACTGATATTGCACAATGAAAATTAAATAAGGAGGTGCTCCTGGAATGATGGTGCCAATCGTTATAACAGCAATTGTTACCCTGCTGATTGCTGTTCCGGTTACCGCACTGATCGCCTCTGCGCAATGTAAAAAGGGAATTGAGCAGAAGATCGGCAATGCGGATGACAAAGCCAGAGAAATCATTGATGAAGCGTTAAAGACTGCAGAAGCGAAGAAACGGGAAGGACTGCTGGAGGTGAAGGAGGAATCCATTCGTACCAAGAACGAACTGGATCGCGAGATCAAGGAACGCAGAGCCGAGGTTACCCGGTACGAACGCCGCGTGCAGCAGAAGGAAGAGAACATCGACAAGAAGACCGATGCGATCGAGAAGAAAGAAGCTTATCTGGCGAAGCGGGAAGAGGAGATGCGGAAGCAGAAGGAAGAGATTTCCCGATTGAACGAGCAGCGTGTCCAGGAACTGGAAAGAATCTCTGGTTTGACCTCCGACCAGGCAAAGGAATATTTGCTGAAAATTGTTGAAGATGATGTGAAGCATGAATCGGCCAAGATGATTAAGGAAATGGAACATCGGGCCAAAGAGGAAGCTGACAAGAAAGCGAAAGAATATGTGGTCAATGCGATTCAGAAATGTGCTGCAGATCATGTATCCGAAGCGACGATTTCTGTCGTACAGCTTCCAAGCGATGAAATGAAGGGGCGTATCATCGGACGGGAAGGACGTAATATCCGTACCCTTGAAACCCTGACCGGCGTTGATCTGATTATCGACGACACACCGGAAGCAGTTGTGCTTTCCGGCTTCGATCCGATCCGCAGAGAGGTTGCGCGGATTGCACTGGAGAAGCTGATTGTAGATGGACGGATCCATCCTGCCAGAATTGAAGAGATGGTAGAAAAGGCACAGCGTGAAGTAGAGACAATGATTAAAGAAGAGGGCGAAGCCGCTGTACTGGAAGTCGGCGTACACGGTATTCATCCGGAACTTGTCAGACTGTTAGGTAAGATGAAATTCAGGACGAGCTACGGTCAGAACGCATTGAAGCATTCGATCGAGGTAGCACATCTGTCTGGTCTGCTTGCTGCAGAGCTGGGACTGGATGTCCGTCTTGCAAAACGTGCAGGTCTGCTGCATGATATCGGTAAGGCAGTGGATCACGAAATGGAAGGCTCTCATATTCAGCTGGGCGCTGAGCTCTGTCGGAAATACAAAGAGTCCGCGACAGTCATCAATGCGGTGGAATCCCACCACGGCGATGTAGAGCCGACCTCTCTGATTGCCTGTATCGTACAGGCTGCTGATACAATTTCTGCAGCTCGTCCGGGTGCAAGAAGAGAGACGCTGGAAACCTATACCAGCAGACTGAAACAATTAGAAGACATTTCCAACAATTTCAAAGGTGTAGATAAATCCTTTGCCATTCAGGCGGGCAGAGAGGTTCGGGTTATGGTAGTTCCTGAGCAGATTTCCGATGCGGATATGGTACTTCTGGCGCGGGATATTTCCAAGCAGATCGAAGCAGAGCTGGAATATCCGGGACAGATCAAGGTCAACGTGATCAGAGAGAGCCGCGTAACGGACTACGCGAAATAAGTAACGCTAAAAGGCGCGAAACCTATGTAAATATATTATTTACAAGGCTTCGCGTTTTTTTTATTATATTGATATAGGATAATGCCAGGCATCAAAGTCGGAGCTTTTGCCCGACCTCATAGGATCAAAAAGGATGATGTGTTATGAAAAAACTGGGAAAGCTTCTCCGAAATCTATTGATTATCTGCGGCGTGCTGTTTATCATTGCTCTGTTTTTGCCGGATGAAGAAGAAAAGCCTGCAGATCAGGAACAGACGAGCGTAGAGACGGCGTCAGGTATAGGGACACAGACAGGCACTGAGACTGCGTCAGGTGCAGAAACGCTGGCGGGTGCAGAGCATGCGGCGGGTGCAGCGGAAAATCCCTTTCCGGAAGATATGGTAAAGGAGAAACAGACAGAGATAAAAGGCGATGGAAAGGACCAAGCGACCGTATTTGTCTATATGAACGGTTCGGATCTGGAATCGGAGGACGGAGAGGCAACGGAGGATCTTTGTGAGATGCTTGCGGCGAACATCAGCAGCCAGGTCAATGTCCTCGTGGAGACGATCGGCACAAAAAGCTGGTCAAAAAGGCTTGGAATTGCCTCCGATCACACGCAGCGTTATAAGGCGGAAGCCGGGAACCTGGTGCTTGTGGATGACAGCCTCGGCCAGCTGGATTGTACATCGCCGGATACGCTTGCTGATTTTATTTCCTGGGGCGCAGAAAATTATCCGGCAAACCGTTATATCTTGATTTTCTGGGATCACGGTGCAGGACCGGTATACGGCTTTGGATATGACGAACACCAGTCGGAGGATTCGGTGCTTACGATCGATGAGATCCAGACGGCAATCCGCCAGAGCGGGATTTACTTTGATATCATCGGCATGGACAGCTGCATTATGTCTTCGTTAGAGCTTTGCTGTGCCATGTACAATTATTGCGATTACATGATTCTGTCGGAGGATTTTGAATCCGGCTACGGCTGGTCGTACACGGGATGGCTGAACGCCCTGTCGGAGAACACCAGCATTTCCTCTGAGGAGCTTGGGAAAATCATCGTGGATGACATGATCGCAGATAATGAAGAAAACGGCGAGGGGGCTTCCACGCTGGCGCTGATCGACGAATCCTACATGAAGGTGCTCTATACCGCGTGGGCTGATTTTGCCTATACAAACGAGCCTGCGCTGTTGGGGGAAAATTACAGTATGCACGTCCGGGGCGGCAGACGCGCTCATCCTATTTTGCGGGAAAAAGGGCTGTTTGATTTTCTGTTTGACGAGGATGGAGATTATTCCATGTCAGACTATTATATAACGGATATCATGGCAGTAGCGCAGAATATCGAATCCAAAGAGACAGAGGCACTGGCGGCTGCGGTAAACCTTTCCATCTGCTATTTTAATTGTACGGACGACGAGGTTGGAATGACTGGACTGTCTGTCACGCTGCCTTATGGGGATTCTGAGTTTTATGGATATCTCTATCCGGTTTTTACCGGTGTGGGGATGGACGCCGACTATGTCGGCTGGCTGGAAAAATTCGTCTATGCCGAGGGTTATAACGATTACTATGATTATGAATCGTGGTATGAGGACGACTGGGAAGGCTGGGACGATTATGAAGACGACTGGAACTGGATTGACTGGCTGTTCTTTGAGGATGACGACTATTGGGAGGATGACAGCTGGGACGAATGGGGAAGCGATCAGTCCTGGGCAGAGTTTGGAAACGGCAGGTCAGATTGCATGAGAAAGCAGATTGCATGCTAAAAGAATAAACAGTAAAAAATAAAAAGGAGGAGCTATCATGGGAATTTTTTCAAACATGAACAACAAAAAAGGGTATTGCGTGTTCTGTGGAAAGGAGCTGTCGGATGGAAAATGCACAGCCTGTGGGCGGGAAGCAAAAGAGGTGGTTTCACTTTCTTCCCTGAACTGGCAGAAGGTGCCGATGGAAGTGGCAAACGCCCTCGGGGAGCAGAAAAAACAGCTGTTCGGGAATCCTTTGTACACCGTAAAGGAAATGATCACAAACGGGGATCTTTTTATCGCAGATATCCATTTTGACGCGGTATATGAGGAAGAATTTGACCGTTCCGACGATGACGAAGATAAGAGCGAGTATTCGTACTATGTGCAGTTTTCTACCCCGGAGCTTGCCCCGTGCGACAGAGACTGCGAGACGTCGGCTGGTCAGTATGACAGGGTGGAGGAGCTGTTGAAAAACGGGCAGCACGAAGGAAAAATCCTGTGGGGACGAAAAAAGAAGTCCAACTATTATTACGCATTTGCTCCAAAGAATGGGGACATCACGGCGATGCTGGGAAAACGGCTGCTGGAAAACTTTATCTGTTACGGAGAGAGCACGGAAAAACGCAAGCTGGCACCCAAGGGCGGTGTTGGAAATACCACCTATGATAAGGTGTTCGACACGATCTGGGACAATACGATCGGAAAGCTTTAAAGGTTGATTTCTAAAATATCACGGCATATAATCAAAGCATCAGGAAATCAGATGTAAAGGCTGATTTGCCCCGGTAGAAAATATTTTAAGAAATGAGCATCTTGTACCTTGGACGGGTGGGATGCTTATTTCTATGCAGAGGAGAAGTCAACATGGCAGAGGAATTTAAACGAATGGATCGAAAACTGGTCTATCACGGAACGATCATCGATTATTACAGGGACACCATTCAGGTTCCGAACGGGAACATCGCAGAATGGGATTTTATCGGGCATAAGGGCGCGGCTGCGGTCGTTCCTGTGCGGGAGGATGGAAAGCTTCTGATGGTGCGTCAGTGGCGCAATGCTCTCGACCGCTATACGCTGGAAATCCCGGCGGGCGGGTTAAACGGCGCAGACGAGCCGCCGATGCTGGCTGCCGCGCGTGAGCTGGAAGAGGAGACGGGATATCATTCTGAAAATCTGACGCATCTTTTAAGTCTGCGGACGACCGTTGCGTTCTGCAATGAAAAGATCGAAATCTATGTTGCGCAGGATTTAAAGCCTACCCATCAGCATTTGGACGAGGATGAATTTATCGATGTCTATGCATATTCGGTCGATGAGCTGTGTGAAATGATCTATTCCGGAAAAATCGAGGACGGCAAAACAATCGCGGCGATCATGAGCTATAAGGCGAAATACGAAAAATAGCGCAGCACGGTACTGCATAGAAGCGCCAAGGGGGGCGTGATACCTTTCACAGTACCAATTGAAAAAAATGCAAAATTCCCCCAGCAGCCGCATAGATTACAACGAGCGGATGCGCAGACAGCGTCACGGTAGGTGCAGCAGTTCATGCCGTGACGCTGTTGCTATCTGTCGGCTCATGCCGGCGCTGTTAAAAATATAAAAACGGGGAATGCGATGTCTTTTTGGAAACGGTTCGGGCAGCAGGAAAAGAGATTGGGGGCGGTGCTTCTTCTGGCGGGATTTCTGGCGGGAATCGCCTGCGTGTGCTTTTTTCCGGGGCTGTTTGTGCAAAATCAGGGCTTTCTGGATACGGATACGCTGTCGGGAATTTCAGAATGGAACATGAACCGGACGGGATTGTTTTTATACTGCCTGCAAAAAAGGCTTGGAACGGCGCTGCTGCTCGTGCTGCTTGCACTTTCAGGGGCAGGGATGATCTGTCTGATTGTGTTTGCAGCGGGGAGCGGACTGGCGGCAGGGATGATCCTGACGGCGCTGTCGCTGCGCTATGGAATCCGGGGGAGCTTCTTTTTCCTGGCGGCGCTGGTTCCACAACAGGCGGTGCTGGTTCCGGGCTACTGTATGCTGCTGGAATGGTGCCTGCACAAAAAAGCTGCGTCGGGCGTGTGGATTTCCCTGGCGGTGATTGGAATCGGCTGTGCGGTAGAAGGGTATGTCAATCCATTTATTTTAAAAGCCGTGATGCGTCTGTTTTGGGGATAGGAAGATGCGGAATGCCAAATCAAGATATGGTGGAACTGGTATTTCCCGTACCACTATCTGGTATTACCTGAAAACATGCCGAAAAATCGCCTGAAAATGCGGAAATTTCAACATTGCTTTTCTGAAATTCATTGTATATAATGATTCCACACGACCGATACGGTCAAAAGAAGGGAAAGCAGAGGGATGGAAGCACAGATTGAGTCATTTATTGAATATTGCCATAATGTAAAAGGAACCTCCCGGAATACGGAGCTTTCCTATCGGCGAGATCTGTATCAGCTGGCGGGTTTTCTGCGTGCCCGGTATCAGATGACCAGGGTAGAGGATCTGACTGCGACGGCATTATATGGTTATATCCGTTTTCTGGAAGAAAAGCAGAGAAAAGCTGCGACGATTTCCCGCAATATCGCATCGATTCGGGCGTTTTGCCATTATCTGGTGCGGGAGGGCGTGCTGATGATGGATGTGTCGGAGACGCTCAAAGCCCCTCGGGTGGAAAAGAAGCTGCCCGGCGTGCTGAGTCCGGAAGAGGTGGAACGACTGATGGATGCGGTGCAGGGAACGAGTCCGAAGGAGCTTCGGGACAAAGCGATGCTGGAGCTTTTGTATGCAACCGGTATCCGGGTATCGGAGCTGATCGGTCTGAAGCTTTCGGATGTAAATTTAAAACTGTCCTTTTTGTTCTGTACGGAACAAAACCGCCAGCGTACGGTTTCGTTTGGAAATAAAGCGAAAGCAGCGCTGGAAGCGTATCTGCAGCATGGCAGACCGGCTCTGGTAGCGGAGGAAACGCAGCAGGCACTGTTTGTCAACTGCGCAGGAAAGCCGATGAGCCGTCAGGGCTTCTGGAAGCTGCTAAAAGGCTATGTGCAGCGCGCGGGAATCACGGAAGAGATCACGCCGCATACTCTGCGCCACTGCTTTGCGGCACATCTGGTTGCAAACGGCACAAACCTGCAGAGCGTGCAGGAAATGCTCGGACATGCCGACATCTCCACAACGCAGATTTATATCAATGTGAATCAGGAACAAATCCGGGAAGAAAAAAGGCTCATCCGTTAGGGTGAGCCTTTTTAGACGAATACGTAATTTTATTTCTGCGGACAGAATACCTGTTGAGCCTGCAAGCTGCCGTTTTGAAGACAGGTGATATTTAGTAATTCAGCTCCGCCAGATCGTAGATGAGGCGCTCGGAAGCTTCCCAGCCGAGGCAGGCATCCGTGATGGACTTTCCATAAACGCCGCCGCCAACCTTCTGGTTGCCTTCTTCAATATAGCTCTCGATCATAACGCCCTTGACGAAGTTGTGGATGTCGGGGCTTAAATGACGGCTGTGCATCACCTCTTTGACGATTCGAACCTGCTGGTCAAACTGCTTGTTGGAGTTGGAGTGGTTGGAATCGATAATGCAGGCGGGGTTCTTTAAATCACGCTCGTTGTAAAGACCGAGCAGGATCTGCAGATCCTCGTAATGATAGTTGGGAATGTTGCGTCCGTGCTTGCTCGTCGCGCCGCGCAGGACGGTGTGGGCGAGGTCGTTGCCGTTTGTCTGCACTTCATAGCCGCGGTAGATGAATCTGTGCGGATGCTGTGCGGCATAAACGGAGTTCAGCATAACGGAGAAGTCACCGCTGGTGGGGTTCTTCATGCCAGACGGAAGATCAAAGCCGCTAACCGTCAGACGGTGCTGCTGATCCTCTACGCTGCGGGCACCGATTGCCACATAGGACAGGATATCGGATACATAGCCCCAGTTTTCGGGATAGAGCATTTCATCGGCAGCGCTGAGGCCGGTTTCGGACAGCGCGCGGATGTGCATATGGCGCATTGCGATCAGACCGTGCAGGAAATCCTCTTTTTTTTCGGGGTCGGGCTGATGGACAATCCCCTTGTAGCCGTCGCCGGTGGTGCGGGGCTTATTGGTGTAGATTCTCGGAATCAGGATCAGGCGGTCGGATACCTTGTCGTTGACCTTTGCAAGACGGTTGATATAATCGCAGACCGCATCTTCGTTATCTGCAGAGCAGGGACCGATGATAACCAGCAGCTTGTCGCTTTTGCCGGTGAGGACATCGCGGATCTCGGCATCGCGTTTCTGCTTGATCGGAACCAGAGAATCCGGAACCGGATACTGCTCCCGGATTTCATCGGGAGTAGGAAGTTTTCTGATATAATCGAAACTCATGACTTTTCTCCTTCGCAGACGGTGCTGATGAAGCACCATTCTCTTTCCGGCTGCATATTTATGCAGAACGGAAGCGTTTTTCATTATAGTATAGGAAAAACGCAGGCGCAAGCCAATTTTATGATTTCGTACCAGTTTCCATGTAGCTTTCCGCGGGCAGATTTCATGCTCGCATGAAAATCTGCTTACGGAAAGCTACAGAGGGAGCGCCGCTTTATGAGTAAAAATAGCTGCAAAGCAGCGGAGAGCATCGAAGATGCGGTTCATGACAATAGAATGTTCGCGGAGCGTGCATTCTATTGTATTGCGAATGGCGCGGGAAACTGTGCAAATGGCGCGGAAAACTGGTTACTGACGCGCGAAAAACAGTCAATTCACTTATGCCGCCGCGACAAAACAAAAAACAGCGCCGCTGCACAGAGTATCGTCAGGAGCATCTGCCCGAAGAGCATGCCCTGGAACAGTCCGGGAATGCCGGAAAGCGGCAGGATGAAAAAAACGAAGAACAGACGCACGGCGAGGGACAGGATTTGGAACAGAAAAGTACAGCCTGTTTTTCCAAGCCCGTTTAAAATCGAAAGCAGCGTCGTATTCAGGTACAGAAAAGGGCAGAGAAAACAAAACATCCGAATCAGCTGCCCGGCAAGTACGTTTCCAAACAGCGCAGAGCCGATGAAGTTTCCGCACAGAGAAAAGACAGCAGTACAGCCGACGCCGATGAAAAAACAGAAGCAGGTGCACTGGAAAATGGCACTGTAGATGGCGCTTTGGTTATTCGAAGCGTCCGCGCAGGAGATGGTCGGCATGAGCAGGACAGCAATCGAATTGGTCAGCGCGCCGGGAAACAGGATGCAGGTCATCGCCATGCCGGTGTATACGCCATAAGCAGAAAGCGCCTGATGGGAGGAATAGCCAAACAGCTGCAGGCTGACCGGGATGCGGGAGGATTCGATTGTTCCGAGCAGATGCAGGCAGACCCGCGTGGCGCACAGGGGTGCAGCAAAGGAAAACAGTCTGGAAAATAGCTCCGGCCGAGAAAGCTTTAGCGGAAGGCTTTCGGGGAGTTTTTTGGAAAAATGGATTCTTGCGGCAAAAACGGAAACCACCATGGAAGCGCATTCCCCGATGACAAGTCCGACTGCAGCGAGCTGAATCGTGCAGGAGAGTCCGCGGGCCGCCGCATACTGCCCAAAAAGCAGGACACTGCCGACGCGGAAGCACTGCTCAAAAGCCTGACAGAACGCAGGAAGAAAGGATTTTCGGATGCCGTAATAATAGCCGTTGATACACGAATGGATACAGGCGGCGGGAAAGGAGAGCGCGGCGATTTTTAAAAGCGGCGCGCAGCGCGTTTCTTTTAATAAAAAGTCGGAAATAAAATCAGCCTCCCGCCAGACAAAGAGCGTGCAGAGGCACGAAAGGACGAACGAGACGGACAGACCGGTAAGCAATATCCTGCGCTTGGCGTAGATTGCTGCTTCCGGTTCTGCAGCGGTAAATTTGGAGATCGAACTCTGGATGGCAGAGGTACACAGCGCAAAGGAAAGAGCGAGCACCGGACTGATCAGCTCATAGATGCCCATTTGCTCCGCACCGAAGGTGCGGGAGAGGAAAATCCGGTAAAAAAAGCCGATAATGCGGCTGAAAACTCCGGCGGCAGTCAGCAAAAGAGCGCCCTTCAACAGATGATTTTTATACATGGCAAAAAACGTCCCGGGAATCCTTACTGAAAGTATACGCGCAGGAACAAGGTGACAGAACTGCCCCCTGCAGTGCCGCATATGTGTGGATCAAAAAAGCGTCACCACGCGTGTCGGTGCGAAAAGCAGCAGTATGCATAAAACAGTTGCGCCGCCTGTTGTTTTACGGTATACTTTCGGTGTCGAAATTGTTTTCAATAACCCAATACACAGGAGAGGATGGTTGTTTTTGATGAGCACAGACAGATATACAAGCCCGTTATCGGAACGGTATGCAAGCCGTGAAATGCAGTTCATTTTTTCTCAGGATATGAAGTTCCAGACCTGGAGAAGACTCTGGATTGCGCTGGCAGAGACAGAAAAGGAACTCGGACTTCCGATCACACAGGAGCAGATCGATGAGCTGAAAAGCCATGCGACTGATATCAACTACGACGTGGCAAAAGCGCGCGAGAAGGAAGTGCGCCATGACGTTATGAGCCATGTGTATGCCTACGGTGTACAGTGCCCGAAGGCGAAGGGCATTATCCATCTGGGAGCAACCTCCTGCTATGTAGGGGATAATACCGATATTATTATTATGGCAAAGGCCCTCGAGCTGGTTCGCAAAAAGCTGTTAAATGTCATCCGCGAGCTGGCAGATTTTGCAGACAAGCAGAAGGACCTGCCGACACTGGCATTTACCCATTTCCAGCCCGCGCAGCCTACGACAGTCGGTAAACGCGCCTCTCTGTGGCTGCAGGAGTTTTACATGGATCTGTGCGATCTGGACTATGTAAAGGATTCCCTGCGTCTGCTTGGTTCCAAGGGTACGACCGGTACACAGGCATCTTTCCTGGAATTGTTTGCGGGAGATCAGGAAAAGGTGGACCGCCTCGATCCCATGATCGCTGAAAAATTAGGCTTCCCCGGTTGCTATCCGGTATCCGGACAGACCTATTCCCGTAAAGTTGATACCAGAGTGATGAATGTGTTGGCCGGCATTGCAGCCAGTGCACACAAGATGTCCAACGATATCCGTCTGTTACAGCATCTGAAAGAAGTGGAAGAACCCTTCGAAAAAAATCAGATCGGCTCCTCCGCGATGGCATATAAGAGAAACCCGATGCGCAGCGAAAGAATTGCATCTCTGTCCAGATATGTGATGGTGGACGCATTAAATCCTGCGATCACATCGGCTTCCCAGTGGTTTGAGCGCACGCTGGACGATTCCGCGAACAAGAGAATTTCCATTGCGGAAGGCTTCCTTGCGATTGACGGCATTCTGGATCTTTGCATGAACGTCGTAGACGGCCTGGTTGTATATCCGAAAGTAATTGAGAAGCGCCTGCGCAGCGAGCTGCCGTTTATGGCGACCGAAAATATCATGATGGATGCGGTAAAGGCAGGCGGCGACAGACAGGAGCTGCATGAGAGAATCCGCGAGCTTTCCATGGAAGCAGGACGCAGAGTAAAGGAAGAGGGTGCAGACAACCAGCTGATGGCGCTGATCGCACAGGACGAAATGTTCCATCTCGACGAGGCTGCCCTGGAAGCATCCCTTGAGCCCTCAAAATATGTCGGCTGCAGCGCACATCAGGTAGAGCGCTTCTTGAACGACGTGATCCGTCCGGTGTTAAAAGAAAATGAAGCGGACCTTGGTATGAAGGCGGAAATTAACGTATAAGTTATACTTATGAGAAATATAAAATTTATTGATTTTACTTATATAAAAAATCTGCTATACTAAATCAGTAAGATGACATATGCGCTGATGGAACAGCGCACATAAAGGGATGCCGCTTTTTGCGGCAGAATGAGAGGAAAAATGGTTAAAGCAGTAGTAGGTGCAAACTGGGGCGATGAAGGAAAAGGCAAGATTACAGATATGCTTGCGAAAGAAGCGGATATTGTCATCCGTTTTCAGGGCGGTGCAAATGCCGGACATACGATTGTCAACGATTACGGCAAATTTGCGCTTCATACACTGCCGTCTGGCGTGTTCTACAGCCATATTACCAACATTATCGGCAACGGTGTTGCACTGGATATTCCAAAAGTATTTAACGAGGTCAACCAGCTGGTAGAGCGGGGCGTACCGGCACCGCATCTGATGATTTCCGACAGAGCACAGGTGGTAATGCCCTATCATATTTTACAGGATACCTATGAAGAAGCACGTCTGGCAGGCAAGTCCTATGGCTCCACCAAGTCCGGTATTGCGCCGTTTTATTCCGACAAGTTTGCAAAGATCGGTTTCCAGGTCAGCGAGCTGTTTGACGACGAGGTGCTGGAAGAAAAGTTGCAGAAGGTCTGCGCACTCAAAAATGTCCTGTTCGTGAATTTGTATCATCAGGAACCGCTCGATCCCAAAGATCTGTTAAATACCCTGCATGAATACCGCGACATGGTAGCTCCTTATGTGGGCAACGTGTCCGAGTTCTTATATCAGGCGGTCAAAGAAGGCAAAAACATCCTGCTGGAAGGTCAGCTGGGTACGATGAAAGACCCTGACCACGGCATTTACCCGATGGTAACGTCTTCTTCCACACTGGCAGCATACGGTGCAATCGGCGCAGGCATTCCGCCTTATGAAATCAAAAAGATTGTCGCTGTTACCAAGGCATATTCCTCCGCAGTCGGTGCAGGCGCATTTGTTTCTGAAATCTTCGGTGACGAAGCGGATGAGCTGAGAAGAAGAGGCGGCGACGGCGGCGAATTCGGCGCGACAACCGGTCGTCCGAGAAGAATGGGCTGGTACGACTGCGTTGCTTCCCACTACGGATGCAGACTGCAGGGCGCGACCGACGTTGCGCTGACCGTTCTGGACGTTCTGGGTTATCTGGATGAAATCCCGGTTTGCGTCGGCTATGAAATCGACGGTCAGGTGACAAAGGAGTTCCCGGTTACCTGCAAGCTGGAAAAAGCGAAGCCTGTATACGAGGTTCTGCCCGGCTGGAAATGCGATATCCGTGGCATCCGGACCTATGAAGAGCTGCCGGAAAACTGCCGCAAGTACATTGAGTTCATCGAAAACCAGATCGGCTATCCGATTACAATGGTATCCAACGGTCCTGGCAGAGATGACATCATCTACAGAAACAGCCCGCTGGCATAAGACAGTTTCCAAGAACCCTGGATGATTTTTCACAGGCAGTCTTGCCTGCAAGCGCGAAAGCGACAAGTGAACTTCTTGGATGACAGAAATTCTAAAATCCCTTATAATAGAGTCATGGCTCATTGCTCATTTTCGGGCGGCAGCCATCGACTCTGTGATAGGGGATTTTTTTGATGACAGCAAATCTGGAATATTATCGTGTTTTTTATTATGTGGCACGCTGCAGCTCAGTGACAAAGGCGGCGGCAGCGCTTTCCTTGTCTCAGCCGGCGGTCAGCCAGAGCATCCGGCAGCTGGAAAAGGCGCTCGGCAGCAGCCTGTTTGTGCGCAGTGCGCGTGGAATCAGCCTGACGGCGGAAGGAAAAATTCTGTACGAATATGTGGAAAAAGGGTATAGCGCATTTCTTGCCGGGGAAAAGCGGATGTTGCAGATGCAGAACCTGGAATGCGGTGAAATTACGATCGGGGCGTCCGACATGACGCTGCGTTTTTTTCTGTTACCGTATCTGGAACGGTTCCATGAAAAATATCCGGGGGTGCGGTTTCAGATCACGAATGGTCCGACGCCTGCGACGATGGGACTTTTAAAAGAGAAAAAAATCGATTTCGGAGTTGTATCCGGTCCGCTGGAAAAGCAGGAGGGTGTCCGCCTGATGCCGGTGCGTAAAATTGAAGATATTTTTGTGGCAGGACGAAACTTTCTGGAATATACCCGTCAGAAGCAACCGCTTTCCGTTTTGGAAAAAGTGCCACTTATCATGTTGGATCAGGATACAAGCACAAGACGTTATGTCCAGCGTTTTTTGGAGCAGAGAAAGGTGTTCGTCCACCCGGAGTTCGAGCTTGCAACAAGCGATATCATCGTGCAGTTTGCCTTGAGAAACCTCGGTGTCGGAAGCGTTGTGCGCGATTTTGCCAAAAAGGAGCTGGACAGCAGAGAGCTGATAGAGTTAAAATTGGAAGAGCAGCTGCCGCAGCGGGAGTTTTTCGTCGTGACGGAGGAAAAGGGCGGCAGCAGTCTTGCGGCGCAGGAGCTTTTGCGGATGCTGTCAGAAACAGCAGAAGAAAATGAGGGAGGCGATCGGATATGATCAGAACAATTATCAGCGATATCGGAAACGTATTATCCGGTTTTACCTGGTACGATTTTTATAAAAGCAAGGGATATTCGGAAGAAATGGTGGAGCGTCTGGCAAAGGCGACGGTAGGGAGTGACATCTGGAAAGAATATGACCGCGGCGTCCTTTCCGAAGAGGAAATTTTGAACCGGTTTATTGCAAACGATCCGGAGCTGGAAGAAGACCTTCGCAAAACGCTGGCAAACGTCCGCGGCATCATGGAGCGTTATGATTATGCGATTCCGTGGATTGAAGAGTTAAAGGCGAAGGGCTATCAGTTCCTGGTGCTGTCGAATTTTTCCAGAAAGGTGCTGCGCGAGTGCTGGAGCGATCTGGATTTTCTGCCGTATGTGGATGGCGGCATCCTTTCGTGTCAGGATAAGCTAATCAAGCCGATGCCGGAAATTTATTCGCTGATTTTAAGCCGGTATCATTTAAAACCGGAGGAATGTGTCTTTATGGACGATATTTTGGAAAATGTGGAAGCTGCCCGCAGAGCCGGGATCAATGCCTTTGTATTTGAAAATCAGGAACAGGCAAAGCAGATGCTTCGGACGTTTGGAGTAGAGTAGGGTGAAACATAAGCGAGATCCCTTATGTTTCACACGGCTATTTATACCGGGCATCACAAAGCAGCGGTGAACGCAGAGCAGAGCTGGAAGTTCTGCCTGCGGAATGGAGAGTAACATGGTGAAACGATATATAACTCAGGGAAATCTGCTGATGGAGGTCAATCGGGCGGATGGCGGCTGCTGGGTGAACCTGGTTGCGCCGACCCTGGAAGAATGTGTGCAGATTGCACAGGAATTTCAGATTGACCTTGCGGATGTCCGCGCCGCGCTGGATGATGAGGAAAGCTCCCGTGTGGACGTCAGCAACGAATATTCCCTGATTTTATTCGACGTTCCGTCTGTGGAATACCGTCATCAGCGGGAAGCGTATACGACCATACCGCTCGGTCTGATCTTGGTGAACGATGTGCTGCTGACTGTATGTGCGGAAGCAACGCCGGTTCTGAAAAATTTTCTGGAAAATACGGTCAAGGAGTTCAGCACTAAAAAACAGATGCGCTTTATCTACCAGATTTTTTTGCGTTCCTGCATGCTGTATCAGTCCTATCTGCGCATTATCGACCGCAAGCGGAAGGAGATCGAGGCGCATATTGGGGACGATACGGAGGAAATGGAGCTGATCGACTTACATGAGCTGGAATCCAACCTCGTATACTTTGATACGTCGCTGCGTGCCAACAAGGTCGTACTGGATCGTCTGATGCGCTATAGCCGCATCAAGAAATACCCGGAGGATCAGGACCTTTTGGACGACGTTGTGGTCGAAAACCAGCAGGCGATCGAAATGACGCGGATCTACCGGGACATTATCCAGGGAACGAGAGAGCTGCTTTCCTCCCTGATGGATAATCGCTTAAACAGCGCGATGAAATACCTTGCGTCGATCACGATCGTCATGGCGATCCCGACGATAATTTCCGGCATTTACGGAATGAACGTTTCCGAAAAATGGATGCCGCTGGCCCATACGCCTTACGGTTTCGGGATTATCTGCGTGCTGATTTTAGTTGCATGCGTGATTACGATGAAAGTGCTGAAAAAGAGAAAGATGCTGTAGATGCGTAAAAAAGTGTGTACGAAAGCTGAAAAAGTGCTGCTGCCCGGGAAATAGTTGCCGGTGCAACAGCACTTTTGCGTTTTAGTTCTGCGCAGCATTTGCCTCGTCCTCGTTCTGCGTGCGGCCTGCGTCGGTCTGTCCGATATCGAAGGATGCGATCGTGTGCTTCTGTTCAAACTGCCCGTAAAGCCAGATGAAAATCCAGAGCAGGATCGGGACTGCAACCGTGCAGATCAGACAGCCGGAAAAGAGCCGCTGCCAACCGGGAAACGCAAAAATTGCGCTGAGGAGCGTGATGAGATAGAGCGCTGCTAAAAGGACGATACAAACAATGGCAGCGATTTGCTTTGCCGTTTTTTTCTTCTTCATAAGAGTCTCCATTCTGCCGCCGCAGGACGGCTGAAACAAATTCAAAGCTGTACTTTACATTGCTGATGATAATGATATAATACGTTTGATAGCATACATCAAAGGGGAGCGCTTTGCAAGCGCAGGAGGGAACAAAAGATGATATTTGAACCAATGGACAGAATTGTATTTGCAGGGGATTCGGTAACAGATATGGGAAGCGCACAGCCTGTGGGGGAAGGTTTGTTTGATAATGTAGGTCAGAGCTATGTGCGTATCATCGAGAACATGCTGAGCACCTGGTATCCGGAAGTGTATCTGCGTGTGACCAATTCCGGTGTTTCCGGCAACACGAGCAGAGATCTGCTGCAGCGTTTTGATTCGGATGTTGTTGCCTTAAATCCGGATTGGGTTTCGATCTGCATCGGCATCAACGACGTATGGAGACAGTTTGACAGCCCGGCGATTCCGGACGGACAGGTGATGCCTGAAGAATACGAAGCAAATCTGGAAAAAATGATTCTGTCGGTAAAAGGAAAAGTAAAGGGCATCTTTATTTTGACGCCTTATTATATGGAGCCTAATCCGCAGGACTGGATGCGCAAGAGAATGGACGAATACGGTGCGATCTGCAAAAAGCTGGCTGCAAAGCACGGCTGCTGTCTGGTTGATCTGCAGGAGGTATTCAACCGGTATTTTGAGTATCGTCATTCTTCCTATATTGCATGGGACAGAGTGCATCCGAACCTGATCGGCGCAACTGTAATCGCAAAAGCATTTTTATCCCACTGCGGTTTTGAATACGACCATCAGCCTGCAAAAAAAGAAACGCAGACCTGTTAAGCGGCAAAGTGTTCACAGATTTTTTGCTTGCACAAATCGGGGGTCTGGGCTATAATAATGCAAAGTATGGATGCCCGTGCAAAAATGGGCGTGCGAAATGCAAAGGGAGCAATCCCGTCAGAAATTTAATTGAGGTGAAGAAATATGGCATTATTACAGCAGTGGAGAGATATGGCATACGACCAGCAGGCTGACAAGGCTAAGCTGCAGCAGTTCTGGGCAATTTATTTTACAAAAGAAAAGGATATCTACGCAGAACTGTTAAAGAACCCGGACGAGCTGGTAAGAGGCACGGTTAAAGAGCTGGCTGAGAAATTCGGCGTGGATATTATGACCATGACCGGTTTTCTGGACGGCATCAACGACAGCTTAAAGGCTCCCAACCCGATCGAGGAGATGGAGGAGGATACCGTTGTAAACCTCGGCTTTGATAAGGCACTGCTTTATAAGAACATGGTAGCTGCAGACGCAGACTGGCTGTACGAGCTGGAAGAGTGGAACGACATCTTCGATGAAGAGACCAGAAAGAAACTCTACAAAGAGCAGAAGAGTTCTACCACCATCGTAAAGGAAGCAAAGATTTATCCCAATGATCCCTGTCCCTGCGGCAGCGGCAAGAAGTACAAAAAGTGCTGCGGCAAAAATAAATGATCAAAGGCTCTTTACAAATCGAAACAGATCGATTAAGATAAGGGCAGCATTTGATAAAAAGACAACGCGTGGAAGAGAAGAGTAATCCCGGAATCTGTATCAGAGAGAAACGCCGGTATCTGCATTGCAGAGCTGTGCTGGAAGCGTTTTGACAGAGGTCTCGTATGAAAACCATCTCGGAGCGGTCCTTAATCGGACACGGTGATTCCGTTATCATCAAAAGAGCGGCAGACTGCTGTTGCAGATCTGCAAAATGGGTGGAACCGCGCTGAAGCGTCCCATGTACATCGCAAGGTGTGCATGGGACTTTTTTATCGTATAGGAAACTTCGTTTCTATACGATAAAAACGCTCCGCGAGGATGCGCACTCGGCGCAAGGGTAGATGGTTGCCGAAGCAACCGCGCCTCGGCGCGAGAATGTGCCAGGGCACATTCTTTTTTATCTATAGAGAGGGCGAGATTCACAAAACTATGTGAAGATCGAATAAACAGGTTATTTTCAAAATTTTTAAGATAGAAAAAGGCGAAAGCCGGAAGGAGATACCATGAAGGTTACATTAAAAGACGGCTCTGTAAAAGAGTACGCACAGGCAATGTCTGTGATTGATATTGCGAAGGATTTGAGCGAAGGACTTGCGAGAGCGGCATGTGCCGGAGAAGTAGACGGAGAGGTTGTAGACCTGCGTACCGTTGTAGATCACGACGCTGCAGTCAACATTCTGACTGCAAAGGATGAAAAAGGTCTGGCTGCACTGCGCCACACCACCAGCCATGTAATGGCGCAGGCTGTAAAGCGCCTGTATCCCAACACAAAGCTGGCGATCGGTCCCTCTATCGCAGACGGCTTCTATTACGATATGGAGTTCGAAACTCCTCTGACCAGCGACGATTTTGAAAAGATCGAAGCAGAGATGAAGAAGATTGTCAAAGAGGATTTAAAGATCGAGCGCTTTACTCTGCCCAGAGAGAAAGCAATCGAATTTATGAAGGAGAAAGAAGAGCCTTATAAAGTAGAACTGATTGAAGATCTGCCGGAGGGCGAAGAAATCAGCTTCTATCAGCAGGGCGAATTTGTAGACCTGTGCGCAGGTCCTCACCTGATGAGCACCAAAGAAGTTGGCAAGGCATTCAAGATCATGAGCCTTGCAGGCGCATATTGGAGAGGCGACGAACACAACCAGATGCTGACCAGACTGTATGCAACCGCTTTTGCAAAGAAGGACGAGCTGGAAGCTTACATTACCATGATGGAAGAGGCGAAAAAGCGCGACCACAGAAAGCTGGGCAAAGAGCTGGGACTGTTTATGATGCATGAAGCAGGTCCTGGTTTCCCGTTCTTCCTGCCTAAGGGTATGGTATTAAAGAACACCCTGCTGGACTACTGGCGTGAAATCCACAGAAAAGCAGGTTATGTGGAAATCTCCACTCCTGTGATCTTAAACAGAAGCCTCTGGGAGACCTCAGGTCACTGGGATCATTATAAAAATAACATGTACACCACTGTAATCGACGGCGAAGATTATGCGATCAAGCCGATGAACTGCCCCGGCGGCGTTTTGGTTTATGCATCTGAACCCCGTTCTTACAGAGATCTGCCGCTGCGTATGGGCGAGCTTGGTCTGGTACACCGTCATGAAAAATCCGGTCAGCTGCATGGTTTGATGCGTGTGCGCTGCTTCACACAGGATGATGCCCATATCTTCATGACACCTGAGCAGATCAAGGAGGAAATCAAAGGCGTCGCAGGACTGATCAACGAAGTTTATTCCCTGTTCGGCTTCCAGTATCATGTAGAGTTGTCCACCCGTCCGGAGGATTCCATGGGCAGCGACGAAGACTGGGAGATGGCAACAGACGCGCTGCGCAGCGCTCTGGACGAGCTGCAGCTTCCTTATGTAGTAAACGAAGGCGACGGTGCGTTCTACGGACCGAAGATCGACTTCCACCTGGTAGACTGTATCGGACGTACCTGGCAGTGCGGTACGATCCAGCTCGACTTCCAGCTGCCTCAGCGTTTTGAACTGGAGTACGTTGGAGCTGACGGCGAGAAGCATCGCCCGATCATGATCCACCGCGTAGTATTTGGTTCTATCGAGCGTTTCATCGGTATCCTGATCGAGCATTTTGCAGGCGCATTCCCGACCTGGCTGGCTCCGGTACAGGTTAAGGTGCTTCCGATTTCCGATAAATACATGGATTATGCACAGAACGTCCTGAACAAGCTGACAGAAGCAGGCATCCGCGCAGAAGTGGATACCAGAGCAGAAAAGATCGGCTACAAGATCAGAGAGGCACAGACTGCCAAGATTCCTTACATGCTGGTTGTTGGTCAGAAGGAAGAGGAAGAAAACACCGTTTCCGTCAGAAGCCGTGCAGCCGGTGATGAAGGTGCAAGAAGCCTGGATACGTTCATTGCAGATATCTTAAAAGAGATCGAAACCAAGGAAAACCGCGTAAAGAAAGACTGATCCGGTAAAAAAACTGCATAAAATAACCTGTCATCGGGCATACTGACTGCCAGGAGCTGCGCAGAATGTGCAACGCACTACGCTATGTGGCTGTAAGGTGGCGCATCACAGATCAGCCTGTCCTGTGCGCAGAGAAAATGCGGACGCATCGCGCAGCTCTTCCAGAAAAGGAGGTATGGACGATGACAGATTTAAAGTGTAGTGTGGAAACCTGCTGCTTTCATGACGGAGACTGCTGCTGCAGAAACGACATTATGGTAGGCGGCGCAAAGGCCTGCAGCTGTGATGAAACCTGCTGTGAGAATTTTGAACAGCAGAAGGAAGGCAGCGCAAGAAACGCAGACGGATATCCTGACCGGATGACGCAGATCGACTGCGAAGCGGTAAAATGCCGCTACAATACCAATTATAAATGTCAGGCAGAGCATGTGGACATGCGCGGAAGCCGTGCCGGGGACCGCAGGGAAACCGCCTGCGCGACGTTTGTGGAACGGTGATGGAAGTTCACCCGCGCCATTCGCAATACCGCGTCTTCGACGCTCTCCGCTGCTTCGCAGCTCATTTTTGCTCATAGAGCGGCGCTCCCTTCGTACATTTTCGCAAGCAGATTTTTGTGCAAGCACAAAATCCGCTCACGAAAAGTACGAGGGAATTGTGATTAAAAAAATTAAAAAATTTGCACGACGGGCATTGACAAATGGTGTTCGTCGTGCTAATCTCTATTAGTACGCAGATGCGTAAGGAACAAACAAGCAGAGTATCCACTCTCACCCTATAGCGATCGGGCTCATAGGCGTTTACAGTTTCCTTTGCTTCTCAGAGGAAGAGCAGAGGTTGTGAGTGGATAGAAGCTATCCACTTTTTTTATTTTATTTCTTATGGAGGGAACCAGCCATTAGCGAATTATTTATCAACGAACAGATCAGAGACAAAGAGATCCGTCTGATTGGGGAGAGCGGAGAACAGCTCGGCATCATGTCTTCCAGAGAAGCCCTGAAGCTGGCTGAAGAGGCAGGTTTGGATCTGGTAAAGATCGCCCCTACGGCAAAGCCGCCGGTCTGCAAGATCGTGGATTACGGTAAGTACAGATATGAGCTTGCCCGTAAGGAAAAGGATGCCAAAAGAAAACAGAAGGTCATCGAAGTAAAAGAGATCAGAATGTCTCCCAACATCGATACCAATGACTTAAATACCAAGGTCGGCGCGGCAAGAAAGTTCCTTGAAAAAGGGAACCGCGTAAAGGTAACATTGAGATTCCGCGGCCGTGAAATGGCGCATATGTCTACCAGCAAACATATTCTGGATGACTTTGCACAGATGCTTTCCGACATCGCTGTTGTAGAGAAGGTGCCGAAGGTGGAAGGCAGAAGCATGATCATGTTTTTAACTGTAAAACGCTGATTGCACGGCTACAGTTAAAATATACGTTTAGGAAAATGAAGTAACAGGAGGAAATCAGATATGCCTAAAATGAAAACCAGCAGAGCTGCTGCAAAACGTTTTAAATTAACAGGAACCGGTAAGCTGAAAAGAGCAAAAGCTTACAAGAGCCATATCTTAACAAAGAAGTCCACCAAGAGAAAGAGAAATCTTCGTCAGGCAGCAATGACCGATGCTACCAATGTTAAGAATATGAAGAAGATTTTACCGTATTTATAAATCGTAAGGAGGAATCAGTAAGATGGCAAGAGTAAAAGGCGGCATGAGTGCCAGAAGAAAACATAATAAAGTATTGAAGCTTGCAAAAGGATACAGAGGCGCAAGAAGCAAACAGTACAGAGTTGCAAAACAGTCCGTTATGAGAGCTCTGACCTCTTCCTATGCTGGACGTAAGGAGAGAAAGCGTCAGATGAGACAGCTGTGGATCGCTCGTATCAATGCAGCTGCAAGACTGAACGGCTTATCCTATTCCAAATTTATGTTCGGCTTAAAGCAGGCTGGCGTAGATATGAACAGAAAGATGCTGGCAGAGATGGCAGTAAACGATGCGGCAGGCTTTGCTACCCTGGCTGAGCTGGCTAAGTCCAAAATCGCGTAAATTACAGGCTTGATAAAAGAAACGAAGACCTTCTGAAAGCATTCCTTTCAGAAGGTTTTTTATTCATGACAATAGAATGTTCGCGGAGCGTGCATTCTATTGTTAGGAAGACTGAAAAATGAGAGAGAACATATCGGGATATCCTGTAGAAAAGGTAACTATGGGATAAGCCCGTTTCAGATAGAATGTGAGGAAGATTGAAAAATAAAATTTTTCAATCGCGAGATTTGTGTCTGCGCGCACTTGACACAAACTCGACATGCGCAAAAAGGGCTGCAAAATGTCCCCACTTTGGCAAGTGCGGCGGCTGTCAGTATCTGCACCTGTCCTACGAGGAACAGCTCGCTGCAAAGAAGCATCAGGTAAAGGAACTGATGGAAAAGCACTGCAAGGTGCGTCCGATTATTGGAATGGACGAAAATCCGTGGCATTATCGCCATAAGGTACAGGCGGTGTTCGGGCTGGATCGAAAGAAGCAGCAGATTTCCGGGGTTTATGAAGAAAAAACGCATCGGATCCTGCCGGTGGAGACCTGCCTGATTGAAGATCAGAAAGCAGATGCAATTATTGCGACAGTGCGCAGCCTGCTCAAATCGTTTAAGATCAAGGTTTATGATGAAGATACCGGTTATGGTCTGCTGCGGTACGTTCTGATCCGAAAGGCGGAATTTACGGATGAAATCATGGTTGTTCTGGTAACAGCATCCCCTGTTTTTCCGTCCAAGAGAAACTTTGTGGAAGCCCTGCGCAGAGAGCATCCGGAAATCACAACGGTTGTTCAGAATGTCAACGACCGGACGGACAGCCTTGTGCTGGGCAGCAAGTATCAGGTGCTCTGGGGCAAAGGCTACATTGTGGACAGGCTCTGCGGTTGTAGCTTTAAGATTTCGCCCGGCTCCTTTTATCAGGTTAATCCCATTCAGGCTCAGAAGCTTTATGAAAAAGCGATCGAGCTGGCGGATCTGACCGGAAAGGAGACGGTTGTGGACGCATACTGCGGAACCGGAACGATCGGCATGATCGCAGCAAAAAAAGCGGGAAAGGTATTCGGTGTGGAATCCAACCCGGACGCAGTGCGGGACGCGGTCGGCAATGCGAAAGCAAACGATGTGAAAAACATCCGGTTTTACAGAGAGGATGCAGGGCATTTTTTGCAGAGCTGTGCAGCTGACAACATGCCGGTCGATGTTGTTTTGATGGACCCGCCGCGCGCCGGAAGTAGCGAAGAATTTCTGGATGCGGTTGCTAAAATCGGTCCAAAGCGCGTCGTATATGTATCGTGCAATCCGACGACGCTGGAGCGCGACTGTTCCTATCTGGAAAAACAGGGCTACCGTGCAAAAGAAGTATGGCCGGTGGACATGTTCCCATGGTCGGGGGCGGTAGAAGCGGTGTGCCTGTTGGAAAAAAACAAAAAAGCGAGGATACATGGATGACGATAGAAGAACGTGCAAATCAGGCGGCAGAATGGAAAGCGGCGGGTATTTATAACTGCGCGCAGGCGGTAACACAGGCATTTGCAGACCAGATTCCGGTGGAGGCTGAGACATTAAAAAAACTTGGCGCGGGTTATGCGGCTGGCATGGGCTGTATGGAGGCTACTTGCGGCGCGTTGATCGGCGCAGTCATGACTGCCGGTATTTTGACGGACGGAAAAGGGACGCCGGCGGTTTCCAGACAGCTGGTGGCAGGTTTTCAGGAAAAATGCGGTGCGACAATCTGTAAGGATTTAAAAGGCATCGGGACCGGACGGGTGCTCTGTTCCTGCCCGGAATGTGTACGCAATGCCGTGCTCACACTCGGAGAGGTATTAAAGCTGGAGGAGAAAGTGTGATTACAACAATTCTTTGGGATGTGGATGGCACGCTGTTAGACTTTCTGGCGGCGGAAAAAGCGGCGATCCGGACACTTTTTGCAGAATTCGGGTTCGGGGAATGCACGGATGAGGCGATCGCCCGGTATTCCAAAATCAACCGCAGATACTGGGAAAAGCTGGAAAACGGCGAGCTGACAAAGCTGGAAGTACTGGTCGGCAGATTCCGGGAATTTTTTGAAACGGAAGGGCTGGACGTAACGGCGGCACCGGCATTTAATGAGCGTTACCAGGTCTGCCTTGGGGATACAATCGTGTTTCGGGATGACAGCTATGAAATCGTAAAATCTTTGCGCGGCAGGGTAAAACAGTATGTCGTTTCCAACGGAACAGTGCTGGCACAGACGAAAAAGCTCCGCCTTTCCGGGCTGGGGGAGCTGATGGACGGGATTTTTCTGTCCGAAGAGCTTGGTGCGGAAAAGCCGAATGCAGCGTTTTTTGACCAGGTATTTGAAGCAATTGAAGAAACCGACCGGAAAAAGATTTTGATTGTCGGGGATTCTTTGACGAGCGATATTCGCGGCGGCAACCTTGCGCAAATTGTGACGTGTTGGTATAATCCGAACGGACAGAAGGCGGACAGCACATATCGGATAGATGCCCAAATACAGGATCTGCAGGAGGTGATTCCACTGCTGTCACAGTCCTGGTAAAGAACAGAAGCAGATAGAAAACGGGAATCGGAAGGATGAAAAAAAGCGTGCAGAAAGTCGGAATGGAACAGCTACGAAGCTGTTATGGGCAGGGAACCAGTGCAGAAGAGCTGCAGGATAGTCAGATATCGGAAGTAGTGATCAAAAAGGCGCAGGCAGGCGACTTGCCGCGGATTCTGGAAATTTATGCTTACGCGCGGGAATTTATGAAGCGAACGGGCAATCCGAATCAGTGGAAAGAGAAGGCGCCGCAAAAAGAGGTGCTGGAAGCGGATATCCGGGCAGGACAGCTATATGTCGTCCGACAGGGAAATCGAATGACTGGCGTATTCGCCCTTGTGATTGGAAAAGATCCGACCTATGCGCAAATTGAGCAGGGCGCTTGGATTTCAGAGAGTGAATACGGAACACTGCATCGGGTTGCAGGCGACGGAACGGTGCATGGTCTGTTTCGGAGAATCGTCCTTTTTTCAGAAGAAAAAATTGGACATCTGCGGATTGACACACACGCGGACAATCACATTATGCAGCATCTGATCCTGAAAAACGGGTTCGAGCAGTGCGGAATCATCCATATCGCGGACGGTTCGGAACGGATTGCCTATGAAAAGGTGGTTTCGGTTGCATCTTAAAAAACGATATTGTATAATTCATCAGGAAAGGATGGGTAAGACAGATGGAAAAAATAGCAAGCTTTACCGTTGATCATATTAAATTACAGCCTGGAATTTATGTTTCCAGAAAAGATACCGTAGGACAGGAAGTGATCACGACCTTCGATCTGCGGATGACAAGTCCGAACGAGGAGCCTGTCATGAATACAGCGGAGATGCACACAATCGAGCATCTTGGCGCGACCTTTTTAAGAAATCATCCGGTGTATAAGGATAAGACGATTTATTTTGGACCGATGGGCTGCAGAACCGGCTTTTATATGCTGTTGGCAGGTGATTATACATCGAAGGATGTCGTAGGGCTGGTAACCGAGCTGTTTGAGTTCGTACGCGACTTTAAAGGAGAAGTCCCCGGGGCTGCTGCAAAAGACTGCGGAAACTATCTGGATATGAACCTGCCGATGGCAAATTATCTTGGAAAGAGATATCTGGAGCAGGTTTTATACAATATTAAAGAAGACCGTCTGGTTTATCCGGAGTAAGATAAGAAAGGAAAAAGAAAATGGCAAAAATTGGTATTATCGGCGCCATGGAGCTGGAAGTTGATGCGTTAAAGGCAGCCATGGAGGTAAAAAACACCGTAACAAGAGCGGGAATGGAGTTTAAAGAGGGAACTTTAAACGGCGCTGACGTCGTTGTTGTGCGCTCCGGAATCGGAAAGGTAAATGCTGCGCTCTGTGTACAGATTCTGGTGGATTTATTTCAGATCACCCATGTGATTAACACCGGTGTGGCAGGTTCCCTGAATGCAGATCTGGATATTGGGGATATCCTGATTTCCAAAGATGCGATTCATCATGATGTGGATGCTACCGTATTCGGGTATCCTCTGGGAGAGCTTCCGCAGATGGGAATCCGGGAATTTATCGCAGATGAAAAGCTGGTAAATCTGGCAGTGGAATCCTGTAAAAAAGTCAATCCCGACCTGACAGTCCGCACCGGACGCGTTGTGAGCGGCGATCAGTTTATTTCCTCTGACGATGTAAAAAAACGCCTGATCGAAGTGTTCCACGGCGATTGCGCGGAAATGGAAGGCGCGTCTATCGCACATGGCGCATACTTAAATAAAATTCCGTTTATCGTAATCCGGGCGATTTCCGATAAGGCAGATGGCTCTGCAGAGATGGATTATCCGGCCTTCGAGCATGAGGCAGCAAAGCATTCCGCGCGTCTGGTAGAAGATCTGGTACAGAAGATTCAGTAAGCGTTACAGTCCACCTGCGCCAGTTGCAAATAAACAGCCACGAGGGAACTGAAAAAAATAAAAAAAAGACTTGCGCTGCTGATAAAGTTATGATAATATATCCTTTGTCAGCAGCGAACAACACTTACATAGTGCTGAACACGAAATGACAAATGCAGGAATGGCGGAATTGGCAGACGCGTACGGTTCAGGTCCGTATGGTAGCAATACCATGAGAGTTCAAGTCTCTTTTCCTGCAGGAATGAAAAGCGCTTCGAGAAATCGAAGCGCTTTTTCTGTCAGGATGCGCAGCAGTGCAGATAAGCCGTATAGGCAGAGAGGATTACAGCACATGGTTTTATATTTTATCAGACACGGTGAGACGTCATGGAACGTAGAAGGGAAAATGCAGGGACAGACCGATATTCCATTAAATGAAAATGGAATCCGGCTGGCACAGGAAACGGCGGAAGGAATGAAAGAGATTCCCTTCGATTTATGTATCACGAGTCCGCTTTCACGGGCAAGACAGACGGCAGAGATCGTGCTTGGCGGCAGAAAGGTTCCGATAATTGAGGATGCCAGAATTGAAGAATTGTCTTTTGGAAACTGGGAAGGAATCGGATGCCGTCCGGAAAATTATGCGGTTCCGACGCCGATTGAGGAATTTCAGAAGTTTTATACCGAGCCGTTTGCGTTTGTGCCGGGAGAAGGCGGGGAGACGATTCTGCAGCTCTGTAAGCGTACAAAAGAGTTCTGGGATGAAGTAACGGCAAAGCCGGAATATGAAGATAAAACGATTCTGATTGCAACGCACGGCTGTGCGTTGAGAGCAATTCTGCACAATATTTATGAAGATAAAGCGGATTTCTGGCATGGATTTGTACCGGTCAACTGTGCGGTCAGTGTCGTAGAAGTCAAAGACGGAAATGCAAAACTGGTCGGGGATGACAGAATTTATTATAATGCAAAGGAAGTTGTGAATCACTTCAACGTGAAAAAGATGTTCGAAGAATAAAAATCAGACAGAAATATGGAAAAAGCCTGAGATGATGGAAAAAGTCTCAGGCTTTATTATCGTATGGAAACTTCGTTTCCATACGATAATAAACGCTCCGCGCCGAGTGCGCGAGAATGTGCCAAGGCACATTCTTTTTTATTATACAGAAAAGAAGAAATAGACTTAAAAGTGCATGCGCCTTCGTACTGCGTTCCTGAGCCTTGCACGGGAGAGAATCGTGATCAGCGAGATTACAATAACGCCGCAGACGGAGCAGACGACCGCCGACCAGGTCAGTCGCAGCGGAAGTAAAAGATACCGGCGGATGAGCAGCTCGATACCGGCGCACAGCAGCGCGGCTTCCGCGAAAAAATAAAGCGCTTTCATCAAAAAGGCAGAAGAAATTTTACGCAGACAGAAAGCAAAGAGGATCGCGGCCAGCGTGCAGAGCGCGGTGATCGGCAGGGACAGTCCGAAGAACCAGCTGTGGTCCGTGGTATTAAAGCCGATCAGAAACTGATATAACATTACGGCAAGACCATCGAAGAGCAGGGAAAGGTAGATAGGAAGCTTGGTATATATCACTGCAGGGATTGACATTACCCAGATCAGGACACAGGCTCCAATTACGTAAAGCGACCAAAGATGCTGCCTGAATACCAGCAGATTTAACAAAAGACTGCACAGACCGGCCGCAGTGAGAGAGACGGAAAGCAAAATGGCGAGGTCTTTTCGGCGTACAACCTCAACCTGTCCCTTTTCTTTCGGAAACGGGGAGACGGGCTGCATTTTGGAAAGATCATGTGGATTGATAACAGGGGTATTGCAGAGCGGACAGTATTTTAAGGACGGGTCCAGCTTTACCCCACAGTTGACACAGTATGACATATGATTTCACTCCTTTTTGATTCATGACAATAAAATGGGCGCGCGTTCTATTACAGTTCCCGGTTACTTTCGATCGTGACGGGGATGCCGTCCTCGACGAGCTTTTGGAAAAATCGCCGTTCCACATCCGCCTCGATGATACAGCTGGCGAAATTGACGGTCAGCGTGTCCTCAAAGCTGACAATGGCGCAGTTGGTGCGCTGGGAATACGGGATTCCCATATAAATATCGAAGCGCTCCAGATAGGGCTTCATATCGTCCGGAACGCGGATTGCCCCCATGTTGGTCAGACCGGCAGAGGAATTTTTGTCCTGCACCCGCTGGTAAAACTGCCGGACGACAAAATCCTTTAAAAACAGCGGGACAATACGGATCAGGGGATTACGCTGTGTGGAGGCATTCGTTGTGATGTCGCCGCGCAGGAACTTGCTGTTGATATAGTAGCGCATATAGTGGTGCACCTGAGTGACAATTTCTTCAAAGGTGTAGTCACCAAGTCTTGGATCGATAGACGGATAAACCATCGTGATAAAGTTGCGCAGCGTTTTGGATGGAAAAAAACGGCGCAGGTTGACGGGCATGGCGATCCGCACAGGGCGCAGGCGCAGATGAAAATCGTGCTCCTGCTTTTGTAAAAGAGAATATAAAAGCACGGCGTTTAGGTATTCCGTAATCGAAGCCTGATATTGCTTGGCAACCTTCTGGACAGCGCTGACGCTCATGATGCCGTCAATCACGTTGAGGGTATAGAAAGGTTCTTGCGTGCCGCGCACACGGTAAGTTTTTTCGGCGGGTCTTGGCGGGCAGACGCGGGCGTTTGCATAGCGCATATAGGCGTCTTCAAATTCTTCCGGATCCGGTGTTTCGTTGACATCTAAAACGAAGCCGCCGTTGGAAATCTCGTGTCCCAGGAGCCGCAGATAAACGGCAGTAACTGTCTGGAGCAGATACATGCCGCCGGTACCGTCCCCGAGGCTGTGATGGGCTTCCAGGGAAATCCGCCGGTCATACCAGTAAAAACGTACAAGATAGCGGTTGTTGGATTTAAACGGCATCGGCATGCAGAAATTGCGGATATCAGGTTTTACAAACGGACCGGGACGGGTATTCGGCTCGAGATAGCGCCAGAAAAATCCTTTCCGCATTGCGGAATGATAGGTAGGAAAGCGTTTCATGGCAATATCGACAGCCTGCTGCAAAATATCCGGCTGCACCGGGTCTTTTAACAGGACAGAAAGCCTGTATACGGAGGAAAAGTCCCGGCGCTGCAACGTCGGATATACAATCGCGGACAGATCCAGCCGATACCAGGTTTTCGGAGCATGTTTTGCGTTTGATTTTGACATATCGGGTTCATCCTTTCGCTGCTGCTGGCATGAGCTCGTCAACACACAGCACATTACAGTTCATCGCGCCATTCGCAAAAGCGCAGCTGCGCTGCTTTCCGCTGCCTCGCAGCTCATTTTTGCTCATGGAGTGGTGCTCCCTTCGTACATTCCTGGAAGCAGATTTTTGTGCGAGCACAAATCTGCTTCCAGAAACGCATGAGTGAACTGTAAGAACAGTATACACCAGCACGGGCAAAAGGAACAGGAAAAAGTTAAATCTTGTAAGAATAGAGGAAAATATGCTATAATTAAAATGATATCTTCTTTTTTGTGAGGAAGAAATAGAAGCTGTAAAAAAGAACGGAAATGGCGGAAAAACCTATTTTTACAAAGCATGCCGCGGCTGCGGCAGATACGGAGGAGATATGGCGGTAAGCAGCAGGCAGAACCAGAATATGATGAATCTGATCCGGAAGGTGCACGGGCTGGTGGAGCGCCCGGATCTGACGAAACACAGGCAGTCCCAGGACAGAATCGGCGCGATCCTCGGTACGGAAAAGGGAATTGCCTATGAAGAGACAGAGGTAGACGGCATGAGCTGCGAATGGGTGAAGGTGGAACGCGCGCATCTGAAGCGATATGTGATTTTGTATTGTCATGGCGGTGGCTATTCAACCGGCAGTACGGTATATGCCAGGACGCTGACGACAAAGCTGGCAGAATCCACAGGGATGGATGTGTTTTGCTTTAATTACCGGCTCGCGCCGGAATGTAAATTCCCGGCGGCTGCGGAAGATGCCATGAAGGCCTGGAACTATCTGATGTATTTGGGATACGGCGCGCGGGATGTGATTGTAGCGGGAGATTCCGCAGGCGGAAATCTTGCGTTGTCGCTGACGCTGAAATTAAAAGACGAAGGAAGAATGCTGCCAAGAGGACTTGCACTGATGTCGCCGTGGACAGATCTGACCAAATCAGGGAAAAGTTATCAGACAAGAAGCAGCGTAGATCCGGTTCTGGATCAGGAATACCTGGATCGGATGATCGAAAATTATGCGGGCGGGATGGAGCTGACGAATCCGTATATTTCCCCGCTGTTTGGAAAGCTGGAAGGGCTGCCGCCTGTATACATTCAGGTCGGGGACAACGAGCTTTTACTTTCGGATTCGACGCAGCTGCACAAAAATCTCGTCAAGGCAGACGTTTCTGCCCGAATCGACATTTATAAGGGCATGTGGCATGTGTTCCAGATGTCGCCCCTCAAGAACGCCTATGACGCGATGAACAAAATTGCCGAATTTATTTTCGATATCTGCCGATAAAAAAAGGAAATCCGAAATTTTTACAGAATAAATAAAAAGTAGGACTGCAAAAGAGCAGAACCAAAGGAGCAAAAAGCATGTATTATCCGGAAGAGCTGATCGAAGAGGTCAGAACCAGAAACGATATAGTAGAGGTGATCTCCGGTTATGTGCGGCTGCAGAAAAAAGGAAGCAACTATTTCGGGCTGTGTCCGTTCCATAACGAAAAGTCGCCTTCCTTTTCCGTATCCCCCGGAAAGCAGATGTATTATTGCTTCGGCTGCGGTGCGGGCGGCAATGTGATCACCTTTTTGATGGAGTACGAAAACCAGACGTTCCCGGAAGCGGTCAGGACGCTGGCGCAGCGCGCCGGAATCGCCCTGCCGGAGGCAGACGACTCCAAAGAAGCGAGGCAGGCGGACAGCCGCCGCGCAAAGCTTTTGGAAATCAATAAGGAAGCGGCGAAATATTTCTATTACCAGCTGCGCACCGAACGGGGCAGCGTCGGAATGGAATATCTGCGCAAAAGAGAACTAAGCGACGAGACGATGAATCATTTCGGGCTGGGGTATGCGAACAAATACAGCAACGACCTGATTCAGTATCTGAAATCAAAGGGCTATTCCGAAGACCTGATCCGGGATGCAGGACTTTGCAACGTGGATGAAAAACACGGCATGTATGACAAGTTCTGGAACCGCGTCATGTTTCCGATCCAGGATATCAACCACCGCGTCATCGGGTTTGGCGGACGCGTGATGGGCGATGGGAAGCCCAAGTACTTAAACTCACCGGAAACAGAGATTTTTGATAAGAGCCGGAACCTGTACGGGTTAAATTTTGCCCGGACGAGCCGGAAAGGAAATGTGATTCTCTGTGAAGGATATATGGACGTTATCGCGATGCACCAGGCGGGCTTTACCCAGGCGGTTGCGTCACTGGGAACTGCGTTTACATCGGGGCAGGCGAGTCTGCTTCGGCGTTACGCAAATGAAATCCTGCTGTCCTATGACAGTGACGGCGCAGGCGTCAACGCGGCACTTCGGGCGATCGGAATTTTGAAGGAAGCGGGAATGACCGGACGGGTCATCAACCTGGAGCCTTACAAGGATCCGGATGAATTCATTAAGGCACTGGGCGGAGAAGAGTTCCAGAAACGGCTGGATCATGCGGAGAACAGCTTTTTCTTTGAGCTGCGCCAGCTGCAGAAAAATTATGATTTATCAGACCCGGAACAGAAAACTGCATTTCATCGGGAAATCGCCAGAAAGCTCTGCACTTTTTCGGAAGAGGTGGAGCGGGAAAATTACATCGAAGCGGTGGCGCAGAAGTACCACATCGGCTTTGAAAACCTCCGCAGGCTGGTGGGAACCTATGCCGCCCAGACCGGGCTTGCACAGCCTGTGATCCGCCCCAAATCCGGTGTTCAGAAAAAGAACACGGCGGCGGAGGGTATCAAAAACAGCCAGAAATTATTATTGACCTGGCTGGTCGAACAGCCGCAGCTATATCGCCAGATTTCAAAATATATTTCTCCGAAGGATTTTACGGAAGGCTTATATGAAAAGGTGGCGGACAGGCTGTTTGAGGAGCTGGAGCAGGGCAATATCAATCCGGCTTCCATTATCAGTATGTTTGAAGAGGAAGAGGATCAGCGCGAGGCGGCTTCTTTGTTCCATACGAAGCTGGAGCGTCTGGAAAGCACTGCAGAACAGGAAAAGGCGCTGCACGACATCGTCTGTGCGGTCAAGCGAAACAGTTATGAAAGAGACAGCGCGCAGCTCGGGACGGACGTAGCTGCACTAAACCGCGTGATCGCGGGCAAAAAACAGCTGGAAGAGCTTGCAAAAACGCATATTTCCCTCGAATAAGGCAACAACAGGTAATACAGATACAGGAAGGATGTAGACAGACATGACAATGGATGAAAACACACGGGCAAAGTATGAGGAGAAAATAAAAACGCTTCTCGCTATGGCAAAAAAGAAAAAGAATGTGCTGGAATACCAGGAGATCAGCGACCATTTCGCAGATTTACATCTGGAAGAAGAACAGATGGATGAGATTCTGGATGCGCTGGAAAAGAGCGGTATCGACGTGCTGCGCATTACCGATGATGATGATATCCCGGATGAAGAACTGCTTTTGTCGGATGAAGACGAAGTGGACATGGAAAACCTTGATTTAAGTATTCCGGACGGCATCAGCATCGAGGATCCGGTGCGCATGTACTTAAAGGAAATCGGTAAGGTTCCGCTTCTGTCCGCAGAAGAGGAAATCGAGCTTGCAAAAAGAATGGAAAACGGCGATCAGGAAGCCAAAAAGCGTCTGGCGGAAGCCAACCTGCGTCTGGTTGTCAGCATTGCAAAGCGTTATGTGGGTCGTGGTATGCTGTTCCTGGATCTGATTCAGGAAGGTAATCTGGGTCTGATCAAAGCGGTTGAAAAATTTGATTACCGCAAAGGCTACAAGTTTTCTACCTACGCGACCTGGTGGATTCGTCAGGCGATTACGAGAGCGATTGCGGATCAGGCGAGAACGATCCGTATACCTGTCCATATGGTAGAGACCATCAACAAGCTGATCCGCGTGAGCCGTCAGCTGCTTCAGGAGTTAGGCCGTGAACCTACCCCGGAAGAAATTTCCGAGGAGATGGGCATGCCGGTGGATCGTGTCAGAGAGATCTTAAAGATTTCTCAGGAGCCGGTATCTCTGGAAACTCCCATCGGCGAAGAGGAAGATAGTCATCTGGGCGACTTCATTCAGGACGACAACGTTCCGGTACCGGCGGAAGCGGCATCCTTTACGCTGCTTCGGGAACAGCTCGTTGAGGTTCTGGGCACGCTGACAGAGAGGGAGCAGAAGGTTCTGCGCCTGCGGTTTGGTCTGGATGATGGTCGTGCGAGAACACTGGAAGAGGTTGGCAAGGAATTTAACGTTACCAGAGAGCGTATCCGTCAGATTGAGGCAAAAGCGCTCAGAAAGCTGCGCCATCCCAGCCGCAGCCGCAAGTTAAAGGATTATCTGGACTAAGATGAAAATAGAATTATCGGAAAGAATGCAGGCGGTTTCGGCGCTCGTCCCGAAAGGCCATGTCGCTGCGGACATCGGCTGCGACCACGGGTTTGTTTCGATTGATCTGGTGCAGCGTAGCATTTGTCCGCACGTCTATGCGGCGGACGTCCGCAAAGGACCGCTGGATCGCGCAAAAGAGCATATCGCAGCCTGTGGCCTGAAAGATAAGATTACGGCGGTGCTGTCGGACGGATTGAAAGATGTGCCGGTTTGTGGCAGCGGCGCGGACGGCTTTATTGCTGCCGGGATGGGCGGCAAGCTGATCGTTTCGATTCTGACGGCGGTACCGGAAAAAACAGCGCAGCTTTCCTGGTGCGTCCTTTCTCCTCAGTCGGAAATCTGGCTGGTGCGGCAGGCGTTGACAGAGCTCGATTTTTTTATTATCGAAGAAAACATGGTGCTGGAAGATGGAAAGTATTACCCAATGATGCTGGCAGTCCGGGCGGGCGAAGACTGGGACGTCGAAGTGGAAAATGCGCAGCGCAAAAAACACCGGCTGGCAGAAAAGCTTCTGCAGTCGGGGCTGACCGATGAGACGTGCCGATTTGCCGGAGACTGGCTTGGCTGGCAGCTGATGGACGGCCGTTGCAAGGTACTATTTTCATTTTTGGAACATACAATCAAAACAGACGAAGCACTGCTTTTGGCGCTGCCGAAGCCGGATGGTGATCGGGCGACAGACTGCAGCGATCAGCTGATGCCTGGCGACGGCTCTGCAGAGCGCATTTTAAAACGACGAACGGAGCTGGAGGCGCGTATGCAGCTTTCTGAAAGAGTGTTGGAAGTTTTGAAGATTGAAAAGCAATAGGGCGTACGCTCTGGGAGCAGTTTCCGTTGGCGAAAACGGAAAGGAGATCGTACAGATGCAGGAAAAAAAGGTGACATATCAGGAACTTGCCAGACAGGCACAGAAAAAAGAAAAGCATCAGATTGTACTTGCAATTGCAGACGGCAAAATCCGGGAGTTGTTCCAGACAGCGAAAGAGGGCGAGGAGATTTCCTTTTTGACGACGGCTGACCGGATCGGTCATGATACCTGGGTGCGCAGCGCAGTCATGCTTTTGATGAAAGCGGCATCCGATGTGGCAGGCAGCCTACAGAAGGGAAAGCTGAAAGTAGAATTTTCCATTGGAAGAGGGCTGTATTGCTCGCCGCGGGATGGACGGAAGGTGGACAGTACGTTCATCGATCAGGTGCGGGAGCGGATGAGAGAGCTGGCGGCGCAAAAAATTCCGTTTGTAAAAAGGACGAAAACGACGGACGACGCGATCGCCTTGTTTGAATCACAGGGAATGGTGGATAAGGTGCAGCTGTTCCGTTACCGGAGAGCTTCTTGTATCAATGTGTATGAGCTGGACGGTTATTATGATTACAATTATGGCTACATGGTGCCGGATACGGGCTATATCGACTGTTTTGACCTGTTTCCTTACCGGGACGGACTGATGCTTCTGCTTCCGGAACGGCGCGATCCGGAGCATCTGCCTGTTTTTGAAGAGCGAAAAAAGCTTTTTAAAGCGCTGGAGGATTCGACGCGCTGGGGCGAGAAGCTCGGCATTACGACGGTTGGAGATTTGAATGACAAGATCTGCGGCGGCGATCTGGCAGAGCTGATTCTGGTACAGGAGGCGATGCAGGAGAGCCGAATTGGACGGATTGCAGAGGACATCGCAGGACGCAAGGGTGTCAAATTCGTCATGATTGCGGGACCTTCTTCTTCCGGGAAAACGACATTTTCTCATCGACTTTCCATTCAGCTAAAGACGTTTGGACTGACGCCGCATCCGATCGAGGTGGACAATTATTTTGTCAACAGAGAAAAAACGCCGCGGGACGCGGACGGCAATTACAACTTCGAGAGCCTGGACGCGATCGATACAGAGCGGTTCAACAGGGATATGTGCGAGCTGCTGGAAGGAAAGCGTATCGAGCTGCCGACGTTTAATTTCAAGACCGGCAAACGGGAATATAAGGGAAACTTTTTACAGCTCGGGGCAGACGATATTTTAGTGATTGAGGGCATTCACGGCTTAAACGATAAGATGTCTTACGCACTGCCAAACGAGAGCAAATACAAAATTTACATCAGCGCACTGACGAGCCTGAACGTGGATGAGCATAATCGGATTTCCACGGCAGACGGAAGACTGCTGCGTCGGCTGGTGCGGGATGCCCGGACGAGAGGAACGAGCGCAGGGCAGACAATTGCCCAGTGGCCGTCTGTGCGGCGCGGCGAGGAAGAGAATATTTTTCCCTTCCAGGAAAGTGCGGATGCGACGTTTAATTCTGCGTTAATTTACGAGCTCTGCGTCTTAAAAACCTATGCGGAACCGCTGCTTTACGGTATTCAGAAGGGCGATCCGGAATATTTTGAGGCAAAGCGGCTGCTCAAGTTCCTGGACTATTTCCTGGGCGTCAGCAGCGAGAATTTGCCGAAAAATTCGATTGTGCGGGAGTTTGTCGGAGGCAGCTGCTTCCGCGTCTGAAAATGGGACAAGCGTGCGGAAACGCATGAAAGCTGTGGCTGACATTGAAGCTACAGACAGAATTTCTCCTTGCCAAGCAGGGAAAATGCTGTTAAAATGGCACATGGCAAGTAAGATAAATGGTCGCGGCTGTCAGCCGTAAGGCACCCGAAAGGGGACAGGTGAGGAAAGTCCGGGCTTCACAGGGCAGGATGCCGGATAACGTCCGGTGGAGGTGACTCCAAGGATAGTGCAACA